>LSQX01201081.1_pt1 | contig 13644 bp, 11 predicted proteins | sample 654561 | NCBI WGS metagenome assembly LSQX01 (sample SAMN04489861, study PRJNA283612) | anaerobic digester metagenome | isolation source: 4 biogas reactors fed with cattle manure at either 37C or 55C with and... | place: Denmark: Kongens Lyngby | collected 2014 | reverse complement strand
GTCCGCGCCAGAAGTTGGGTTGAACACCAAATCCTTTATCAAAATACTCAGTTCTACCCACTTTGTAAGAAGTTACCATTCCGATTTTCTTATCGAAAGTGAAATTTACTTTTGAAGATTTTACGTTGATTACATCTCCTTGAGTAGATATTTTCAATTCAGGATTTTTTGAATTATCAGCATAAACAGCTTTAGGTGCTTCTATTGGCAGTTTATACTGTTCGATAGCAACAAGATAATTAGCAGGTACCAACTCTGAAGCCTCTTTCTGAATCACTTCAAAATTGACAAAATATTCTGCTCCCGCTTTCGCTTGGATATTGCTTACGGGCAATGTAACCTCCATGGTTTGTTGCGGTGCCAAAGAAATACTCAAATCTCCGTTTGAAACCACTTTACCATTTTCCGTAATATTGTATTTGAAGTCATAATTATCGGTATTTGAAAAATATTGACGATTGATCACTTCAAAAGTTCCTTTTACTAAATCAACAGCTTTAAAAGCAAAGTTTTGATGTACATATTTCACCTCAGCCATAGAGGGGTGGGGGAGTCTGTCAGGATTTACCAAACCGTTGATCAAGAAGTTGCCGTCGCTTGCAACATCGGGACCACCATAGTCTCCACCGTAGGTGTAATAGAGGTTTCCTTTTTCATCGTATGCTTCCATTCCCTGATCCACCCAATCCCAGATGTATCCTCCCTGAAGGTTGGGATATTTGTAAATGGCTTCCCATTGAATGTCTAAGTTACCATTTGAGTTACCCATTGCATGTGAATATTCCGAAGGAATTACAGGACGGTCGCTGCCTTTTGCTCCGATCTCTTCCAACCAGGCAGCACTTGGATATTGAGGCACATACATATCGGTATTCATATCCCAAAGCGAACGTTCGTAGTTGACCGGTCTGTTCATGAAATTGCGTTCCTGATCTTTCACATATTTGTAGGTATGAAAGAAATTGATTCCGTTTCCGGCTTCATTTCCCAACGACCAAATGGCAACCGAAGGATGATTTTTATTTCTTTCATACATATTTCGGGTTCTGTCCATATGGGCTTGCTCCCATTCCGGCTGCTTGGAAAGCGACTCCTGTCCGTAATACAATCCATGAGATTCAATATTGGCTTCGTCATACACATAAAGTCCATATTCAGAGCAAAGCTCATAAAAGCGTCTTGCCTGCGGATAGTGTGCCAGACGTACGGTGTTGATATTGTGCAGTTTCATCAACTCAAAGTCTCTGCGCATCACATCTTCCGTTACATAATGTCCGGTTTTGGGATTGGTTTCGTGGATGTTTACGCCCTTAAACTTGATGGGCTGACCATTTACCAAAAATAAGCGATCAATTCTGTCGCCGGTTTTTACCGGTTTAATTTCAAATCTGCGGAAACCAACGGAGTAGGGGACTACCTCACCTGCATCATTAGCATCTTTTTTAACGGTTATCAAGAGTTTATATAAATTGGGATGCTCCGATGTCCAGGTTTTCACATTCGGAACATCTGCTTGGAATGAGATTGCATTTTCACCATTGCTCTGCACACCGATTTCTTTGCTGCCCGATGCAACCGTATTACCTGCATCATCTAACAACTCATAGCTCACAAAGCCATAGGCAACGCCACCGCTGTAATTGCTCACTGTGGTTTCCAATTCAAAAACACCATCTTTATAACTATCATCCAAAGTAGATTTTACTCTAAAATCGCGCAATGCAACTTTGGGTTGCGACCATAAAAAAACATCGCGCTCGATACCGCTGATACGCCAAAAGTCTTGAGCTTCAAGGTATGAGCCTGTGCTCCAACGGAAAATCTTCAGCACCAACGAGTTCTTTCCGGGATTTACATATTTGTTGATTTTAAACTCGGTGCTGGTTTTGGAATCTTCACTGTAACCCACCTCTTTACCATTTACATACACATATACACCCGACTTTGCACCATCGATACTCAAATAAATATCTCTGTTGTCCCAGTTTTCGGGAATGTCAATTTCTGTGCGGTAAACACCCACCGGATTTTCTTCGGGAAGGTAAGGTTGTGGCATTTTGGGGAAACGTGTTTTAGGATCACGTTCCACAAATTCGAAAGGATGATTCACATAAATTGCGGTTCCGAATCCTTGTATCTCCCAGTTTCCGGGTACTTTGATGTCTTTCCAATCAGCTAATGAAACTGTTGAATCGGTAACATTTTCGGGAAGCTGCTTATAGCTGTCCACAAAATAGAATTTCCAATCGCCGTTGAGTGAAATGTAATAATCGCTATCCTCAAATCGTGTGCTGAGTGCATCCGATTTGTTATCATAGGTCATAAACTGGGTTCTCGGGTGTTCTTTATTCACCTGAACCACATTGACATCCTGCCAATAAGGCTTTGTCCGTAAATTGGAGGTCATCCGGGCTTCCTGAGCTGTCAGATAATTGATCATGAGTAAGTTAATCAGGAAAAGGAGGGTTGAAAACTTTATTTTCATTGTGAACTGTTTTTGAAATTTGAATTCCGGTTTAAAATCAATTGGTAAATATTACTGAATTTTTTGTGTTTTTCAAACCTTCTTTTGGGAATTGCAATAATTTTCCACGAAATGAGTATATTACTCCAAAATAGCAGGACAATTATGAAACAGGTGATCAGCAAGGGAGTGAAAGTCCCGATAAAAATGTGGCTTGACGATATTGATGAAAATGCACTGGAACAGGCGAAAAATCTTGCAAACCTTCCCTTTGTTTTCAGGCATGTGGCGCTGATGCCTGACTGTCATCCGGGTTTCGGGATGCCAATCGGAGGGGTGATTGCCACAGAGGATGTGATTATTCCCAATGCAGTGGGGGTTGATATTGGTTGTGGCATGTGTGCGGTGAAAACTTCGTTGAATGAAATAGATGCCAAAATGCTCAGGCAGATCATGTCGGGTATCAGGCAACTGGTTCCGCTGGGATTTAAACATCACAAAAAGGCACAGGATGAAAAACTGATGCCCTCCATTGAAACTATACCTGAAAACGGTATTGTGTGGCAGGAATTTGAATCGGCGACAAAACAGATCGGTACGCTTGGTGGCGGAAACCATTTCATTGAAATCCAGAAAGGGTCGGATAATCACATCTGGATTATGGTGCATTCAGGCAGCCGGAATATCGGGCTGAAAGTGGCGGAGCATTACAATAAACTGGCGATTCAGCTCAATCGGAAATGGTATTCATGCGTGGAGAGAAAGCTTGATCTGGCCTTTTTGCCTACTGAAACACAGGAAGCACAGGATTATTTTGCAGAGATGCAGTATTGCATTGATTTTGCCTTTGCCAACAGGATGCTGATGATGGATCGTATCCAATCGGTATTCAGCGACACGTTTGGAGTAAAATTCGAGGCCATGAATTTTATCAATATCGCCCACAATTATGCCCGCCGCGAAAATCATTTTGGGGCAAACGTAATTGTTCACCGCAAGGGCGCCACCAGCGCCCGCGAAGGAGAGACCGGCATAATTCCCGGCTCGCAGGGAACAAAAAGCTATATTGTTCGCGGGAAAGGGAATCCAGAAAGTTTTCACAGCTGCTCCCACGGTGCAGGCCGGGTTTTGGGACGCAGGCAGGCGATGCGCGAACTGGTTCTGGAAGATGAAATCAAGCGGCTTGACAAAAAAGGGATTGTTCACGCCATCCGGACTACGCGCGATTTGGATGAAGCCCCCGGCGCATACAAGAATATTGCTGAAGTGATGAAAAACCAGGAAGACCTGGTAGATATTCTTGTGGAACTCACTCCGCTGGCTGTAATCAAAGGGTGATTTTTCCCTGTGTATAGCTGACTAAAAGTCAGGCTGTTCATAGAATTTTATTTAAGTCAGCGCTGATGTTTGTTCATGATTTTATCGGGGATATGCAATTCAGGTAATTTTTTAGTGCCAGATTTGGCCTGATTGTTTACATATTCAGGCTCAGATAAGGAGACTGGCGATACCGGCTTCTAATCTTTTGAAAAACTCCTGTCAGATTGCTGCATCCTATTTAATTGTTGATTTATTTTTTGATTCTCCGCTTTTTAGTGCTTTTTTTAATACATTAGCAGCCATGTTTTGTTTTTAAAAATTTCTAATCATCTGTAATATTTTATTATCATGAAGTCAAAACCGGGTATTGATCGTCGCAACTTTATCACAACCACTGCTTTAGGCTCCTTAGGTGTTGCCAGTATTTTATCTGCCTGCTCAGGGCCATCTGTCAAAAAAGAAGAAATTTTACTTCCCGAACTGCTTGATCAGGCGCCGGACGGGAAAGTTATCAAAGCCGGACTCATTGGGTGCGGAGGCCGCGGAACCGGGGCAGCCATCAATTTTTTAGATGCCGGTCCAAATCTGCAGATTACCGCTTTAGGCGATGTTTTTCAGGATAAAATTGACAGTTGCCGCGCCAAATTAAAGAAGGAAAAGAATGTGGAAATCGCCGATGAAAACTGTTTCCTTGGATTCGACAGTTTTGAAAAAGTAATTGACTCCGGCGTTGATGTTGTGCTGCTCTGCACCCCTCCGCATTTCCGACCTGCCCATGTGGAAGCGGCAGTGAATGCCAGAAAACACATTTTCATGGAAAAACCGATTGCGGTTGATCCGGTGGGCGCACGTTCGGTAATGGCTTCCGCAAAAAAAGCTGAAGCTGCCGGATTAAGTATGGTGAGCGGTACCATCCGCAGAGTGCAGAAAGACTATATGGAGACCTGGCGTCAGGTTGCCAATGGGGTAATTGGAGAAATCACCGGAGCAAATATTATTCGTAACGGGGGCGCACTCTGGTACAGAAATCGTCAGCCGGAATGGACCGATCTGGAGTATATGCTGCGCAACTGGGTGAATTTCTGCTGGCTTTCCGGCGACCATATCACCGAACAGTTTATTCATGAAATTGACGTGATGAACTGGTATGTCGGGAAAAATCCGGTGCGTGCATCCGGCTGGGGAGGCCGTCAGCGCAGGGTTACCGGAGATCAGTACGATTTTTTCAGCATTGAATACGTTTATGATAATGGAATGCGTACGCATTGTGCCGCAAGACAGATCAACGGCTGCACAAACGGAAAAGTGGAACAGATCAACGGAACCAAAGGTTATGCGGATGCCGGAGGTAAAATTTATGACCTGAATGGAAATGTCATTTGGGAATACCCACATCCGGAGGAGGGAGACACCGACTCCAAATGGAAAGTAACCAATCCCTTTGTTCAGGAGCATATCAATCTGGTTACTGCAATCCGCACCGGCAAACCAATCAGTGATGCCGAAGCGCAGGTGAACTCCACACTCATCACCATCATGGGTAGAATTTCAGCGTACACCGGTAAGGATGTAACCTGGGAAGAGATGCTCAATTCAGATTTATATCTCGGTCCAAAAACCTACGTGTTTGGTCCTGTTCCCGATATACCGGAGGAGATTCCGGTTGCCGGCGTCCCGAGCAAAGCCTGAAACCGGAAAAATCATTGAGATTTTTAAAGTTTTGTAAAAAAATGCGAAAAATTCTGATTTCAATCGTTGCTTTGTTATTTCTGTTTTCTCAGAACCTTGGCGCGCAGGAACTGGTAACCACATTCGGGCAGGAGATTCAGTGGCAGGACATTGCTGATGGCAAAGAGCCTGACGGACAGCTAATAAAGTGGTTCCAGGTGAATACCGAACCGGATACATGGAGAGTTGAAGGCGATATTTTAATTGATTCCGGGCTACCCATTGGGGTCATCCGCAGTGAGAAGGAGTATGAAAATTTCATCATGCACATTGAATGGCGACACATGGAAGCCGGAGGAAATTCCGGGACTTTTGTGTGGAGCAAAGCGGAGCCCGGCAAAAACCGGCTCCCGGATGGCGTGGAAGTTCAGATGCTGGAACTTGACTGGGTTAATCTGAATGTGAAGGATGGTGTAAAGCCGCCGGATGCATATGTGCATGGCGAACTTTTTGGCGTTGGCGGAGTTGAAATCGTACCCGACAATCCCCGCGGGAAACGCAGCAAATCCGTTGAAAACCGTTGTAAAGGGAAAGGAGAATGGAATACCTATGATGTTGTTTGTGTGGATGGCACCATCAAACTCTCTGTCAACGGAAAATTTGTCAACGGAATCAGCAATGCTTCACAAAAGAAAGGATACATCTGCCTTGAAGCAGAAGGCGCTGAAATTCATTTCAGAAACCTGAAAATTATTGAGCTGCCGTAGCTGAATTGAAAATCCCTGTTAGTCAGTGGGTTCAGGATGAATTGTGGAGACAAAACCAAATTCATTGAAGATAATTGTTTCGACTTTGGTGCAAATATCGTGCGCCTCATGCAAAGACATATCCGGGCGGAGTTTAATGTGGCAACTCAACTCGGTATGTTTGCCATAGTTATGAATGTGTATATGATGCAAATGGAGCGGCTCATCAAATTCTGCCTGAGTGGTTTTCTTTATGGCATCCACAAGCTCATCTGAAGGACTCTCTCCCAATAGTGACCTGAACTCGGTAGCAAGAATCTTATAGCTTGACCAGCCAATCATCAGGGCAACAATAAAACTCAGGACGGCATCAGTCCACCAAAGGGAATTTCCTAATACAATCCCAACTAAAATGATGACGGAGGAAAGGGCATCACTGCGGTGGTGCCAGCCGTCGGCAGCCAAAATGGGGGAGTCAATTTTTTTTGCCGCCCAAAAGGCATATTGAGCCATGCCTTCTTTCACAAGAATTGAAACGATTACTGCAATCCAGGCAATGGTGCCAAAATGCGTTCGTTCGTGTGTACTGAATTTACTTACAGCGCTTACCAAAAATTCAAAAGCAATGATTGCAAGTAAAACACCAATAATGATTGCGGCAATATGTTCGGCACGACCGTGGCCGAACGGATGTTCTTCATCCGCAGGTTTACGTGAAATTTTGCCGCCAACCAACACAATCACTGAAGAGACGGAATCGGAAAGCGTATGCCAGGCATCAGCAATCAGGGCAAGAGACCCGGTAATGATTCCTGCCCAGTATTTGAATACGAACAAAAGTAAATTTCCGATAACTGAAATCCAGCCTTCCCGGTTTGTATATTTTTTTCTGTCAGACATGGTTGCAAAAGTAGCAAAACGGCAGCGATTTCTTTTAGAAATTACCGTAAAAACGCTGTGTTTAAAAAATGATACTACCCGGTGGATACAAAAAGATCTACTATTTCATTTTGTCGGAAATTTTGCTGAGAAAATGGTGTAAAAATGGAATTTTATCAAATTTTGAGAAGATGCTCTGTTTTCCCGCGTGAAGCAAAATATTGCGGATATACACAAATATTCCAATGCTGTGAGCCGCGAATAAAACCGGATCAAGCCGGTAAATTGCATAGGAAAAAATCATCACGGAACCGATTGTGCTTATCACCCAGAATCCCATAGGCAGAAATGAATCATTCCTTTTTTCTGAATAAATCCATTGATAGATGAACCGGAAAGTGAAAATAATTTGTCCTGCCGAGCCCCAGATCATAATCCACAAAGGGATATCTTCATTTTGAAGAATGGATTTAAAGTTGTGGGAATTTCCTGCAAATAACCACCCGATACATACCAGAGGAACTAAAATGGCAAGCAGTCGGGTAACCCGGTGCATCTTTCGCCAGATTTTCTTTAGCTGAAGGTTGCGGATATAAATAGCATACACGATAATCTGACCCAGAACAATGGCAAAATCATTTCGCAGAACCCCGTAAATAAACATCAGTACGGAAGCTGCAAGACTGATTTGCCAGTAAATGGCAGGAGAAATCACTTCGCCTTCCTTTTCTGACAGAAACCATTGGGCAATGTTTCGTGCAAAAAAAAGTATCTGGGACAGAAAGCCCAATCCGTATATTAAAAAAACATTCATCTGAAATTTTCGGGCATAAATGTAATTATAATGGACGTAAAGAATGGAGAAGATAATCAGGTATCCAGTTTTTTCAGCGATTCGCGGGCGGCATTCTGTTGTGCTTCTTTCTTTGAAGTTCCGCTGCCACTGCCCAATCCTTTTCCATCCAGAATTACTTTTGAAATAAAACGGGGCTGTTTCAGCTTGTCAGAACCCGGGTCTTCAATGGTCTCAAACGCAATCTCTTTTTTGTTTTTCTGGCTCCATTCAATAAGCTGGCTTTTAAAGTTGGTATCTTTTCTCTCAATCTCGTTCAGATTAACAAATTGAGAAAGTATCCTTTTTGTAACAAAATATTTGGTTGTCTGGTAGTTGGTATCAAGATAAATAGCACCGATCAACGCTTCAACGACATCCCCGTATATATGGCTGGAGTCAATGTTTTTTGCGGTGTTTGACCTGATGTAGATATCAAGCTTCATGTTGAACGCCAGGCGGGTCAGAAAAGTACGATTTACCAGCTTGGAGCGTGTTTTTGTCATAAACCCCTCATCCTGTTTCGGGAAACGGTTGTATAAAAACTCGGTAATGATTGCCCCCAAAATGGCATCACCCAAAAACTCAAGCCTTTCGTTGTTGATCTGGTTCCCCTGCGAATCGGTTAATGATGACGATTTATGGATAAATGCCAGATCGTATAATCTCAGATTTGTGGGATAAAATCCGAGCAGCTTTCTTAAAAACAAATAAAACTCTTTTCTTGGAGATGAAAAGAGCTCTATTCTTTGTTTTATTTTTTTTATCACGGATTTCTAAAATTTTCTGAAAACCAAAGTTGCATTATGGCCTCCAAAACCGAAGGTGTTGCTAATGGCAACGTTGATTTTTCTCTCTTTTGCCACATTGAAAGTAAAATCGAGGTTGTTGTCGATTTCCGGATCGTCCGTAAAGTGGTTTATTGTTGGAGGAATAATGCCGTGATTCAGCGCCATAATTGTGGCAAGGCCTTCAACTGCACCGGCAGCGCCCAGCAGGTGCCCGGTCATTGATTTTGTGGCACTGATGCTTGTTTTGTAGGCATGATCCCCGAAAGTCTTGATTATGGCATTTGGCTCGGCAATATCTCCCAATGGGGTTGAAGTTCCGTGAACATTGATATAGTCCACATCTTCGGGCTTAAGGCCGCTGTCTTCAATGGCCCATTTCATTACCAGCGTTGCGCCCCGGCTTTCGGGGTCGGGAGCTGTCATGTGATAGGCGTCTGCCGACATGCCTCCGCCAATTATTTCCGCATAAATTTTTGCGCCGCGCTTCATTGCCATTTCATACTCTTCAAAGATAAAAGCCGCTGAGCCTTCGCCAATGACAAAACCATCACGGTCTTTGTCAAAAGGCCTGGAAGCAGTTTTCGGATCGTCATTACGTGTTGAAATGGCACGCATAGAATTGAATCCTGCAATTCCCGCTTCATTAATCGCTGCTTCGGAACCACCGGTAATCATAATGTCCGCCTTCCCGAGGCGAATCATATTCATGGCTTCTATCATAGCATGTGAAGCGGATGCACACGCAGTAACGGTTGTGAAATTTGGTCCCCTGAACTGATATTTAATGGAGATAAGTCCGCCTGCTATATTGGCAATCATTTTAGGGATAAAAAAAGGTGAGAATCTGGGATTATCCACTTGGTAGTTACGCGCTTCATCAAAGAATGTTTGCAACCCTCCGATGCCGGCGCCCCAAATCACACCTGCCCTGTCATGATCAATTTTTTCCAGATCAAGTTTTGAGTCCTCCATCGCCTGGGCTGAGGTAGCCAACGCAAACTGAGTATATAAATCATATTTACGCGCTTCTTTCCGGTCTATGTATTGATGAACATCAAAATCCTTGACCTCGCAGGCAAATTGTGTTTTTTGTTTAGAAGCATCAAATTTTGTAATGGGTGCGGCACCACTAACCCCCTTTTTCAGATTACTCCAAAAATCATTAACCGTATTCCCAAGAGGGTTAACGGTGCCCACTCCGGTAATAACTACCCGTCTGAAATTCATAAATGAATCTTCTTGGTTACTTGCTTACCGCTTCTTCAATATGAGCTATGGCTTCGCCAACTGTTGAAATTTTTTCAGCCTGATCATCCGGAATTGCTAAATCGAACTCTTTTTCAAATTCCATAATCAGTTCAACTGTGTCAAGTGAATCTGCGCCCAAATCATTGGTGAATGATGCTTCGCTGGTAACTTCACTCTCATCAACTCCCAGTTTATCAACAATAATTGCTTTTACTTTTGCTGCAATGTCAGACATAATGCTAAAATTTGAGTTAATAATAATTTTGAGTTTTAAATAATCGGCGCAAAGTAATACATTTACGCGTTATATTTCAAATTTAAAATGTGAAAAGATGTTTCTTATAAGATATATAATATATGCAATACTCTAAATTTGAACGTATTATTCAATTGTTCCATCCAAAAAGACCAATTTGAAATGAATGTTAAGAGAATCGCTTTATTTGCATCGGGGGCAGGAACAAATGCTCAGAATATTATTGAGCATTTTGCAGATAATGAGCGTGTTATAGTTGACTCTGTGTGGAGTAACAAGATTGATGCTTATGTTTTGACCCGGGCAGCAAAAATGAAAATCAGTGCGCTCACATTTAATCGCCAACAGTTGTATGAAACTCAGGAAATAGCTGATAAACTGACTGAAAGGAAGATTGATTTGATTGTTCTTGCTGGTTTTCTGTGGCTTATCCCTGAATATCTGATTGAAAAATTTCAAATCATCAATATTCACCCTTCCCTGCTTCCAAAGTATGGCGGCAAGGGAATGTATGGCATGAAAGTTCATCAGGCAGTTGTGGATAACGAAGAAACAGAGACCGGGATTTCCATTCACATGGTCAACCGGCACTACGACAAGGGAAGGCTTTTGTTTCAGGCAAAATGCCCGGTGCTTCCGGGGGATTCACCGCAGGATGTTGCTGAAAAGGTTCATCAACTGGAATACCTTCATTTTCCTGAAATCGTTGAAAAATTTCTACTGGGAGAATTGTAACATTAGCGAAAAAGAGAATTCCGGACTTCCTGATTTTTCTTTGATTTGAAGTTAAAAATCTGTACTTTGCTATTTTTGATGTTAAATATTGTTAAGACTGTTTTTAACAATTTTTCTTTAAAATTATCTTTGTAGCATGAGCAGGAAAATGTTATGGACATTGATTGTTTTAATGACCTTGGTTCTTTCGGGGTTAATCCTGATTCAAACCAATCTCATCAGAACTGCATCAGACATCCGGGAAGATCAATTCGACCAGATGGTAAAAGGTGCACTGAAGAGGGTTGTTGATCAGCTTGAACTTCATGAAGAGCGTGTTGCGCGTGAAAGTGCGCAGGCCGGCAGACTGCCCGGAGAGTTCAGCACACCGGGGAACCTGAATGTTTTTCCGCGTCAGGAACCTGGTGCTTTTTCAGAAAGTTTCCGGTTTCACCTGTCTGAAAGCAGAATTTTCGGAAATTTTCAGGAAGAATATCAGGTGATTCTCTCCGATTCAATCCAGGCAGGACAAGGGCTTTCAAAAAGGATAAGCAGCGCTACATCTTTTGAACAACTTCACGAATTCAATCTGAATATTGAGCGGCGGATGGAAAAATGGATAGCAGACACCTACTGGAGAAATTATAAGATTTTATTGGAGGGAAGACCCCTGAATGAACGCATCGACTCGCTTCTTCTTGCCGAAACAATCGACACTATTTTTCAGGAAGCAGGCATCAACCTGGAATATAAATTTGCTGTCAGAAGTTCAAATCTGGGAGAGGACAAATTCATTATGGGAAGCCCGGTATATCTGCCGTCCCGGAAAAAGGAGTATCCAAGTTTGCTGTTTCCCTATGATTTTGACGGACAGCAACCCAACTACCTCTATGTCTATTTCCCCAAAAGGTCAGGCTTTTTACTTAGGACAACGGGGTTCACCATCATTCCCACATTTATTTTGACAGCTTTGCTGATAGCAATTTTTGCTTATGCCATTATGGTCATTTTCAGGCAGAAAAAGCTGTCCATGATTAAAAATGACTTCATCAACAACATGACACACGAGTTGAAAACCCCCATCTCCACTATCTCTCTGGCAAGCCAGATGCTGGAAGACGGAAGCATTGCCAACACGCCCAAAACCATTGGGCATATCTCAAAAATTATTAATCAGGAGAGTAAACGGCTGAGTTTTCAGGTTGAAAAAGTATTGCAAATGGCAGTTTTCAATGAAGGGCGGCTTAAATTGAAATTCAAGGAGTTTGATATTAATGAAACCCTGCGCAACGTAATTAATAACTTTGAGCTGCGCGTAAAAAATAAAAACGGAGTACTTCATTCAACATTGAACTCCGGGGGCGCAATCATCAAAGGCGATGAAGTGCATATTACCAATGTTTTTTTCAATTTGCTTGACAATGCCATGAAATACAGCAACGAAATTCCTGAGATTACCGTAGCTTCCGAAAAAAACAGCAATGCGGTAGTCATTTCAATTGCGGATAATGGCATCGGAATTGCAAAAGAGCACCACGCACACATTTTTGATCGCTTTTACCGTGTGCCCACAGGCAATGTTCACAACGTGAAGGGCTTCGGACTTGGGTTAAGCTATGTGAAAAAAATAATAGAACTTCACAACGGAAAAATAAATGTTGAAAGTGCAGTGAATAAAGGCACAAAATTTAGTATATTGTTGCCTGATTTAAGTAGCGAAAATGGAACAAAAAACAAAAATATTATTGGCAGAAGACGACGAAAATCTCGGACTGTTGCTTAAGGAGTATCTTGTTGCAAAGGGCTTTGACACAGAACTTTATCCTGATGGGGAAGCAGCGTATAAGGGATTTAAGAGAGATTATTTCGATATCTGCATTCTCGATATTATGATGCCAAAAAAGGACGGATTTACTTTAGCCAAAGATATCCGGACAGTGAATTCAGAGATTCCGATTATTTTTCTCACGGCAAAAAATCTGAAAGATGATGTGATTGAAGGCTTCAAACTTGGCGCCGACGACTATATCACAAAGCCCTTCAGCATGGAGGAACTCATTTTCAGGATTGAAGCCATTCTGCGCAGGACTTCGCAGGATTTGCTCGCATCGGGCGAACCGGTTTTCACACTGGGCAAATACACTTTTGACACCCTCAAGCAGACATTGACCGACTCAGAGCAAACCATCAAGCTCACTACCAAAGAATCGGAGCTGCTGAAATTGCTCTGTCTTCATGCCAACAAGGTGCTTGAACGAAATTATGCACTCAAATCCATCTGGATTGATGACAATTACTTCAATGCCCGGAGTATGGATGTCTATATCACCAAGTTACGCAAGCACTTGAAAGATGAGCCTTCGGTGGAGATTATCAATATCCACGGGAAAGGGTATAAACTGATTGTCTGAATTTCCGGGGAAGAAATCCTCTGGTGTTGTAATTTCCGAATTCCGGACGGACGCTTGTCAGTCCAGTTTCAACACGGCAAGGAAAGCATTCTGGGGCACTTCAACGTTGCCCACCTGCTTCATTCTTTTCTTCCCTTTCTTCTGTTTCTCAAGCAATTTGCGTTTTCGGGAAATGTCTCCGCCATAACATTTGGCGGTCACATCTTTGCGTAGCGCTTTCACGGTTTCCCGAGCAATGATTTTTGAACCGATTGCCGCCTGAATTGCAATGTCAAATTGCTGCCTGGGAATCAGTTCTTTCAGCTTTTCACAAAT
>LSQX01085594.1_pt1 | contig 13644 bp, 14 predicted proteins | sample 654561 | NCBI WGS metagenome assembly LSQX01 (sample SAMN04489861, study PRJNA283612) | anaerobic digester metagenome | isolation source: 4 biogas reactors fed with cattle manure at either 37C or 55C with and... | place: Denmark: Kongens Lyngby | collected 2014 | reverse complement strand
CGCAGCCGATTGTAGACCCGCATCGCGGTATGGCGCTGCTTTTTGCGCTCTCTTTTATCTGCCTCCAGCCAGCTGTCAATCTCAGGCTTAAACCTGTCCAGTTTGGAACTGCGTCTCTTTACCGGCTTTGGAGACGGTGCGTTGAAGTTATCCATGTGGATGTACTTTTTCACCGTTTTTACGTCGTGCCGACATTATTACGGCCGTTGACGATAAAGAGGTGACCTCCCTGAGTTCGATTAGTAGCATCTTAAAGCAGTACCATGCCGGCGATGAGGTTACCGTCACCTTTTACCGATATGGGGACGGGGAAACCAAATCCACAAAGCTGACTTTTGCTGAAAACAGGTAAGGCTGCCGCCTTGAATGCAGCCGGCCAATAAAAAGGTTGGGGGCTTTGTTGATCCCCCCAACCTTGCAAAGGGCATTACAATGGAACAGCCTCCAGCGAACAGGTTATCTTAATTTCTCAGCTGCCCTTTTCCTCGGATCAGCAGAAGGCCGGCCGTAAGCCCTGCCAGGCCTGGAATCATAAGATAAAGCAGCCCGCCGGAAGTGCGCGGCAGATCGGACTTCGGTTTTTCTTCCGATTCCGGCTCCTCGGGTTCTGGCTCCTCGGGTTTCAGTTCCGCCTCGGCAAAGATACCAAATTTGCTGAAATGATCCAGCTCGGCCCAAAGAATCTTATTCTCTTTGTCAATACCCTGCGTGGGAATGAGATCCCACTTTTCCGTTGTCTCATTGTAGCGATAGAGTCTGAGGTCGTCTTCTGTAACCCCGTCGGGCAGGTTCTCCGGATCGTATGGAATATCGATGTGCGCTGAAGCATTAGCCAAGTTATCGCTGCGTTCTATCCACAGGTAAATTCCTGCCGGGATCATTCCTTCAGGAGCATCATTTTCGTCTTCGGAGTAGCGGGCAACGGTGACATAGCCCTCTTTCTCATCTGTCTCAATATCCATGTCAACACCGGATTCGTCAAAGGTAAGTTCTGTCCCACCAGACACAATATATAGGAGCTCGCATAATACAGTGAGGTCTTCGTCGGCGTACCAGGGTGAGAAATCAACCTTGTCCTCGAATCCCTCGACCATGAAGTCGAGCGTGAAATGGCCCCAGCAGTTGTATTTGGCGTTGAGAATTGTTTTAGACAGGTTTACCACTTCGCCCCTAATGTTTGTATTTTTCACCTCTAGCGTACCGGTAGCTCCTTCGCGAATCACGATGGCGCTGTGATAGGTGCCTGCCTCAGCCAACAATCCAGCCCTATCCACTGTAAAAGTACCACCGGTTATGGACATGTCCTGCCCGCTGTTAGTAGTGCTGCTGGCAAATCTGACGCAATATGTATCGTTTGCTGCACCTTTAGCCACAACGCTAATATCGGTATTTTCCACAACCAGGGTTGTGCCCGCCTGCAGGTTGATACCGCTCTTGCAGTTCTCAATTACGCTATTTTTTACAGTAAGGCCATCAACATTACCCTGTATGGTCACATAATAACCATCCATGAAGGTGCAGTTGTCAATGGTGATACCATCGCACTTGCTATTCATTTGAATTGCCCTGACCCCAGGGGGGGTCATGAATCTTCCGTCCGCATCAAAATTACAATGTTCAATGGTAACATTCTTAGCTTTATTCAAAAAGATGTTGTCAATGGTTCCCTCTTGCAATGTAAAGTTAATATTCTGGATTGTTTTCGGATTTTCGCTGATATCTGTTACATTAACAGTGCCTTTAATTAAGGGTAGATCTGAACCCGAATCAGGCCCGGTAAGGGTGATCGGTTTGTCAATTGTGACATTTTCGGTGTATACTCCTGCCGTCACACTGATAATATTGCCATCACTGGCTGCAGTAATGGCTTCCCCGATTGTCGTGAAGGGCTTTTCCAAGGAGCCGTCACTATCTCCCCCTACATAACCTGCATCAACGTACCAATCAGCCGGCGCTCCAGCGGTTACCGCACCGCACAGCAAAACCAGAACCAGAACAACGGCTACCGTTATGAACGGCAGCTTGGACTTAAACAAACGGTTCATTTTCTTTCCTCCTTTTGAGATGGTAGTACTCATACCGGGACCGGCATTGCTACACCCGAAACTACCAGAAAGGATAAGCACCTATCACAATTAGCCCCTCTTTATATTTTAGCACCCTCCTTTTTAAGTATTTTGGAGATCAAACAACACGATGATGATCTTATCTAAGAGCACCTCTTTAGAAATAATAGCAAACCACTTTGACAGCATACTGTCACATTGGGAGAGTAGAAAATATTTTCCAATAAAAAACCAGCCAATTATGGCCGGTTGCGCTACTGGCTACACCCGTTTCAAGCGCCCAGGTTACGGACTGGGTTTTAAAAAGCAAAGTAAGGCCAGACCCGCCAGAGTCAGAGCAATAAATATCTTCATGATCGTTTTGCCCATTTCCTTTAACCTCAATGATTTCGGTTGATGTTCCAATTTTACTATATATCGGGAGGACGGTTCCGTTGATATGTTTTCAAACGCGGTAAATAATAACCAAAACATCCGGTTGTTTTGACACTTTCGTACACCCTTGTCATAATCAATCACGTAAAATATTTAATTCTGGATGAATCATAAGAACCGTCCCCCTGATAGTCCCCCTGATATATGGTAACTAGACCTTGTGGAACAGGACAATCCGGTTTGTGTTTGTACCGCCGGTGTTATTTTTAACGCCCCAGATATGCGCTGTTTTGGTAAACTGTTGCAGGTTAATGATGATACCGGCGCAGTTGAAGCCGGCGTTCAATCCTGCCGGGATAATATATTCATCCAGTTTAACTTTACCGCCTTTAATCTCACCGACTTCAAAGGCAACCCATCCGCCATTTAGGGTGATTCGGAAAAGCTCCTGGAAAACTTCTTCCATCACAGCGGACCATGCCCCTATTGTTCGGGACATGATCATCCTTCGGTCAATCTCCGCCGTATCGATATAATTAAACCAGCATCTTAACCAGTTGTCTTTGGAATACTGTACGATATTCAAAAAGGGAGGAGAGGTGACGGTTAACTGCACTGAGTTTGACGCGATCTCTTCAGTCCGGCGGGCATCCCTCTCCAGGAGGATGTTCGGATACAAAACAGCCAATGATGTTTATGTGGCAGCTTAGTGTAACTGGTAAAATATGGTGGTCAATTAAACTTGCAATCTACCATATATTTAATAACTTACGAAATATTGAAAAAGCAGAGAGTGAGTGATATAAATAAGATAAATCGTCTCGCAAAAAAGGTGGTCGAATTATGGCTCGCTCGTAGGCCTGATTCGGGTTGCTCAACGCCATTATAATAAACGATGCCAATTATCATGGGAGGTTCAAAATGAGAAACTTATGGCAAAAACTTGCCAGCCCTATTTTGTGGAAAAGATTACTTTATACTGTCATGATCTCTATCGTTTTGTTTCATGTTTTGATAATTTTAAGCTATTTTTTTCTGCCTGAAGGGTTGCTGAAAAACAAGAACCCTTTGCAGGACTGGGCGCTTTCCGACAATACGCTCCTTCTTACTCTGCAAATTTTCTTTTATAATCTCCTGTCTATACTGATAATCGGCATAGGGAGTCTTTTCGCAAATAAAAAGGATACAGAGTCAAACTATATCTCCACCGGGTATGTCGCTTTTTTCACCTTGATTAGCATCAATGCTGTGGTTCTTGGAACCTGGTCTTTTTCTTTGGCGGGTGAAGCCGTACCTCTACTTGGCAGAATTGGTGGCATTTATAATCTCTCCATTAGATCGGGCATATGGGAAATGGCGGGACAATTGTTGATTACATGTGCGCTGGCTCATGTTGCCATAGTGCGAACCAGCGGTAAAAAAACAGAGGTGCGTAAGTTCCGGGACATCCGTTTAACTGCGACTGAAAAGCTCCTGTTAGTCATCGGTTTTTTGCTCATGCTGATAGGTGCTGTTGTAGAAGCTTTGGCCATACGTCTATTATGATATAGCAGAAGATGCATCTTTGAGTGGTGAGAATCAGAGGATCAACAAGCTGATAATGTACTTTCACACTTTACCACTTGAGGACTGTATCGACGTATACCCACGGGAAAGATAAAAGATAGGAATTTGCTTTTGCCTGGAGCAATTANNTCCCTGTTTGAAACAACCAAAGACAGGTCATACTACCCAAACCCACAAAGGCGTGAAATTGATCCCGGTTTTTGGACATAAAAGTCCCGCTTAAATGACCTGTTTGCTTAGGTGATGGTTTGTAAGGTGTTGGCAGGTGAAACTCAAGAATACTGTTCTTCGGCTACTTGAGAATAATCGTCGTCATAAGGAGTCAGCTGCGAAAAGTCATCATAGACCGTTTCCTTAATTTCCGGAAGATCGGAAATATATTTTTGCATATTAACCTTACGAGGCGGCGGATCGTGGTTGCGGGTCTCCCATAGGAGATCGCCGCAGTCCAGGTAACGTTGCGCATCAGCGGATACGGGACCCTTTCCGTCAAATTATCTAGTATAGCCATCCGGTGGATAGAACCGCCCCCTTGTAACCTTAACTCTACCAATTCGAGGGTTAAGGTTCAATATTTTTCTTCTATATTTTAATGGAATTATGTTAGGATGTTATATAATGTGGTAGTGACACCCTGTCACTTTTAGGGTTATACTTTGAATGAGCAATATATAGGGGAGAATGAAAATGAAAGCATGGTTGCAACGGTTTATGCTTGGACGATACGGGTACGATGATCTGAGCCATTTCTCGACTATCTTTGCCGTGATTCTTTCTCTTATATCCTTATTTACGCGGTGGAGGGTATTGACTTTATTAGCGCTTATTTTACTGTCTTTCTCTACCTTCCGCATCTATTCTCGCAACATAGAAAAGCGGGCTCAAGAAAACTATGCATTTCTCCGGGTTAAGGGGAAATTAAGCCGGTCTTTTAACCAAATCAAGCTTCAGTGGGACCAAAGGAAAACCCACCGGTTCTATAGATGCCCTGCTTGTAAACAGCAGTTGCGAGTACCCAGGGGAAAGGGTCACCTCATCATCCATTGCCCCAAATGCAAGACATCCTTTGAGAAAAAGACATGATGCGGGGTAAATAATATGCCCAGGCAAACATTTTTTAACCTTCCGGAAGGAAAACAGAGAAAAATACTGAAAGCTATTCACAGCGAATTTTCCCGGGTGCCTTTCGATGAAGTGTCTATCAACCAAATTGTCCGGATGGCGGGCATTTCCCGTGGCAGTTTCTACCAGTATTTTGAGAATAAGCAGGATATACTGCAGTATCTGCTGGCTGATTACCGGGCTATGCTAAGTCACCATGCCCTGGCGACTCTGGAACAAACCGGTGGTGATCTGTTTCAAATGTTTCTTAGCATTCTGGATTTCACCTATGCTTTTGTTACTGAGGAAAGAAACAACGCTTTTTTTAAAAATATCTTTTCGGATATTCGCGTCAACGCTGAATTTTTACGCCAGCATCTCCGCGAGAGCACCTTTGGCGGACTTGCGGAAAAATTGATCCCTCATATTGATATGGATTTGCTGGATATCCGTAGTGAAGAGGATTTTGGGAATATGCTGAACATACTGTTGCCCCTGACAGGAGAAACTTTTGTCAGAGTCTTTTTTGACATATCAGGCTATGAAAACAGCCGTTCCGGATATGTTGCACAGTTGGAGCTGTTGAAGCGGGGCTTTCTAAAATGAAAAGGCGGATAGGTAATGTTTGGAACTATCATCGCAAACCCTAAAACCTTGACAAAAAAAGAAAAACACCGGTACAGGAAACACTATTGCGGGTTGTGCCATCAGTTGGAGGCACAGTACGGTAGCCTTGGCCGCGCCACCCTAAGCTATGACATGACCTTTCTCTCCATTTTGCTTTCCTCCCTGTACGAACTGGAGGAGACTCAGGGCAGTCGGCGCTGTCTTCCAAATCCCATCAAGCGGCACCATTATGTGGAGACGTCGGCCACCGCCTATGCGGCGGATATGAACATTATCCTGACCTATTACAACTACCTGGACGATGCCATCGATGACAACAGCTGGGTGGCGAAAGTAAAAAGTAAGCTGCTGGAGAAATTCCTGCCCCCGATCCAAGAAAAGAATCCCCGGCAGTGCATGGCGATTGCCGACAGCCTGCAGCGCGTTGGAGAGATGGAAAGGGCCAACGAGCTCAATCCGGATTTGCCTGCCAACTGCTTCGGGAAACTACTGGGCTCCGTTTTTGTTTGGCGGCAGGATGAGTATGCCGAAGCGCTGTGGCTCATGGGAGCAGCCTTGGGCCGTTTTATCTACCTGTTGGATGCGGTGAATGATCTCAAGGCCGACATCAAAAAACAGAGGTACAATCCTCTGGTAGCGCAGCTTGAGACAGACTTCACACCGATGCTCACCATCATGATGGCCGAATGCGCTGCTGAATTTGAGAAGCTGCCCATTAGACGGGATCGTAAGATCCTGCAAAATATCTTGTATTCCGGTGTCTGGCAAAATTATCGGGTGCGGAAGGGGAAAGGGGTAGACGCAAAACATGGATGATCCCTATAAAATACTGGGCCTTAGCTCCTCTGCTACAGAGGAGGAAGTTACAAAGGCTTATCGCAGGCTGGCCAGAAAATACCATCCCGACCTCAACCCCGGGGACAAAACTGCTGAACAAAGAATGAAGCAGATAAACGCAGCCTATGAGCAGATCAAGACCCAAAAAACCGGCGGAGCGTCATATGAGCGTCCTGACGGAAGTTACGGACAGCAGCAGCATAATCAGCCCGGTGGAAGCCGGGGCAATGGCCCCTTTGCTGATTTTGAAGATATTTTTGGCGACATTTTCGGTCAACGCTGGGAGGGGCAAGGAGGTGGACAGTCCGGCGCTGCTACAATAGAGCAGGCCCGCTTCTATATCCAAACCCGGCAGTACCAGAATGCGGTATATCTGCTCTCCCGAATACAGCATCGCGATGCCGAGTGGTATTACCTCAGCGCCATTGCCCATGCCGGAATCGGCCACCGGGTAACGGCATTGAATCACGCCAAAATTGCATTGCAAAGGGAACCCGGCAATGTGCAATACCAACAGCTGCTTGCCCAGCTCCAGCAAGGCGGTTTTACTTATCAACAGACAGGGCAAAGACAGGGGTTTGACATGGCGATGATGAGCTATGGTCTCCTGCGGCTGTTGTTGGCGCAGATGTTTTGCTGTTTATGTTGCCGTTGCTGCTGAAATAGTCAAAAAACTATGGATAGTGGAGGATAAAGATATGGGTAAAATTATCGGGATCGACCTTGGCACAACCAATTCCTGTATGGCAGTGCTCGAAGGTGATAAACCTATCATCATTCCAAACGCAGAAGGCGCTCGCACCACGCCATCGATGATCGCCTTTTCGCAGAGTGGTGAGCGCCTGGTAGGACAGATAGCGGTGCGGCAAGCGGTAACCAACCCTGAACGTACCATCAGCTCCATCAAGCGCGAGATGGGAACGGCTTATAAAATAAAGATTGACCATAAAACCTTTACCGCACCCGAAATATCCGCCATGCTTCTGAGCAAGCTGAAAAAAGATGCGGAATCATATCTTGGTGAGGCTGTGACCGAAGCGGTTATCACGGTGCCGGCCTATTTTACCGATGCCCAAAGGCAGGCTACAAAGGATGCCGGCACGATTGCCGGTTTGACTGTGCAGCGGATCATTAATGAGCCCACGGCTGCGGCGGTAGCTTACGGTGTAGATAAAGAGGAAAAACAGAAGGTGCTGGTATTTGACTTAGGCGGCGGCACCTTCGATGTATCGGTTCTCAACATCAGGGACGGCATCGTTGAGGTGCTGGCGACAGCAGGAAACAATCGCCTGGGAGGCGATGACTTTGACGCCTGCGTGGTGGATTGGCTTTTGGCCGAGTTCAAAAGGGAGCACAGGGTGGATTTGTCTGGCCAGCCTGCTGTAATGCAGCGGTTGAAGGAGGCTGCCGAGCAGGCGAAAAAAGATCTTTCAGCTGCTGAAACCGCCTCGATCAACCTGCCCTTTCTCACCGAAGCCAGAGGGAATCCCTTGCATATGGATATCTCTCTGTCGCGAGCCAAATTCAACGCCCTGACCGCCCATTTGGTGGAAGCCACTGCCGGTCCTGTACAGCAAGCGATGGACGACGCGCATATCACCAAAGGTGATATTGGCAAGGTCTTACTGGTCGGTGGCTCGACCAGGGTGCCCGCCGTGCAGGAAAAGGTAAAAAGCATCACCGGTAAGGATGGTTTCAAAGGGATCAACCCCGACGAGTGCGTGGCCCTGGGCGCGGCCTTGCAGGGAGGCGTGTTGGTTGGCTCGGTAAAAGGGTTGCTGCTTTTGGATGTGACACCGCTGTCACTCGGCATCGAGACGGTGGGCGGCATATGTACGCATGTAATTGAACGAAACACAACCATTCCCATATCCAAAAGCCAGGTGTTCACCACCGTAGCCAATTTTCAGCCTGCGGTGGAGATCCATGTGCTGCAGGGCGAGCGCCCCAGGGCCAAGCAGAACAAGACGTTGGGCAAATTTAAGCTAAAGGGTATCCAGAAGTCCCTGGCGGGCGTGCCGCAAATCGAGGTGACCTTTAGCATTGACGTCAACGGCATTGTGAATGTGGGGGCGAAGGACCTGAAAACAGGCAAGGCCCAGGAGATAACCATCGAAGCTTCCTCCAACTTGAGTGACGAGGAGATCCAGAAAGCCATCCGTGATGCTCAGCAGTATGCCGCCGAAGACGAGAAATTCCGTCAGGAAACCGAGGTGCAGGGGCGGTTACAAAGCCTGCTGCTCCGGGCCGAAGAAGTGCAGAGACAGGCGGCAAAACGCAAGGATAAGCAAGCTCTTAAAGAGACAAGAGAAGCGCTGAAGGAACCGGTGAAGGCGGCAAAAAGGGCGCTGAGAAGCAAAAATACAGACACGATGATATCGGCCTGCGATGCACTGGAAGCCGCTCTGGCGCCATATTCATCATGATCTTAAAACAGGATTTACTTAATTGGGGACCGCCCGCAAACCTTACTTGCTGCGGTATCGTAACTTTACTGCAGCATTCAAGGCAATGAGCCAAGACAACCGTCCCCGTGGCTTACATGACTCACAGTTCCTTTTTGAAGTGCGCCGCCACTTTTTTCGACAAGTCGAAGGATCGCTCCACAGTGGCCCCCCCGTCCCGGTTGATCAGGCAGCAGCGGGCCGGGGCAAACCAGGCCTGCCTGAGTATTTGTTTGCGCGGGATGCCGCCCTGCTCCAGGTACGACCAGAGTCCTTCGACCTTCGCAATCATCGACTGGAGATCTTCCTCGATATATTCCTCGGACAGCGTGGGGGTGATCCCCCATGAAATGATGGCTCCCCGATCCAGGAAAGATCTGATTTCATCCCGGTATCGTGTAAAAATGTAACCGCGGGCCAGCACATCCAGGGAGAGGATATCCAGATCCTGCTTGAGCAGGAAGGACCAATCGGGATTGCCGCACAGGTGTACCCCCCTGGGGCGGGGGAAGCCATCTAGAAAGAGGCGGTAATCGGCGGAGGCCCTCTCGCTGGTATAGCCGGTATAGGACATGAACAGCATCTCCAGGCCGGGCTCGTCGACCCAGACAAAGGCTCCGGGGTGGATCTGCCTGAGCTCATTGTACTGGGCCCGCACCTTCCGGGCGAAGAAGTCGAAGATAATCTCGCGCACATCATCATGGTAGATCATGGGGCGCCTTTCGCTGTCCTGGATCTTCATCCCGAAGCTGACCGGGCCGATGCTCTGGCCGCGGATGTAGCGAAAGGCGGTAAGATCTTCTTTCATGAATTTGTGATAGACAGCGCTGTAGCTGGGAGAAAGCCGAAAGTATGATTCGTCCTCCCAGCGGGCCAGGTACTCTTCCAGCTCCAGGTAAAACTGCTCCAGCGAGAAATGGATCTCGCGCCGCTCCAGATCCAACGTTATCCCCGGGAAGTGCTCCGAAGCCTGTGCGTACATATCTTCAAAAAAGCTGACCCCGGGCAGCTGCGGCCAGAAGGGGATGTCGAGCGAAAGCGAAAGCTGCAGCGCTTTCTCTACATCAAGATGAGGCAGGATCCCCATGGCGGTGGTCATACAGTTACCTTCCAATTTCATAATGAATCACCTCTGCAAGTATAAAGTGCAGGGCGCTTCTGTATTCAGGACCGGCTAAAAGCTGAAATGTTGCTCTGTTCACCCCAATGATTAATGGGCGCCCTCTTTATTCATATTCAAAGGCACCTGTATATAGCTGATAATATTTCCCTCGTTCTTCAACGAGCTGTGCGTGTCTGCCTCGAACGATATTTCAGCACCGCTCTGATTTAAAGCATCCGGGCAGGTTCAGGTTAAACCAGAAGGTTATGCAACAAAGGAAGCAGCAGGGGTACGATAAAGGTCAGGATTGTGCCCGTTATCAAAGTGACCAACCCGAGCTCAGCTCCAACACTTTGGTTATGGGAACCAGCACAACATCCATAGTGGCCGCGGCGCCTGCGGCGATGGGGCTTCCCTTGCTCATTTTTGCCAGTAAAGGCAGAAAGAGAAGGGTGGAAAACTCTCGGATTATGTTTACAATAAACCCGTATGTTCCCATTTCCACACCGTAGGTCTGGGTCATAAAAGCGCCTGTCAGGCTGAAATAGCCATTATCGCCGCGATCACCTTCGCTTGTAGCGCGCTTGTGTCATTTGTTTTTTTCGAACTTCTTTATCTGATAAACAAGAAAAGGCAGAAGCAGATCGATAACAAATACAATCCGAACGATTAGAACAAGCGATCCCGGAGGATGGCTGACCTGTGGAGCCGTGGGCTGAAGAAACAGTTTGCCATAAGATGTAAAGAAGGATCTCATCTTGGAATAAGAGATCCTTCTTTGTATAAAAGGGAATGTGCCTGCGGCAGTCAGGGCGAATCCGATTTCATTGTACCTGGCGGAGATTTACCTCGATAGACTGTTCGCTGGAAATTAGAAAAGTAAACCCGAATAAAAACAACCCCGCCATCAAGTCAACCCAAAAGTAGGGGATGAACCGGTAGCCGGTCATAAAGAATGCCGCGGGGTGCACGATGTTTCAGCTGCCTCTCTATGTTGAGATCCCGGTAGCCAACGACACCTGGTACTACGAGTTAACCGAGGTCAGCAGTTTCTAAGGTGATGGGGGTGTGACAGAGGACAGATGCGGTTTTCTGTCACCTCAAAACCTTCAGGGGCTGCCCATGGGCCCATGGGACAGCCCCTCTTCCCGGTCTACCGGGTGACAGCAGGTTGCTCAGGAAGGTTTGCGGAAGAGGTATGCCGCCCAGCCAAGGCAGTCGCGGCCCCAGCGAAGGTAGCATTCACGGGAGCGGTTCACGCGCTCCATTTGCTCCGGCAGGTCAGGGTCGACCTGCCCGTGGGTTCTGAGGAGGCCACCCGTTTCTATGCGGCATGCGCCCTGGAAGCGGGTGTGGCGTTCATCAACAACATTCCCGTGTTTATCGCCAGCGATCCGTCGTGGGCGCAAAAGTTCAAAGAGAGGAAACTGCCTGTTATCGGTGATGACATCAAGGCGCAACTGGGCGCCACCGTTGTACAGCGCGCACTGGTGGAACTTTTTAAAAAAAGGGGGGTCAAGCTGGAAAGATCGTACCAGTTGAATACGGGCGGCAACACCGATTTTCTGAATATGCTCAACCGGGAACGCCTGCAATCCAAAAAGATTTCCAAAACGGAAGCGGTGCAGTCGGTGGCCGCATGCCGTATCCCCGACCGTGACATCCATATCGGCCCCTGCGACTATGTCCCCTGGCAAAAAGACCGCAAGGTGTGCTTCCTGCGCATGGAGGGGCTCATTTTCGGCAACATCCCCGTCGACCTGGAGCTCCGCCTCAACGTGGAAGATTCGCCCAATGCGGCCGGCATTGCCATTGACGCCGTCCGCTGCTGCAAGTTGGCCCTGGACCGGGGCATCGGCTCTTTATTCGCCGGCCGCTTTCTTCTGCAAACATCCGCCTCGGCAATATCCAGACCACCAGGCGTGGCAGATGACCGAGGATTTTATTACCGGCAAAAGGGACGACTAGACAGGAGGCGAGTTCATCTTAGGCTTTCATCAATTTCAGCCAATCTTGAATTCCATGTGATTGCCCATGATGTACATCGTTGAACTACAGCGGCCTTCTGGAGCCATAACAGGCTCCAGAAGGCCTTGAGAACGTGACGAAACCTTCCTTAACCCTGCGATTGTGCTATTCGAGCGCCTGCAGCGCCGCGTCTATTTCCGCCAACTTCTCTTTGGAAATGCCCGCCTGCGGAAAGCCGGCTACCGCCTTTAAGGTCATACCATGCACCATCTTGGTTTGCGGGTTCGTCGTTATCCCCGGTACCAATTTTTCCAGGATCGCTGCTACCTCCGGATCTTTCACCAGGTCACCTACTTTTGATTCTAGCGACCATTTAGCCAATTTGAGTTCCTCCTTTTAAACTTATTGCCTGTACGGAAACCATACCATCGTTTCGTCACGTAAACTCGTGAAAAGTTGGAGACACGCTTTGTATTTCAATCTTCTTCGCCAGTGTTACCATGGTACTGCTCTGGCGGTTGCCAGAGGGGAGAGTCACCCTCCGGCTAAGACAAAATTCAAAGATATCCGGTCACCGTCCGCCAGAGGGGTTTGGATGGCGACAGAATGTGATAAGTGCTTGCCGTTCAGAATAATTATAACGGCAGGCTTAATCTGACGGGTTTGGACATCAAAGATGTCTCGCCACGCTTCATGATCGCACTTTACTAATCTGGCAAGCACATCTCCCAGGGTCTCGCCTCGGCCGATTTCTTGCTCTAAAATAAGTTTCCCTGCTCTGTTTGCAGATATCCTATATGAGAGAGGAGGATATATATGCAGTTCAACTCTGGCCATTGACACCTCTCCTAAATTGCCCTCCGGACTTGGCCTATGGGCAAAATACTGGGGCAACCCTGGCTACCCACGGGCTCTACCAAGGGAACTCGTGGGTAACTGTCCTCAGATAGTACGGGGGCTCGCCCAACCGGTCCACAGATGCCCCCTTCGCCCGGTTAGCTCCACCCCTCCAGCAACTGGGATAACATGCTGCTGGGCTGGCGTTGGTTGAGGAGGTCGTCCGACCGCATATGCGCTCCCATCATAAACTCAGGATGAGTGATGATATAGAACCTGTCTTCCCTAATGGCGTCAAAGACCATGTCTGCTACCTGATTGGGCTCCATCGCTGTCTTGGCCCCCTCAATCGACATTTTCTGGATAGCCTTGACATGGGGCAGCGACTGGATCTTTTGCTTCCACGCCGGGTCGTTTTGAAGGTCGGCCGGCCGGTAGAAGGCCATCCTGATTTAGCCAGCCAGGAATATGTTCAAGGGAATCCTTAAATGTATTTGGCTCCAAGTGGGGCAGGGTGTTACCGATGCAGATTAGAAGATCTTTGGGTTTCGGGGTTTTTTGCAGATAATCCACCATATCTGCGTAGATAAACTCACCTAGCTGGCTTTGGGCCAGGTCCAGCAAGTCTTCACTTAGATCGACTCCGATGGTTTTACAACCATTTCGATTCAGGAACCCAAAAGATAGGAATTTGCTTTTGCCTGGAGCAATTATAGCAATT
>LSQX01269628.1_pt2 | contig 13645 bp, 10 predicted proteins | sample 654561 | NCBI WGS metagenome assembly LSQX01 (sample SAMN04489861, study PRJNA283612) | anaerobic digester metagenome | isolation source: 4 biogas reactors fed with cattle manure at either 37C or 55C with and... | place: Denmark: Kongens Lyngby | collected 2014 | reverse complement strand
CTTTTAATCTCTTAGCCATCTCTTTTAAGGCTCTCACCCTTAATTCCTCTCCCGGAAGATGCTGAAGAACAGCTAGGCAAAAAATAAAATTATAATCATTGCCAATAACCTCGTCAGAACTATCTAGATCTAAAATATTAGCCACAATAAATTGTTTATGCGGATAATTATTTTTAGCTAAAGAAATTAAGTTAGCGCTATTATCAACTCCTAAATAATTAATCTGCTTTTCTTTTAAGGCCTCTAATAAACGACCATTACCACAACCTAAATCTAAAACCCGATCTCCATCTTTCACTTTTTCAGCCAAAACTCTTATCTCCGGCCAAATTTCTTTTTTTCTTGTGATATCAAAATCAGTCGCAATATCTTGATAATTACGACACACCATCGCTAATAATTTTTGCACCTTTTCCGCCTTCATGTTTTCAATTAAAAATTAATCTAACAACTTAAATATTCCTTCTTAGTATAGTCTTCGCCGCCCCGCGCCTTAATCTGATTCATTTTTAAACAATTATCACACCGACCACAAGGCCGAGCATTTTCATCACCAAAATATTTTAAAATATATTCCTGACGACAACCGAGCTGATAAACATAACTTTCCATTTCATCTAATTTTTCATAAGCTCGCGCCGCTTTGGCTTTTAGTCCCTTATAATCAAGATTAACATCGCCCGGTTCAACTATTTTTAAAATTTTTATTTCCGTCCCACGAAATGGTGGCCGATATTCAACTAAATCTTTTTCTGCTAATTTTTTCACTACCCGGAGCAATGCGTCTTTTTTTACCTTCAACACAATAGCCACTTCTTCTGGATTAAAATCCCAGCCCGTCATTAATTCTGATAAATAACGTTCGCCTAATTTTTCTGCTATTTCCATTTGGCTTTTAGCTCGCTTACTAATAGACGCCATTATTTCTAACCAATCTTTTTTTGCTTTCAAAAAAGAATTACTTGTTTTTTCTTTCGGCCGAGAAATATATCCTTCTTTTTCTAAAATTTTTAACGCCGTACCAATCGCCATCTCTGGTACAGATTCCGAAAGACTCTGAGCAATTTCAGCATAAGTCAATAAAATTGAAGCACTTTCATCAATTTCTAAACTAACCCGGCGTAATAAAAAATCATAAATTTCTAAAATAATGTTTGGATCGGGATTGTCTCCTTTAATAAAAAACTCCCTTAAATATCGGTCTTGTTGATGATAGAACAAGAGACAAAAACTTGGCTGCCCGTCACGCCCGGCTCGTCCCGCCTCTTGATAATAAGCTTCAATTGTTCCCGGCAAATCATGATGAATAACAAAACGAATGTCTTTTTTATTAATGCCTAAACCAAAAGCATTAGTAGCTACTACTACTTGAGCATCACCGGTCATAAATTTTTCCTGCACCCAATTCCGACTTTCCGCGTCCATTCCAGCATGATAAACCACGGCCTTAATTCCATGATCAGTTAATACTTCAACTAGTTCATCAGCTTTAGAACGTGTCCCTACATAAATAATGCCTGAACCTAGAGCTGCGTCAGAAGTTAATAAATCAACAATGCTTTCAATTTTTTTGCCATTAGCCGCTGGCACAACCGCAAATTGTAAATTAGGCCGGGCAAAACCAGTGATAACTACCTCTGGGTCCTTTAACTCTAATTGTTTAATAATATCATCACGAACCTCTGGTGTTGCTGTGGCTGTTAAAGCAATCACCACTGGAGAACCAACAAATTTTATAGCTTCTTTCAGTCGTAAATAACTTGGACGAAAATCATGCCCCCACTGACTAATACAATGTGCTTCATCAACGGCAAATAAAGAAACTTTTATCTTTTTTAATTCAGTAATAAATGCTTGGTTATAAAAACGTTCGGGGGCAATATAAACAATTTTATAAAAACCACTTTTAATTTGAACTAAGCGCTTTGCTGTCTCTTGGGGTGAAATTGAAGAATTAATAAAAGTCGCTGGTATGCCAACTTTCTCCAAAGAATCAACCTGATCCTTCATTAAAGCAATTAAAGGAGAAATAACCATCGTTATCCCCTCTAACACTAAGGCTGATAATTGATAAATTAAAGACTTCCCCGCACCAGTTGGTAAAACCACTAAAGTATTTTTCTTTTCTAAAATATTATCAATCGCTTTTTCTTGTCCTGGACGAAAAGATCCATATTGAAAATGGATCCTTAAAAGCTCCTTAAGTTGTTCTTTTTGCTTATTGATCATTCTGCTTTCTCTTAAAAATTTCTAAAACATTTTGAAACAAAAAAGCAATCGTCATTGGGCCAATTCCTCCTGGAACGGGTGTAATATATTCTGCCTTATCTTTAACATCCTCATAATCAATGTCCCCCAAAACTTTTCCTTCAACTTTAGTAGTTCCAATATCAATCATCACCACGCCCTTTTTAATTATTTCTTTTTTAATGGAATGTGGTAATCCTAAAGCGCTAACCAAAACATCAGCCTCGTCCGATTTCTCCGGCGGTAAAACTTCTAGCCCCTTATTTTCAAGCATTTTTTTAACACCCTCGCCAAAAACCTTAGAATTATAAAAAACACAAACTGTCTTATTAGCACTTATAAAACTTATTTCCTCTAAACAAGCAGCCACTGCTGCTATCACTGGAGAAACAATAAAATCAGGATGCTCTGGATGAAAACCATCAACATCTTTATCAGATTTAATTGCTCTAATTATCTTATCGGTATCAAATTTAGCCGGCAAAGGTAGTTGCAGTAAAATACCGTCTATTAAGGGATCATTATTTAAAAAATTAATAGTATCTAAAATTTCTTGCTCTGAAGTAGTTTCTTCTAACCTATATAAATGGGTATCAACCCCCACTTTTTTCCCTTCTCTTTCTTTTAAAGAAACATAAAGTTTAGAGTCCTCTCTTTCCCCTACTAAAATAATGGCCAAGTTTGGTCTTGGTCCATGAAAATCAAATATTTCTTTAGCGATATTGTCTTTAATTCGTTCCGCTATCGCCCGACCATCAATCTTTTTTACCATATTTATTAAAGTTTATTTTTATTTTGTCGGAATCGGAAATTTGCCACACAGTTCTTTAACTGCTTGTTTTAATAAAACTAATTTTTCCTCTTGATCTCTATTGTTAAAAGCCTCATCAATATATTCAACAATTAATTTCATTTCTGCTTCCTTCATGCCCCTAGTAGTGGCCGCCGCTGTACCAATTCTTATACCTGACGGATTTAGTGGTGGATTAGGATCGTTAGGAATAGTGGAGCGTGAAACAGAGATGCCAATCATTTCTAATATTTTTTCGGCTTCTTTACCAGCCAGATCTTTATTAGATAAATCAATCACCATTAAATGATTATCTGTACCGCCAGAAATAATTTTATAACCCCGGGCTATAAACTCTGCCGCCATCGCCTGAGCGTTTAAAATCGTTTGCTTAGCATATTCAATAAACTCGGGAGTTAGTGCTTCACCAAAAGTCACTGCTTTAGCTGCTGTAATATGGTCATGTGGTCCACCTTGCATTCCTGGAAAAACCGCCCGATCAACCTGCTTAGCATATTTTTCTTTACACATAATTATTGCTCCCCGTGGACCACGCAAAGTTTTATGGGTGGTGGTAGACACCACATCAAAAATTGGCACCGGATTCTTTAATTGTTTGGCGGCAATTAAACCAGCAATATGAGCAATATCAGCAAAAGTATAAGCTCCGATTTCGTCAGCAATTTCTTTAAATTTTTGCCAATCAATCTCTCTAGAATAAGCTGAAAAACCAGCTACAATCATTTTAGGTCTTTCTGCTAAAGCAATACGGCGCACCTCCTCCATATCAATCATACCTGTTTCTGGATTAAGGCCATATTGAACAAAATTATATAAACGTCCAGAAAAATTAATTTTATGTCCATGCGATAAGTGTCCGCCATGATCTAACTTTAAACCCAAAACCTTATCTCCCGGATTTAAAAAAGCCAAATACACCGCCGCATTAGCCGGTGAGCCAGATAATGGTTGAACATTAACATGCTCGGCAGCAAATAATTTTTTCGCCCTAGTAATCGCCAAATTTTCTATCTCGTCAATATTATTATTGCCACCATAATAACGACGGCCAATATAACCCTCGCTATATTTATTAGTTAAAACAGTGGCTAACGTTTCCAGGACAGCTGGCGAAACATAATTTTCTGAAGCAATTAATTCTAATTCGTCATTTTGTCTTTTTTCCTCTCGCTCAATAATCTCCCAAACAGCTGGATCTTGTTGTCTTAAATGTTCGTATTTCATGTTTTTAAAGCTTATTTATAATTCTATCTTAATTTAGCCAAAACCTTTTGTCAAAAAAGCCTATAAATTTTTTATCATATAGGTTTTTTTCAATTTATAACCAAATTTTTTATAGTATCCACGCACACCAACTCCGGAAATTATCGCTAATTGATTAAACCCGGCTGCCTTAACTAATTTCTCAGCCGCCCCTAATAATTTTTTACCTAAACCACTATGTTGTACCTTTTTAGCAGCACCAATTGCCACTAATTCACCATAAACATGAAGCTCACGAATAATCGCTGGAGCAATCGGACTATGTTCATCAATTCTCAAGCGACAAAAACCAAATAATATTTTTCCATCACAACTATCAGCACTAATAAAATATTCCTGCCCACCAGAAGCTGGATAAGTAACCACATTTAACTGATATTTTTTTATTGGCTGATCTTGGGCTTCGCGACAGCGAATACAGCGACACTCAACCCCCTTTTGCTGCATCACCTGACGCAAATTAGTAATCTTATTGCCAGCCACAATAGACTCAGCTGGAATATCACGAATTAAACGAATAATCCGCACATAAGTTGGCACTACTTCTTTACATTTAATAATTAAATTTTGCAGAACCCGATCAGAATATGGCTGATATTTTCCTTGCTGATACCATTGATATAAAAGACTTCCTTGAGTCACTACTGTTGGATAAAACTTTATTTGATCTGGCTGAAATCTATCATCACTAAATAATTTTTTAAATAATTGTAAATCTTTTTTAGGCGTTGCTCCGGGTAGAGCCGGCATTAAATGATAGGTAATTTTAAAGCCAAATTGTTTTAATAATTTGGTTGCCTCAACAATTTCTTTAACACCATGACCCCGTTTATTCAATCTCAAAATTTCATCATCAATTACTTGCACTCCCGTTTCTACTCGCGTACAACCAAGCTCTCTCATTTCTCTCAGTTCTTCTTCATTAATATAGTCCGGGCGAGTTTCTAAAGTCACTCCAACAATATTATAGACCGCTGTTTCATTTTTCTTTTGCTCTTTATTTAATAATTTTTTTAATTCCTCAAGACTTAAATTTTTTTTATAACTATTTTTTAAATCTATTTTCTGTTTTTGAAAATCATTAGCAGCTTTAAAGCAATTTAAAATATACCAATACTTATATCTCGCCGGTAAATAACTCCAAGTCCCGCCAATAACAATTAATTCTATTTTAGTCGGTTGATGTCCATTATTAACTAGAGCTTTTAAGCGAGAAATTACTTGAATATAGGGATCGTAGTGACAGCGAATCGCCCGCATGACCGCTGGCTCATTAGATAAATAGCTGGTTGGCACATCTTTTTCATGTGGACAATAAGCACACTGACCCGGACAAGGATAAGGTTTAGTTAAAACGGCAACTGGAGCAATGCCAGACATAGTACGAATGGATCTTTTACGTAAAACTTTTTCTAACGTAGCTGATTGTTTAATTTTTTTCTCCTTTAACAAACGACGATATTCTTTTAGAATATCTGAATTTAAAATTGCTGGTAAACTAAATTTTTTACATAAAGCTCGCTTAATTGCCTCTAAATCATCACGATTTTTTATCTTTTCACTATAATTTATTAATAAATATTCTATTGCTTTAACCATATAGTTCCTGTTATACTTAAGTTATAATCTACTTAACAATATACCATTTTTTCTCATTTCACAACATTAAATTAAACTTATATGAAAAATCGTTTTATTAAATTTATACTCGCTTCCGTCTTATTATTCCTACCTTTTAGTGCTGCCCAAGCTTTTAGTATTAAAGCCAGTGAGACAGTCCATATTCCAGAAGACGAAATTATCAGCGAAAATCTTTATGTCACCGGCCAAATAATTACCATTGATGGTGAAATTGCTGGAGATTTAATTGCCATTGCTCAAACCATCAATGTTAATGGTCGTATTGAGGGTGATATAATTGGTGTTGCCGAAGAAATTACTGTTAATGGTCAAGTAAACGGCAATATTCGCGCTATCGGAGCAACTATTAATCTCAACGGCTCAGTTGCTCGGAATGTTAATATCTTTAGCGAAACTACTATTCTTGGTCCTAACAGCAAAATTGGCTGGGATCTGACAGCGGCAGGCAATTTATTAGAATCGGCTGGTCATATTGACGGTGACTTAACTGGATTATTCGGACGCCTTCTTGTTTCCGGAGAAGTTGGTAAAAATATTAAAGTTAAAATGTCCGATAATGTTTTAGATGGAGCCTTAATTATTTCTCCCGAAGCAACTATTAATGATAACCTAACTTATATTTCTAAAGCCGATGCTCAAATTGACGAAGAAGCAAAAATTCTTGGTGAAATAATTAAAAAAATTCCGTCAACTCAAGCGGGTGTTAATTTTTTTGAGTGGTTATGGCCAACAATCTATTCAATTTTTGGCGCTTTAGTAGTTGGTTTAATTTTTGTCTTTCTAATTAAAGAACCAGCTCCAAAGATAATTAAGAAAATAAAAGAAAACCCTCTTCGCTCTTCTCTTTATGGTTTGATTTTAATGTTTACCCTACCATTAATCGCCATTTTATTAATCTTTACCCTAATTGGTATTCCCCTATCCTTAATAATTTTCGTTGTCTGGCTAGTCTGTCTTTATCTCGCCAAAATATTTACAGCTATTTTAATCGGCGACTTAATTCTAAAAAATATTAATAAAAAAAATACCCCTAAATTAATTTGGTCTTTAATTTTGGGTGTCACTCTTTGCTGGTTATTGTTTGCCGTCCCGTATGTCGGCTGGTTATTTAGTTTAATTTCAGCTTGGCTTGGTCTGGGCGGAATCTTTGTTTATGCTTCCAATCAATCCAAACATCTTTAAAGCTTACGATATTCGTGGTCTTTACGGAATTGACTTTGACGACGAAATGGCTTATTTATTAGGCCAAGCTTTTATTGAGCTACGCAAAAATGATGCGGATTGTCCAGCAAATAAAACCCTGCGAATAGCTGTCGCTTATGATATGCGACTATCTTCCCCGACTCTAAAAGATAAATTAATTGACGGATTAATCGCCGCCGGAGCTGAAGCAATTGACTTGGGTCTTATTTCTACACCAACTTTTTATTTTGCGGTAGCTAAATATAATTATGACGGCGGAATTATTGTCTCGGCCTCACATAACCCCAAAGATTGGAATGGCTTTAAACTAGTGAGAGCTAAGGGTGTTCCCATTAGTGGCGAAACTGGCATTGAGTTTATTAAAGAGAAAATTTTAGCTAATCATTTTTTACCAGCGAAACAACCAGGACAAGTTTCATACAATATGGGCTCCTTAAAAGATGAACTTGAATATACACTTAGCTTGACTGATATTAAAAAAATCAAAAATCTAAAAATTGTTACTGACACTGCCAATGGCATGGGAGCTACTTATCTTGAACTACTATTGAGAGAATTGCCAGGTGAAACAATCTTTTTAAATTCTAAACTTGATGGCTCTTTCCCGGCTCACGAAGCCGATCCCTTAAAGGCAGAAAATTTAGTTGATCTCTCTAAAGCAGTAATTACTCATGGAGCTGATTTAGGCATTTCTACCGATGGTGATGGTGATCGTATATTTTTTATTGATAACCAGGGAGAAGTAATTAATCCAGCTATTATTCGTGGTTTACTGGCTCAATCATTTTTAGCTGATAAACCAGGGGCTAAAATTGGTTATGATATTCGTCCGGGTAAAATAACTCCTGATATGATTACCGCTGCTGGCGGCATTCCAGTACTTACTCGTGTTGGTCACTCTCTAATTAAAGAACAGATGCTCAAAGAAGATATTTATTTTGCTGGAGAATCTTCTGGACATTTTTTCTTTAACAGCCCAATTGGTTGTTTTGAATTTCCTGGTTTAATGATTTTAAAATTATTAACTCTTTTTTCCGCCAGTGATCAAAAAATTGCTGAACAAATTAAACCCTATAAAAAATATTTTCTTTCTGGAGAAATAAATAGAACGGTGACTGATAAAGACGCTGTTTTTCAAGCAATTAAAGAAAAATATGCGGATGGAAAAATTAGCGAGCTTGACGGTGTCAGTGTTGAATATGCTGATTTTTGGTTTAATGTCCGCGGCTCAAACACTGAATCAAAAATCCGTTTAAATCTTGAGGCCACTAGCCAGGAAAAAATGGCAGAAAAACGGGACGAAGTTTTGGAACTAATTAAATAAAAATAAAATTAAAAAAGNNCGTTAACATAGCTCTTTTATATTATCTTATTTTTTATTCCTTAATAGCCGCGGCGACCACCTTAACTGCTTCTTTATCCAGGGGACTTGGCAAAATTAATTCAGCCGTTGGCTCTTTAATCAAACTAGCTAAATTTTCAGCTGCCTTAATTAACATAGACTCGGTAATTTGTTTTACTCGCTGATCAAGCGCGCCCCGAAAAACTCCTGGAAAAATTAAAACATTATTAATTTGATTAGGATAATCACTGCGCCCAGTGGCCACTATTAAAGCGCCCGCCTTTTTTGCTTCCTCTGGCATAATTTCTGGTATAGGATTAGCTAAAGCAAAAATAATTGGCTTAGCCTGCATGCTCTTAACCATTTCAGCACTTAAAATTCCCGCTGAACTAACTCCAATAAAAATATCCGCCCCCTGAAGAACTTCACCTAAATCACCAGTTTTGTTTGTTTTATTGGTAATCAGTGCTAACTCTACTTTTACTGGTGTCAAACCTACACGATTTTTATAAATCGCTCCCTGTCTATCACAAACCACGATATTTTTAAAACCGTAAGCTAATAATAATTTTGTAATAGCCACCCCAGCCGCTCCCGCACCACTAATAACTACCGAAACATTTTCTGGATCACTGCCTCTAACTTTTAAGGCATTAATCAGACCTGCCAAAATCACCGTTGCTGTACCATGTTGATCATCATGNNCGACTATTGCTGTTCCGTGTTGATCATCGTGAAATACCGGTATGTCAAGTTCTTCTTTTAATCTTCTTTCAATTTCAAAACATCTTGGAGCTGAAATATCTTCAAGATTTATTCCTCCAAAAACTGGCGCTAACTGTTTAACAGTTTTAATTATTTCCTCAGTGTCTTGTGTATCTAAACAAATTGGCCAAGCATCAACATCAGCAAATTCTTTAAATAAAATACATTTTCCTTCCATCACTGGTAAAGCCGCCTCTGGGCCCAAATTACCTAGGCCCAAAATAGCACTACCGTCAGTAATCACCGCAACCGCATTGCCTTTAACCGTTAATTCTCTCGTTAATTTTTTATCTTTAGCAATCGCTCGGCAAGCCTCAGCCACACCCGGAGTATAAGCCAAACTTAAATCCTCTTTAGTCTTCAAGGGTATTTTGCTAATAATAGCCATTTTTCCCTTATTTTTTTGATGCAAAATTAATGATTTATGATAAATATCATGCATATTTTTATATTATTAACCCTCAGCTAAATTAACTAAATAAAGTATAGCACAATTTTAAAAACAAAATAAAAAAGCCTCAATTAATCTTGAGGCTTTCATGGTTATACCACCATTAAAGATGTTCCCGTTAAGCTAATAATCAGTAAAATGCCTGTGCTTAGCCCCATTATTTCACATTTCTCTTGCTGATTTTTAATCCGATCCTTAAAAACCGCTAAATTAGAAACTGAGAAAAAAAGGGAAACCGCTGCATTTAAAATTAAAACTATTCCCAAAATCAAGAAAAAAATTTTTTCTTTAAATTCAAAAATAGTACAGATGCCCACTACCGAAAATAAAAACATGGCGAAAAAAAATGAACAGAAAGAAAAAGCAGATTTATCTCTCCTAATAATTAATTGCAAAAGCAAAATAATTACCAATAAGCCAGCTAAAACTAACACCATTTTTTTAGTAAACGTAAAATCATTTACAACGCCATAAGACAGAGCTAATAAATTTTTTTCCATCATTGAAAATTATTTAGTTAATAAAAAGAACCTAAAGAATAAAAAAGCATATCACATAGGCTTATTTTGTCAATAATAAGCCTTTTTAATATATTCTCTCAAAACTCTTTGTGTATTAAATTTACTAGCATTGTAAGTTATAGCATTACGACAAATTTTATAATACCCCTGCTCGTTTTTATAATATAAAGGAATTATTTTCTCTGCTAAAATTTGATATAAATTATTTTTATGTTTTTTTTCAATAATATCCCAACCCGTTCTATTTTTTCGCTCCGCTTCAAGCCACCAACCGTCTAAAGTACTTAATTGCGGTACGCCATTATGGGCAGCCTTCATGCCACTAGTGGCCGAAGCCTCATTAGGAGCAATCGGGTTATTCAGCCAAAGATCAGAACCGGCTACTAAAATTTTGGCCTTCTTTAAATCATAATTAGGAATAAAGGCAATATTAATTTCTTTTTCTAAACTTTTTATTTTTTTATTAACCTCTAAAATCAAGGACTTGCCAATAACATCGGCGGGGTGTGCCTTGCCGGCATAAACAATTTGAATTTTGCCAGCTTTTTTCTTTATTTCTTTAAGCGCCTTAATATCCTCTAATAGCCAACTTGGCCTTTTATAGGGAGCAAAACGACGAGCAAAAGTAATGGTGAAAATATTTTCTTTAAAAACTTTGCCACTATTTTCTTTAACTAATTTTATTAATTTTTTCTTCTCTTCTTGATGAGCCTTTTTTATTTCAATTAAAGAAATATTTTTTGCACCAATTAATTGCTCATTATTTTCTGCCCAGCCAGTTATATATTTATCAAAAAGATGTTTAAAGCTAGCTGACGTCCACAAAGAAGAATGTACTCCATTAGTAATGCTATCTATTTTATAATGCGGAAACATGCCCTTAGTCACTTCCTTATGTTTTAAAGAAACACCATTGATATATGAACTAAAGAACATGGCTAAGTTTGTAAAATTTACCCGATCTTCTTTAATTAATTCTTTTATTTTTACTGGAAAATCTGGCTGATATTTCAATAAAAATTCTTTAAAATAAATATTATGACCAGCAATAACTGGCGTGTGTGTGGTAAAAACTATTTTCTTTCTAACCTCCTTAATTTTTTCTTTGTCTGACCTCTTTTTAGAATTTAAAAATAACTCTACACCAGCTAAAGCGCCGTGTCCCTCATTCAAATGTATCTTAGAAATATTTTCTAGACCCAATTTATTAAGCAACTTAATTCCTCCACGACCTAAAATAATTGATTGTTTTAATTTTTTTCTCAAGTCAGCACTATAAAGATTTTTACAAAGCTGGCGATGCTTATCTTTATTTTCTGGCCAATCAGTATCTAATAAATAAACTGGAATATCTATTCCTCCATTACTTTTTAATTTATATTCCCAAACTCTCACCAAAACTTTATCTTGAGCAATTTGTAAAAATATTTTAGGCGACAAAAGTTTTAATTTAGAAAAATTACTCTTATCCGCTCTTTCTTTTTGTTCTCCGTCTTTGCTAATCACTTGTTTAAAATAACCATTTTTATATAAAAGACTAACTCCAATCATCGGAAATTTTAACTCTGAGGCTGCCCTTAAAAGATCGCCAGCCAAAACTCCTAGGCCGCCAGCAAAATTTTTAATATTATTTTCCAAAGCAATCTCCATGCTAAAATAAGCTACTGAGGAATTATTTTTTAATTTTTTGTTTTTCATCTGATGTTTATTATAAATATTATAAAGTCGCCAATAAACAGAAGTGAATCACTCCTTAAAATTAATTACAATATTTATAAATGATTAGTAATTATTAATCTTTTCTCTAGTTATTGATCCAAAATAACCAGCTGTAGGACTAATATTATTAGCGGCTTGAAATCTAGACAAAGCCTGTCTGGTTAAAGCCCCAAATTTTTCTGTTTCATTATCAGGTGAGCCGGGTCCAGTATTAGCAAGGGTAAAACCATTTTTATTTAAAAAGATTTGTAAATGCTTAACATCAGGACCAATAACACCAGTATAAAGATCTCGGGTAAAAATATATTTATCAGTAGGTGTAGACGTCGGTATCTTTACTTTTGGAACAGTAGTCTCTTTTTGACACTTTGCTTCATGAATATCTTTAATCTTTTTTAAAGTAGTAGTATAAACATAGCCGGTTCCCTTACTAATTCCCCAAGGCTTTAAAACCTCATCAGTGTATTTCTCTTGCCACTTGATAACCGCATCTCTAGTTTCAAGAGAATAAAAACCATCAACCTTAAGATTAAATTCTTCGTAAGTATTTAAAAATTCTTGTAATAATTTAACATCAGCTGGATTATTATTTTTTGCCCCATATTTAATTGGAGTTTTGGGGTAGAGAGGAACTTGACAAGAAGGAACCGCTTTTACTTCTTCTTTCTTCTCTTCCTTCTTTTCTTCCTCTATTATTTTAGCCGATTCTAAAATAATACTGCTTTGAGCCACCGCTTCAGCCGATGAATGTCCATAGGCGGTATAAAATCTAACATAAACGGTATGGCCCATTCGGACAAACACCTTCTTTAATTGCTCCCCCTAATTTTGAACATAAATCCCATTGCTTAGTTGGACTATATTCTTCTTGACTAGCATCAGTAAAATCTCCCGTCATTGATATCGCTATTTTTTTAACATCTGATCCGGCATTAAATTTAAGTGTTGTCTTTCTATTTGTAGTGCTAGTCGCGCCATCATTTATTTTTACCTTAAAACCATCGGGAGGAGTTATTGGTTTAACAAAAAAAGCAGCGTTACCTGAATTAGGAATAAACCAGGTTAAAACAAAATTAGCTGAAGCAGAATGACCCGCCTTATCAGAAGCCGTAAAGCTAATCACGTAAGTGCCTGCTTTATTTACTGAAATTGTCGTATTTAAAGCCTTATCTGTACCAAAATTAACAGTCCCGGGGCCAGAAACTTTTGCCCATTGATAAGTGTTAGTATCTGCGCCACTTCCTAAATCTGAAATAGTGGCTACTTGAGTAAATAAAGAACTTTCTTTCTTATTAGTTCCCGCCGTAACAACCGGAGCCGTCTTATCCAATTTAATTTGATTAATCGCTGTTTTAACAGCACTAACATTTCCGGCAATATCTTTACTAAAATATTTTAAATTATATACTCCTTCAGTAGAAAAAACGAATTGCCAATTATCACTTAAATCTACAGAAGCAGAAGAAGTTGTTGGGTTTGTTCCGTCCGTAGTGTAATAAACTTTATCACAGCCAGAAGCAGTGTCGGTACAATTAAAAGTAACTGTAATATCACTAGTTTTCCAAGCAGCGGAAACATCATCATTAATAACTGGAGCAGTTTTATCTAAACGCAGCTGGTTAGCAGCTGTAGCGATACCACCAAGGTTGCCGGCACTATCTTCACCGCGATATTTTAAAGTC
>LSQX01192655.1_pt1 | contig 13645 bp, 7 predicted proteins | sample 654561 | NCBI WGS metagenome assembly LSQX01 (sample SAMN04489861, study PRJNA283612) | anaerobic digester metagenome | isolation source: 4 biogas reactors fed with cattle manure at either 37C or 55C with and... | place: Denmark: Kongens Lyngby | collected 2014 | reverse complement strand
CCATTCATGGGGTCGGGAGTGTCACTGGCATACAGAGGTGGTTGTAATCAATTACCCGTCAAAATTTTCTTGAGTTGCCGAAATTCCCGAAGGGTTGACGTACTCCCCACGGATAAACCCGAAGACTTTACGGCACTTTCCTTGTAAAAAGTCTGAAAAAAGGTTTTTGCCGTTTTCTCTATACTATCAGAAAATATACTTCCCCCCTTGTTTCCTGAAACAAGTCAAAGCAAAACCTGAAAGGAGGCGCACGACCTGGCAAAGATAACAACAGACCCCGAAAAAGAACTTGTCCAGGCTATTGCAGACAATAACATCCAGGCTGTGGAAGAAGCCCTGAAACATGGAGCACGGGTAAAGACAAAGGGCGGGAAAGACAGGATAATTCTCGGTATGTATCCCTCCATAGTAGACTTTGCCATAGCGGTCAAAGCAAGCGCACAGATACTCAAGCTCCTCGCCGGTGCCGGCGCGGACGTGAACGGCCCATTCCTCCGCAGCGTAAGAAAAGGTTCCCCGAAAATTTTGAAGACACTTCTCGACCTTGGCGCTGATGTGAACGGCACTGACGGAGATGGTTTCTGTCCGCTCGCTCTTCTTGCCGAAAGAAGAATCGGTATTGACCAAAACATGGCTTTTTTGACCGGTGCGGGGGCGGATGTGAATCGGCGGAACAGTCGTGGACAAACTCCCCTGATGCAGCTTTTTGCGAAAGGAAACGAGTTTTTTTCTCCTGAAAGTGTTTTTTTTGCCGCAAGGTCGCTGGTAAAAAACGGCGCAGACGTCAATGCCTCCGATGGTACGGGACACACTCCCCTGATGTATACGGCATGGTCGAGACAGAACAACGCCCCGTCCATAATGTTGCTGGCGGAACATGGAGCTGATGTGGACGCGTCGGACAGTGACGGAAGAACAGCTCTTTTTTTTGCCATTGCCAATATAGCAAATTACACCACGGGCATGGTGTCAGCACTGCTCAGGTCCGGTGCCGGATTGAAACCTGCCCTTGAAGGCCTGTCTCCCCAATACTGCTCTGAACATATACTAAAAAGGAGAGAAAAGCGCCTTGCCAAAAAAGAGTTGGCGTTTCTTGCGCTGCTCATCGCCATCGGTCTTTATCCTGATACATGCGGGGAAATCGAATCGGCCATCTCCCGAAACCGCTCGGAAGCCATATCTCTTTTGCTCAAAGAACCTTTGAGGTATATACCTGCCGAGGAAACCCTCAGTGTGATGAATCGAGGGAAGGGACATCCCCTTTCTATAATTTCCGCAGACAGAAAAAACATTGTCTTCCTTGTCCTTGAAGTGTTTGAAGACAATCCGGAACTTGCCGCCCGGTTCGTCTCAAGACGCATAGGAACACAGCTTGAGACATGGATTGAGGACGGGGTACCCGGAAGCCGTGAACTCATGTCCAGGCTTGCCGGCCATTTTGCAAAAACCGGGAAAGCGGCTTCCAAAAGCATTGCCGGTGACGAAAACACGTTTCCGAAAATACTCGACATGTTCTTTTGAGGAATCGTCCACTTCTGGTCGTCACCACGGTGTTTTTCCAGAAAAAGGGGTTGCCCCCTTTTTTTTGTTTGATGTTGCCCCTCGGGAAAAAGCAAAAAAACACCGGCGGCAGATATCCTTTTCTATATGCATGGCTGTTCAGGCCTACATTTTTTAAGGGAGAGACAGCGCATGGAAGCGAATCAAATGCTATTGAACGCCATAGACCAAGAAAAACCGGATAAAGACAAAATCAAAGAAGCACTGAAAAACGGTGCGGACGTCAACAAGATATTATTCACGAGAGGAGATTCCAGTGAAACTCCGCTGACAATAGCCGCATATAGAGGCGCCGGCGCGGATATTTTCACCCTTCTCCTGGACGCCGGGGCAGATGTCAACCACAAAATACACGGAAAATATACAGCACTTATCCGGGCCGCTTTTTACTGCCCGGATGTGGAGTCCATAAAGGTGTTGGTTGCCAGGGGCGCTGATTTGAACGCAAAAGACACGGAAGAAGAAAACGGTGTTTATGGAGATGACCCTCTCCTTTCCGCCGCGGCGTCTAAAAACGAAGGGACGGAAATTATGGAATATCTCTATAGAAGCGGAATAAGCATCAACACCAGGGATATGTACGGGAATACTCCGTTGATGGTCGCCATAAACAACAAAAATATAAAGAAGGCGGTGTGGCTGCTGGAACACGGCGCAGACCCCGATACAGAAAATAATTCAGGGAAAAACGTCCTGTGCTGTGCTGCTCAATCATGGGATATTTCCATGTTTGAGCTTATCTACAGGCATGTGCGCAACAAGGACATAAACCATGCCGACCATTACGGGGCGACGATATTCCTGAATACACTCTGCTCCGGACATTATACAAAAAGACCGGGGATAGAGATTGAAAGGCTTCTTGTAAAAATGGGAGCGGATGTGAACGCATGGGATTATTACGGTACGACACCGCTGTTCCATGCCGTTGATGAATCGAGAAATCAGGAGATTATCGAGTTCCTGCTGGAAAACGGAGCAGATATAAACCCTTCCATGTCGAATCCCAAAATGATAAAAGGCAAACCATGTTTGCCAAAAGTCCCTCTCTCCGGAGCTATTGAAAGTAAAAATCAGAACAGAAACAGGGATTTGGCCGGATTTCTCATAAACCGGGGCGCAGACATCAACCTGGCGGACAGGTTTGGGTGGACTCCTCTTATTACAGCAGTGTGCGCCGGGGATATATTCAACGTAAAAAGACTTGTTTCTCTGGGGGCTGACGTATCAAAAAAAACGAACAACGGAGACAGCGCCGCGATAAAAGCAGTCGGGGACTATTTTACAGGTACCCGGGACGTATCCCTGGAAACAGCCATTGAAATAACGAAAATCCTCCTTGATGCAGGCGGGAACGTCAACGAGAGCAATAATAACGGAGACACCCTCCTTATTACGTGTGCATCCTGCGACAGTGATAAAAGCAAGATGCTTCAAATGCTGCTGGACAGGGGCGCCGATATAAAAACGCGGAACTTCGGGGGACAAAACGCCCTCATGTCAAGCATACGACCCTCAGGTCTGTCCCAGGAGTCCGCCGACGAGAACGAAAAAAACTTCGAGTTTCTTATGTCGAAAGGAAAATTTGATGTAAACGAGGCGGACGATAATGGAGAGACGCCGCTTTTTTATGCCGTGTCCAGCAACAGGAAAAACGTTGTACGGTCGCTCCTTGTTTCGGGTGCCGACCCAAATGTCAGAAACTGGAAAGGAACAACTCCGCTCATATCCTCCGTGCTCCCTCCAGGAAAAGAGTCCCGGAATGACGGAGGCTGCGAGGTATTCCGCATCCTTCTCGATTCCGGAGCCGACCCGTACATGGAAGACATAAACGGACAGGATGCATTCTTTAAAGCCATATCCGCAGGCAGGCCGGACTTGTTTGCAATCCTTCTTGAAAAATGCGGAGCTGATGAAGAGCTCCTGTCAAGGATGGGGACTTTTTACAACGACAACCCCCGCGCATGGGACATGTGCAGGGAGAACGACGCGATAATCGCTTCAGCCGTCTTCATGTCAGGCGCGGCGAACTGTCGTGTCCTTGATTGTTTTCTCTCTCAACTCTGGGTTGAGAATATCTTGGGTTTTATCTTTCCGTATAAAATTATCGACCCGTCAAGTTTCGAATGTTTCAGTCCGTGCAATGTAATGCATCCCATCATTCCCACTCCCGGGAAATGCGCTTCGTTCCTGTCGTTTTTTCTTGACAGGCTGGATGAAATCCCGGTTGGTAACTATATATACACTTCCCTGGAGGCTGACAGGTTTTTTGCCATCCTGTCGGATGCGCTTGATACGGACATGGGCGCGGTCATAAAATTTCTCGATAAAAGCATAACAGCCGGAAAGCCGACTGAAAATGACATCTCTGCACAGGAAAAGACAAAAATTGATGTTGGGGAACTCGCCCGGAAAACACTGTCAAGCGGAGAAATTTTCCTGTCGAGGTTTGCGGCGAAGCTTCGGAAAAACCGGGACAACACAACGATTGAACGCGGAAATGATATGCCAAATCCTGGCATATGGATGCCTGATGATATCTTCTGACACGGATGGTGAATGTTATGGCCGATGATACTGCGGTCAAGGCACAGAAACAGGAAAACCTGGATAAGGCGCTCATCCGCGCCGTTAAAAAAGGTGACATCGCAGCTGCCGAAAAAGCGATAAAAAAAGGTGCAGATGTGAATGCCTGCGACAGTTACGGAAAATCTACCATGCACTACGCCATCGGGAAAGCCGACAGCCCGGAGATGGTAGATTTTCTCATAAAAAACGGGTTTGACATATCCGGCGAGAATGGGCTGTATTGGCTGACATGGAGACCGGATGATTTAAACATAAGAAAATACAATCCCCGTATCGTGAAAGTGTTTCTCGACCATGGTGTGGACCCGAACATGCCGCGTAAAGGACATTTTCCCATTGAAAACATGAGGTGGGATTTGAACGCAATCCAAGTCCTTGTCGATGCCGGTGCGGATGTGAACAAACATTTTAACAACACTATCCTGTGCCGCCGCTCGGGGAATCCGGTTTTGGGACACTGGGTATACGGAATGGTTGCCAGGGGAATGGACAACAGGGCGTTATCCCTTATAAAAATGTTCTTTTCAAAAGGACTTTCCATGGACCATTTCTCAAAACCAGGGAAATCCCTTGTTTCGATTGCCGCGCTGAAAAACAGTTTTCGTCTCGCAAATTATCTTATCGACCTGGGAATGGATATAAACGGAAAGGACCCGGATGGAAAAACACTGCTCTTTCACGTTGTAGAAATGTCTTCATTCTATTCATTTAGTGACAAGGAAAAGCTTGAGCGCATATGCCATTTCATCAAAAGAGGGGCGGACGTGAACATTCCGGACAATGAAGGCAGGACACCCCTGATGAGAGCGACGACAAAAGAGGAAATCGAGCTGCTTGTTTCGGCGGGAGCCGATGTGAATACAACCGACAACAACGGAAGAGATGTCCTTATGCACTGTGCGCTCCTCCATGGACATGGAGGAGGTAAAACTGCCGAGGCGGCAGTTTTGGCCCTTATCAAGGCCGGCGCCGATGCTTCGGCAACCGACCCGGGAGGCAGCACGGCAGCGATGCATTCGCTCACGCCCACTTTTGGGACAATCGATAAACTCAACGAGAGAGTGGATTTTTTCTCCCTCCTCTTCTCTCTTGACGATAAAGCTTTTGAACATGCTGCCGCCATTGCTGAAATAATCCCACAGTTAGGGACTTTCTCCCAGGGCGAACAGGGTGTTTTTGCCCTTGCGGCCGCGGCTCTGCTGTATCCTGAAAAAAACAGCGGGCTGGATTCAGTTGTATCAAAATCCCTGGCGAACTCCATGAAAATAATTCTTTCCATGGACTCTCTCCCTGGAAGGATGGCTGCCGACAGGCTGCTTGGAGTGGCGTCAAGAGGAAAAAAGGGAGCGCTTTCCCTCGACGTGAAACAGGTGAAACGCCTCATCTCCCTGCTTCTTGAGACAATTGAGTCCAATCCGGCGGCCGCGGTGGAATTTATAAGGAAAAGGGTGGGTACGCACCTGCAGAAGTGGGTGGACGACGGGATAGAAGGGGCTGACGTCCTTGTCTCCCGAATTTCTCCGCTGCTCAAATCCTTGTCAAGCGTGTCCGGGGAAAAATGTCATGATGACCTCGATATGTTTGACACCATGATGTTTTGAATCTCAAGCACGGGGGTGTTTCTCTTGAAAAACAAAAAGAACAGGAAAATGTCCCGACAATCCTTTGCCAAGGCAGTGTTTGAAAGAAAGACGAATCTTGTCCTTAATGGACTTGCACTTGGCATTGCTCCGAACTTTCGGGACAGCAGGGGAGACACCCCGCTTACCCTGGCAGTGATGAATATGGACACGGACATGGTGAAGGTTCTTGTAGACGGAGGCGCTGACATGAATGGGACCGACAGCGCCGGGAACACACCCCTTTTGCTGGCGATTCATGAGAAATTTTCCGGAATAGCCGAATTTTTTGTTCTTCACGGAGCCGACCCGAATATCGAAAATAATTTATGTTTTTCACCGTTGGTCTCGGCAGCAAGGAATAAAGACACCAGAATGGTGAAGCTTCTTCTCTCTCACGGAGCCGGAAAAAAGAACCAGCTGAACATGGCTCTTTTAGAGGCATGTTATCGAGGCGATGCCGGGACAATAGAGCTTCTTCTTGCCGCCGGAGCTGATGTGAACACAAGAAACAGGGTTGGAACAACTGCGGGAATGTATGCCGCGTGGAGTGGTAATCCCGGGGCGTTTGACCTTATGGACAGCTACGGGGCCGACTGGTTCGACACTGAAAACGAGACCATGGAAAGTGCTATAGGCAGGGTCAAAAACAAATACATTGCAAAAAAACTTCTCGACCTTGGGCTTGATGTAAATTCACGGGACAATGACGGCAACACTGTCCTGATGCACGCTGCCGACCTGAGAGATTTTGAGATGGCAAAAATGCTTCTTGAGCGCGGTGGGAACGTAAACGTTCAAAACAGGCACGGCAATACCGCACTTATGTCGTCGGCTGCCAATGGAGATATTGACACCATGTCACTTCTTCTAAAAAACGGTGCGGATATCGGCATTGAGAACAAGTTTAAGGATACAGCGCTCTCGGTAGCCCTGAAGTGTGGAAAAAACGGGGCGGCCGAAGTTCTCGCGGCTGCCGGCGCAGATATAAATAAAAAAAACATGGACGGGATGACACCTCTTATGGTCGTGGCGGAGTCCGGCAACTGCGAGCCTGTTGAATTTCTTCTGTCAAGGGGCGCAGATGTTTTTGCAAAAGACCGCAAAGGAATGACCGCACTTGAGATTGGGATATTCAAGTCTATTGGTCTCAACCCTTTTAACGTGAAAAAGCTGGCTCCATTAGCACTGCTCGCCTCGTCAATGAGCGGAAGGTGTTCCGAAAAACCCTTTGACCCGGACATAATTGCCCGGGACATTGACAATTGTTTTTATGCTCCCCAGGTCAACAAGAGTTTTTTTGCCATGCTCTGTTCTATTGCCATCTATCCTGAGCGATGTGATGCCCTTGAGGTTCTTTTCCGAAAAGCACGTCTGAAATCAAGCCGCGTCCTGCTCGGAATAAAAAACTGTCCCCTGCCGGCTGAACCTTTTCTTACAGTAGTAGCCACTGGAAACGGACCTCTTCCTCTTGAGGGGGCAGAGGCCGCCAACCTCGTGTCCATGATGCTTGACTGCGTTGACGAAAACCCCCGGCTTGTCGTTGAAATACTTAAAAAAGGAACGGGGAAATATATAGAAAAATGGAAGCAGGAAAACATCGGCGGGATTGAAACACTCGTGTCCAGGGTAGCGGCACATCTTGCGGAGACAAAAGAAATCATAAGCGAGGATATCCTCTTTTTTTGACCGGGAAAAGGAGAGATTTTATATGGCCAGATTCAACAAAAAGGATGAGATGCTTAAAAAAGCTCTAAAAGACATGGACGGGGACGGAGTCCGCAAAGCTCTTGAGGACGGCGCTGACCCCAATGTGTATGTTTTCAGCACTCCGGCGGTCGTGTGGTCGGTCCAGAAAAGGAAAACAACCATACTTAGGCTGCTTGTCAATGCCGGGGCCGACATTGAGCAAAAAGACGACCTCGATGGCCGAGACGGAGATACAGCCGTATTGAGAGCCGCATGCCTGGGAAATAAAGATGCGCTGAATTTTCTCGCGGAATCCGGGGCAGATTTCAATGCGCAAGACCGGTTCGGAAACACTCCCCTCATTCTTGCCGCAAGACACAGTACGGCAGATATCGTGAGGACCCTTCTTTCCCATGGCGCGAATCCTGAACTTGAAAATTCGGAGGGGTGTACTCCTCTTCTTGAAGCCGCTGATTGCAAGAACACTGATGTGGTTATAGCTATTGCGCCGCTGGTCCGGAATGTTGATAAACCTGACCGGCGGGAGCGGAGGGGCAGGACGGCGCTGTCTTACGCAGCGGGAGACGGCAATCATGCGGCAGTCAAGGCCCTTCTGCAAGCCGGCGCCGACGTGAATATGCTTGACTCAAACGGCGAAACTGTGCTCATGTGGACTGTGCGCCAGGCAAAAAACCCCGACATGATTCCGATTCTCGTTTCCGCTGGCGCTGATGTAAATGTTGCAAACGCAAAGGGAAACACGGCCATGACGTATGCCGTATTAAACAGCCCGTGCGGACCTGACGCGGTACGTGCTCTCTTAGAATGCGGGAGTCACGTGAACGCTGTCCATAACGGAACGACACCACTCATGCTGGCCGCACTATGGGATTTTTCGGGACTGGCCGCTAAGGTTCTTGTGGATGCAGGAGCCGACATGTTTTTCAGGGACTCGTCAGGCGCAAACCCTCTCAAGGCGGCCGAGACGATGGAAAACGTGGATTCATTCGCCGTGCTTGCCCTTGCGGAAGGGTTCACCGAGGAAACCCTTCCCGAATTGATAAGAGGTCTTCAATGCAAACCAGAAAAGAAAAAAGACAAGCAGACAGCCATGGCCATGATTCTTTCCTCCGTTCTTCCCGAAGGATACAGCCGGGACCTGGATGTCCTCGCAGGAGCTGACTGTCCAGGCGCAGTCCGGGTCATTCTTTCCATAGACGGAGCATGCATGTCGTACGATGATAAATTCAAGGCGCTTGAAAAAGGACATCCGGAAACACGGTTTCTGGATGGGCGAAACGACGAGGAAATTGTAAAAATACTGCTCCATGTGCTCGACCGGAATCCGGAAAAGGTCATCAGTTTCATGTCTGACAGCAAAATACTCGACACTTGGGTCAAAAACGGCATACCCGGGGCCGACATGCTTGTATCCAGGATTGCCTCTCTTCTAAAACAGGAGCGCGGTTGCTGCGTCAATACGGATTTGTGGGAAATTATGCCGTAAAACCCCTTAATTCAACCGCGGAGAGTACGGAAACAAAAAACATGGTGATACTTTGCAAAAAAACACCCCGGGAACAATCTTCCGGGTGTTTTTTTGTTTGCCGCAATTCCGTTTTCCCCAGATACACTTTGGACAGGATTATATCAGGCACATGGCCTGTCCTTTCTGCACGGAAGACTGACAATAAAGAGGTGTTGATTCCATGGGAACAGCTGTTGACAAAAAACTTTTCTCCGCAATAGAAAAAAACAGCCTGAATGATGTAAGGAAAGCTCTGGCAAGCGGAGCGGATATCAATGCCGTAAGGGAAAAAAACAACGGAATGGGAAAAGATACTCCTGTTTTTGCCGCCCTATATAATTCGGGAACAAGTGTTGAAATCCTGAAACTTCTCTTGGGTGCCGGTGCTGATATAAACAGGATATGCACCGCATGTTATATCAAAAGACCATGGAGGGAAAAAAAATACAGGAACAGTACTCCCCTCCTTGAAGCTGTGTCCGAAAACAGCGAGGAGCTTGTAAAACTGCTCCTTGAAAGTGGCGCAGACCCGAACCTCCAACTATACGATGTTAATGAAGACGCTGAAAGCATGCCTCTTTTCCAGGCTGTGAAATACGGAAGATATTCAATCGCCAAAATGCTCCTCGCAAACGGCGCAAAGACCGACCCATTCGGAGCGTATATGCTGTGTCTTGCTCTCAGGGATACCAACCCTCTGAAACCTTCGCTTCGGAAATCAATGATAAGCCTGCTCAATGAGCATGGGGCTGCCGTAGATAACATTGAAAAAATCTATGGATATAAAAAAAGTCCCCTGAGAACCGTGCTTAAAATGGGAGATGTGGAAACAGCACGGCTCTTCCTGACAAGAGTGGAAAAGGGTGATGCAAAACTGCTCAACTCCCCTACCGTTCTTTTCGAGGACGCCGTGCGAAGCGGCAGTGTAGAAATGGTGAGGTTTGTCCTTTCCATGGGAATAGTCCCCGAAGAGAGCGACCCGGCTTACAGCGAGGTCCTGTGGGGAGCGTTTCAGCTGGATGACAGCTCCATGGTGGAATTTCTCTTTCCTGAAATACTTTCCCCGAATCCCCAAAAAACCATGCCCAACGGAAAAACGCTGCTCCAGAACGCAATGGATGCCGGCATCAGGGAAACAATGGGGGAAAAATTTTGTCACCTTCTCAAGGCCGGCGCCAATCCGAACCAGACAAGCGATACCGGTCTGTCGCCCATGCTGCACGCATTGTATTCATCAAATTTCGAAGCGGCGGAAATACTGCTGAGACACGGGGTTCAGGTCAATGAACGACAGAATGTTTCCGGCATGACTCTTTTGATGTATTGTCATGCCAAGGACCAGCTTGATTTTCTGCTCGGCAATGGAGCGGATGTGGACATCCAGGATAACGACGGAAAAACCGCTCTCATGCATGTCTTAAATAATACCCACTTCAGCTTCGAGCTTGTTCCGGAGCTTATAAGAGCCGGCGCGAGGGCAGATATTGAGGATAAGGACGGGAACAAGCTGGTTTCTTATATAATCAGCGGCTTTGAGAAAGTGTTTCTGGAAAACTCCGGTTCCATGACACTCACGGAGATTGAAAAATGGCTCGGCGCATTCTCGTCCGCGGTATTTTCACCAGGAGGCTTTATGTCAGAGGACGTTGAGTTCGTGGCGAGTAAATTGAGATACATCAACCAGCTGTACTGTTCCAAACAGAAATACGTCACCGGCGCTTTTTTCATTGCGGCCGCCGCCGCTCTCCTGCCGGAGCGGAACAGTCTCATCGATGCATCCATATCCTCTACGCTTGTGAATTCCTTCAAGCTTTTTCTTGATATGCACAAATTGCCCCCGTTCCTGACACGGCAAAAACTTCTGGTCGTGGTGTCGGGAGGAAAAAAGGGTTCCATGTCCCTGAATCATGCACAGTCCGGCAAAGTGGTAGAGATGCTGCTCGAAACATTGGAAACACACCCTGGCACGGTCATTGATTTTATCAAGAAACGCATCGGTAAAAACCTCGACACATGGAACAGGGACGGGGTCAGAGGTGTTTCGGAACTGTTGGCCAGGGTATCGCCGCTGCTGTTCAATCCGGAGAGAGACGTTTTTTTTGCCGGGGATATCGGCGATATGCTTTTCTAGCGGGGGGGAATCAAAATGAGTCCTGAAGACAATATGCTCTTTAAAAGCGTTAAGGAAGGCAGTATTACCGACTTGGTCAAATCCCTGGAAAAAGGAGCCGACCCCAATGTCAAAAACAAATACGGCAACACACCGCTTATGTGGGCCGCATCCCGTGGATTCATTAAAACAACTAAAATTCTCATCGGTGCCGGGGCAGACACAGGAGAAAAAAACCATGCCGGGAAAACTGCCGTCGACCACGCATTAAAGGGAGGATATCCGACAGTTTTTTCCATGCTCGTTCTTAATGGGGGAGCACGGAATATCTCCATGGAAGATATGGTTTTGAAGATACTGGGTCGGGCCGGATTTAGCAGAGAGTCGAAAGCCTGCTGCGCTTTTGCGGCCGCTGCGGCGTATTACCCGAAAATCAGCAGGGAGCTTGATGAGATAGTGTCTCACAACAGGAGCGACGCATTCGAATTTGCAATGGATATTGGAATCATACCGGCAGAATTAATAATCGCCACCCTTGAAAGAGGGAAAAAATTCCCGCTTTCGTTTCACTCAAGTATTGTTAAAAACAGACTCGTTGAAATGCTTCTGGATTTGATGGATACAAATCCGTCCCTGGTTACGAGCTTTATAGGCAAACGAATAGGGAAACAAATGGAAGACTGGAAAAAAGAAAATATACATGGAATAGAATGGCTTTTTTTAAAAATAATTAATTTTTTAAAACACGAAAAAAACGCCATGGACAAAAAAAGCAGCGAATCTCAGCGCGACTGCGATTTTTTCGGTCTGGATTTCTGAATATCGCCCCGGAGGTATGGTTCATGAATAACAAGGAAAGAAAACTCTTTACAGCAATAGAAAAAAATAATCTTCAGGCAGTGGGAAAAGCCATTGTGGATGGAGCCGACCCGAACGTGTTGAAGAGGGGCGGCGGCACCCCTCTTCTTGCGGCAATCACTTCAGGTGCCGATGTTTCCATAGTGAAACTTCTCCTGGCTAAGGGAGCCCGTGTATTTCACACCGATGAAGACAAGCATGCTCCGCTGAGGGAGGCTGTAAGCAAAAACAGGACCGATATAGTGGAAGCCTTGCTGGAAGCCGGTGCTGATGCTGATTGCAGCTATGGATTCCAACACACTCCCGTTTTAAAAAGAGCGCTTTACCTCGCTTTTTGTTTGTTTAAAAACACCGAAATGATGAGAATTCTGATTAAACATGGCGCAAAAACCGGCGCTGAACGAATACTTTTTGATGCGGCTGCCAATGGGGATACAGAAATTGTAAAGTTTATTTCAGAAGAAATGTGCCTTCCTCCGGACACCGGTTATTACAACAAAAACCCGCTTCGGGCAGCAATAAAAACAGGAAACACCGAGACTGCCAAATATCTCCTGGATAGGGCGATGTCGGTTGACGGGTGGCTGAAAACATCTTCCACGGAACTGTTTGGGGACGCCATTTCATGTGGTGGCAGCATCGATATGTTCGAGATGCTTTTCTCTTTCGGACAGTACCCGGATAAAAACGACCCGGGTTACACGTATCTTGGATTCAGAGCTTTGAGTAATTGTAATGATGAATGTTTCAAGTTCCTTTTTCCCGAATGGTTCGACCCAAACATCCGGGAACATGGAGGGGCGAATGCCCCCATACTTCAAAGAGCCATCATGGGATGGAGCAATATCGAGAGAACAAAACACCTCATTAAATGCGGGGCCGACCCGAACATGCGTGACGGCAACGGAAAGACGGCTCTGTTCCATGTTGTTGGAATGCTGTCGAGTAAATTCACCGAAGCGCAGCTTCTTCTTGATGCCGGCGTTGACATCAACGAACAGGACATGCTCGGAATGACAATACTCATGAAAGCTGGCGGAAAATACGCTGTTGAATTTCTTCTTTCTCATGGGGCCGACATCGAACTTCAGGACATACACGGAAAAACAGCCCTTTTTCACGCGGCAGAGGGACAGAAAAGGAAAGTTTTCCAGTCGCTTCTCGAAGCCGGGGCACGTGTGGATACTCCTGACATCCATGGGAAGACAGTCGCCCATGCTGTCATTGATACATGCTGCTCAATGGCTGAGCGCTCAAGGTTCCGGGATTTTGACTCATGGCTTGGCGTGCTTTCCGAAGTAATATTCAAGGACAGCCGCACCATAACAGACATGAACAGAATAAAGAAATGCCTGGACAGGAGTGTGCCGTTATATGTAAAGGGAGTTATTGCCATCGTTGTATCGGCGGCAATCCTTCCTGAAAGCAGCCTGGTACTGGCCGAGCTTATGTCGGGAAGCATGGCTAACTCTTTCAAGTACCTTCTCGGGATGGACAGCCTTCCCTCCCCCATTACGCCGAACATGCTGCTGACTGTGGTATCCGGGGAAAAGAGCGGGTCGCTGTCCCTTGACAGAAAGCAGACGAAACGCCTTGTTTCACTCCTCCTTGAGACAATGGAGACCAACCCGGGGGTTGTATTGGAATTTATAAGGAAGCGTGTCGGCAAGAAGGTTGAGACATGGGTGAAAG
>LSQX01046760.1_pt1 | contig 13645 bp, 15 predicted proteins | sample 654561 | NCBI WGS metagenome assembly LSQX01 (sample SAMN04489861, study PRJNA283612) | anaerobic digester metagenome | isolation source: 4 biogas reactors fed with cattle manure at either 37C or 55C with and... | place: Denmark: Kongens Lyngby | collected 2014 | reverse complement strand
CAGTTACACTAAGCTTTGAGTTAACACTCAAGGCTTTTTTTATCGTCCAAAATAAAAAGGATTCAAAGGAATCCTTTTTCATGGAATTATAAATGTATAGGTGAACATTAAACTAGGTCAGGATACTGGGTCGAGATTTCGTAAATTTCCTCCTCTAAAATTCGTCCATCCGAAGTTTCTACTTTTTTATATGCTGTGATTAACTTAGCTCCATAGAAGAGAGGAATCTTACGACTGGCTATATTTCTTCGGTCTACAGGATAACTAACCTTCATGATATTCATATCTTTAGCATGCTTAATTATTGCACCAACAGCTTCTCTACCAAAGTAGTTTCCATGAGCACTAAGCTTAGTCCAAATACCTATTTCAGGAATTTCAGATTTTAGATTGTGTAACCCCACAAGACCAATAAATTCATTACTATCTTTTAGCGTGATGGCATAAACATGGTCAGTATCATTTTTTCGTTGATCTATAAAGCTTTGGATAACTTCTTTAGTTTCATTAATATGACTTGCCACACTAGGTGCCATATAAAGAATGATATCTAGATTAAAATTTTCAAATACGTCCAAGGTGTGGCTTTGTGAAACAGGAACTAAAATTAAACGACTTGTTTTAAGATTCTGCATGTCTAAAATCTCCTTTTCAAACTATTTTATTAGATGAGTATAACAAATTAACATTGATTATACGATTAAATTCCACGGTTTTAAAATTGATTCCTAGAGAATAGAAAACATAAATTATTGACTTACAATAATTTCAATGATAGAATGAGAATATAATTATTGTAAAACAATAATTAAGGAGGAGAATGATGAAAAGTAATAAAATGAAAAAATGGCTTAAATACTACGATATTGGGATTGTCATCTTTGCAATCATGCTTATTGTATTGGCAATGGTTAGTTGGCGCTATAATCAAGAATCAAGCACCTTGATCGGATTGATTGCTTCACCTTTTAGATTAATTGGGAATGGACTAAGGAATCTATCATTGTCAGGAGCCTTAGGAAATATTATAAGCTGGATGTTATTTATTCTACTAGGAGCAATCCCTCTAATAAGTTCTTACTTATTAAACAGAAGTGGAAAGAAGGCTTCAAGCATTGCTTTGATGTTTATCATCGGTATATTCACCTATCTTCTGCTGTATGTGAATATTAATCCGGGAATATTGACTTCATTTCAATCACCTTTCCTGCCAAGCTCTAGTGGACAAGTAGAAGTTGTCTTAATGATATTGTCCATGGTCTTTTATTATCTAGCCTTTTCATTTTTTATTGTGATCATGCTAGATTCAGTGGAAACCAAGGTTGTCATCAGTAATCTATCTTTTCTATTTATGTTCGTGATAGGCTTAACCATGGTTGGAATTTTCTATTTGGGTTTTCATGAGCTTATTTCAGGATTTTCTATATCATCAGATTATGGAAATGTCATCTATGCCTCTAGAGCATCAGGAGATAATTTCTTATCCTTAGTCAAGTTCACCACAGTTCTTATTCCGGGGTTGTTTTTCATAAGAACAGGTAAAGCTGCTTTAGTTCTTATGAATCAACTAAATCAGGAGTTCCATACTTTTGAGAATGCTTTACTGGCAAAAGAAGTGGGAGACTATGCTAAAAAAACTGTTATAGCTTATTTAGTAGCTACTTTAACGTTTGTTTTCTTTCAGCTGATTATGGCTCCAATTCTGACAAATGTTGCAGTAGTCCTTTCCTTGCCTATTCTAGAACTTTTTCTTTCTTTTAGTATGCTACTGTTATCTAGATTTCTTATCGATAGTAGTGAGTTAAAGAAAGAAAATGAGATGTTCATATGAGGTGGTTATGGGAATTAAAGTAAACCTGGATAATGTTTTAAAAGAGAAGGGAGTCACGGCAAAAGAACTATGTGAGAAAGTTGGAATCACAGAAGCCAATATGTCTATGTTTCGCAGTGGAAAGGTTAAGGGCATCAGGTTTCATACGCTAAATCGTATTTGCTACTTTCTTGATTGTAAAATAGAAGACTTATTAGAATTTGATGGAAAGCTTGATGATGAAGGGGAGACCGAATAATATGGATAGAAATAAATGGAGAAATCCCAAAATAGCAGTTTTAGTACTGATTGTATTTTTTCTTCAGGGTTGTAGTTTGGCCAGTGAGGGGAAATCTATAAATGATACTCAAGATGAATTAATTGGGGCGTGGGTAGTTTTAAAAGACGACAGTATGGATTATGATTATGAAATTGATTTGAAAGATTTTAAAAAAGAAGATTCAACTGTTATATACTTAGATATATCTGAAGAAAATGATGCACAGAGTATCGACTATAAAACTTCAGGAAATATTTATCCAGGTTCTACAAGCTACAGCATAGGAGATCAACAAAGAGAAATCAAAACAACAGCAAAGATATATTTTTCCTCATCATCACCAGAGCTAGTCAAACTTTATAATATCTATGAAAAGCCTAATGGTGAACGTTATGCCACAGGGGATTCCATTTGGTCAATGATAGGATATGCCGATGATGTAGGCTCTTTAGGAAGTATGTTTATCTCTAATAGTTATACAAAGAAAGAAGATGGGAAAGAAGTTGACGAAACAGTTTCTATCAACGTAGAATTTGAAAGAGCTAAAGATTTAATTAGTGTAAGACTAATTCACTTAGATGAAAACTATGATGTCGTACTTGAAGATGAGTTAGACCTTAAAGCAATTGGTCGTCAAGACGAAACTATACTATATGAAATTAATTCAGAGGCTGAGATGGTGGTAGTTGAAGAAACTTTTACAACTCCTAAAGACAAGGATCAATCTATCGTCAAAAGTATATATATACCAAGACAGGATGAAGAAATTACGCATGACTTCATCATACCAGTGGAAAATGATTTAGCAAAAAAAGAGACCATAGAATTTATTTTTAAAAAATAACACTATTTAGCCGATTTTATGTAGTTGATTCATTTTAGACTCAAATCGACTAGATTTGAGTAGATTTTTCTTTAGCCGGCGAAATGTTGATAATTTAATCTAAGGAAGATAAGAATATTCTTTTTGAAAATTATAGAACTTCATTCTAAAAGGTTACTATAAGTACAAGTCACCTGTCTAGCCTTTGAGTGCCGTTTCATTCTAAAGGTACTAATGTTTAAGAATGAGGCGCTAATGAGTTATGAGGCTCATGAGTGTGTAGCTGAGAAGTACTATAGGTGCTTAGCGTTGACGTTACGTATTCTGTCTGAATTAAAGATTGACATCAAACTCACTTCAGGTCAGGAATTTATGATTAAAGAGATTGTGGATTAGTATTTATTAAACATAAATCATCCCATAAAAAAACCCTACCAAGTTAAGTTGGTAGGGTTTTACTGATAAATTATTTTGCTTTGTAGGTTAGGATTTCTGTTTCTCCAGCTACAGCATCTACTCCAAGTTTTGCCTCGAAGCTCTGAAGGACATCCATATCTGTAAAAATAACAGGACTGATTAAAGATAAGCCCTTTGATTTGATGAATTCACGATCAATCTTTACAATAGGTTCTCCCTTTTTAACTTTATCCCCTTGAGTTTTTAATGCGGTAAACCCTTCTCCATTTAGAGAGACAGTATCAAGACCAATATGAACAAGAACTTGTACACCTTTGTCTAGGGTCATGCCAAATGCATGTTTTGTACCAAACAACATGGTAAGTTCACCATCAGCAGGGGCTACAGCCACATCTCCAGTTAAATCAATAGCCAGGCCATCACCTGCCATCTTTTCTGCGAAAACAGCATCAGGTACCTCTGTAATATCTATGGTTCTTCCTGAAAGAGGGGAAACTAAGGCTTGTTCTTTTTTAAACATTCCAAACATAAAATTCACTCCTTATAATATATTGTTTTGAAGACATTAGTTATGGTCTCGCTCTAGAGCAGAAAAAAGGCAACAGCCCCATGGATTTCTGCATTTCAAGCGGATTTTTAATCCTCAAAATTAGGTTCCATATTGCTATTTTACAATTAATAGCCACATAAAGCAATTTATATGGCAGAGTTCTAAGTGAACATCTTATGAAGAATTTAGAAGTAGGTGAACATTTCTTCTTAGAGACTAAACGTAGCTATTATGTTCTTCAAGCTTATGAGATATGGTAAAATAAGAGCAAGACATATTTTTGAATCTACTTTGTCACTTAAGGAAACATTAGATTTTGTAGAATTGATATAAGAGAGAAAATTTGAGAATTTTTCGGGGAAATCTAAAAAATCTAGATACGATTAGTCTTTCTTATGCTAAAGAAAAATAATAAAGTTTAGGAGGCGTATTAGTAATGAAAATATTAATTTGTGAAGACGAAGCTAGTATCCGCTCATTTTTAAAAATAAATTTTGAACGAAATGGATTTATGGTGGTGGAAGCAGAAACCGGTGAAGAAGCCCTACGGTTAACAAAACTAGAAAAACCTCATATTGTTGTTTTAGATGTGATGCTACCGGGTATTGATGGGTTTGAAGTTTGTCGCCGAATTCGAAGTGAGCATCCTGGTATTGGAATCATGATGCTAACAGCAAAAGGCCAAGACATGGATAAAATTGAGGGATTGGAACAAGGAGCCGATGATTATGTGGTAAAACCTTTCAATCCTACAGAGTTTATTCTGCGAACAAAAGCATTAATTCGTAGATTAGAGGATCGTGACGGAACCATAAATGATGATCAGACGCTAAAGAGTAGTGTATTTACAATGGATAAGTATGCGCAGACACTAAAGAAGGTAGAAGAAGTTATTGAACTTACCCCTAAGGAATTTGCCATTATGAAGATATTTCTTGAAAATGAAGGAAAAGCTTTCTCTAGAGACGAATTACTTAATTTGATTTGGGGATATGACTTTATTGGAGACCCTAAAATAGTAGACGTAAATATGAGACGGTTACGATCGAAAATTGAAGATACCCCCTCAGACCCCAAGTTCATTGAAACTGTTTGGGGAATGGGATATCGGTGGCGAAAAGAATAACGCGCTTTATGTTGAGGAGCAGATATGAAAAGAAAATCGAGTTTAAAAATAAGACTGGCCATAAGCTATGTTTTTATTATTATCTTAACATTGACCATTACAGATTTGGCCTTGGGTTCAGTGCTCAGATCTTATTTCAATCAAAATGTACGAGATACTTTAGAGAATCAGCTCCTACTTTCTGTAAGTACCTATGAACGCTACTATTCCGATAACTCCTTAGAGAGTAATGTGGCCAATGATGAGGATGCTTTTTGGCGTGAAACTTCTGCCTTGGTACAGATTATTGACGTGGAGGGAAGAGTATTGCTAGATTCATCGGGATTTCGCCCTGATGAAATATTAATGTCTGAAGATGTTGTGCTAGCGCTGCAAGGAAAAAAGGGATCTATGATCTTTTCCAATCGAGATAGTACAGAGAAACTTATGGCTGTATCCATGCCCCTTAGAAAGGACAATCAGGTCATTGGAGTCCTTCGGTTTACATCATCCTTAAGAGGGGTGAACCAAACCATGGATAACATCAATTTAAATCTATTTCTTTTTGGTATTGGAGTGGTGGTAATTACGACTCTTGTTAGTTATGTGCTTAGTCTTCGGTTTACTAGGCCAATTGATCGATTAACAAAAACAGCAGAGATTATGGCTTCAGGTAATTTCAATGTGGTCAGTGTAAAAATGCATGACGACGAGATTGGTAAACTATCTGATACCCTTAACTATATGTCCCAAGAGATAAAGAAAAAAGAACAACTTAAAAATGACTTTATTTCATCTGTGTCTCATGAATTAAGAACTCCTCTCACCTCTATTAAAGGATGGGCATTAACCATAAAAGATCCACAAACAGATCAAGAATTATTAGATCAAGGATTAGAGATAATATCCAATGAAAGTGATCGACTCAAAGGAATGGTAGATGAACTTCTAGATTTTTCAAAATTTGTTTCAGGAAACATTAGTCTAAATAAAGAGCAGGTGGACATATCTAAACTCTTTACGTTTATCCAGATCCATATGGATAGCCGGGCTACTCAAGAGAATAAAAATCTAGTTGTAGAGAAAAGTAAAGATATGGGAGCGCTGTATGGCGATGTGAACCGATTAAAACAAGTATTGATCAATCTAATGGACAATGCTTTTAAATTTACAGAAAAGAATGATACCATCACCTTAAAGATGGAGGGGACGAAAAATCATGTGTCCTTTATTGTAGAAGATACAGGGATGGGGATTAATGATGAAGAGATTTCTAAGGTAAAGGAGAAATTTTATAAAGGAAAAACCTCCAGATCTACGAATGGAATAGGACTTAGTATATGTGATGAAATCACTAAGCTACATGGAGGTACTCTTACCATAGAAAGCCAAGTAGAAGAAGGAACAAAAGTTACAGTCTATTTGCCAAGAAAGGATGATACTTATGAAAAAAGTCAAAAATAGAAGTATCCTTTCGCCCATGCTTAAAAGTGTGGTTTTGATGTTTGCTTTACTTCTTTTTCTCACTGGTTGCCAACTAGGTCTGGGTGATGCTAAACAGACTGTAATCCCACCACAAAAAACGGGAGTGAGCATCGAAGGTTTATATGCTTTTGATCGTATATTTAGTCTTGAGGGGGAAGAATTCATTGATGAATCAGGATTTAGAAAATTTGGAGCTCAATTTAATCTTACCCAAGCTAAGGTAGGTCTAGAGGAGATTAATAGACCTTCTTATGTGGGGAAATTAGTGAATAGTTTTGAATATTTTCTTGAAAAATACCGAATCAATCCTAGCGAACTTGAAATAACTCAGGAAAGAATAGAAGTCGTATCGATTAGTACGTCGAGTAAACAATTCTATGATGTATTTAAGCTAGGAGAAGATGAAATTGCCATTATTAAAGGAAGTAATTTAATTAAACTTCACCGTGCTAAAGAGGGCGAAATTATAAACTTTAGTGGTAATGAAAATGGATTTGGCTCTATAGAGAATCCAGAAGAGCCATATTCCTATGAACCAAGAGCAGGTGTATTGCTAGGTTTAAAAGGGAAAAGGGATAGTATCACAGGGAATCCTACCTATCGCACCTTATGGATTACAAATGATGGAGAGCTTCAAGATGTTTATGAAGTGGATGACATCTTATTTCCAAGAAAAGAATTTTGGACCCTTAAAGTTATTCCAACTAGTGAGAATAATGACAAGGAATCCCTAGAGATTAAAGCTATTACAGGTCCTCTAAAAGATGTGGACCAAGAATTCACTCAAGAATATGAAGGGGAAGCGTTTGACCTAACTTTTGTGGGAAATAATTACATCAGCCTTTTAACAAAAAATGATAAATATGATTTAATAAATCAAGCCCACAGGGCTATGACTATTTCCTTAGATAATAAGAATATTTTCACGCCAGTTATGGTGGGAGACTTGGCAGGACCGCCAGCAGAAGCAGCTTTTCGGATTTCTTTAGAGGAAAGTCTAGGCAGTGAAGTGCTTCAAAATATAGATGAAGAGTCCCTAATCAAGTTTGAAAGTAATTTTATTTTAAAACGGCATCATGGAAATTGGCGCATGGAGTCAAGAATTACGTTAGATGATAGGATACTTCGAATCCCAGTAGCCTTTAAACCAACTGAAAATGTAGTGACCTATGACAATCTTCCCCTCTCATGGCAAGAGATTAAGCGGAAAATCCCTCAAGCTCAAGATGCTTTTTGTGCACCGGGGAAAAGTTTCCTCCTAGTTAGAACACCAAAATATCTGGCTATGTATGGTATTGATGGAAATAATAATTTGACTGAAGCTCCTCTACAGAGGATTGAAATTGATGAAGCAGATGAGATTATTATGGCTGAATGGGCTCGCGGAGATTTTGTCCATCGATGGACGGACGTGGTGGCGAAAATTGGTCAAAGGATTATCTTTGTTCAAAATTAATTCGATGAGATGATTTGCAATCAATTATGGATTTTCCTAATGAATCAAGGAGGTTGCCAATCTCTTAATAAAAAAATATGATTTAACAAAACCTTGGATATACGATACAATAGGGGTACTTAGTTAAATATAAGAAAATATGAAGTAGAGGTTTAAAATGGCAGCAGTAAAACATTTATTCATCGTTAATCCAGTGGCAGGCGATGGTATCGCCTTAAAGATGACGGATTTGATTCATAAACTATTCTCAGAATTAAAACAAAAATATTCGGATATTTCCTATGAAATTGTTTATACAAAAGAAGAAGGGCATGCGACGGACATAGCTAGAAAATACTCTGCCATGGATAATTATCGAATTTATGCTGTGGGTGGAGATGGAACACTAAATGAAGTTCTTAATGGGATGATGGGTAGCGAGTCTTCTTTAGGTTGTATTCCTGGCGGTTCAGGAAATGACTTTATTCGTAGCATCGTTAAAACCTTTGATCGTAAGCAAATCTTAATGAATACAGTACTTGGCCAAGTTGAAGAAATTGATGTGGCTACCATTGATGGCCGATATTTTATCAATATTGCATCCATGGGTTTTGATGCTAATGTGGTGGTTAACGTAGATGGATTTAAAGGTCTAAAATATTTGCCTAATAAATTCGCTTATTTAGCCTCTGTTTTAAAAACGGCTCGGGAGTTTACCCATACGAAATTACGTATTGTAGTAGACCAAGAAGAAATCGAAACAGAAGCTTTCATGGTGGCGGTGGCTAATGGTCAGTTTTATGGAGGAGGTATAAAAATAGCTCCTGAAGCGGATCTTAAAGATGGTTTGTTAGATGTCTTAATTGTTCAAGATATGACCTTATCAAAAATCATGAAGTTTTTGCCAAAAGCGATTCCTGGTAAACACCTTCACCTTGATGAAGTCATTCTAATAAGAGGAAAGAATGTAGAGCTTTATGCAGAAGAACCATCATTTGTAAATATTGACGGTGAGATTGAAGCAAGACGAGAAATTAAAATAAGCATAGGAAATGAAAAAGTAAAATTTATTATTCCAAAGCAAACCATATAGGGGGTATTCGGATGAGTCTTAAAAAGGCAGAACATAAGCTATTTAGAACGATTAAAAACACCATGAAATTTACTGGAGACGCAGTGGGACTGGCGGCTTTGAAGTTGGGACATGAAGCATTTGCTTATAAAACCATCACCTCTATGCGTAAAAAAGGGGCTTCATTAGAAGGGAAATTTGATGACTTTCTAGAAGAAAATATCGAAAAAGTTAAAGTTAGGGTTACCGAAGCAGATCTTCAAGACTTTAAAGATAAAGTAAAAGGTGGAATTGCTTCTGTCAAAGAAGGGAAAAACATCTTTGTTTCTGAAGAAACAAGAATTTATGGAGATGCTCAACATTTTTATGATGATGAAGATATGATTTTTGGTGAAGAAGGCATAATTCTTGAGGAAATCATCTTTACAGATGATGACGATTTAGAATTGAGCTAAAATGAATAAAAAAAATTAGGAAGAGATTTGTTCAACAATCAAGAACAAATCTCTTTCTAATTTAGGATTCTTTTGTATTAGAGTCAGTGTTGGAAAAATCTGGCTCCTCTTTTGGATTTGAATTTTGTTGATAGGATTCTCGAGGTCTATAGCTGGAATCAGGTTTTTTTTCTTTTTTTGATGCTCTAGCTACTAAGTAGAGACCAAGAAGTAAAATACCCAGTGCTCTAATGGTACCTAAGTTAAACCAAATAGGAAATTCTCCTATGAGTCGTGCATAGATAAGAAATGATCCAAAGAGAATTAAAGCAAGTGAAATTACAAGTAATCCTAGGTCCGAGGGTTTGACAATATAATATTGTAAAATGGATACCCCAAGAATAACAATGAACACAGGATATGTTATGGAATCTCTTAAGGGCATAAATTCATTTATCATGAAATATAGGCCAGCTAGGGTTAGAAAACCTCCAGGAATTAAAACGCGAGGGTCTCGTCTTCGATGGTTGCTAAAATAGTCAATTTCCATATATAAACCTGGAAGCAATATAAATAATGGCCAAAGATTTGACAAGGTAAAGAGATTCTCCAAAAACAGAGAATTGTACAGGGCTCCTCCTCCGATAAGGATGAGAATCAAACCCATATAGAATAATGTCTTATTTCTCATGTGAAATATCCTCCTTTCTTTTCTTAAGAATACCTAATATAAATTAAAATGGTGTTAAAATTTCTTCATTTAGAATAATAAAACTTTTTGATTCTCTCTAAGATGACAATTTTCATGAAAAAGGGTAAGATTAAAGAAACTAAAGGCAGTGAGGTGGAACATGGAAAGTTATGATTTAATCGTTATTGGCGGTGGTGCCAGTGGAATATGCGCAGCCATTGAGGCTCATAAAGAAGGAGTACGAAAGATCCTGGTTATAGATAGGGAAGAACATTTAGGTGGCGTACTAAATGAGCTTATTGAAACAGGACATGGGGTCATGGATAACGGGGTCACAGGTGTAGGTGTGGCCGAAGAATTTAAAGAAGCGGTAGATCGGGAAGGGATTAGCATTAAACGGAACACTCTAGTTCTAGAGGTGCAAAAAGATAAAACAGTGAAATACGTCTCCGCAGAAGAAGGGGTAAGAACTGTTTTAGCAAAATCCATTGTTTTTGCCACGGGAGCTCGAGAGAGGCCTAGAGGTGAACTTAACATATCTTCAAACAAATCTGCTGGCATTATGTCTGTAGGCTCAGCAAGAAAGCTGATGGTGTATTCTGGTTATCTTCCTGGTAAATACATCGTCATCTATAGTTTAGATTTAAATAGTATTTACCTTTCAAAAAGGCTTATAGTGGAGGGGGCTAAAAGTGTAGTGATCATTGAACCAAGTAAAACAATAAAGGATGATTATGGCCACTTGGAAAGTCTCTCTTTTTATGAGAATATTGATATTCGTTATGGGACTAAAATTACTCAAGTTACTCAAAATGGACGAATTGAAGGGCTTACCCTGAAAAATCAAGAAGGAGAAGAGGAATTCCTAACTTGTGATAGCCTTTTGCTCTCTGTTGGATTAGATCCTTCGAAGAGACTGTTTAAGAAGTTTAGGCGGGGAATGAATGAGAAAGGCATGTATGTAGTAGGTAATGCAGAAGAAGTGTCTTACGACCTAGAGAGTGTCATGAATAAAGGTAAGGCTGTAGGAAAAGAATCTGCTGCTTATTTAAAAAACCTCTAAAAGAGGAGAGTTTAGCTACCGTGATAGATGAAAAGATTTTTATCTACTTTAGAACAAAAGAAAGAGGAATCCATTGAACACGAATGTTTCATGGATTCCTCTTTCTTTCGTATTGTATAGGATTCAAAGCTGTGTTTTAATCTAGAAAATTTCAGATTGTAGTTTGGAAAAGACTTCATCCTTGAACATTTTCTGAGTAGACGGATGAGTATATTTAAAATCTTTGAGATTTCCCAGTTGAACTTTTGTAAGTCGTTTCTCACCGTAGAGGCTATCCAAATATGGAACCTCAAACCGTTGATACAGAAGCTCTGCTACAATTTTTCTTTCGTGAGTATCTTCATAATAAACTTGTATTGCGAGAGGTTGGTTATCAAAGACCTCACGCATGACGTACTCTACACGCAGCTGTTCATATAGATCAGGTGAGATGCCTAAAGATTGACTAGGGGTGCTAACATAGTAAACAATTCTCTCCACAGAAAAAGGCATAGTGCTGATATTAAAAGGTCCATCCAAAGGAATTAAGCCTTCTACTATCATTTTCTTAGAGGTGAAAATTTCTGTTTTAAATGAAATAAAATAAAAGAGGATAAAGGCTAGGCATCCAATTAACATGAAGCCACCTCCCCGGAGATTAAATTTTTCCCAGAACTCTTTACTTCTTGCATATTCTGATCAGCTTTAATAAAGAGTTGAGTTTCATCAGTCCCATCCAAGGGATAGGAGGAGAGCCCAATGCTGACCGTTAAACTATGGTTCACTAATTTTTTAGCTTCTGATTTAATTTGGGTTTGAATATCATAAGCTACTGGCTGAGCGTCATCTATGGATAATCCAGGGAAAATCATAGTAAATTCATCTCCACCATAGCGAAAGGCCATGCCTTTTTTAAAAGCAACTCTTTTTAAAGCTTCACCAACTTTGCTTAAAACTAAGTCCCCCATTTTATGACCAAAGTTCTCATTAAAAAGCTTGAAATTATTTACATCAATCACCATTAAGGTGAAAGCCATCTGGTTTTTAAGATAGTATTCAATCTGGTTTTTAAAATGACGATGATTATAGAGTTTTGTCAATTCGTCGGTGATAGCTAATACGGAAATTTCATTATATAGTCGGTTATTTTCTAAAGCCAAGGCGGATTGATGAGCAAAAGTCATTAACGTATCTAGATCTTCTTCAGAAATCGGTTTTTCATTAAAGCGGTTATCCACTATAATGACACCGAGGCCCTCACCACTATTTAAAATTGGAACCATAGCATAATTTTCAAATTCTAGATTTTCCATCAATGGTCCAAAGTCTTTAGCAAGACCATTTGAAACCAATTGAGGCTTTTGTGAGAGGAAACACTTAATTAGTGGATGTTCAGTATCCTTTAATGGGTCTAGGACCACATTTAAAATATTATCCATGAAACCTAAATCGATATGTTCTTGGTTGTCCATGACTTGAAATAAATTTGTTTTTTGAGCCACTACACTGCCCCAAATCCGGTAGGCTTCTTTCTTATTCCGAGGACCAATGGCATATTTACCGTGTAGTATGCCCTCTTGATAAAGAAATATAGCAGCTCTATTATAGCCTAGGCCATATCCCGCAGTTAAAGCGGTGAGGATAATATTATGTAACTCATTATTATTCTTAGCACTTTGCATGGAAATGGTCACATCTCTCATTAGAGATAGTTCATTAACTTTTCGATGAAGGTTGATAAGCCAAGTACCATTTTGGAAATATAATTTTTGCTTTTGCAATACAAAATATACAAGAGTTAATGTAAAAAGACTAATAATCACGGTTTTCTCTAAAGTCTCTATTAAGTTTTGTGTGTTTAATAACTCCAGAAGAAGGAAAACTAAAGTACCTAGGTATGTGACCAATCCCCCCTTACAATGATAGATCAGGCTAGCTAAAGTAATGGGGACTAAAAAGAAGAGATAGGCTAAGGAAGAAGCAGGCATGATGACCACTAAATAGTGGGCAATGAAAAAAGCACCAAGGATGCTAGCAATCTTATAAAGCCTAACAGTTCTTGATTTCATGTAGTTAATTAGAAGCCCTAAGGTAAGAGCCATGGATAAAGCTATAATTGAATTAATAAGGTAGATTTCTTCAATGAAAAAGAGACTAATTCCAATAATCAATAGAAAAAGAAACGCAGGATTAAATTGTTTTTTCATCTTAGTCACCTCGAGTGAATGTAATATATTAGAGATCAGTTCATATTATAATATATGGAAAATATAAATCTAGTCTTTTCTCAAAACTTAACCTATGATTTATAAAGAAAAAAGCATTAGAAGATTTGACTTCTAACGCTTTAAAGTTACGAATCCTCATCTTCATTAAAAGATATCGGCTCTTTCGTTGTAATATTAAGCTTTTTCAGGGTTCTATTGATAAGGTCATCATCAGTAGTCACCGTGGGTTTGAAGAGATTCTTGGAGGGGTGTCCGCTCCACAGAATAGGTGTA
>LSQX01089710.1_pt1 | contig 13646 bp, 9 predicted proteins | sample 654561 | NCBI WGS metagenome assembly LSQX01 (sample SAMN04489861, study PRJNA283612) | anaerobic digester metagenome | isolation source: 4 biogas reactors fed with cattle manure at either 37C or 55C with and... | place: Denmark: Kongens Lyngby | collected 2014 | reverse complement strand
ACTTTATAGTTTGCGACGAACCTGTTTCGGCACTCGACGTATCGATTCAGGCACAGATTATAAACCTGTTAGAGGATTTGCAGAATGAATTTGGTTTAACCTACCTATTCATCTCGCACGATTTAAGCGTTGTTGAGCATATTTCCGACACCGTTGGCGTTATGTATTTAGGCAGCATGGTTGAGTTCGCAAACAAAGACGATATATTCGCTAAACCCTTGCACCCGTACACAGAGGCATTGTTCAGCGCAATACCAGTGCCGGACCCGAACCACAAGCAAAACCGCATAATCTTGGGAGGTAACGTGCCTTCGCCTGCAAACCCACCTTCTGGATGTAAGTTCCATACAAGGTGCAGACATTGCATGGATATATGTAAGGAAAAAGCCCCCGAGACATACGATGCAGGCAATGGACATTATGTTGTTTGCCACTTGTATGACGGGAATCTCTATAACAAATAAGGGGACAAAATGGCGAAACGCAAACGCTATGACGACGATGACGGTCGTGTAATAGCAAAAATGAATGTAGAGGGTATGCCCTGGTATAGTGGCGGCGAGCTGCAAACTTCAACCGAAGAACCAGGCGAGCATGAGGAATCTGGGCATACCGCATATTCAAATAATGGACTAACAAAAAAAGAAGAGTTTTGGATTTTCGTAGGTGCGATGAAGGCAGGATTTGTTGTTGCTGGCATCTTCGGAATTGCTATGTTAGTAGTAATCCTACTCGTATTGTTATAACGGAGAAAAATGGAGCAACAGAAACCAAAGTACAGTAAAAGCTTGCAAAGGCATATTGTAACTTGTCCTCATTGTGGAGCGGATGCACTTGACCACATGACGAGCTGTCCTAAATGCAAAGGCGTGCTCGAACCGCAGGGTTATTCACCTATACTTAATTCACCTGCTCAAAAAAAGGTGAAGAAAATTCTGTCGATAATCCTTTATGCGATTGCCGCTGTGCTCCTCGTTTTAATCGTCTACGAAAGATTCATAAAATGATTACATACATGAAACCGTACTTAGGTACGGTTTTTTGTTTTGTGGTGAAGTATCGAAAACAATACAAATAAATAATTGCATCAGTTCGAATACCCACGATTGCAAATATAAAGGGGCTGTTAGCCGCTTTTTTGCTGTATTAAAGGACTAAGCGGGCGAAAATAAGAGTGTCGTCCCTACGATTTTTTGACTGTTTTAGGTTTCAATATCGGCTTTTATGCCCTATTTCCCGCTTTATTGTTCATAATCGACAAATTCAAGTTAAGTAGGTCTCTAATTTTTCTTTCGAGTTTAGGTCTATTTGCAAATAATCTGTTAAACCTTTGTATTTGAAATCAGGTTGCTTGGAATGATTAACACGTTTTCGATAACAAAAAAAGGGGCAGTTAGCCCCTTCCAAATTTAATACTATTAAATATCAAAGTATTTTGCAAACTCGGCAGGATGCGGAATCTTATCGATTTCCTCTGCCTCTTTACGCTTCTTGCTCACCCAAATATCAATCAACCTTTTGGGGAATACATTACCAACGGTTAAATACTCATGGTCTTTTTCCAAAGCATCAAGCGCTTGATAAATGTTTGTAGGCAAGGAGTCAATCTTGGCTTTTTCCACATCAGAAAGTGCATAGAGGTTAAAGTCATAAGGACCCCAACCGCTCTTTGAGGGGTCAATCTTGTTCTTAATACCGTCTATACCAGCCATTAAAATTGCAGCGTAGGTGTAGTAGGGGTTGCAGGTAGCATCGGGGTTTCTAAGCTCAAAACGCTTTAAATCGGGCGACTTCGCATAAGAGGGAATACGCACAACAGCGCTTCTGTTTGCGGTAGCATAGCCAATCGTTACAGGAGCTTCAAAGCCGGGGATAAGGCGCTTAAACGAGTTCGTAGTGGGGTTAGCAAATGCACAAATAGATGAAGCGTGCTTCAATAAACCGCCTATGAAGTAGTGTGCAGTTTCGCTTAATTGAGCATAACCGTTTTCGTCATAGAAAAGGGGTTTGCCATTTTTCCTTAAAAGCATGTGAACATGCATACCACTTCCAGCCTCACCGAACAAGGGCTTAGGTAGGAATGTTGCTGTTTTACCTTCTGCAATCGCTTGATTCTTTATTATGTACTTTATGTTCATGGTGTTGTCAGCCATAGCTAAAACATCACCCAACTCAACCTCTATTTCAAGCTGTCCAGAACCGCCAACCTCGTGGTGGTGGTACTTAATTTCAATGCCCATATCAGCCATAAGCATACACATACGGCTACGAATATCCTGTGAAATGTCAGCAGGCTGGGACATGTGATAACCTTTTTTGGGATTGAGTTGATAACCCTTGCTGTCTTCGTCTCTATCGCTGTTCCATAGCGCTTGCTTTGAATCGATTTCATAAGAAGAGCGATTTGTTTCAACCGAATACCACGCATTGTCGAACAGATAGAACTCGAACTCTGGTCCAATCAACATAGAATCAGCAATGCCATTTGATTTCATGTACTCGTTTGCCGCTTTTAGAACATTGCGGGGATATTGGTCGAACGGTCTGTTTGCAGGTCTATCGATAATCATTGCATCGCCAAGCATGGACAGAGTGGGAACCTCGCAGAATGGGTCAATCGCAGCCGAGGAAATCTCGGGTATAAACACCATATCGCTTTTCTCGACAGGAGCATAGCTGTAGTTTGAAGCATCGAAGCCGATACCGTATTTCAGAGTATCTTCGTTGAAACGTTCTACAGGAATTGTGATATGCCTCAATCGACCATCTAAGTCAATCATCTTGAAGTCAATCATTCGAATAAGACTATCTTCACAGAACTTTTGCACGTCTTTTACGCTATTGAACATTGGTTTTTCCTCCATAAATATTTGTTGCGAAGAAAGGACTCGCAAACATTAAAATTATCCATCTAAAAAACGGAAAAGTCAACCGATAATTATCTATTGGACATAAGTTTAATACTAATTTATGAAAAAAATATATTTCTATACCAAGTATAAGTGCAAAAGTGTAAGCGGGCGAACACGCAGGGAAAGCCCCTACGACTTTAGGGTGTTTTTTGATTTCCGGTTTATATACCCGATTTTCTGCCTTTTTGCCAGTATCCGTCTAAAATATCCAAGTTAAGTTGGGTGTATCAAATTATCCGATCAAGCAAGGTAGGTTTATCGACAGTCTGAGCCTATGTGATTATCACCAAAGCCAAGATACTTTCGTTTCAAGCGTAGGGAATAACAGCGTTACGTCAATAAAAAACCTGCCACGCTTTCACATGACAGGCTTTTAACATTGACTATAAGATTTACAAGCTACTTGTAATAGAATAATTCAATATTGCCGAGGCATCACCTGTATTAACAGTTCCGTCTTGGTTGAAGTCTGCAAGTTCTAAAAATTCAATCTGCACCGCTCCAACCGAATAACGCAATATCATAACAGCATCGCCTGTGTTTACCATATCGTCAGCATTTGCATCGCCAACTTCTTTATATTGCGCAACAACATACATATCAGCCACGATATTGGAAAAGTCCTTATCCCAAGCCCAGAACACATATCCAGCGCGTGCAGGCTCATCTGGAGCTATTGCAGGCTGATTCTTCTTAACCTCTTGAATATCGATGACTCTGCCATCAAAATCAACAAAAGTAACTGTGTATGTAATGCTTACACGCTCGTAAATGGGTCTAACCTCCATATCGCTTCGAACTTGGTCGAATGCTTTGTCCCAACCTAAGAATTTAAACTCTTCTCCATAATTGGGGAGGGTAGGAGCAACAGCTGCTGCAGCATGTGCTACGTTTTGTGTTGAGAGGATATTGTCATCCTTGTCAAAGAACTTAACCGTATAGCTCTTTCCGGGAATAATAACGTCAACATTATCAAGCCATGCAGCGTCCAAATTAGCGTTCAGGCTCATATCCTTTGTATAACCCCATTCAAAGGTATAATTGCCTTCGTATGGAATGGTATAGGTTATGGTTTTCCAATCTCTTACGCCGCTAATATCGGGAATTGCAGTTATTGCAGCGCCGTTTACTCTAAAATACATATAGTCCCAACGCACCTCGCAGGATACCTTCCAATCGAATGAAATCACAGTATTTGCAGGCAGGCTCTGATTTTCAAGGCGAATATAAGAGTTGCTGGGAGAAACGGTTGAGTTAGAGCATTTAACTGCCATTCTGCCGTCTTGCATATCGGGGCGCCATGGGTTATGCTCGTCGTTCTTGAACTTAATATTGCCGCCAGGCGCATTGATCGCCAATGGGAAATCGGAATAAATCACGTTAACAGCAACATTCTTACTATATCCACCGTCAGCAGTTGTAACCGTAATCACCGTAGCTCCCTTGCCTATCGGGGTTACTAATCCGTTCTCGTCAACCTCGGCAACAGTCTTATCGGCACTTGTAAAAATCAATCCTTGGTTGGTAGCATTCAAAGGTATTACGTGTGCTTGAATTGCAACAGGGTATGAGTCTGTGTACATATCGATGTTGGTTGTTGCCACCTCAAGCCCTGTAACAGACAAATCGCCCAAACTCGTAATCGAACATGTTGCGGTGAATGTCTTTGGGTTCGCTTCATCTGAAACATCGGTTACAACACAAGAAATAGTTGCATTTCCTTCCGTATTAGCAGTAACCATGCCGCTTTCATCTATAGTTGCAACGCTTTCGTTATCGGATGACCATTCATAGGAATATTTGTTAGCATCGGAAGGGCTAATATGTGCTGTTAGCTGAATAGAATTGTTGTTATATAGCTGATAGCTTTGCGGTGAAATTGAAACCCCTGTAACAGGAATTATTGGAATCTCAACCGTAAAGTTTCCGTTGCCTTGGTACTTCAACTTTGCTCTTGGGCTTGTGTATGGGTCGGAGGCTCCAACCTGTTGGAAACCCTTCTGCATTGCTTCTTCGAATGTGTAGAACCTGTTCTCTGTCGGATGCTTAGTAATCATGGCTTGCCAAACAACCGCAGACAACTGGAAGTCGTATGTAAATGAAACGCTTTCGTCGTAGCCAACCACAATGCTTGCTCCCAAATTGCATAGGGGAGTGGAAATTGCAGTTGTTTTCATTCCTAAGCAAATAACCATGTAGCACATCGTATCGGGCAATGTCTTTCCCGCCGCTTGAAAATACTTTGTGAAAAAGCTACCTGTAACGCCAACATCAGAACCTGAAGAAATTAGATGCCCAGCGGACAAGTCGGCATTATAATCATAGTCAGCAGTATTGCCCTTGCGCATCATCATGTAGGATTTTCCGCCCGAGGTCGTACCATGGCTATCGATAAGGAAAAATCCGTAATTAGAGATGTTAACAATATTACCGGGATAAGCGGCGGTCTCCTTTAGGTCGGTAACCGTTCCGCCTGTTATGTTACATACATTTTGAGCAATAGTTGTATAGAACTCATTTGAAAAGTCGCCCATTGACGGTGAATTTCTATACGGTCTAAACACAACAAAGTCAGGGTCTCCTGCTGTAACGGTTTCGAGCTTGTTTTTTTCAAGTCCATTTAGGAAGTATTCTAATGCAGCATCTGGGTCGCCTGTTTTGTGGTTTAGTGCGCTATAAAGCGTGTAAACGTTTGGAATACCTGAATTAAGCGTGAAGCTAAACGAATACTCGCTTTCGGTTGTCATAGATTCGGTATTAGGATTGCTTTTCACATAATCATAAACCGAAGAGAAAATCTCATCATTCGAGAGATTATCAGCCTTCAAATCCTTCTCTAAGCTCTCGATTTCAAGCCAAATCGCATCGTGAACAGCGATATCCTTGTCGTCAACAAGCTTAAAAAAGGTGATATCCCAATCACCAACAACACGATTATTAAGCATGGCTTGATAGTTTACCTCTGTTCGTTTTTCAGAATAATTTCTTAGCAGAACATTTTGCGAGTAAATACCATCATTGGCAACCGCATCGCCGTTTCTTCCGTTGTCTTGTAGCTTCGCTACTATGTCGCCACTATCATCATGAACACTGATTGATATTGGAAAAAGTGAGGTAGAATGCGCACTTGCTGAGAATGTTACATAGTGGCTTTCCTTAAGCGTTAAATCCGTTTTACTCGCACGGAAATCTGTAACCCTTGTTAAATTGGTTGCGGCTATTGCAGAGGTAGTTAACGGCAGAATAGTCATAGAAAAAGTTAGTACCAACGCAAAAAACACATAAAAAATCTTTTTCATAAATTCACCCCTTTACATTAAATATAGTATATCATGGAAAAACATTATTACAAGTACAAGTTAAAAACATAAAAAGAATCACTCTTGCTAAAACAACAAAATTTTTATATAATGTAAAAAATTGCATAGGAGTGAAAAATGCAAAAGTGTTCTAATCAAAAGCTAAAGTTGCTTCATGTTATGAAAATCATAACCGAGCAAACAGATGAAAAGCACCCAATCAGCGTTGATGGCATAATAAAAAAGCTACAAGCTGTAGGCATATCAGCCGAGCGTAAAAGCATTTACGACGACATAAAAGCCCTGTACGATTTCGGCTTAGACATTAAAAACGCAAGAACAAAGCCATCGGGTTACTATTTAGCTTCAAGGGAGTTTGAACTGCCCGAGCTAAAGCTATTGGTTGATAGTGTTCAAGCATCAAAATTCATAACCGAAAAGAAATCCATCACCTTAATTCAAAAGCTAACAAGTCTAAGCAGTAAGCATGAAGCAAACCTACTCAAAAGACAGGTTTATGTTCACAATCGTATAAAAAGCATGAACGAAAGCATCTACTATAATGTTGACGGCATTCATGGTGGAATAAATCAAGATAAAAAAATATGCTTTAAATACTTTTCCTATGATTTGAACAAAAACAAGCACTTTCGAAAAAATTCTAAGGTATATTGTGTTAGTCCCTTTGCCCTAACTTGGGATGATGAAAACTACTACATGATTGCATACGACTCTGAAGTAGGCATTATAAAGCATTATAGGGTTGATAAAATGGAGAGTATCTCAATTGCGGAGGAAACGCGTGAAGGTAAGTCGCTTTTTTCGGAAATGGATATGGCTGTTTATTCAAAACGAAACTTCAATATGTTCGGTGGCGAAGAGCAGAAGGTAAAAATCGAATTTCATGAATCACTTGTAGGCGTGGTAATCGATAAATTCGGCAAAGATACCATGCTTTGCCAAACCTGCAACGATAATTTCTGCATTTATGTAGATGTTGCGGTAAGCCCTGTGTTTTTCTCGTGGGTGTTTACGTTTGGAAATCAGGCAAAGATTATATCCCCACAAAGCGTTGTAGAAGAAGCAAAAAAGCGGCTAAACGACATAGCACAGCAGTATCAACAACCTATATCCTAACCGCAACCGCTTTCGTGTTTTTAAATGCCGTATTGCTGATGCTTGTCTTTACAGGAATATCGAGCTTTTTTAGCTTGAAGCAGTTGATAAAAGCCATATCGCCTATGCTTTCAAGGCTTTTTGGGAAGTTAATTTTAGCTAACTCCTCACACCTTGCGAATGCTTGAGTGCCTATCGATTTAACATTCTCGCTTAATTGAACAGCCTTTAGCTTCTTGCAATCTGAAAACGCATTTTCGCAAATATTCTCAACGGTTATGGGAAACTCAACATTTTCCAACTCAACACAGCCATAAAACGCATTTTGAGAAATAACCTTTGTTGCACAGTTTAAGGTTAAGCTACTCAAAGCAGAGCATTTATAAAACACAAACGCACCGAGATAATCTACGCTTCTTGGTAGAGTTACCTCCTCTAAGCTCGTGCAGTTTTCAAAAGCACCCCGATGAATTGATTTCAAGCCATGCGCAATATTTAACACCCTAAGGCTTTTGCAATTAGAAAAGGCATGGCAATCTATTGTTCTCAAGCCGCCCAAAAGCTGAAGTTCAATCAGCGAGGAACAGCCATAAAAGGCTTCTTTGCCAATAGAATCAAGGGTGTAGGACAAGTTCAGCTCACTCAATGCAATACAACAATAAAATGCGCCGTCATCAATAGCGGTTAAGCCGAAGGGCAAAACCACTTTTTCAAGTCTCATACAATCAGAAAACGCAAATCTGCCAATCTTCTTGATTCTGTAGGGAATTTCAACCTTTTTCAAAGATGTGCATTTTGAAAAAACACAATCGTCAATGCTCGTTAAGCCGCTTGGAATATTTATTGCCTGCAAAGCTCTGCACGAATTAAACGCATGCTTGCCAAGCTGTTTCAAGGTAAGGGGCAACTCTACCGATTGTAGCTTCTCGCAATTATTAAACGCTTTGTTGCCGATTTTCTCAACATTTATGGGAATGTAAATTGCATTCAGCTTTACGCAATCAAAAAATGCACTGTCGCCAATCTCTTTAATAGTTGTTGGAAGAGTAGCGCTTTCAAGCGAGCGACAGTTCAAAAACAAAGAGTCGCTAATTTTCGTACAGCTTGGCGGAATGCTAACCTCTTTCAATGCTATGCAATTTACGAACGCACCCTCGCCAAAATCGATTTCGTTTACAGGAAGCTCAATTTCCGCCAAGTTCACACAACCCGAAAATGCGTTTTTGCCAATCTTTTTAACCTCTCGTGGCAGTTTAACACTTTTAAGCGTTCTACAATCTAAGAATGCACGCTCGCCAATCGTTTTTAGCGCAGATTCGTACACAAATTCAACGCTTTCAAGGCTTTCACATTCTACAAATGCCCTTGTGCCAATGGATTCGAGCGATTCATTTATTTTTACACTTTTTAAAGAGGAACATCTCGCAAATACAGCCGTAGCCAGTTTAGTCAAGCTATCTGGTAAAGATGCATAAGCAAGTGCGGTGCAATCCGAAAACGCACCTACTCCGATAAACCCGCAACCGCTGGGAATTTCTATTTCTGTTAGCTTAGTACAATTAGAAAACGCATTTTGCGCAATAGAAGTTAGGCTTTGAGGAAACAAAACGCTTTCGAGTTGTGTGCAATTCAAAAAGGTATTTTCTTCGATTGTTTCTACACCATGAGGAATGTCGATATGCCTTATGCCGCTTCCTGAAAATGCACTTTTTGATAGCTTTTCAAGAGTTTTGGGCAACTCGATTTCGTGCAACTCTACACAGCCATAAAACGCATTGCTACCGATTTTTTGCAGTTTACCGGGCAATAAAACCTCAGATAGCCTTGCACATTCAGAAAATAAATTGTTAGCACAGGATTGCAAACCTGCATTGAAAGCAACCCTTACCAGCTCGCCACATTTTGAAAATGCCCCATCTCCCAAAAGCGTAAGGCTATTAGGTGCATCTATTGACGCAATCTTTGTATTATAAAAGGCGTATGCGCAAATGGCTTGTAGTCCGTGCGGCAAAGAAATATCGCTTAGGCTTGTGCAGTTCGTAAATGCTCCGTCCTCAATCTTTTTTAAGCCGACTTCAAGCTCAACCTTATTAAGCGATATGCAATCGGCAAACGCTTCGCAAGGAATGGTTCTAAGGCTGTTAGGAATCTTAACTTTCTGCAACTCAACACAAGAATGAAATGCTTTTTGTTCAAGCTCTCTTAGCTTAGAAAGATTCAGTTCAGTCAAAGATTTACAACCGAAAAATGCTTCCTCTCCAATCTTTGAAACCGAATCGGGCAGTTCAACGCTCTTTAATGAAACGCAGTTCTTGAAAGCCTGTCCACCTATAAAACTAAGCCGCCTATTAAAACGCACTTGGCTAAGCATAACGCAATCCAAAAACACACCAATACCAAGCGATTTTAGATTGTCGGGTAGGGTAGCAGACACCAAACTATTACAGTTTGCAAAAGCCTCTGCGCCTATAAATTCAACCGCGTAGGGCAGTACAAGATTCTTTATGCCATGGCAATTATAGAATGCGCGCTTGCCTATATACTCTAAATTATTTGAAAAAGTGCAGTTAACCAATGATACGCAGTTTGAAAACGCATAATCGCCAATACTTATAAGCGTTTCGGGTAAAAACAAGCAAGTCAACGCACTACAATTAAAGAATGCGCTATTATTGATAGCCGTTATGCCCCATGGAATAGAAACCGAGTTAAGTGCAACGCAACCGCTAAACATGTGCTCAGGTATTTCGTGTAATGATTTTGGAATCTCAACATTCGTAAGCGTTAAACAGTTGCTGAATGCGTTTGCACCCGCAGAAATCAACGAATCTGGCAACACAACCTTTTTTAAGGACTTATTATTCGCAAAAGCGTATGCGGCAATCTCTGTTACAGAATCCGATAATGTTAGCGCTTCCAATGAATCACAATTAGAAAACGCGCCCTTTGAAATAGTTGTTGTGTTGGCAATAAAAATGGTTTTCAAGCTCTCGCAGGCGGAAAAAGCATATTCACCAATACAATTTGAGTTTATTCTCGCTTCGATTAGCTTGTTGCAAGCTAAAAACGCATACTTTCCAATCGTAGCAACGCTTTTGGGGATTGTAATTGCTTCAAACGAACAGCCCTTAAACGCTCTGTCGCCAATTACAGATAGGTTTTCGGGTAAATTTATGTCTTTTAGCTGCTTGCAATCTAAAAATGCAAACTTGCCTATGTAAATTAAACTATCGGGTAATAAGATGCTTTGCAGGTTATCGCAAGCAAAAAATGCCTTGTCCTCTATTCCTACTATGCCATCTGGTAGTGTAACGCTTTTGATGTACGCACACTTTTCAAACGCACGATAGCCGATTGTAGTAACGCCATGGGGAATCTCAATATTTTCTTCCCTGCCATAGTACCGTTCCAGAACCCCTTGCTTGTTTACTGCAAAAAGCCTGTTGGATAAATCAATCATTGCTCCTCCTGCGAATTTATTACATTTATTATATTATAAATGTTCGCATTTGTAAACAAAGGACTTGTTGGAAACCACTAACAAGTGCTATTATAATAGTAGGGGAGGCAACACCCCCTTTTGAATAAACAACACGGTAAGGCTAAAAATATTTTTAGGAGAGTGGATATGAATAACACAAATAAACCAAAACTCGTGATTATGGCGGCGGGCATGGGAAGTCGATTTGGAGGGTTAAAGCAAATCACCCCAATGGACGAATACGGTAATCTCTTAATCGACTTTTCGATTTACGATGCGCTTCGAGCTGGCTTTGAGAATATAGTTTTCATAATCAAGCACGAAATAGAGGAAGATTTCAAAGCGGCAATCGGAAACAGAATTGCCAAGAAAGCAAATGTTTCATACGTATTTCAAGAGCTAAACAAGCTACCAGCAGGCTTCACAATCCCCGAGGGAAGAGTAAAGCCATGGGGTACATCTCATGCAATTCTTTGTTGCAAAGAGGTTTTAGGAAACAGCAGCTTTGTTCCCCTAAATGCAGACGATTTCTATGGCAGGAACGCATTTGCACTTGCATACAACTTTCTCAACAAAAATCACAGGGAAAACGAGCATTGCGTTATTGGCTACCCAATAGAAGCTACATTAACAGCGCATGGGCATGTTTCAAGAGGTGTTTGCGTTGTTGACGAAAACAGCAATCTAACCGACATTAGAGAGCGTACAAAGATAAAGCTGATAGCTAATGATGCGGCATACACAGAGGACGAAGTAAATTATCACACAATACCCAAGGGCAGTATGGTTTCTATGAATATGTGGGGCTTTAATTCGGGTATGCTTAAAGAATTAGAGGAGAGCTTCCCTAAATTCCTATCCGAAAATATAGAGAAAAACCCTCTAAAATGTGAGGACTATTTACCCGAAGCGGTAAGGCGTGCGGTTACTAACAGCCGAGCAAAGGTTGAAGTTATTAGAACGCCAGACCGTTGGCATGGTGTAACCTATGCAGAGGACCGTCCCGCTTTAATGCAGGCTATTGCAGAATATAAAGCCCAAGGAATTTACCCCGAAAAGCTCTGGGAATAAATATGGCTTATTGCATTTACTTAATTTTTGCATTATAATTAGGTCAATAATTCCAAAGCTATTGGAAAGCGCATTGAAAGGATAGTTATGCATATCGGCGTTTTTGGCGGCACCTTTAATCCCATACATTATGGGCATTTGCGTACCGCAAAAAGAATTTCAAAAACATACTCGCTTGATTTATGCTTGCTTATGGTTGCAAATAGTCCGCCAGATAAGCATATTCCCGACTATGTATTGCCCTCACTACGCTACGAAATGGCTACCAAAGCGCTTTTGGATTTGCCCGGATATGACAATATTGAGGTGTCCGATTTAGAGCTACTGCGTGGCGGTACAAGCTATACCTTCGATACGATTATGGAATTGAAGGCTAAGTACAAAAGCGCAAAAATCAGCCTAATCATAGGCGCAGATAGGCTGTTCGACATTCACACTTGGCATAGGGCAAGCGAATTATTAAAAATGGTGAGTCTAATCGCAATAAGGCGGCATGGCTTTGGAACAACTGCAGAGTTTTTTGTTCGTGCAGAGGAGTTGAAAAACGAATATGAAACGAGTGTTTCTATTCCCGATTTCACAGGACCTGCGATTTCCTCAACTTTAATTCGCAAAAATATTTTCGAAGCCAAGCCTATCGACGAGCTATTGCCCTATAATGCAGAGCGATTTATTTACGAGCATGCGCTGTATCAGCCCGCTTTAATCCAGGAGATAGCACAAGACCTAAAGTCAAGGCTTAGCCACAAGCGCTATATACATTCGTTAAGCACTATGCGCTGTGCAATAGCTTTGGCGGATAGATACGGAGCAGACGCTGAAAAATGCAGATTAGCAGCCATCTTACATGATAGCGAAAAGGTAAGTGGAGCAGACTATGTAGCATTAGCTATGCAGCATGGCATAGAAATAGATGAATCCGAAATGGAGCACAGGGGGCTACTGCATGCAAAGTTAGGTGCTCATATGGCGAAGGTGCGATACGGAATTGACGACGAGGAAATACTAAGCGCAATTCGCTCACACACATTATGCCACAACGCTATGACGGATGTAGAAAAGATTACCTACATAGCAGACAAAATTGAGGCGCAGCGCGATTTTTTAGGTGTTGAGGGACTTAGGGCGGCAGCAAAGCGCAGTCTAAACGAGGGTATGATTGTCTGTATGGATTTCGCCATAAACAATCTAAAAAACTCCAACAAAAAGCTACACCCGGGAACAATCGAAGCGAGAGATTACATATTAAATAACGAATAATAGGAGGTCATTTATGACAAAGAGTGTAAACGAAGTAATTTTAGAGCAAGCAAAGGCACTATGCGCAATTTTAGAGGAAAATGCCGCAGACGACATAACGCTTTTGCACGTTGGCGACAGAACGGTTATCGCTGATTATTTTATAATTTGCAGCGGAAAAACCCCCTCACACGTGAAATCGCTATGCGACCATTTGGAAGAGCATTTAGCCGAGCTGAAGCTGACTATATTAAGAAATGACGGCTATGAGCAGGGTCGCTGGATAGTTTGCGACTTAGGCTCAATCTTGGTTCATATCTTTCACCCCGAAGAGCGTGTTTATTACAATATGGAAAGGCTTTGGAGGGATGAAAGCCTTTCAAGCGGTGAGATGAAAGATTAAGCAAAAAATATTTTACCCTGCTTGAAACAGTAGGTTAGCATAAAAATCAAATCTAAGTAAGACGGGTATTGTTTGCCCGTTTTTTATTGTATTTGAAGCTATCTAAGACATGACGGCTATGAGCA
>LSQX01387663.1_pt1 | contig 13649 bp, 17 predicted proteins | sample 654561 | NCBI WGS metagenome assembly LSQX01 (sample SAMN04489861, study PRJNA283612) | anaerobic digester metagenome | isolation source: 4 biogas reactors fed with cattle manure at either 37C or 55C with and... | place: Denmark: Kongens Lyngby | collected 2014 | reverse complement strand
GACGCGGAGTTATTGGGCGGTTACGTATGAAACGGTGACGTTGTTGAAGCGGTTGTTGTCAATCAGCACGTCGCCGTTCCTGCCCGGTACGGACACAAAGGAAACATCCGAAGCCGGAGCGGAGTAAATGTCTTTACTTGAAATGATTAAGCCATAGTCGCTTGACCGAACGCCGTTGAATTCAAAGTAATTCATATTGCTCCTTCACTAAAACGCTTCCGCCTTTCTGTTTATCTCCGAAGCCAAAACCGTTGAAATCTCCTCTGCGAGCTCCTTTACGTCCTGAAGCGAATTGTTGTAAAAGTTCTCTATTCTAAGCGTGAGGGAGATACCGCCGGAGCCTCGCTTGCCGGTGCCGTCAAAGGTGGCGCTGATGTCTGCGTCAAACTGGAAGTCCGTCGGGACGGCGTCCTGCATCTGTTTCGAAACCTGCTTCATTGATTTCTCGAAGCCCGCGCCGAGCCCTAAGCCGAGGTTCACGCCGATTTCGTCCTCGAATACCTTTGACGGCGAGTTAATGCCAAGCACGGATTTTAGCGCATCCGTCACGGCGCTTCCCAATGAGCGGATTTTATCGATGAGCCAATCCTTCACGTTCTGTATGCCGTTCCACAAACCCTCCAGCAGGTTTTCGCCGAAGCCCGCGAATACGGTGCTCGGTGAGTTGATGCCGAAGAAATCCTTGAATTCCTGTACAATGCCCTGCCCGACCTCGCGTATCTTTGCTGATACTTTTTCAATCATGCCGCCGACACCCTCAATTAGCCCACTGATGAGGTTCGTGCCTATCGATGCCCAGTCGTATTCACGGAAAGTGTCGACTATGGACATTATAACTTGCGGCAGAGCCAGGATAATCTGCGGTATCGCGCCGATTAACCCCGTTATGAGTGATGTGATGATTTCCGGCGCGAAAAGAATCAGCGTCGGCAGATTGTCGAGTATTCCCTGTACAATGCCGAGGATGAGGTTCGGTATGGCGGCAATCAGCTCCGGCAGCGCACCGAGTATGCCTTCAATCAGCGCAAAGATGATATCTATCGCCGCCGGTAGGAGCAGAGGAAGCGCGCCGATTAATGCCGTTACAATAGATGACAGAATCTGCGGTATCGCGGCAGCCAGCTCGGGCAGAGCGTCGCCGATGCCTTCGGCAAGCGCTATGATTATTGCCAGCGCCGCCTCAATGAGCATCGGTATATTTTCAACCAGTGTGTTTACAATGGTAATGACCGCTTGAACAACCTGCGGAATGAGTTCCGGCAAAGCCTTCGCGATGCCCTTTGCAAGGGTTATGACCACCTGCAACGCGGCTTCAACAATCATCGGCAGGTTGTCGACTATGCCGCTTACGAGGGCGAGCACAAGCTGCAGCGCTCCTTGTGTCAGTTGCGGAATCGCAGCGACAAATTGCTCGAGGAGCATAAGAATAACCTGCGTTACCGTTTCTATTATCATCGGCAGATTATTAAGAACTGCCGAGCCGAGCGAGCTTACAACTTCGCCTATAATCTCAAGCAATTCCGGTATGTATGCCATAATCGCGCTGAGCGCCGTTGGCAGCATATCGCCTATGATGTCGGATATTTGACCGATATCTCCGTCGGCGGCAAGTACGGCGTTTGAAAACTCACCGAGCAGATTGGTACCCGTTCCCGCAAGGTCTGTCAGAACCGGCAGCAAAACGGTGCCGAGCGCATTCTTTGCGGCTGTTGTGCCGACAGATAGATATTGAAGCGCGTCATCAAAAGCACCGAATTTATTAAGCATGTCCTCGCTCATGACATAACCCGCTTTTTGCGCTTCCTCGCCGAGTTCTTTCATCCGACCGGCGCCGGCTTCAATCAGCGGATTAAGCTCCTGTGCGCTCTTGCCTAAAATCTGCATTGCGATGGCGTCGCGCTCGGTTTCATTTTTCATTTTGCCGAGGGCATCGATAATTTCCCAATAGACGGTATCCGAATCACGCAAGCTACCGTCGGCGTTTGTTGCCTGAATGCCCAGCTTTTCGTAGGCTTCAGAGGACAGCTTTGTACCGTCCTGTACAGCCTTCATGGATTTAATCTGCTTTGCCATAGACTTTGTAAGCGTTTCGGTTGAAACGTCCACAAGTTCCGCGGCATACATATATTCCTGCAGCTTGCCTGCGGCTATACCCGTCTGCGTTGCCGTTGTCAGAACATCGTCGGCATAAGCCGCGCCCTCAACCGACATATTGACGAGGGCTTTTCCGGCGGCAACTGCGGCGGCGGAAACAGCGGCAAACGCGGCAGCCATAGCGGCGGCGGCGCCTTTGCATATACCGCCAAGCTTGTCAAACCTGCCCCCGGCATCGTCGATTTGTTTGCCCGCTTGCTCGACTTCATCTCCGAAATCGTCCGCTTTTTCCCCGGCGTTGTCAAACTCTTTTGACGCGTCATTGAGCGAAGCGTTGTTCTGCCTGAGTTCGCGTTCCATGCTGTTGAGTTCGGCCTGCGCCTTATTCAGCTGAATCTGCCAGTTCTGCGTGCGCTTGTCGTTTTCGCCGAAGGAAGACGCCGCGTTGTCAAGAGCCTGTGACAGGGTGGATATTTTATTTTTCTGCTCGTCTATTTCCTTTGAGAGGATTTTGTTTCTTGCGGTTACGGATTCAACCGACCTATCATTTTTGTCAAACTGGCTGGTGACCAGTTGCATTTCCGAGCCGAGGACTTTAAATGAATGGTTGATTTCCTTCAGTGCGTTTTTAAAGTCTCTCTCGCCTTCTATGCCAAGTTTTATGCCTGCGTCCGAATATCCCATGAAAAACCATCCTCCTAATCGATTGACGCCGGCAGCACATCGTCTATGAAATACTCCTTTTTAGGCTTTGCCAAGCCCGTAAACTGCTTATGTACCTCCCACTGGTCCAATAAATGACCGATTGGCATGAGCCACACCTCACGCTCCGTGCGGTGCAGCTGTGTAACGCCGTAATATATGAGCCGGGCGAACGACTCCTCGTCGCTTACCCGGCCTGTGTGTTTTTTATGTCGCTGTCCTCGCTGACGACGTGCCTTTTTGTTCCCTTGTACATGGCGGCCATGATCGCGTCTTTGTAATCGGCGAGGTCATAGGGCGAAGTGAGGAGCTCAATCATTTCCTCTGTGAGCAGCGGCTTTTTTTCACTCTCGTGCCAGAGGTTCCATATCATGGCTGACTGGTTAGCAAGGAGCGTAAGCAGCCATACGATTTCGTCGAGCGCGTCCTCAAAATGTTCCGTGTTCGCGAGCTTGTCGCCGAGGTTTTCAAGACCTCCGTAGCGTCGGGCGATTGCTTTAGTGGCAAGCGTTGTGAGAACAAGCTCGTATTCCTTGCCGCCTAGCGTGATAAATGCGCTTCTGTCTGTTTCACTCATATATTTTTATCCTCCCGCGACAACCGTCGCCACAGCCGAGCGCAGCGAGTGAGTTCCGTTTGATACGACACAGTAGTAATAGTAGGTTCCGGCATCCATTGTTTCGGGCAGATCCATTTCATCTGTCGTCGCTCCCGTAACAACAACGCCGCCGGCGTTGCTTTTGATAATATTTGAATACCACTGATAAGTAAGGGTTCCGCTGTCGGTCGTTGCCGTAATCGAAAGGCTATCGTCTATATCGGCAGTTCCTACGTTTTTATTCGATGGCTGAACTGTGATTTTTAAGCCTATTATGGGTTCGTAAACAGCGGTAAACCACGAGAGAATTGCCGCCTGTGCGACGCCCGTTTCGCCCTCTGTGACCTCGCTCTTCCACGGATGATTTCCGTTGCCGTCCGGCTTGTTGCGGCGCATAATGGTACCCTCGATGGTGGGCGTCTGGAAGCTGATGCTGTCGCCCTTGGTCTGAAGGTTGGTTGCCGGAACGCCGAATACAACACGGTAAATCCAAAAATATCGGTATTTACCGTTGGCTTTCTGCGCGCGGAAACCGACCGCGACAGGCGCGCCGATGTTTTCCGTTGCCGAAACCAGCACACCGTTGTCATCGACAGAAGCTCCTGTCAGCGTCTGTGCTGCGGCTGTTCCTATGTCGTCGATGCCGAGCGACAGTTTGCCGCTCTTGAACGCCTTGACCACCTCCGCTGCAGAATCATCAGCGTAAAGTATAGCCTCGGCAAGTTCGACGGACAAATCTGCCTTTATGGCTTTTGCAAGTATCTCTGGCGCGCCGTAGGTTTCCGTGCCGTCAACGCCCTCCGTTATTTTTGCGTAATATAGGCAATCGAGCCCTATTGTTGCCATTCTTCATTCCTCCGTTTAATATACGTATCCACAGGCTGCATCAAGCGCATAATGATAGTAACCGCTGTCATCCTTGCGTCCGATGAGCCGCCTTTGTGTAATCGTGAAGCCGCCGTCAAGTAGCGCTTCTTCAATGCTTAACTTCAAATCAAGATAGTTGCTCTTTGTATACAGCGATATGCGAACCTCGCAGATGTCATATTGCGGTCTGTTGTCGGCAAAACCGTCGAAGGTATCGGAAATAGGCGTGATGACGGCGTAGGTATCAGGCGGTCTTCCGCTGAAAACGCCTGTTTCGACGGGAATGTCCAGCGACTCTACAAGCGTGTTCAGCTCTTCGAGTATGCTCATGCTTTATCCATCTCGCTTTCCAGAACCTCCGCCATTTTTGCCGTCGCCGCTTTTGCCGACTTGTTTTTCGCGGGCTTCAGAAAGGGCTTCGGCGGCTGACCGTGCTTGCCGAATTCAATGACGTTCGCAAGCATGGCGTTGCTTTTGCCGTCGCTCCTCGGTTCATCGAAGCCGATTTTGATGTTATACTCGCCGTTTTTGTTAAGCTTAACGGGCGTTACGCCGAGGGCTTCTTGAAGTTCGCCGGTTGAACGGGAGTCATATTTTGTCCCCGACCCTATTACGGCGGCTAGGTTAGAGGCGACAGCTTCTTCAACAATCTCCGCGCCTGCCTTCAGAGCTTTTTCGCACACTTCATCTGTTTTATTCCCTAACCGGGTCAACTTTGCGACAAGCTCATCGGGCAGCTTGGCTTTCATCGTCGCCATTATCTGTTGCCTCCAATCTTCCGATAACCTCATAGTACATATTCCTGCCACGGACATTCTCGACCGAAGTGATGTTATATCTGCCGTCACAGCAGTCAATCACCATATCCGTTGTTATCTGCACGCCGGGAATGAAGCGAAAGCGAAACAGAGCCGATGCATCCTTCAGCACGGCTCTGTTAGACCATTTCTCCGTTGAGTTTTTATCCTCTTTGTACGCACGGACGCAGGCAAGGACATTTTCGCTTGTGACTGCGAAGCCGTCCTTGTCCTTTCCGTGCGTGAGAGACAGAATGTATATGGGCGTGTTGAGTTTTCCAAAGCTCATATTTTTTGTTCACGCTCCAGTCTTAACAGCATATTGACCGTGTCCCACACCTGCTGTGATGCCTGAACATTGTCCGCAAAGAAGCCGCCCGTAGAGCCATCTCTGCTTTCGTAGAAATGGCTCGCGAGCATGACAACCGCCTGCTGTGTCGTAGATGGCATGGGCATGGACGCGTAATACCCCTCGTCCCGGTGCTGATAGCTCTCGGCGTATGACACGGCGGCGGTTATGTACATTTGAATCAAGGAATCGTCATCGCTGTGCTCAAGTATCAGGTTCGCCTTAACATTTTCAAGCAGTGTCATACCGCCGCCCCCTTTCCGTTATTCCTGCGACTCCGGTACGGCAATCACGACAGTGAAGGCCGTTTTCGGATATCCCGAAGCCCAAAGCGTAAAAACCTTAGGTGTATGCAGTATTTCATCAACCTTTAGCCACATAACAATGTCGCCCTCCGACGAACCGACCGAAGCCGATTCTGCGGCATCCTCCGCCGTCAGCTGATAACCGTTATACTTAACGGCCGTGATGTCAGACAGCCCCGTGGTTATCTCCATGCCGACCCATTTGTGCGTGCCCTGCGCCGGGTTGGAGCTTGCGTATTCAGCTAAATCCGCAGGGTCAACAGTAACGGTGATTATGCCGTCTGCGATTGCAAAGCTTTCAACCGCCGCCTGATTGAGCGCGCACTCCGCGGGAGTCTCGGGCGGCGTCGGAAGGTTTGATACCGATACATTCCACACATTGGGCGTCATAAGCCCTGAGTCTTTCAGCTTGAGCAGCAGTGCGTTAAAATCATTCTTGAGCGCTGCGGCATCGGACGCGGTGCTGGCGGCTTGGTTGGCTGCGGAAGGAAGCCCCTTTACAGAGGCTTCCTCCTTAATTTCTAGCGATCCGCCTATGACGGTTTTCTCGCCGCCCTGCTCCGTATAGTTTTTTGTGTTATAGCTCATGTCGCGCCTCCGTTAAGCCTTGAGCTGCAGAATCTTTACAGCCTCGGGAAGGGTAAGGCGTCCGTCGACCCTCTGAGTCGCCATGAATCCTATCTGACCGTTCGCGGCGTAGAGCTCGTTGAGCCGCTTGAAGATACGGTTCTGCCTGTCGGCTATCCAGTAATACGACAGGTCGCCTAAAGCGACAGCCTTTGCGCCGGCTTCGATTGCCGGCATTGACGGCGAGGTGACAAGACGGCAGTCAAGTATTTTGTCGGGTGTGCCACCCACAAGCGAGGGCTGCCAGAGGTAGTTTCCGGTTGAATCCTTGAGCTTGCGGATAACCTTGACGGTGGAGTCGTTCATCAGCCAGGTCGCGTTTTTGCGGTAAGGCTTTTTGAGCGAATAGTAGAGATCGATGATTTCATCCGCCGTGGGTGCTGTGCCCGCTGTGGTAACGCCGGTCTGCGCGCCGCCCGAGGCGTTGAGAATACCCGTGGGTTTGGATGAGCCATTGCCGCCGATAAAAGCGGCTTCCTCTTTTGAGCCGATACGCTTTGCGAACTGCCTTGAGATAAACGACTCAAGGTTGAAGGCGGAGTCGTTTAGAAGCTCCTCTGATACCTTTATCATGGTGGCAAGCTTGTGCGCGCCAAGCGACATTTGTCCGAACGCATCGTCGCTGTCGGTTATCAGTCCCTCCTCCTCAATCCACGCGGCTTCGCCCGTCGCTGAGACAAGCGGTATTTTCCTGTCGCCGTTCGAGGTCTTTATGACGGTCGCAAGGGCTCGGAAGGTGTTCTCCTCGGTGAGCGCCTCAATGAGCGTGTTTTCAAACTCGTCGGGCACGAGATAGCCGCCCTCTGAATCTGTGCCTATCTGCAGGGCGTTTCTGACGGAGGACGGAACCTCCGCCGAGCGCATGGCGTTCTAGAAGGAGAAAGCGTACTCCCGGCTTGCCTTGCCCGTTTTTTCCTCCGGATTCGGAGCTTCCGGCTTATGTGTAATCGGGGCGTTGACGGGCTGTGACAGCTCGCGGTCAAGCGCCTCCTGCCTTTCAAGGCGTGAAAGCTGGTCGCCGATTTTTACGATGTCGGCCTCCATCGCGTCGTAGGTCTGAGCGTCCTCTGCGCTGAGCGTACCGTCCTTATCCTCGTGAGCGTCGAGAAACGCCTTCGCGTCCTCCCAGATTTTTGCGCGCTTCTGCCTGAGGTCGAGTATTTTATCCATTGTGAAATCCTCCTTTAATGCTGTAATAGGTTAAGCCGCTTGATAAGCTGTTCTTTCGGAACGCCTGCGGGCGGCTTTTCGGTTGATGTTCTGTTTTCGGATACCGGCGGCACGGCTTCCGAGGTGATTTTGTTCAGAAATGCGTTCGCCGCTGCTCTTGCGGAAAAAGCAAAGGCAAAGCTGTCGGCCGCTGTTTCTCCCGCATAGAGAATCCCGTCCGCAAAGCCCAGCTCCACAGCCTTGTTCGCGTTCATCCAGGTTTCGCTGTCCATGAGGTGACTTATTTTCGCCCTTGACAGATTTGTTTTCAACTCATAGGCATTAATTATTGACTCCTTGACCTCGCCGAGCATCGCTATAGCTTTCTGCATGTCCTCCGCGTCGCCGAAAGCTATCGTGAGCGGGTTGTGAATAAAGATGCACGATGTTGGCGACATCAGAACCTCCGTGCCAGCCATGGCGATTACGCTTGCGGCGCTTGCCGCTATGCCGTCAATCTTGACGGTGACGTTGCCCTTGTACTCCATGAGCATGGTATATATCTGCGACGCTGCGAAAACGTCGCCGCCGGGACTGCATAAAAAGAGCACGATATCTCCTTCGCCGGAAAGCAGCTCCTCGCGGAACAGCTTCGGCGTCACATCGTCGTCATACCAGCTTTCCTCCGCTATTGCTCCGTTGATGTGAAGCTCGCGGACAGGGCTTTCCTCCTGTTCGTTTTTAACCCAATTCCAGAAGTGCCTGTTGTTTTTATTCATTTTCAGCCTCCTCGTTTGATGTGTATTTCTCCGACCAGTCCCCGGCACGAGCAAGATCTACAAAATTCCCGTTGCATAAATACCTGTTACCTCCAAGCTCTTCGGGAATGAGGTTCATATCCTCGAGCTCGCGAATATCGTTGACGGACATCCAGCCGTTCTGTCTTGCCACGGCATAGCCGTTCATGCGGCTCTGGTAATCGCCCCTGAGAAGTCCGTCCACATTGAACTTCGCGAAGAGCGTCTTCTTTTCATCTAAGGACAGAAGCGAGCGGAATATATTCTGCTCCCACCGAACCACCCATGGGTCAAGCGTGTACTTGACGAATTCCAGCGACTGCTGTTCAATGTTTGAAAAGCTCGACTTCTCCAAGTCGCCGACCATATGCGGCGGCATCCGGAATATTCGCGCTATCTCGTCAATCTGAAACTTCCGCGTTTCAAGGAACTGCGCCTGCTCGGGGCTGATACCAATTGGCTGATACTTGATGCCCTCCTCAAGAACGGCGATTCTGTGCGCGTTGCCGCTGCCCTGATAGACGGCGTTCCAGCTTTCGCGCAGACGTTCGGGGTCCTTTACGACAGACGGGTGCTCGAGCACGCCGCCGGGCGCCGCGCCGTTGGCAAAGAATTTCGCCCCAAATTCCTCGCAGGCCGCCGCCACGCCGATTGCGTTCTTCGCCATGGCTATCGGAGAGTATCCGACAAGCCCGTCGAAGCCGAGACCCGGAATGTGCAGAACATCTGACGGCCGGAGGTATACCTGAGAAGCGCCGCCGAGCGTCGGGGAGTCCTCCTTTGTCTGACGGTAAAGGTAATACAGATTCCCGCGCTCGTCACGGTCGACGGTCATTTTGTCCGGCATCAGCGGATAGAGCGCCATGACCTCACCCTTGCCGTTACGAATAATTTGTGCGTAGGCGTTGCCCCATAAAAGAAGATGCCCCATCAGCGTTTCACGAAACGCGAATGAGGTCATCTCGGGGTTTGGCTCGTCATGGAGCAGACGGTACAGCGGGTGTTCGACTGCCTTAACCTTTCCGCCGGAATCATCATAACGGTACAGGTGTAGTGGAAGTCCGGCAATCGCTTCCGACAGAATCCTCACGCAGGCGTAAACCGCCGTTATCTGCATGGCGGTTCGTTCATTGACAGGCTTGCCGCTTGTCGTCGGACCGAAATAGAAGCTGTACTGACTGCCATTGAGGCTGTCCTGCACGGGCTTGTCGCGGGAACGGAAGCTCAGTTTGTGTTTGGATATATCAATCATCTCCTGGAGCGTTGACAGTCACGCATAATTATGATAGAATTAAGATATAATATAGAGGGAGGTGCAGATATGTTTAATATTCGACCTGTAACAGACCTGAGAAACAACTTTGCCGATATTTCAAAAATCGTGCATGAAAACGCAGCGCCCGTTTTCCTAACAAAAAACGGATACGGCGATATGGTGGTTATGAGCATTGAGCAGTACGAAGCCATTATGAAAGACAGGATAATCTCCGACAAGCTCAGAGCTTCGGCGGTAGAGGCAAAAAGCACGGGCGAGCGGTTCGATTTCTTTGAAACGGCGGCTGAGTTGAGGGAGCGGCTGAATGAAAAAGTATAAAATAGTATTGCTCCCGTCCGCGAAAAAAGACCTGTCTGATATGGTTGATTATCTGTCACAGTTTTATACCGCAACGGCTCTTAAAAAGTATGACCGCATCATTGAAAAAATCGGACTGCTTCAGGATATGCCGAATATGTGTGAAGAGTATCCAACCGCTGTTTCGGAGTATAATTATCGCAAAATGGTTGTTGATGACTATTTGGTGTTTTATGTCGTTATTAATGACACGGTGGAAATACACAATATTATCAACGGTAAATTCGATGTTTCAAAATATCTTGGTTGACGGTCAGCGCGTCGTTCTGAACGAACGGCGCGCTTTTTATATGATGAGTAAGCCCCTGTTGTTATAGACGGAATCACCGGTCGAGCCCGTATTCAGCACCGCCCTGCCCAGCGCCATTATAGTTGCCACCGCGCCATCGATTCTTTCGGTGCTCTTTTCTTTGTCCGGTTTGATGTTGCCGGCGGGGTCGGTGCGGATGAAAATGTTGTCCATCATCCAACGGAGAACCGGGTGACCGCCGTGGTTTAGCTCACGCCCCAGGACGAGCCGCATGAGCTCGTTTGTCGGCGGCGACATATCCCGGAAGCCCTGCCCGAAAGGCACGACGGTGAAGCCGATGCCCTCAAGATTCTGAACCATCTGCGCCGCGCCCCATCGGTCGAAGGCGATTTCTCTGATGTTATATTTTTCACCGAGTTGTTCGATGAACTTTTCGATGAAACCGTAGTGAAGCACGTTGCCTTCGGTGGTGTTGACGAAACCCTGCTTGACCCACACGTCATACGGCACATGGTCGCGACGGACGCGCAGGTCGACATTTTCCTCTGGTATCCAGAAGAACGGCAGAACGATGTGTTTTTCATCGTCTGTCCGCGGCGGAAAGACAAGCACGAAAGCGGTGATGTCTGTCGTCGATGATAAATCAAGCCCGCCGTAACATTCCCTGCCGGCAAGCTCATCAATGTTGAATTCATCAGCGCAGGCGTCCCACTTCTCCATCGGCATCCAGCGGACTGACTGCTTAACCCACTGGTTAAGGCGAAGCTGTCTGAAGCTGTTTTCCTCGGCCGGGTTCTGTCTTGCAGAATCACAGGCGGCCTTGACCTTGTCAATCCCGACGGTTATACCTAAGCTGGGATTTGCTTTTTTCCATACCGCGGGGTCCGTCCAATCATCTTCAGGAGCCGCGCCGTAAATGACAGGATAAAACGTCCTGTCATTTTTTCTGCCCTCGAGGATGTCCTTCGCCTTTTGGTGCACCTCCCAGCAGATGCTGTTCTGATTGTCCCCGGCTGTGGTGATTAAAAAAAACAGCGGCTGTTCGCGCGCATCGCCGCTGCCCTTGGTCATAACGTCAAAGAGTTTCCTGTTCGGCTGAGTATGAAGTTCATCGAACACAACGCCGTGTGTGTTGAAGCCGTGCTTGTTACTGACATCGGCGGAGAGCACCTGATAGATACTGCCCGTCGGCTGATAGATGAGCCTTTTGGTTGAATCAAGGATTTTCACACGCTTTGACAGTGCCGGACACATACGAACCATATCCGCCGCCACGTTGAAAACGATAGAGGCTTGATTTCTGTCTGCGGCACAGCCGTACACCTCCGCACGCTCCTCGCCGTCGCCGCAGGTGAGCAGAAGGGCAATGGCCGCCGCGAGCTCGCTGTTGTGTGTCGGCAAAAAAGAACGCCCCACCAAATACTGGTGAGACGGACTGTCAACCTGTATGCACTGCATACCCGGATTCTTAATGGGTTCTATTTTGTCAATATACCGATAATGACTTCGTGTGTTCGGATTGCGCGGTACTCTGTTTTGATTTTTGCGGTGCAGAGCGCAGACCTGCATATCCTTGAATGCGGTGAACTTTACATAGTACAGTGTTTCGCCTGTATGTATTCTGCCGCATTTCGCACTCTTTTTTGCCCAATCCAATCGCTGTGTTGACGGAGCCGTGGTTATCGCATTTTTAATACCCAGACTCCATAACAGCTCACTCACGCTTTCAGACAGAGCCTTTTCCGCAGATGTGTAGATAGCCTGACCCTTGACACCGCTCACACAGCCGTCTGAATCCATTAAGCCCTGCAGGAGATGAAGCCGCTGATCTCTTGACGCTCGAAGATACTCTTGCGGTATTACTTTATCGTGATAGCTTTCACAAAGGACGGGGCAAAGGTCGGAAATATATATGTGTATACTGTCACCGACATTGTTCCATATTCTATCAACATTGTGGCAGGGCTGAATGCGCCTAAGGACACCGGCGACATCCTCCGTCCTGATTGTGATACGGCACTTGGTGGCACACCCGTTGCCAAGCCAATATCCCATGAGATATGGCTCAACGGGGAGAACGGCTTCCTGCGTGTCTGCACATGAGGCAACAGGAATGCGAAATCGAAAGCAGTTGCCGTCCCTTGGCATACGATATATTTCATCGGTTGTCATGATGCACGGCTTTCGCTTTCCGCGGGTGTATTCTCCTGCCCATTGATGGTTTTCACCGGCTTCGATGACCTGACCGTCCTTGAATGTAATCCGGTAGGCCTGCTCATCAAAGTCAACTGCACTTTTGGCGATTACTCTGCAGGGCTTTCCGAGTTCGTCAAACACGGTGTCACCCGGCGCAATTTGTCCCATCGTTGTAAACCCATCGGGCGTCGGTATCAGTGTATTGAGCGCCAGTTCTTTGCCCATCTTTTTTGGAATTTCAACGTAGGCTGTGTTGAACTGCCGATAGCCGTTCGGCTTCAAAGTCCCAAATATGTCACGTATAATCTGCTCCTGCCAGTCGATAAGCTGAAACGGCTTGCCGGACCATGTACCCTTGGTATGCTTGAGAGACTCTATGAAGGCAACGGCGTAGTCGGCGGCGGCTTTGTCATACACGGAATCCGGCGCCTTGAATTGTGTCGGCGTGTATTTCTTCAGCTTTCTCACCGCTGTCACCCCGTTTCCGCATTATGCTATTCAAGCTCCTTTTCAAGAGTGTTGATTTTGTCGCGAACTGAACGGCGCCCCGTGCTACCGAGGCGCTTATCTTCTTTGGCTCTTTCGAGCCGACCGCAAGGCGGCTCAGTTCGCAGAAGCGTCATTTAAAGATGCTAACTGCTCAAGGCATCCGGCTCTCTCTTGTATTAAAGCTTCAACTGTGGGAATAGGGGTTTCTCCGTTTCTCTCAGCCTCAAAAGCCTTGTTTATCTTGCTCTCACACACTTTCACTTTGAACTCAAGATGTTGCCTTAATAGTAATTTTTGCAATTTATTCATTTGGTTATCGCTCCTTAAAACGTATAAATCCCTGAGTTTTTCAAAAAAAGTAACTTCACGCCAAGCACGGAACCTGTTTGTGACGGCTGTTTTGTGCTCCAAAAGGCAACTCCAATTACGTTACTATTTACAACCTCTATTCCTCCAAAATCTATACCGTATTTCTTAGCCAATGTCGCCGAGCCCGGCACACATAGCACAGTATAGCTGTTGTCTGTATAGAGATTGCCGTCCGCTCCGTCGCCGCTGACGGCGTGACTTGAATTAACCGTAGTTTTATACGCTTGAACATCACTGTCATATGTCCAGCTGCCTGAACTTAACGGAACTTCAACATGCCTCACAGCTATTCCAAGATCAAGTATTAAATCTTCGTTATAACCGCATCTATAAAACCCTGAGCTATAGACTGTCCCGTTAATGGTTAATGAGGAGGGCATATAGTAAACCTTGTCGGGATATTTACCGGTATCGCTTGTCCAGTCAT
>LSQX01375290.1_pt1 | contig 13650 bp, 13 predicted proteins | sample 654561 | NCBI WGS metagenome assembly LSQX01 (sample SAMN04489861, study PRJNA283612) | anaerobic digester metagenome | isolation source: 4 biogas reactors fed with cattle manure at either 37C or 55C with and... | place: Denmark: Kongens Lyngby | collected 2014 | reverse complement strand
GCCATTTATTGGTCTGTTTTGCCTTAACATGCCTTGCAACAACGCGATATCACGAATTTGACAGATTTGGTGTGCAGGCCCTTACATTTTGTGCCAGAAAGCCGGACTTTCCGAGCAGACTCCATGCGCGAATGGGACGTGGCCGCCTTTCAAATGGAGGCTTTCTTTGAAAACTACGATCTCTACATGACCCCGACCACCGCCGATCCTCCGTCAAGAATCGGGGAGCAGGACCTGGCGCCCGGGGAAGTGGCCCTGATGAAGCTGGTCTCCGCCCTGAAGCTGATCCGGGCCGTAAAGAAGAGCGGCTACGTGGACAAACTGATCATAAGAAGCCTGAAACGGACCCCCTTCACCCAGCTGGCCAATCTCACGGGGGAGCCGGCCATGTCGGTGCCGCTTCATATGACCCTGGAAGGGCTGCCCGTGGGCGTCCAGTTCATCGCCGCCAAGGGGCGGGAAGACATTCTCTTCCGCCTGGCCGGCCAGTTGGAGCAGACCGAGCACTGGATCAGGGTCGAGGATAACCCCATGTTTAAAAGCGAGGCTGGAGAGGGTTAAGAGTCAAAAGGCTAAAATCCCCCCCGGCCCCCCTTTTTCAAAGGGGGAGTTTAGAAGAGCTTTTTTCAAAGGGGGGTAGAAGAGCCCTTTTCAAAGGGGAGAGTTAAGAAGACTCTTTTCCAAAAAGGAAGCTAATAAGAGTCTTTTTCAAAGGGTGGACCTAATAAGAATCTTTCTAGGCATGATCTTTATAATTGCAACCCCGAGGAGTATTATCGCCGCTTATGGGGTGCACAGGGGGCGGCCCACGTCAGCCATTTTATCGGGATAGCTGAACTGGATGATGTCGTAAAAGTCGGCAAAGGGCACAAAGGGGATGTTATTGGCGGCGCAGTACTCCGCCAGGCGGTCGCCGGCGCGGGCAAAGATAAAGTCGGCATGGGAGGCGCCATAGCGGTCGTTAAAGCCGTTGCCGATATAAACCACCCTGAAGCCCTTCTCCTTTAATTTGACCACGTGCATGGCCTTGCAATTGCCGCAGATATCGCAGGTGGGGTTGCCATGGGGTGTTTCTATGGCCACGCTGCCGTTGCTTCCAATAACAAGGCTGTTGCAGTAGATGCCGCTGATATATTCCAGGAGGCCCTGCCGCTCCAGTATTGGCTCAATGTAGAAGCCAAAGCCGTCGCTGGCAATATAAACAGGGCTTCCGCTTTCATGGGCAAATTTAAGAAACTGGGCAAATCCCGGCTTGAAATCTGCCGCAGCGAGGGCAAGGGCGAGCATCTGCTCGTAGTCGCCGGGAAAATGGCGCACCATCTCCTCCAGCCATCTCCTCATGCCAATCTTGCCTTCCCGGTAGAGGCGGTAAACCTCTGAGGCCGCCTGACCGGCATATGTTTTAGCCAGTATGGAAGTGATATCCTTGCGAGTAACGGTGCCGTCAAAATCTACAACATAAGCCAGCTTCACGAAGTAAATCACCCTATCCGTTATTCTCTTTCCCCCTGCCAAAAGGCAGCGAGCGCCTCCTTCACCTCCGCTGCGCTTTTCATCTGCAGCAGCTTCTCCGCCAGGCCGGCTGCTTCTGCCCTGGCGCATTTCCCCACCGCTTCCTTGGTAGAAAGAACCGCGGCGGCGGCAACACTGAGCTCGTCAATGCCCACGCCCACCAGGAAGGGGATGAACAGGCTGTCCGCGGCGGCTTCGCCGCAGACGCCGACGGGAATCCCCCTGGCATGCGCCGCTTTAACGGTCATGTGGATGAGCTTGAGCACGGCCGGGTGGTAATGGCTGGCCAGCCGGGCTACCCTTTCGTTGGTCCTGTCCACGGCCAGGGTATACTGCACCAGGTCATTGGTGCCAATGCTGAAAAAGTCCATCTCTTCGGCGAGGGCCTCGGCAATCAGGGCGGCAGAGGGTATTTCAATCATTGCTCCTATCTCGACGGGCTCGGCAAGGCGGTGCCCCTCCTCCAAGAGCTCCCTTTTCACCTCTTCCACGATGGCGCGGCCTCTCCTGGCCTCTTCAAGGGAGGAGATCATGGGAAACATGATCTTGAGAGGGCCGCTGCGGGAAGCCCGCAGGAGGGCCCGCAGCTGGGGCTTGTATATCTCGGGGCGTTCGAAGTAGAGCCGCACGGCCCTGTAGCCCAGGAAGGGGTTCTGCTCAGGCGCAAGATTAAGGTAAGGAATCTCCTTGTCGCCGCCCACGTCCAGCGTCCGGATGATGACCGCCTGCCCCTTCATCTTCTGGACAGCCTCCTCGTAAACCGCCAACTGCTCCTCCTCCGAGGGGAGCCGCTCCTGCTCCATGTAGAGAAATTCGGTGCGGAAGAGGCCGATCCCCTCGGCGCCCTGCTCCAGCAGGCGCGCCAGGTCGCCCCGGCAGCCCATGTTGCCCGCCACAATGATCCTGTGCCCGTCCCGGGTGCGCGCGGGGCAGGTGCGGTAATAGGCGAGACGCTCCCGCCTCTGCTGTTCCATCTCCTGCCGGCGGCGGTACGAGTCCAGGACCTCCGGCGTGGGGCGGAGAATGACCAGCCCTTCATCGCCGTCAACAATGACCATGTCTCCCGCGTTGACCTTTTCCAGCATCTCTGCTCCCGCGCCGACCACCGCCGGGATGCCCAGCGAACGTGCCATGATGGAAGTATGCGAGGTCCAGGAACCCGCCGCTGTAGCGAAAGCTAAAACCATGGCCGGTTCAAAGAGGGCCGTTTCAGAGGGGGTAAGGTCATGGGCGAAGATGATCACCGGCTTCTCTAAGCGCGGCTTATGTTGCCGGCCGCCCTGGAGCTGGCTGATGATCTGCACACCCACGTCCTTAAGATCGGCGGCGCGAGCCCGGATATACTCGTCTTCTACGCAGGCAAAAAGGGACTCCAGCTCTCGGACAACCGCGTCAATTGCCGCGGCGGCGCTCATCTTCTCCTGCTTAATCTTCTCGCGCACCGGAGGGATGAACTCGGGGTCATCAAGGAGCATCATCTGCGCCTGGAAGATCTCCGCTTCCTTGGCCCCCACCCTGGCGGCGGTGCAAGCGATTAAAGCCTGCAATTCCTCCCGCACCCCCTCGAGGGCTCGCTCCAGCGCGGCCAGTTCCGCCTCCACCGCCCCTTCGGCTATGCGCGCCTCGCCGATGTCCAATTCCCGCTGCTCCTGGCGGTAGGCCGGGCCGATGGCGATGCCCGGCGAGGTCCCGGTAGCGTGAATTATCTCCATCAGTTCTTACTCCTTTGCATCTTCTTCCGGCAGCTCTTCTTCAATGACCCTGGCTAGCTCCGCGGCCGCCGCTTCCGCATCCTCGCCCTCGGCTTGAATGGTGACTCTGCTGCCCCGGCCGGCGCCCAGGCTCAGCACGCCAATCATGCTCTTGGCGTTAATTTCCTTGCCATTGAAGACAATCTTAATCGCTGACTTAAACTGGTTTGCCCTCTGGACAAAAATCGCCGCCGGCCGGGCGTGGAGGCCTGTTTTATTGCTCACGACCACGTCTCTCTCGGCATACATTATCCAACCTACCCTTCCATAGATTTTTTTAACAGGGCGTAATTCTCTTCCAGGGATCCCTGCTTGAACAGGCTCCTCCCCACCACTACGATATCGGCGCCGGCGCGAACCACTTCGGCGATGTTCCCGGGAGCGATCCCCCCGTCCACCATCCACTTGACCCCCTCCAGCCCGAGCTGCTGCCGGCCGCGGGCCACTTTTTCCAGCACCCCGGGGAGGAAAGGGGCATCATCGTACTCCGGTTCGGTGGTCAGTATGAGCACGTAATCGAGGTGAGGCCGGTAAATCTGCAGCGGAGGCAGCTCCGTTTTGGGATTGAAGGCCAGGCCCGCTTTCATGCCGTGGCGCTTGATCAGGCCCAGGGTGCGCCGGGGATAGGGGCAGGCCTCGTAATGCACCGACACCCAGTCGGCGCCCATTTCGGCCAGCGGGCCAATGATCCACTCCGGCTGGCGCATCATGAGATGGACATCGAAGGGCAGCCTGCTCAAGGGGCGCAGGTCGGAGATGATCTTCACCCCCAGGGTCATCACCGGGACAAAGCTGCCGTCCTCGACGTCAAAGTGGATCATGCCCACGCCAAGCCTGTTCAGGTCGTCAATTACTTTTTCTAGGTGGTGCAGCGGAGCTGCAGCCAGGGAGGGAGCGATGGTCACCATGATAAGTTTACACCCCTAGGTTGGCCCTGAACTGGCGGACTTTGTCCATGAACGCTTTGACCCGCTTCACGTCAACAGGATTTTCAAATTTCCCGTCAACCTTGAAGGTGGTGCCGACCACGGCACCGTCGGCGATGGAGAGTTGCTGCTCCACATTCTCCGGGCGGACACCGGTATTGGCAAATACAAGCGTGCCCGGTACAGCCTGCTTCACCAAGCTGAGAGTCTGGGTGTCTGTTTCCGCGCCTGCAGTCAAACCGGAGACGCAAAGCGCGTCAGGGCGGGCATTGAAGACAGTGCTCTTGGCGATGGAGACAACATCCCGCTGCGAGAGGTAGACGGCGCCTTCGGGAACAATGTTGAACAGCAGCTTCACCTCTCCGGCCCCGATGGCATGCTGGTGCCGCACTACTGAGCCGCAGTCGGTGTTCCAAAGGCCGAAGTCGCTGGCGTAAACGCCGGTAAAAATCTCCCGGACGAACTTGGCCCCGGTAGCCACGGCCAGGTCCAGCGACGCAACGGGATCCCAGAGCACGTTTACCCCGAAGGGAACTTCTATTTCAGAAAACAGTTCACCGATGATGCGGGCCATGGAGGCCACCGTTTCCGTTCTCACCCTGGTGAGGTAGGGCATGCTGAATTCGTTGGAGAACATGACCGCGTCCACGCCCCCTTCCTGCAGGGCGTCCAGGTCCCTGCGGGCGGCCTCGATGACCTTCCTCATACCACCGGCCCGGTCATAGCCCGGATCGCCCGGCAGCGGAAGGAGATGACACATGGCAATAATCGGCTTCTCCGTCCCAATAATCTCTTTGGTCCACATGTTTATCTTCCTTTCAATGTTTACATTTTTTGGCGTCATTTAGCGTCCTCGGCTCAAGTCAAGGCTGCCGTCAAAGCGGCTGATAGCTTCATTTATAAGAGAGGCGCACCACTGGATGTCTCGCAGGTCCGCCGTCTCAATGGGCGCATGCGTGTAGCGGAGCGGCACGGAGAGATGGGCCATGGCCGTCCCCTCATCGCCCGCCAGCTGGGTAAAGGCATCGTCGGTGATCACTCCAATGACCACCTCGCGCTGGTAGGGAAGCTGCATCTCCTCGGCGGTCCGCTCCAGGAAGCGCCTCAGGCGGGGATTGGGAATAAGCCCGCCGAGAGTGCCGCGGCCGTGGAAATTCATCTGCGTTACCGCGGGGCCCTTGCCCAGGGCGATCTCGTATTTCATCTTCAGGTCAGGCGTATCGCAGGCCGGCGTGATGTCGAGGCAGATGGCCGCCGCCGGCTGCAGCTTTTGAAATACCGGCAGCAAGCCCCGCACATTGAACTCTTCCTGGACCGAGGCCACCAGGTATACGGTCACTGCAGGCCGGTGCCGGTGCAGGTATTCCGCCGCTTGCAGCAGGAGGTATACGCCGATTCGATTGTCCAGCGCCTTGCCGGCGATGCGGTACTTGCCCAGCCGGGTGAGGCTGGCGCGGTAGGTAACCGGGCTGCCGGCATTAATCCCCGCAGCCAGCACCTCCTCGCGGCTGCCCATGCCCACGTCTATATACATCTGCTCCCTGGCGGGGATGGTTCGCTTGGCCTCATCCGGGGTCAGGTGATGGGCATAAGCCCCGATGACGCCGGGGTAGCTGCGACTGCCGTCAACGGCAAATACCTCCACGAACTGCCCCAGCAACGTCTTTTCAGGCACCCCGCCAATGCGCTCAAAGCGCAGGAAGCCGCTTTCCTCAATTTTGCAGACCATGAGGCCCACCTCGTCGAGATGGGCAAAAACCAGCAGTTCCGGCCCCCCGGGATCTTTCCCCTTGAAGATGGCCGTGACATTGCCGACGCGATCCACGTCCACTTCGTCGGCATACTGCTCCAGGCGGCGCTTGACTATCGAGATCAAGGGATCTTCAAAACCGGAAGGCGCGGCCACTTCGGTCAAAGCCTTCAGCTGCTCATATACCTTTTCCATATCTCACACCTCCTGCAATTTTATTACCCCACATGCATCCTCCCGCCGTCGGCCACAATAATCTCTCCACAGAGGTACGACGAAAGCTCGGAGCAAAGGAAAAGAACAATCCGGGCAATGTCTTCAGGGTAGCCGATGCGGCGGATCGGCATCATCGGCACATAGTGATCCAGAAGTGCCTGCTCGTCCTTATAGCGAGCCATGAGCATATCGCTTTTGATAACCGCCGGGGCGATGCCGTTAACCAGGATGCCCAGCGGAGCGTAGGTTCTGGCCAGGTAGCGCGTCAGGCTGCAGGTGCCTCCCTTGGAAACAGCATACTGGGGGATGCCGGTACTCCCTGTAAATGCCGCCGTAGACGATATATTGATAATTCTACCGCTGCCCCGCTGCGCCATGTGGTCCTTTACCGCTTCAGCCATGTAGTAAGGGCCCTTGACATGGACGGCCCAGCTTTTATCCCAATCAGCCACCACGCCGGCATTGTTGATCAGAAAGTCAATCCGGCCGCATCGGTCGAGAACCTGCTCAATGAGAATGCGCGCACCTTCAGGCGTAGAAATATCCTGGCAGAAATAATGGGGCTCCGCGTCCTTGTTTTCCTTCCTTATTGATTCCAGCACTTCCGTGATCTTCTCGGCTGGAACCAGGTCATCCAGGGCAACCTGCGCCCCGGCCCGGGCCAGAAGCCGGGCTGTGCTCAGCCCTATGCCCTTGGCCGCTCCGGTAATCAGCGCAACTCGACCGCTTAAATCAATGGTGTAAGGAATCTCCCCCACCCCCTCGCTCCAGTAAGCATTTAAAGCTCAATGACGCACTTTAAGCTCTCTTTTCTCCCCTGCGTGTGCAAAATGGCATCGGAGAGACGTTCGAGCGGAAACGTGTGCGTAATAATCGTCCTGGTGTCAATCACCCCTTGAGAAAGCAGCTCCAGTGCCGCCCTCGTGTCAAGGTGATCGGCGGAGTAGCTGGAAAGCACGGTCTGCTCGTAGAAGAAGATCCGGGAAGGATAAAAATCAACCTTCTCTTCCGGGTGTGTCGTGGCAAAAAGCAATACCGTGCCGCCCCTGCCGGCCAGGCGCATCCCCATGTTGATGGCGCTGAGATCTTTGGCCACCACTAACACTTTATCCGCACCTTCGGCCGAGAGGAGGTCCTGCAAGCGCTCGGCTTCTTTATCGGGATCTTCCAGGGGCGTCAATACCACCGGGGCGCCAAGTCGCCGCGCAATCTCCTGCCTCCAGGGCAGCACTTCATAGACCACCAGCTTCCTGATCCCGTAGTGCAGGAGCAGCTGGATAAACATCAATCCCATGGCCCCGGTGCCCACAAGAACCACTGATTCTTCGGGCTTTACCGCTGCCAGGCGCAGGGCATGGATCACGCAGGCCAGCGGCTCGACCAGGGTTCCTTCGACGAAGCTGAGCTGATCGGGAAGAATGAGGGTGTCAACGGCCACGTGATGGGCTGAAGCAATAAAATACTCCGCAAAACCACCGGGATTATAGTGGGTGGATCGAAAGGTGGCACAACTTGTATATCTGCCCTTCAAACAGTTATTGCAGACCAGGCAGGGAACATGGTGATGGACAACGACCCGATCCCCTTCGCGGAAATTCTTAACCCCTTTGCCGGTGCGGGCCACTATGCCGGTGGCTTCATGCCCCAGGACCAGCGGAGCGCGAGGCGTGAGATACCATTCCATCGTGTCTCCCACGCAGACGCCGCAAGCCTTGGTCTGAACCAGAATCTCTCCTTCGCCGGGCTCTGGAATGGGCCTTTCCTCAATTTCAATATGTCGATTATTATAATAAACAGCAACTTTCATAAGAATGGCCTCCCATTGCTAGTCGGGAACCGGGAGGGGCCGAGAGCGATTTTACCAGGCCCCTCCCTATCCGCCTCATACAAGCGCTCGCTTCAAAAGGCGCTTTTAGGCACCAAACAGCTTGCCGATCTGGAAGAGCACCCAGGTGATCCAGTTGCCAGCGGAGAGTGCAGTGATGTCCACTGCTCCGGAGGGCATTTCATAGCCAATCGAAAGGGCCATCTGGGTAAGCGACGAACCGAAGGAGGTGCAAACCAGCAGGACTATGCTCATAATCACGATACCGTTAATCACCGAGCGGAAGAGGTTGCCCTTGGAGAGGAAGGGAACCATGGCCACGAAGTAGAAGAGGGAGGCCAGGTCACCAAAGGGCAGCACCCTGTTGCCAGGCAGGATCAGGGCCAGGCCGAGAACGATGGGAATCAAGATGATCCCCGCGGCAACCGTTACCGGGTGGCCGATAAGGATAGCCGAGTCGAGGCCGATGTAGAATTCCCGTCCCTTGAACCTCTTCTGCATGAACTCTTTCGCCGACTCGGAAATGGGGGTCAGCGCTTCCATGAACATGCCGATGATCCGCGGAATGAGCACCATCACCGCGCCCATGGTAATGCCGAGGGTAAGCAGGCCGGGGATATCATTGGCCAGGCCGCCGAAGAGGCCGACGAGGATCCCAAGAATGGTTCCCAGGATAAGCGGGTTGCCGAAAATACCCCATTTTTCACGGATATTTTTCTCATCCCACTTGATATCCTTGATGAAAGGAATGCGGTCTAGGACCCAGTTCACAGCGGCGATAATAGGCACGCTGGTAATGGCCCAACCGTGCGGGATGGAGATCCCGGGGATGTTGTAAAACTCCTGGACTCGTTTGGCCGTGCGGTCGGCAACAAACAAGCACGCAGCGGCGTGGATGGCAGCAGCGATTAAGCCAAAAGCCAGGCTTCCCGAAGCAAGATAAACCACAGACGCCGTAAAGGCATGATTCCAGAAGTTCCAGATGTCCACGTTGAGAGTTTTGGTCAAGCGTAAAGCCAGCATGAGAATATTGACAGCCAAAGATACCAGGATCACCAGGGCGCCGGCCCGGGTGCCGAAAGCGATGGCTGCTCCAACTCCCCAGCCCACGTCGAGGATCCCCAGGTCTGCCCCTGTATTCTCGACCATGGTTTCAACTACGGGGGTCAAAGTACCGATAAGCAAGCCAATTACCAGGTTAAGAGAAATGAAGGCGGCACCGAGGGTAAGGCCTGCACGCAAAGCGGTGCCGAACCTCTGCCCAAATATCAACCCCAGAACCAGGATGATAATGGGAAGCAAAACCGGTACGCCTAGACCCGTTAAAAAGTTGCCAACCGCTTCAACAATTTCAACAAAGGTCATGCTTTCAACTCCTTATTTGTTATTTGAGTTCTGACCGTCAGTACCGATTTTGCGGACAGTATCCGCAATCTGCTGAACCAATTCTTTTTCTCCAATTCCGGTTAGCAGGGGCACTGCAGAAAAGACTGGCTTGCCTAGATCAACGGTTACCTGGGCATTACTCACAATGATGTCGTAACTTTCGGCGCGATAAGGCAACTCATTATTCCCGCAGCCGTCGATGCTCACGTTGAGGTTTTCCTTTTCCAGGTATTCACGCAGCTTGTAGGCAGCGTGCATTGACGTGGCTACCCCTGAACCGCAAACAACCAAAATCTTCACTCTTTTCATCGCTACACCTCAATACTCCACCTGAAATCTTAAATACAGATAGCTCGCCTTTTGGCAGAATCACCCCCTTCTCTTTTAATGCTTAACCCCTACATCAGAATCACACCCTTCGTCTGCAAAATGTTTTTCCAATGCCGCCAAAATCTCGCCGGCGTTTTGAGCCTGCCGGATTTTGGACAGCATCTTCTCGTCCTGCAGGATCTCCATGATCTTTTGCAGCGACTTGAGCTGCATAGAGGGCTCTTTTATGGCCATGACGATGACCAGCTCCACCGGTATCTCTTTCTGCGGGTTATCCATAGCCCGGAAGGGGAGCGGCTCCTTCAGGGTGGCAATGGCCAGGGCAGGCTTTACCACGTGCTCGGTATCGGTATGGGGAATGGCCACCCCCATGATGCTGGTCTGAAGGCCCGTGGGATAGGCCTTCTCCCGCTCCAGCAGGGCCTGCAGAAAGCTCTCCTTCACATAGCCCTTTTGGCCCAGCAGCCCCGCCAGCTTCCCCAGCAGCTCTTCCCTTGAGGCTGCTTTTTCGCCCACCAAAATCAAATCATCGGATAGTCTAAATTTTCCCTGTTCCTGTTCTTTAGGTCCGGTTGATGGCAATAGTGATCGCCTCCTCAATTTCTCGAGCCGATTCCGCAGCGCGTATGGCCTGGATCTTGTTGGGATCGTTGATCACCTTGAGAAGTGATGCAAAGAGCTGCCGGTCGGATACGCGCAGGGCCAGCAAAAAAACGAGGTCAACCTGCAAGCCCCACCACTCCACGGGCTCAGCCAGGGTGGCTATGGCCACTCCCGGCTTATGGACATACTGGGGATCGGCATGGGGGATGGCTATGCCTCCCTGCAGGCAGGTCGGCCCCATCTCTTCCCGTTCCAGAACGCTTTCCACAAAACCGGGCTTGACATAACCCTGCTGCAGCAGCCTGCGGCCCAGCTCCCGGATAACCGCAGCCCGATCGGGCCAGTGCTGCTTCACGGCAATCATTTCTGGCACCGTGATCTTATCGCTGCCAGGCGCCAGAATTTCGCTGCGCCCCAGCAGCATTTTTAAATGCTCCATTCCCTCCCCGTTGACTAAATCGTAGAAGGGGATGAAGGGCAGGCCGCTAATCTCGGGATCAATTGTCCCCACCGCAGCTATGACCCGCTGCTTCTGCCGCCACCGTTCAATGCGCTGCAGCAGCTCCACCTCGTCCATCAGCCCCACCGTTTTAACGGCCACGTTAAATTCCTTGAGCCGCGGTTCAAGGTAATCGCGAATCTTTTCCGCAGCGCCGTAGCCCGACAGGCAGACGGCAATAACAACGGCCTCCTTTGAAGAGCGGTCCGGAGACGCAAAAGACATCCTCTTGGACTGGGCGAGGGCTGAAGCTATCTCGTCCACGGTGGCATTGGAAAACATGGCCCAGCGGGTTGCCTCCAGGATCATGACCAGGTCAACCCGGTCTACCGTCCGCACCTTGAAGCCAAGCCGCTGCTCAATGATTTCACCGAAGGTGAGCAGGGAACCCATGTCCACAAGTATCAGGATCCCCTTGCCCCGGTGAACCTCCTTGCAGAGGACAATGGCGCGCTCCAGGAAGCGGTCCGGGCTTTCTCCAAGCTCCATGTCGAGCCCATGGGCATGGTTCACTTTAAGCATGCTGTTGACCACCCTGGCCATCTCCGTGGCCGCCCGGCCATGTGTAAGCACCACCACGGCCACATTGCCTTCGTCATGCACATGATCGGAAAGAAAGGCGGAGAGGTAGAGGGTGATGAAGCCGATCTCCTCTTCGGGGAGGGCAATGCGGTAATTCCTTTTGACAACATTGCCCATTTTAAGCGCCGTGAGATATTCCCGCTGGTGTTCTTGCTTGATTTGCTCCAGGCGGGGATTGTAGATGGGCTTGCCGCTGAGGATGCGCTTAAGGGTGGTGTTCAAATGCAGGGCCAGGTAGAAGAACAGCTGATCGCCGTGGACAAGAGGAAGCTCGTTGCTGGCAATATCCACCATCTGGGATACTGTTTCCGCGAGCTCAAGGCCGACGATCTTTTCCAAATCCTGCCTGCTTAAAGCGTGCTTGATCTTGCGGGTATGAGCGATAAATCGGTTGAACTCTTTTTCCAGCTCCTTGGAGATGCGCTGGTTGGCCTCCTCCAGGCTGAGCCCCTCCCGGCGGCAGCGGCTTACTTCCCGCTCGATATACTCGTATATCTTCGCCGGCAAGGTATAGATATTTTCAGCCAGGATGGACCCATCTCCCGAGTCAAAGTCCCGCGGGTAAAAAACGGCATCCTGGGTGACCAGGGCACCCAGTTCCCGGTTCTCCTTCTCCAGGATGAAGGAGCCTTTCGAACTGGCGCTCAGTTCGTTCAGGGTAATGACCACCTCGTCCGCCTGGGAGAGGGTAAAATGATTCAGGAAACCCCGGGCGCAGGCTACCTGGATGTCGCTCTTTAGCTGCCCCACGTTTCCGGGTTTGTCGCCGGAGAGGAGGGCCTTGATCACGTTGCCGTGGACCACAATTTTTTTGCCAATGCGGTTTGCTTCCTGCTTGAAAAAGTGATGGACCAGCTCCAGTCTCTCGGTTAAGGGCCTGCTGTTGAGCGAAGGCATTTCAATGACCATGGGGATGCGGCGCCGGAAGGGCAAGATGAGGCTTGATTCCAGCTTTTCGCTGGTAGCCGCAATGAGCATGAGGTTAACGCTGTGCTGGTTTTCCGTCTCACCCAGGCGGCGGTAAACCCCGCGATCGATAATGGCGTAGAGAATCTCCTGCCCTTCCGGGGGCAGCCGGTGCACCTCGTCGAGGAATAAAATCCCCCCGTCCGCTTTCTGCACCAGGCCCGTTTTATCTTCGTTGGCCCCGGTAAAGGCGCCCCGGATGTGCCCGAAGAGTTGCGAGATCAACAACTGCGGATTCTCGGCATAGTCAGCGCAATTAAAGACCACGAAAGGGGATCCCTTTGGGCGCTGCCCCACCTCGATGGAATAGCGGTACATGGCCTCGGCCAGTTCGCTCTTGCCTACACCGCTTTCACCCAGGATCAAAGTGTGCAGGCCCTTGGGGGGGTAAACCACCGCCGCTTTAGCCTGCTGGATCTGCGTGCGCAGGCTTCCCTGCCAGCCGATGAGATTGGTGAAGGCCCCCGCCTCCTCTTCCACCTCCAAGCCGCCCGCGGCCCGGCCAGAGAGGGGGCGCACCGCGGACGCATCTCCGCCTTCAGACAACTCATCGAGCAGACTTTTCACCACGTGGCGGGAAAGCTTATAACCGCGGGCCTTCAGTTCCTCGGTAAGAGCGCGCACGGAATAATCATGCCGCTTCTTTAACAATTCCCTAACCGTTGAGCGCAAATGCTGCTTCAGCCGTTCCCGCGAATTGGGAATGCCAAGTTCATTGCGCAGCAGGGTAACCTCTTCACGCGTCGTCGCCAGCGCAGCGGCAAGTTCCTGGTCCGTGAGAGGACGGCGCCGGTCTTCCCGGGAGATTAGCTCTTTCAATTTTTCTTTCATCATCTCACCTGCTTTTATGCTGCAATTTACATGCCATACACAAACAGCCCCCGCCAATGCGCTAAGCATAGGGGGGTAGCGCCCTAACTCATACAAATCCGACATATTTCACACAAATCCTTCAATCAATTTCTGCCACACGGCTGAATATGTACATAGCCCTTGAAAAATATGTAAGAGGGTGCAATTGGCTAGAAAATGCGGAGGGAAACCGCTAGGGAAGGCAAGTATAGCTTTAATACCCTCATGCTCCGCCGGGTTTGTAGGGACTGCTCATGAGCAGCCCAAATCCGTACCGGCAAACAATACAACTATTAGAACAGAAAGGCTTCCTAAACGAACATTTGTACCCCACCGGCGGGCGGAGTCATGTCCCGCATATTAGAAGCCAAACCATAATGGCTCGGGGCTGTCCAAAAACGTGGGTGGAAGCCGGTGGGCGGGCATTGAAGCCCGCCCCTGATATGGTAGTG
>LSQX01078330.1_pt1 | contig 13653 bp, 9 predicted proteins | sample 654561 | NCBI WGS metagenome assembly LSQX01 (sample SAMN04489861, study PRJNA283612) | anaerobic digester metagenome | isolation source: 4 biogas reactors fed with cattle manure at either 37C or 55C with and... | place: Denmark: Kongens Lyngby | collected 2014 | reverse complement strand
CATTGAAGATGTCACCTATGATGTAAGCCGAATTACCCTTGAACTGATTGACGAATATGGAAATACCATGATCTATGCCAATGATGTTGTGAAACTAGAAAAAGAAGGCCCCCTTGAAATAATCGGCCCCCAGGAGATTTCTCTTATTGGTGGCTCCCTTGGATTCTGGATTAAAACTGCAGGTAAATCCGGTCTTGGAAAGATAAAGGTTGTGTCCTCGCGTTTTGGGATCCTAGAAAAAAGCATAAAAATAGAAAAGATCAGCTAGGAGGTTTATGAGTGAGAAAGGATCCTAGCTGGGATCGACGGATACTAAAAAAGGACCCACTCATTTGGGAGGGGTCCTTTTCCTATGGGGATATCTTCTTATTTTCCTGGACGGTTGCCTCCTGGTACGGTGGGAGGGGGCGAATCCGGGTTTTGAGGATCATAGTAGTTTTCATTGCCCAGGCTAATGGTGAGCCTGACATGGAATTGGAGGGGCAGGATTCGGTTATAACTGCTCATGCCAATAAGGGTACCTTTTACATCATTGGATGAGACATACTCTACATAATAAGTGACATTGGCTCCCTTGGATTGAAAGGTATCAAAGAAGTATTTCTGAAGTTCCCCTTCATTCATCTTGCCACGTAGGTCTTCGAGATAGGGTAGACCTAGAGAATAAACCAGTTTTATGCTCTTATCATCCTTATCGGTTAATTCGGTGCCCGGTGACAGAGACTGGGATATCAGGCCCCCATAGGGGATGAAATCACTATAGCGGGACACGATGAGGGGAGAAAGACCAGGGACCTGGCTTGCTTCTTCGGCAGAGTAGGCGGCGTAGTTTGGAACTAGGACGGCTTTTCCCAGGGAAAGGGTGACATCAAAGGGGTCGTTGCGAGCGATCTTGGTGCCACTACTCAGGGACTGGGTAATGACAAAGCCCTGGTCCACCGTTGTACTGGTGCTTTCTTTGTAGTTAACCTTTACGCCATTGGAGCTAGCCCAACTGTCTACATCGGATTTGGCTTTTCCCGTAAAGCTTGGTACACTAATGTTCTTTTCAAATTGTTCTTCTCCCCGGGAATAGTAGACGATGGCAACATCCTTGCGCCGATAGCTATCCATCGAAACATCGGGACTGCGAAACTCCATTTTTATGAAGCGAAATCTTGGGACCTCAGAATCGTATTGCAAAATAAGAGAAAGGCCCTTGGCTTTTTCTTTTTCTACCCAGTTTTGGGCTTCCTGGTAATCGAGCGTATCAAAGTCTGGTAGGGAAATCAATTCATCTGGATCGGCCCCCTTAGAAACTTGGACTTCAATGGTGGAGCCCTTGGCCACGTTTTTCTTTGCAGCTGGGTCTTGTTGAAGGATTTGGTTTTCTCCATAGTCCTTGCTAAAAACTAGGGTGGGGTTGAAGTCAATCTTATTTTTAGCACCCCAGACCCGGGCTTCGGATAGACTTTTACCTTCGAATTCTGGCAAAGAAACATGGCTAAATTGATACCAAATAAAGAAAATAAGAGCAAGTAGGATTGCGCCGACAATCGCAGCAAGAATCCACTGCCTTCGCTGCTTTTCTTGGTAGCTTGGGTCTTTTACCGTATCTTCAGCCGTAGAGCGCCGAGAGGAGTTCCTAGAAGAGCCTTCCCTATTAGCAGAGATTTTTGCTTTAGGAGTCTCTGGGGCCACCCCGGGCTCATCACGATCTGAAAAGGAGCTGGTTTTTGGCCTATTTCTTGGGGTGGAAGCCTCCGGGGAAAGGAGCGAATCAGCCCTTTCATCTGGCAGGGGATCTGGCTGAGGGCTTTTAGCCGAGGAGGAATCCTCGGCTTGGTCTTTTTTTATTTTTTGATCTTCTTCTAATAACTCATTGTATTTATCACCTGAGAATTTGGATAGGAAATCACTCATGGCTCTTTAGGCTCCCTTTGTATAAGTAAAGTGTTTCATCACTGCGATCGGCCACTTCTTTGGAGTGGGTTACGACAATAACGCATTTATTGTGTTCGTGGGCTAATTTTTTAAAAATGTTGACGATTTCAAGTTCCATGGCTTCATCGACATTTCCAGTGGGTTCATCGGCCAGGATAATGTCTACATTTGTAGCCAGAGCCCGGGCGATGGCAACGCGCTGCTGCTCTCCTCCCGATAGTTTGGTTACGGGTCGGTCGGCCTTGGTTTTAGCTAAACCAATATAGTCTAAAAGATTGTAGGCAACTTCCTTTGGATTGTCGGGAAGAGGGTTCTCGGTGATACTCATGGCCACCATAACATTTTCTAGGGCAGTCAAATAGGGGATAAGATTATAGGACTGGAAGATGATTCCGACTTTATTTCGCCGATATTCATCGTAGCCAATCTCTTTTATATCTTGACCCTGGTAAAGGATGCTTCCTTCAATGGGCGAATCCAAAGCACTGATAAGAGAAAGAAAGGTGGTTTTTCCCGACCCCGATTGGCCGAGAATGGTGTAAAAGACACCCTTTTTAAAGGTGACCGAGGTATCTTGAAGAATATACCGTCTGGCGTCGCCATCTTGGTAATAATAGGTAATGTTTTTGGTTTCTAAAATAGCCATGTTTTCCTCCTACATCAAGACTTTCTTTGGATTTAGTCGCACAATATAGAGCATGGGCACGACGGTGGATACAAGTACGGTTCCTAGTCCAATCAAGAAAAATAGACTGATATAGGCCGGACTAAAGGCAATCTGATAATTATCTGAAATATCCTGGGAGGATATATTGGCGGCAAATTCATTAAAGCGCCACTGCTCCTCATAGATCGTGGAATCTTGGTAGGGATCTTGGTTTTCCGCCATCAGTTGGTCTCGAACCATGGTATTTGATAAGCCTTGGGCCAAGAAATTACCGGTTATTAGGGATAGGGAGATGGCGAGAAGAGCCACCAGCATGACCTCGATAACAATTTGGCTAATGACCTTGCTGCGGTGTTCTCCTAGGGACATGTAAATGCCAAGCTCGTGTTTGCGGTCCCGCAAAAAGAGAAGGACTACCAGGCTGATAATTAAAATAGAAGCTCCTATGGCAACATAGAGTACGTAGGTGGCAAGTTTTGAGGTTTGCTCCACCGGGGCGGCTATGATTGAGTAGGAGTCACTATTTGTAATGATGGTGTAAAAATCGGGCAATAGGGGCATGGTCTCTTCTTTAAAGGCCTTGATGTCATCGGGGCTTTTAAGAATGTATAGGGACTGGTAATAAACTTGGTTGGCTCGTTCTTTTTCTTCTTCTGGTATTTCAGCATCCTTAAGCCACTGTTCATTTTGCGCCCGCTGCTCATTTATGACAATTAGATTGGGCACAATTAGGGTATTTGCCTTTGACTGCTTATCATCAGAATAATACATTTTGTTCCCAGAGGAATTTTGATCTTGAGAAGATTCGATGGGTTCATATATTCCAATAATCTCCAGGGGAAGATCTCTGCGCTCGGTCTCTGTAGGAGTACCGCCACTTTCAGGCCAGTCCAGTATGTAGGTAGAAACGACCATATTGTCGCCCACCTTCAGATCATTCACATCAGCTAAAAGCTTGGAAATAAGGACTACACTGCTTCCTTTTTCAATTTCTTCAGGCTTAAAGGTGCGGCCATCAAGCAGGCGAGATTTGCCCTCTTCAATGGATAAAACTGGGGCATACTGGGTCCCTTTAATGGTGTACATCCAGTACTTGTCCATGGAATCTTCACTAATATATTGGCCCATTTCCGGATCAACCCAGGCTTTTAGGTTTTCTGAGCCGACCTGGCTTTGGGTGGTAAAGTCATAACTCTTAACATAGGCAGAAGTACTAATGGATTGGAGGAGCTCAAAATTAGGAGGCTCGGGCCAATCAAAACTCATCCCCGTTGGGTCTTCCATCATGGCTTTTTCAATTTCTTTTTGGTCAATGTCAATGGTTACAACAGCTCCCAATTGACTTTTAATATTTTGCTCAACATTATCGGCACCCTGGCGGATAGCAATGGCTCCGGCCATGACATTGCCTAGAATAAAAATAATTGCAAATAAGAGCAAGGATTTTGTTTTTTTGCGTGAGATGCTTAATAATGCTCGTTTTAGGTAGTTCATCTTGTCCTCCTTATGTAGTGATAGTCTGCTACTAGTTTAACACTCCGAGGTAAGAATCTCAACGATAGATTTAGGCCTTTATTGGATGCAAAGGGCCAAGAAAAGACCAAATTTATCCAATAAAAAGATACGAAAGGGAAAAAAGGCTCTTCTTACTGGGCTATGCAGCTGGCAAAAGACATGTCACAATCCACTCCACCTGTGAATCATGAAGCTTTTATGCTCTTTATCTTATTTATCAGTTAAATATGAGGCTGATGAAGATTTTTAAAAGATAATTTAAGAAGAAGGGCTTTTTTTGTCTAGTTTAGGCAAAGCTTAGCAAGAAATATGCTAAAATGGACTGGATAGAAAAAGAAGTACGAAGCTATGAAGGGACAAAGTTATGACGGAAAAAAACATGGTAATTACCTCACCTAAAAGCCCTATCTATAGGGAACTAAGACAGATTCTTCTCCATCCCATACGCTCCCCCTACGCTATTGTGGAGGGGTATAATGCCTACAATCAGCTTAGGGAAGACGGGGTTTCCATGGAGATCTTTCTATTAGAGGGTCAGGAGCCCATTGAAGGGGCAAAAGTACTCTCAAAAAGACTCTTTGATAATCTGATTCTTACAGAAAATCCCCAGGGCATTTTGTGTAAGGTAGAAAAGGTGAAAAAGAGCTTTGATGGGGGGATGATTCTTCTTCTTGATCGCGTCCAAGACCCGGGAAATGTGGGAACTCTACTGCGAAGTGCCCAGGCTTTTGGTTTTAATAACATCCTCCTTCTAAAGGGCAGCTGCTCTGTCTATAATGACAAGGTCCTAAGAAGCTCCATGGCAGCGGTTTTTGATTTATCTATAGAAGAGATGGCCTCCATAGACAGGGTAAAAGAAATCCTCCAAGAGGGCTATGTACTTTATAGCGCCGATGGGGGAGGAAAGAGCTTTAGAGAACTTGCACCAGGAAAGCTGATTCTGGCTCTGGGAAACGAATCTAGAGGGCTGAGCCAAGAAATACAGGAGCTATCAAGCCAGAGCTACGGCATTCCCATGAAGGGCTCCCAGGAGTCCTTAAATGTGGCCGTAGCGGGCAGTATCTTTATGTGCCAGCTCCAGGAAATCTAGATTTTCCAGGGACTTGTTAAAAAAAGCCCAGATCCATTAAAGGGCCCTAAAGGATAATGTTAATAAATAAAGAGCAAGCGGATTGCAATAATAAGAACAAAGAAGAAAAGAGTAAATTAAATAGACAGTCCCCCTGGCTTAGGCCTTGACCTGAAAGGGCGGGGGTGCTACACTTTAAGACAAATGGCAATGAAGGAACCCTAGAGGATAGCCCCTTTTACAGAGAGCAATCAGAGCTGAGAGATTGCATAGGTTGGCCCCTTGAATTCACTCCCGAGCAGCTTCTTGTAATAGGAAGACGGTGAGCCACCGTTATGGTTTCGAGAGGTCTCTTTGATGGGACTAATTGGGTGGTAACGCGATGACTTCGTCCCAAAGGGGATGGGGTCTTTTTTTAAGGAGAAATAATGAAAGAAAAATTGTTAGAAATGCGTAAAGCCTTTTACAAGGCTTTAGAGGAGGTATTGACTCCTGCTGAACTCGATGAGCTACGTATCTACTATTTGGGTAAAAGCGGCGCTCTGAAGGAGATCCTAAAGCAGATGGGAGGCCTTAGAAAAGAAGATCGTCCCGTTATGGGAGAGCTTGCCAATGAGCTCAGAGACTCCATGGGAGAAGCCATGGCCTCTAAACTTAAAGAATTTGAGAGAATGCTTCTAGAGAAGAAAATTGAAGAAGAAAAGATCGACATCACTCTTCCCGGGGAGAAGATTTCTATGGGCAGGGTACATCCTACGACGAAAACCATACGTGAACTAATCGATGTTTTTGTGCGTATGGGCTTTTCACTGGAAGATGGTCCCGAAGTGGAGAGCGTCTATAATAACTTCGACGCCTTAAATTCCCCTAAGGATCACCCCTCTAGGGGCTTATCCGATACTTTCTACTTTGACGCTTCAAGGGTTCTAAGGACCCATACTTCACCGGTGCAAATCCGCACAATGAAAAAGATGCAGCCTCCGATTCGAATGATCAGTGTTGGTCGTTGCTTTCGAAACGACGAGATCGACGCCACCCACTCCCCGATGTTCTATCAAATGGAAGGACTTGTGGTTGACGAGGGCATTAGCATGGCTGATCTTAAGGGCACCCTGGAAGAATTTGTTCGCCAATTATTTGGTGAAGAGACACGAAGTCTTTTTCGCCCTCATAACTTTCCCTTTACTGAACCCAGTGCCGAAGTGGATATTACTTGCTTTAAATGCCATGGCGAGGGTTGCCGCTTTTGTAGCGGTACAGGATATATTGAAATATTGGGGTGTGGCATGGTTCATCCGAGTGTCCTGGAAGAATGCGGAATTGACTCAGAAAAATACACAGGCTTTGCCTTTGGTATGGGCCTGGATCGAATTACCATGATGCGCTATGAGATTGACGATATTCGCTATCTCTATGAAAATGATAAGCGCTTCTTGGATCAGTTTAGGAGGTAGGAGTGAAAGCGAGTCTTTCTTGGCTACAAGATAGGGTAGAACTACCCTCTATAAATAAAAATGAAATGGCAATGAAGCTTACCCTCACCGGCACCAAGGTCGAGGAAATTGCCAGCGTTGCCGATAAGAATACAGAACTTATCATTGGAAAAGTCCTTAAAGTAGAAAAACATCCAGAAGCCGACCGTCTGGTGATTTGTAGTGTGGATAGTGGAAGTGAGACACTTCAGATTGTTACCGGTGCTCCCAATGTCTTTGAAGGAGCCCTGGTGGTGGTGGCAGCTCACGGGACAGTTCTAGCGGGCGGGGTAAAAATCAAGAATTCAGAGCTGCGTGGTGTAGTTAGTCAGGGCATGCTCTGTAGTCTCGATGAGTTAGGATATTCGTCCAATGTGCTTCCCAAGGGCAGCACCGAAGGGGTTATCATCCTAGATGAGGGCCTTGTGGGGGAGAGTTTCTTCTCATATTTTGGACTGGATAAAGGAACACTGGACCTTGAGATTACCTACAATCGTCCCGATTGTCTAAGTATGATGGGTATAGCTCTGGAGTGGGCTACTACCTTTGCTCTTCCCCTTAAAGAAGAAATCCCCTTTGACCTAGAATCTTTCACTAAGGGGGATCTCTCCATTGACAGAAAAGAAGGCTGTTTTGCCTATTACGCCCTGGAGATGCAGGGAGTAAAGATAAAACCCAGCCCCTTGGCCTGGCAATTACGACTTATGGAAATGGGCCTTCGTCCCATCAACAATATAGTGGATGCCACGAACCTAGCCATGCTCTACAGCGGTAATCCTACCCACGCCTTTGATAGAAGGCAAGTTCAGGGAGGAATTATTGTCGAAGCCTGCAAGGAACCAGCGGATTTTGAAACCTTGGACGGCGTAGTACGAAAGCTTCAGCCTGGAGATCTTCTTATCAAAGATCACGAAAAAACGATTGGTCTTGCCGGAATCATGGGAGGAGAAAATTCACAAATTCTCGATGATAGTGAGGATTTGATAGTGGAATTTGCAAATTTTGATTCTACTTCTATAATGAATACTTCTCGTAGATTGGGTCTTAGAACTGAGGCTTCCTCACGTTTTGAAAAGGAACTTGAGCCCGAGAGAACCCTTCTTGCTATGGCCTTCTTTTTGAAGTACCTGGAAGGAGACTATGACTGGGCGTGCCTTAGTGGATCCCATGATAAAACCCAGCGCAAAGCTGTTTATCTTCGCCAAAGTAGAGCGGAAAATATCTTGGGTATTAGACTTGAGCTGGAAGATTTGGAGAAAATATTTGAAAAACTTCACTTTAACTACAAAAGAGAAAATGGCGGTGTCTGGGTTTACCCACCGAGCTATAGAAGTGACATCCTTCGCGAAGCCGATCTTGTGGAAGAAGTAGCAAGGATCTACGGCTATCAGAATATACCGTCTAAGCTTCCCAGCATCCCTGAGCCATCAAATCTTACTGCCAGACAAAAATTCGAGTGGAATCTAAGGGATTTACTCTGGGGTCTGGGCTACGAGGAAATGCTAAACTACTCCTTTGTCTCTCCAAGAAGTGCTGCCAGCATCCATAGAGACACCCAGCATCCATTGATCCTTATAAACCCGCTGGGGGAAGAATTTTCTCAGATGCGCCACAGCCTTCTTATCAGTGCCCTGGATGTTCTGCAAAGAAATGAAAATGTAAAAAATGAAGCCGTCAATTTCTTTGAAATTGGCAATGTCTTCGAGATGAAAAAAGATATTCTTCAAAGTCAGATGCTTAGTCTAGCTAGTTATGGCCAGGGTTACTTCTTCCATCTTAAGGGAAATCTCGAAGAACTCTTTTGCTCGCTAGGAATTGAAGTTTCCTACAAAAGAAGCGAGGAGGCTGTTTACCATTCCGGACGCTGCGCCGATGTCTTCCTAGGTGAAGAACGAATCGGTAGTTTCGGTGAGCTTTCACCTTTTATTGCCCTAGAAAGGGGTATGAAGAAGACTGTTTTCCTGGGTGAATTTTCCATGGACAAACTATTTGAACTTAGAAATCTTGGAATCCTTCATCAAGCTCCCAGCCGCTACCCTGCAGTGGTTCGCGATCTAGCTCTTCTTGTGGATAAAAATCTGACGCAGCAAGAGATATATGATAAAATACTCTCAATGGGAGGCCAGCTTCTTAAAAAAGTAGAACTTTTTGATATTTATTATGGTTCTGAACTAGGTGAGAGCAAGAAAAGCATGGCCTATCACTGTGTATTCCAAAGCAGTGAGCGTACCCTTAAAGACGGTGAAGTAGAAGATACAATGGCCAAGATACTGAGAGGCCTGGAAGAAATCGGTGCACAGCGCCGTTAGGAGGAAATATGAGTAAGCGTGTAACAATGGATATCGATGGTGCCAGCGTAGTAATGGTGACCAGTGCCTCAAAAGAGAGGGTGGATCATGTAGTAAAACAAGTCAATGAGATGATAACCCTTGTAAAAAGTAAAGATCGCTCTCTTTCTTCTAACATGGCCTATCGCTATGCCATGGTCTATCTTTCTGATCAGGTTGTTGAGCTAAAGGAAGTTCTAGACAGCCCTGGAGATGGGAGCTTCACCGACGATAAAAGCATGGATCTGAAAAGAGAAATTGCGAAACTAAAAGAAGAAATTCTCCAGTGGGAGGGGCGTACTGCCCAGCTCCAAGAACTTTTACTGGAAAAGAATCAACAGATACAGGAGCTAAAATCCCTACGCTAGTTCCGAGGGGGAGTCATGAATAAATCAGGAGTGCGAGTTCTTGAGTTTGAGAAGATAAAGCAAGCTTTGATGGAGCGAATGCCTTCGCCGGGAAGTCGCGCACAAATAGAAAAACAAGACTTTGCAAAAAGTCGTGAAGAACTAATGGATCGACAGAAAGCTTTAAGGGAGGCTCTGGGCTATTTGCTGGCCTATAGCCCCCTTCCTTTTGGTCCACTAAAGGATATGCGCCATGAACTGGGCTTTGCTAAAAGAGGAGGAGTGCTTGATCCCCTTAGTCTACTGGATATTGGAGATAGCCTTCGCAGCATAACTAGAATGAAGTCTTTTTTAGAAAAGCACAATGAGCGTCAGAGCAGCTTTCGAATCCTTTATAACTATGGCGCCATTTTGCTGAATTTTAATCATCTACAGGAGCTTATTGAAAATACCGTTGACTATGATGGCACCATCAAGTCTACGGCGTCTAAAACTCTGGCGGGGATTCGCCGCAGCATCCAATCTAAGGAAGAAGAAATCCGCCGCAAGATCGATAGTTTTTTAAATGATAAGCGCATGGAGGGCTATCTCCAGGAGTCGCTGGTCACCATGCGAAATGACCGCTACGTTTTACCGGTGAAATCAGAACACAAAAGAAGGGTTGAAGGTCTGGTTCATGACCGCTCTTCCAGCGGCTCAACGCTGTATATTGAGCCCATCGCCCTGGTAAATCTTAATAATGACCTTAGAGAGCTGCGCAGCGATGAACAGGAAGAAATTCACAAAATTCTTAAGGAAATCAGCGGCCGCTTGGGTGAAGAAGATGCCATTGCTCCAGCCTATGTGGCCACCGAGGAACTCTATAGGCTCTTTGGACTGGCACGCTACGCCCTGGAACACGATAGTCATTTAGCTAAAACCGGCGAACACATTCTTCTAAAAAGGGCTCGCCATCCACTGCTGGATGAAAAGACCGTAGTGCCACTGGATCTTGAGTTTGGCGAAGATGCCCGGATTTTGATTATTACAGGGCCCAATACCGGGGGAAAGACCGTAGCCCTTAAAACTCTGGGACTTTTATCCCTTATGCATCAGTTTGGCATGGCTGTTCCCTGCGACGATGGTTCCGTGCTACCTTTTTTTGATGATATCTATGTAGACATTGGCGATGAGCAAAGTATTGAACAGTCCTTAAGTACCTTTTCAAGTCATATGGTGAATTTGATTTCCATTCTTGAAAAAGCTGGTCCCCAGAGCCTGGTTCTTCTTGATGAACTGGGTGCTGGTACAGACCCTCAGGAGGGTTCGGCGCTGGCAAAGAGTATGCTCATGGAGTTTGAAGAAAAGGGCTCTATGGTATTTGCCACTAGCCACTATTCGGAGATTAAAAACTTTGCCTTTAAGCGTCCCGGCTATATGAACTCCTCGGTGGAGTTCGATGCTAGAACCCTTAGTCCTACCTTTCGTCTTTTGATGGGGGTACCTGGTAGTTCCAATGCTTTGTATATTTCCCAAAGATTGGGTCTGCCGGAGAGAATCGTTGATAGAGCCCGCTCCAGCATGGACGATAAGGGCATTGCCATGGAGGAGATGCTAGCGGAGATTGAGAAAAAGCGAATCCACCATGAAGAGCTAGAAAAAAAGGCCAGAATGAGTTTGGAAGAAGCAAAAAAACTCGAAGCGAAATACGAGGAGAAGCTTCGTATCCAGCTGGAACAAAAAGACAAGGAACTGTTAAAGGCAAAACAAGAAGCGGCAAAACTTCTTAAAAACACTGAAGAAGAAGCCCGGGAAATTATGAAAAACCTTCGAAGTATGAAGGGAAATGTGGATTTTTCGGAAATGGAAAAACAGTCTCAACGTCTAGGGCAGTTAAAGGGAAATCTTCAGCAAAAGGCTGAAATACGGCCTATCAAAGCACCAAAGGCGCTAAAGGTTGGGGAAAGAATATTTATTCCCCATTTAAATACCCAGGGAGAAGTCCTTGAAAAACCCAATCAAAAGGGGGATTTTAGGGCACAGGTTGGTATTATGCGACTGAGTCTTAATCTTAGCCAGGTTGAAAAGTCCAAGGTCAGTGAAAAAGAGCGAATACAAAAACAAGTGCAGGCCTTTATTCCATCGGATATAAAAACTACCCTAGATCTTCGGGGTATGAACAGCGAAGATGCCAGGGTAGAATTGGGAAAATTTATTGATCAAGCCCTTCTTAGCAACCCTCCGCAGCTAGAGATTATTCACGGTAAGGGCACAGGGGTATTACGAGAATTCGTAAAGGACTATCTAAAAAAATCGCCCTTCGTGAAAAGTTTTAGAGAGGGTGGCCATCACGAGGGTGGAAGTGGTGTGACCCTGATTAAACTTCATTAAGGCGAAGAATAGCGTTGTATATATTCTTTAATGAGCTCGTCGCGTAGGATGGGCTCTTTTTTTTGATCATAGTAGTATATTTTAGAAAGATAGTAGTCTTCACTGCCTCGGTAGGAGACTATTCTGGCTCCCGATAAAAGGGCAAAGATAAGTAGCAGCGAGGTTAACAATACTTTAGAGCTCCTTTTGACTTTCTTCTTATCCAGTAGAAGAAAAATGATAAAGCCACCGGCCAGTCCAAAAAGATGGCCTGCCATATCTATGTTGGCGCCGAATATAGAGTATCCAATATTTATAGCAAGAAGAATAAAGATATCACTGCCAAAGGAGGCCTTGTAGCGCTCTTTATTAAGAAAATAAAGATAAAGATGAAAGGCAAAGTAGCCATAGACGACTCCGGAGGCTCCTACGGAGACCCGGGGCTGGGTAAGAAAGGAACCAAGACTGGCTAGCACGCCGATGGCAAGACTTATAAAAACGAAAGACTTTGAGCCATAATAGCTTTCGACAAAGCGGCCAAAAATATAAATAGACAGACAGTTCAGGCCAAGATGTTGCCAGGATGCGTGGAGAAACATAGGCATAACAAGATGCCAGAGTTTTCCATCGGCTAGGGAAAAACCGTTTTGTGCCCCAAAATCAATGAGAGTGATAATAGAAACTCTGGGGTCTTTTAAGTAGATCAATAGGAAAATCAGGATATTTATTACAATATATAGTTTAGTGGCGGTAAATTTTTTCTTCATGCTCTTGACCTCTTTGTCTTGCTGTGGTAATCTTTGTGCAAATAGCATAGCATAAAAGGCTAAAAGAAGATATCGCAAAGAAAACCAAAGCGAATCCGGGAGGGTGGAAGCCGGAGGGTAAATGTTGCGTTGGCGCGCTTTTGTTTGAGCCGAATAAATTTTGAGTGAGTCTGACTAACTAGAGTGGTACCGCGGTGGAAACATCGTCTCTAGATGGTGGATTTTTTTTATTGGAGGAAAAATGGAAAAATTTAAAAACGAAATTGCGCTACTCTTAGAACCCTTGGTGGAAGCATCCCTTTCACTGGAGGAAATTATCGAGAGTCTAGAAGAACCCAAGTACGCCGAGCAGGGGGATCTTTCTTTTCCTTGTTTTAAGCTGGCAAAGACCATGAGAAAAAGTCCCACCAACATTGCCCAGGAATTGGCAGAAAAGATACAAAGCGAGAAATATGAAGTCAAAAACCTAGGACCCTATGTGAATTTTTTTATCAATAGAAAGCAGCTGGCAGAAAGGGTTTTGAAAGAAATTTTAGAGAAAAAAGAAGCCTACGGTTCCAGTGATGAAGGTCAAGATAGACCAGTTATTATTGAGTACTCCTCGGCCAATATTTCAAAGGAACTTCACTTTGGGCATATCCGGGGCATTATGATTGGCTCCAGTCTTTATAAGATTACAAAGTTCCTAGGCTATAAAGCCATTGCTGTAAATCACCTAGGTGATTATGGCATCAACTTTGGTAAAATTATTACCGCCTTTAAGCACTGGGGAAACAAAGAACATATAGAGGAAGTGGGAGTTAGAGGTCTATTAGAACTCTATGTACGATTCAATAAGGCTTCGGCCGATGACCCTTCCTATATGGAAGAAGCGAGAAACTGGTTTTATAAGCTAGAGGAAGAAAAAGACCCCGAGGCGCTGGAACTTTGGAAGTGGTTTAAAGACGTCTCACTTAAAGAATACAATAAAGTCTATGAGATTATAGGTTGCAGCTTCGACTCCTATGCCGGAGAAGCCTTCTACTCGGATCTTATGCCTTCTATAAGGCGCGAGCTTATAGAAAAGGACCTTATCGTAAAGGATGAAGGGGCAGAAATCATCGATCTTAGCGATGAAAATCTACCCAACATTATTGTTACTACCTCCCAGGGTACCAGCCTTTATATTACCCGGGATATTGCCGCCGCCATTTACCGCAAGGAGCACTACGATTTCT
>LSQX01067492.1_pt1 | contig 13653 bp, 13 predicted proteins | sample 654561 | NCBI WGS metagenome assembly LSQX01 (sample SAMN04489861, study PRJNA283612) | anaerobic digester metagenome | isolation source: 4 biogas reactors fed with cattle manure at either 37C or 55C with and... | place: Denmark: Kongens Lyngby | collected 2014 | reverse complement strand
GGTCCATGAACGCGCCGGGGTCACCTTCATCAGCGTTGCAGATGACATACTTTTTTGTTCCTGGTGAAGCGGCACAAAAACTCCACTTGAGTCCGGTGGGGAAACCGCCGCCTCCGCGGCCACGAAGTCCGGACTTTTTCATTTCATCTACAACAGCTGCGGGGGTCATCTCCGTGATGCATTTCCCGAGCGCCTGGTATCCGTCCCTTGAAATGTATTCGTCTATGTTGTCAGGATTGATATAGCCACAATTGCTGAGAACAATACGATGCTGTTTTCCGTAGAAAGGTATTTCCTTGTAGTGGCATACTTTCTGGGCTGAAATGGGTTCTTTGTACAGAAGACGATTGACGATACGTCCCTTGTAGAGATGTTCCTCCACAATTTCCGGAACGTCTGCAGGTTTGACCTGGGAATAAAAAGTGCCTTCGGGATAGACAACAACTATAGGCCCGAACTCGCACATTCCATGGCAGCCCGTGGCAATGACGAGGACTTCCTTTTCAAGATTCTTCTTTTCAAGCTCTTCCCGGAAGGCTTCGAGGACCTTCGGAGATCCTCCGGAAGCGCAGCCGGTTCCGTGGCAGATGAGAACGTGTGCGCGGTACAATGCCATTCTTTTCCCCTCCCAGCTTCAGTCGGCTCTGCCGAAGAGTTTGTCTTGAACAATGCGGCCATTCACCACGTGTTCCGAAATTATACGGGCCACATCCGGAGGCGTAACCAGACAGTAGGTAATTCTTGGTTCTCCGGGACGAATCACGTCAAGGAGAGGTTCGTTCTGGCACATACCAATGCATCCGGTAGTCTCCACCGCAACGTTGTGAAGCTTTCTCGACTCCAGTTCGTGCAGGACAGCGTTCATTATTTCCCTTGCTCCTGCCGCTATGCCGCACGTCCCCATACCGATTATGATCTTGACCTTGTCATCTTCCGAACGAGCGGAGGTAAGGTCTCCGGTTCTCTCCTTGAGCTTCCGGAGGTCGTCCAGACTGCGGATCTTCTTTTCGGTCATTCGTTTCACCCCTGTGATCAGAAATTTTTCATGCTACAAGTACAATTCGTCAATATTCGATTCGATATACTCTTTTATACCGAGGGCGATTGCCGGTTCTTTAAAGGGATTGTCTCCACCGAGAGCCTGTTTGAGTTCTCCGCTGTCCACCGAAAACTCCCTGTCGTTCCTGCGGTGGGTATATTTCCAAGAAATTTCGGGATTCCCGATAAAGAGCGTCATGAGTGTCGAGGGAATATCGCCCAAAGGAGGTAAGTCGATGGACGATTTCAGGAAGGAGGCTTTCACTTCCGTTCCCTCTCCAGGTTCGGAAGCAACGGCAAACGTTCCTCCGCATAGTTCGGCAAGCTGCTTTAAAAATGGAAGACCAAGCCCAACTCTTCTTTCCGTTCTGGTTGTATAAAAGGGATTTACAACGGCTCTGACTGTTTCCTCTGTCATTCCCCGTCCGTTGTCCCTCACCGAAAACAGAATTCTGTCACCGGAATCGTTTATTTCGACAAATATTGCATCAGCTCCTGCGTTGACTCCGTTTTCTGCTATGTCTAGAAGATGGTGAGAAAGGTCTTCGAGCATTATCAGGAATAATCGTCGAGAAAAGCCTGAAGCTTTACTGGATCGTCTGTAAGCCGTCCGTGGGTATCGTCGTCGATCATGACGACAGGTGCAAGTCCGCAGCAGCCAAGGCAGGCCACGGGTTCGAGAGTGAAGCGAAGATCTTCTGTGGTGCCGTTCTCCTGGATGCCGAGCATGTTCATTATCCTGTCCATGATTTTGGCGCTTCCACGGACATGGCAGGCGGTACCCCTGCAAACCCTGATGATGTGACGCCCTCTGGGTTTCAGATGGAACTGGGCATAAAACGTTGCTACCCCGTAGAGTTCAGCAAGAGGAACCATTAGTTCTTCAGAAATAGCCTCCATCGCTTCACGAGATAGGTATCCAATCTTTTTTTGTGTCTCCTGCAGAACGGGAATTACACCGCCTTGCTTTCCCTTCCAAGGCGCCGTTATTTCCCGCACCAAAGACCGCGCATCCTGCTGTGTTTCGACAACCATTGCCCGACCTCCACTCTTTTGTGAAATTAATAACATTGTGGATACAAAAAAACTTTCTGCAAAAATTTCTCATCCTCATGATAGTAGAGAATATTTCACCTGAAGGAACGCAATTTTCCTGTCTGTTTGAAAAAAATCATAAAAAACAACCTATTAACCACCGATAGGATACCATTACATCCTTTTCCGTACAAATTTTGAATAGAGAAACCCGCTATTCAAATATGTATGCTCTATCATTCCCCTATTGGGGTATTTGTTATTCGCTGACGGGGAGGTATGTGCCTTCTGTAAACATCTTGAGAGCTATGGAGATTCGCTCTTCCCGTGAAAGAATTCCCCAGTCGTCCCTGCTTTCAACCGCGACCATGGCGTCCTCAGCGAATTCGGCTATATCCAATGCGTCAGCAAGCACCATCATTTTTTCCGTATTTTCGGGAGGAAAGACAGAGGCAGTTAGCCCAAGAAGGATTGTTCCTCGTGTGAGCCATTTGAGAAGTTCATTTTCAGAAGACCAGATATCCTCGAATAGAAGAGCGACGCTGTAATCCTCCTCCGCTTCATCCGATTCGTCTTTGGGTTCGTCAAGATAACCAAGAATAAAAAACGGGATGTCAGGCCCGGCGGAAAAAGCCTCCCAAAGGAAACGGTAGGACGTCAGGTTGGCACCTGAAAGGCGGAATGACGCGATAGCCCTGCTGTGAGCCATGGCAGGACTTTTTTCTTTGTCCTTGAGCGTTTCTTCGAGAACTTCCGAATCCTGTTGCATCTCGAGAAGTACGCGATAAAGAAGTGTTCTTCCAAGAGTTTCTCTCTCAGGGTCCAACAATTCAATTTCTCGTGCTATTGCAAGAGCTTCCTCGTTTCTTCCGTCGGAAAAAAGCGCAAAACCCAGTCGCTGCATCACTGCCAGGTATAGCATACCGGAGTCGTCATCAAGAAAACTCTCACCCGAGGCAAGCCGGATGTTTTCAACTGCATCTGCAAGAAGACCCCTGGCTTTTTCAAGAACGGCAATTTTCTCTTCAGAGTACTCAAGCGTATCTGCAAGGATGATAAGAGCCTCAACGTTGTCCTTTTCCAGTTCAAGTATTTCCCTTGCGAGGCGCTCCATTTTTTCCGGGTCGTCAGTGCTGTAAGCCTCTTCTAGCAGTTCTTCAATTCGTTCCATCGTATCCATGTAATAAAACCTCCGTATTTACGGGAGATATTCTCCGTTTGGAAGTGTATCCCATGGAATGGAGAGAGTCAAACTCCCTTTCCGGACTATCACAACGAAAAGGGCGACGGTTTCAATATCTCCCCTGTCGGTGGCGTGGCATTTGTGATAGAGTCCTGTTTACATGAAAATTGAATGGGAGGAATGCTATTATGCTGGCAAAACTGGTGATAGGATTTTTACTGGTTCCGGCGCTGTTTTTTTCGATGCCGTCTTATTCCGAGTGCTCTACGCCGGACGGGAGACTTCAGGATTCAATCAGCGTTCTTCGTGAAATGTCGAAGCAAATAGATGCCGAGACAATGGGAGAACTTCTGGAACAGGCTAAAGGAGTGGCCGTATTTCCTTCTGTAATTAAGGCGGGCCTCGTGTTCGGAGCCCAGTATGGCGAAGGGCTTGTTCTCAGGAGAGATCCAGTTACGAAGAAATGGTACGGTCCTTCTTTCGCAACTGTTGCAGGTGCTTCCTGGGGGCTTCAGGTTGGGGCGCAATCAATAGCGCTTGTTCTCGTCATAACAAATGATAGAGGACTGGAAGGGTTCAAGGGAAACAACGTTAAACTGGGAGGCGATCTTGCGGTGGCGGCCGGTCCCGTTGGAAGACGGGGAGAACTGGGAACTGATTACCGCCTGAAAGCTTCTATTTATAGCTATTCCATGACAAAAGGGCTCTTCGCCGGGATATCACTCGAGGGAGCTGCCATTGCCGTTGATAAAAATGCAAACCAGGTCTACTGGGGAGCACCTGTCTCCCCATCCCAGGCATTCAACAAAAGCGCTTCGGGTCCGAAAGTCAGGCCTCTGCTGGCTGAAATTGAACGGATTATCAGGACAGCAAAATAGAAAAAAGAGTGTCCGCCGCTCTTGAACGGCGGACACTCTTTTCGGTCTTTGAATTTTACAGTATCAGCTTGCTGCCGCCCTGTTTGCCTCCCATTCGGTTGAGCTGCTGGAGCACTGCGGGCGAAGCAACATCGATCTTCGGCTTCTGGTTCTGCTTGTTCATGGCTTCCTGCATCTTTTTCTCGTAATCTTCCATACCCTTTTTCAGGGCTTCTACGTCGCCTTTAATCCACTGAAGGATATTTTCCGCAATAGCAGAAATTACATCCTCTCCGGGTTCTTCGGCAATAAGCCCGAGATTCTTGAGCATACGATGTTCTTCCCTGATGGAGTCAATCACGTCCTCATCGGATATGATACCCTTTTTATACAGAACCCTGGTGATGATGTTGAACTTGCTCTTGGAGTTCTCGTCGCTCAGTGCGAGACCATCAACCCTCGCCAGGAGCATGGAGAGAATTTCGTCGAGACTTACCTGCATCGGCATGGCCATAAAAAAAGCGCCTCCTCTATACTGGAAATTTGAACTATGATTTTACCATACTAGATATTGAAGCGTATTTCTATCATATCTCCGTCAGCAACCCTGTATTCCTTTCCTTCGAGACGGAGGACTCCTTTTTCCCTGCACTTTGCCAGGGAGGCGTCATGAGATGCAAAGTCGCTGTAGGAAACAACCTGTGCCCGAATAAACCCTCTCGCAAGATCAGAGTGAATTGCCCCGGCAGCATCAACAGCTGTTTCACCTTTTCTCAGAGTCCATGCTTTCACTTCGTCCTTGCCTGATGTAAAAAAGGAGATGAGCCCAAGAAGACTGTAAGCTTCCGATATAAGACGGTTTCTTCCTGACTCCTCAATGCCGAGGTCTTTCATGAATTCAGCCTGCTCGTCCGATGTGAGGTCAGCGAGTTCCATCTCCATCTTTCCGAAAACCTTGATAAAACTCAGTCCTTTTTCGGAAGCCAGAGAGCGAAGGCCTTCAACAAGGGGAATTCCTTCCTCCGTCTGGCTTTCATCAAGGTTTGCAACAATCAGTTCGGGCTTCAGCGTCACAAAGGCAAAACCGCTTAGAGAACGCATTTCTTCGGCTGAAAGATCTAGATCGCGCAAAGGGCGCTCATCCAGCAGACAGGCCTGGCATTTTTCAAGCAGTCCTTGTTCGGCCTGTTCGGCTGGAATGTTCTTTTTCTTCACCTGGAGCCTTGAGAGCCGGTTTTCGATGACGCCAAGGTCACGAAAAATGAGTTCCATTTCAACAATGGACCAGTCCCTAACAGGATCGATGGTATTTTCAGGGTGGGGAACATCGGGGTTTCCAAAAACACGCACAACGTGAACCAGCGCATCAGACTCAGCTACAAAAGAAAGAAAGGAATTGCCGAGTCCTTCTCCCTTGCTCGCATTTCTCGAGAGGCCGGCAAGATCGACAAACTCGACCGTTGCGGGAGTTTCTTTCTTTGGCTCGAAAATGCGGACCAGATTGTCAAACCTTTCATCGGGTACATTGACCATTGCCCGGTTCGGGTCCGTTTTACCGCTCGCGTACGGTTTAACCTCTGCACCCGCACGGGTTACGACGTTAAAAACAGTGCTCTTTCCGCTCAGCGGAAGGCCGATGATACCACATTTGAGCACGCTTTCCCCTCCTTTGCTTCCGTTTTTTCCCAGGAAGCATTATAACCGTTTCCGAAGAAAAACCAAAAAGCAAGAATCGGCGGACAGATTCGGTTCTCCCATGCTTTTTCTGTTATTATTTCCCTGGGAGCTGTTTCCCCCAGCGGGGGGATGAAAGGAGGAAGTGAAAATGAAGATAACATGCACCATCATAGCAGTAACTACATTGCTCATGTTTGGATGTCCTGTTTGGGCCGCTTCTGAATATGATCTGCCAAGTGTTTCGAGGGTAGATTTGTACCCAAGGGGGGCGCGTGTTGTTTTTTCGCTGCCCATTGCTCCTTCTCTGCAGGCTGAACTGCCTGGCGGCTTTATCCCGTCAACTGTCAGACCTCTTCCGGCAGAGGGGCAGAAGGTTATTTCCTTCGAGGCCGACAAAGTGCCAAGACCGGGGTGGATTCCATCAAACCTGAGAGACCTCGACTCCTCCATCAAGGAGAAGGAAAAAGCTCTGGCCGTACTGACCGGCAAAACAGCCGCGATAAAACAGTCCTTCGACCTCCTGTCGGGTCCTCTTCCCAAAGATCTGAAAGGAGCCGACGTTGCTGAATACATTGAAGCGGCAAGAACTGCCCGTGAAAAAATGGAAACGGACCTCGTCTCCATTGTGTCAGAGATGGAGGAGCTTCAAAAAATACTCGATGTTATGAAAGCCGATTTTTCAGCCCGCATGCCTGATGACCCAGATACGGCAGTAGTCGTTGCCGCTAGAGTCGAAGGAGGTAAAGAACTGCTTGTGGAAGCCTGGACCCAGCAGGCAGGATGGAATCCATTCTACAGGATGAACCTCGATACATCATCCGGCATCATATCTTCCACCCTGCTGGCAAGAACCCGTCAACACACTGGCATGACGCTCGAAGGCGATCTTTTCTTTCATACCACAGTCCCCTCCACTGCTGTAAATCCACCTGAACTTGACCCTCTCGTGGCGGATTTTGCAGCAAAATCTTTCCGGAGTACCGCTTTCCTGGAAGATATGGCTCTTTCTCCGAGGGCTGAATTCAAACTTGGGTCCCCTGCACCTGTGGCTGCTCCTCCAGAAATAGTCCAGACAATGACCGACATGACTGCCGCGGCGAATGGGACGATTTCAGGAGACAACCGTCCGGCGGAATTTCTTCTCGGAGAATTCGAGCTGAAAAGCGAGGTTTCCGTCGTGTCCGTTCCTGTTCTATCCGAAGAGGCATGGATCACAGCTGAAGCCACAAATATTTCCGTTTCCATTCTTCCGGGCCCCGCCGAACTTTCAGTTGACGGGCAACTTTCTGCCAAGACAACTCTTCACGAGCATGGAACCGGAACAGACATAAATCTTGCCTTCGGTAAAATTCCCCTTGTCAAGGCCGTGAGGGAAAAAATGGTCTCGAAGGAAGGAAACACCTGGACGGGCAAAGGACGGATGGAAGATGGTTATTCAATCGAAATAACCAATGGGCTGGACAAGAAAATTACTGTTCTCCTAAAAGACAGAATTCCTCTTTCCGCCCAGGAGAAAATTTCTGTTGAGACTATGAAGATCGAGCCGAAACCGACGGAGCAGGACAAAGAGAATGTTCTATCCTGGAAGCTTCTTCTTGCTCCAGGAGAAAAGAAAAAGGTTGAGGTTCTCTACCGGGTGGGGTATCCTGCGGACGAAACAGTTGTTTTCAGATAAAGAAGACACTGCAGGGAAGGAGATGCAGCGCCAAAGATGAGTGCATGGATAACCCTTCCGCCGTTTGTATCGCTTCCCGTCGCAACTGCCCTTTTCCTTCTTGGAGGACAGACAGCGACGATGAAAATAGGAGCGCCCTTCTGGGCGCTCCTTATGATTGTTTATTTTATTCTGTGTGCTGCTTACGCTTCAGCCATATTGAAGCGGCTCTTTCATCTTCTGAGTCCTCTTCAGCTGCTGAGTCAGGGGTTGATTGCCACAGCCATTTCCCTTGAGTCGGGAACCGTTCATATTATCTCCTGGATGGGAGTCCTTGCGGCAGTTTCAGGTTCCTTCATTCTCCTCAACTTTTTTTTCAGATGGCGGGAACACATGAGGACGGAAGAAATGGATCTTCCTTCCCCTGGATATGCAATGTCTGATGCAGATTCAACGGTAGCGAATATCCCGGTGCCTGCACTGACCACAGATGCACAGGGAATAATAATTGAGGGAAATAGTGCATTTGCCTCTATTGTTCCGGAAAGGGCGTTATCAGGGATTCCTGTTACCGATTTTTTTATTCCCGGTGAAGATTCAGCATCCATTGGGGGAAAAGAATTCGCAGTATTCCAGGCACCTCTTGACGGCCTGTTCTTTTTTGCCTTTGTTGAATTACGAAGACAAAAGCAAAAAAATGGTTCCGGAAAAGGATCAGTCAGGCTGCTTGACGAGGCAACGGGGCTCTATTCTGCTGAATATGCGATGATCAGGATTTCAGAGGAACTCAGCAGGGCCTTTCGATACAGAAGGTGGCTCTGTGGAGTCCTGCTTTCCGTTGAATATACCTACATTCCCGGCCTAAATTACCAGGAGGACAAGGAAAATGCATTCATGGCAGCTTTCTCGGCATTTGTCAGCACGGCCATAAGGGACAGCGACATGGCTTTTTATCTCGGAGAACGGAAAATATTGATACTTCTTCCCGAAACGCCACAGCAGGGAGCGAAGGATGTCAGCCTTAAAATCAAGGAATTGCCCGACTCTCTCGTAGAACTCAAGAAGACCTTTCCCTTCACCGTAGAAATTGAATATGGATTTGTGTATTACAGCGGGAATTACCCCATGAATCAGGAGCAGTTCTTAGAGAAAATCCATTCAACCCTGGGAGGTTCTTCTGAATGAAGCCATTTCGTATCACGGTATTTCTGTTTCTTGCCTTTGTATTTCTTCAACTGGGTTGCATGGGACTGCGGGCCGAGGAAGCGGTAAAAACGCTTTCTCTGGAGGAAAAGGCCGGACAGATTATGATGTGTTTTTTCGAAGGACCGGAGATTTCTCCACAATTAAGAAAATTGATATCAGAATTGAAGATAGGAGGCGTCATCCTCTATTCGAGCCGTGGGAACATAGTTTCTACCGAACAAGTGAGTGAGCTTTGTGAAAGTATGCAGTCACTTGCTTCCGCTTCAAAAACCTGGCCTCTCTTCATCGGGATTGACCAGGAAGGCGGATTGATAATGCGGATTACGGAGGGCGTCACCCTCTTTCCCGGTAACATGGCACTGGGCGCAGCCAACGACGAGAATCTCGCTGCGGAAGCTGCCGGAGTTATTGCACGGGAGCTTGCTTCCTTGGGGATAAATATGAATTTCGCTCCTGTTGCCGACGTGAACAACAACCCCCTCAACCCGGTCATCGGCGTCCGCTCCTTCGGCTCTTCGCCAGATCTTGTCTCCCGGCTCGCATCAGCAATGGCTGCATCCTTTTCAAGGGAAGGGATTATTCCTTCTGCGAAACATTTTCCAGGTCACGGGAACACCGGGACAGACTCTCACACAGGCCTGCCTCTTATTTCCTCCACGAGGGAGGAACTTGAAAAAAATGAGATTCCTCCTTTCAGGGCCCTTATAATGGCGGGAGTTGAGACAGTCATGACAGCACACGTTCTTGTTCCGGCTCTTGACGGCACACTGCCGGCTACGCTTTCCCCCACCATTCTCGGGATGCTTAGAAAAGAAATGGGTTTTCCCGGGGTAATTATCACCGATTCTCTCGGGATGGGGGCACTAAAAAAGAACAGGACCATTGCTGAATCTGCTGTGGAGGCATTCAACGCCGGAGCTGATATTCTCCTTTTTGGAGCCGACAAGGGATACGAAGAGAAGGAGCATTTCGCTGTGTACGAAACCCTCCTCGAAGCGTGCAGAAGCGGAAGGATTTCACAGCAAAGGCTTGACGAAGCAGTGGGAAGAATTCTGGAGCTAAAAAAAGGATTCAGTCTCTTTGGCAGGCAGGATGGAGCGAGCAATGAAAAGACTTCTGATACTGAAGGAGAAATGATTTCAGCGAAGGTTGCGGAAAATAGCATAACGCTTGTTCGTTCGTGGGATAAAGCATCGGAAAGAATCAGAAAAAACGAAGAAATTCCCCTGATTTGGCCTGAAAATCATATTGCTTCCGGCAGAAAGCTTGCAGAGGACTGCCCCTTTTTTACGCTCTGCATCGTTCCGGAAAAACCTGAAAAAAACGATATCTGCCTGATAAAAGAAAAGATGCGTGGTAAAGACATTGTTTTTGCTGCAGAATACGACAGCTGGAAAAATAATTGCTGGCTTGATATGCTTGAAAACATCGGACAGGAGAAACTTTTTATTCTTTCAGCCCGAACACCTTATTCATTGCTTTCGCTTCCCGACGTAAGAGGTTTTTTTGCTCTTTATAGCGATGTCCCTTCAACCATGACCGCTTTGGGAAAAATACTTAACGGAAAATCACAGCCCAAAGGGAAACTTCCGGTTGAACTTCCAGGGCTCTATCCCTATGGATGGGGAGAAGAAACATTCTAGGAAGACAGAGTTTCAGCCTGCAAGAGAGAACACACCGCTGCGGGGAAAGGAAGAAACCTGCGACGACGATAGTGCTTTGGAGAGAAACCACGCCCCGTCTTCATTTTTATCCCAAACAAACCCAGAGTCCGCCTGTGCGCATGTGAAAAGAGGTCCATCGCAGTACCAGTTCCCGTCGGTATCTTTCATCCACATCATCACAACAACCTCCCGTATTTGAACATTTGTTTCTCTTACGGGATATTTATAACACTCACTCTCTCTTCTGTCAACATGGGTTGAAGAAGAAAAATTAATTTAACTCCAGTTCATTTTACAAAGGGAAGCTGCTCTCCTTCAGGCGATTTCAAGGCAGGAACGAGCAACGTCGTTTCAGGAACATTCGACTGTCCCTGGAGAAGATTCGCAAGGACGCGGGCTGCAGTTACCCCAAATTCAAAAGCTGGCCATTCAAGAGAATACAGGTCTTTCGGAGGAAGCGATCCCGGAGGGGTACAAAAAATGCCCTTTTCCTGTGCAACTTCGAAATGATCCATGCCGTCAAAAACAGTAAAAACGTTTTTCTCGCCATTTTTCCGGGGCAAAATAAGATCTGAGAGAAAAGGAAAATGCAGCCGGCCTTTTCCTCCGGAATATCTCAGCATATGCGTACCGTCTGTTAGGGCTGAAAGCCGCTCGACGGTAAGTTCAGGCGAGAGGAGAACCGCAGGAGTCCCGGGCGAAGAAAATCCGGCGGTTACAAAAGGGGCAGACGGAAACATGCTCCGCGGAGGAAGTAATGTGTCTTGCTCTCCTGCCCAGAGGATACAATCAACATGCCGGGCAGTAAGGTTAGAAAAGATTTCGTCCGGATGGAAACCCGGCAGTTTGATAAGAATATCCAGACCGATCCTTGAGAGCACTCTGTTGAGTCCGTCAAAAAAAGCTCCCGTCAACCAGGGTTCCATTTCTCCAAGGACGAGGGCGGCGATCCCGGTTTTCCCCCCCGAGAGGCTGCTGGCCGAAAGGTCGAGCCTGTAGCCTAACTGCTTTGCAATTCTCCAAACCCTTTCTCTCGTTGCCTGTGAAATGCGGGAATCTCCCCGAAGTGCCCTGCTGACCGTGGCCTTGTTCACACCCGCCAGGCGGGCAACATCCTCCATGGTCGCCTTCGTCATTTCGCGGCCCTGCTAAACGTCGAAGCATGTTCCGCCGATAAACTCCCTGATAATGGAATTATTGGGGATATTTTCCGACGGAATCATGGGGATGAATTTCATCATGGAGAGGAGACGCTGCGCATCACCGTACACGGCAGATCCTTCAGGGACCGTATGAAGAATGGGGTCAGCATAGGCTATGAGAGCTGAAAGTTCGTACGGAAGCGAAGAATTGAACATTATGTCTGCCCTTTTCTGGTAGGGGAAAACGAATTTCATGGCTCCCCTGATTACTTTCGGCCAGATTGTAAGCGTTGCCTCCGCGGAATGTCCACGTGTCCTTGAGTCACGGACAAGTCTCCTTAAAAGGCGGTTGTCTGTCGTACTTGTTCTGTTGTGGTCATCCAGATAGACGCCTGTAAGGGGAGAAACAAATATTCCATATCTCTCCTCTTTCGGGATGACATCAGTTATCCGGTCATTGAGCCCATGGATTCCCTCCATTATAAGGATATCCCTGGGCTGAAGCCGTACTTTTTTCCCCGGGAATTTCTTCCCTTCTATGAAGTCAAACTGTGGCAGAACAACTTCTTCCCCGGAAAGCAGAAGGGTCAGATGTTTTTCAAGAAGCTCAAGCTCAAGAGCTTCAAGTACTTCGAAATCGTAGTTTCCTTCCTCGTCCCTGGGAGTATTTTCACGGTCCACGAAATAATTATCCATAGCCAGTGTTACGGGATTTTTTCCGCACACCTGGAGCTGTATCTTCAGTCTTTCAGAAAGTGTCGTCTTTCCTGAACCCGAGGGGCCGGCAATTGCAACAACCTTCACTTTCGGCCTGGAGGAAATTTCTTCGGCAATTCTCGCGAGTTTTTTTGCATGAAAAGCTTCGGAGATGAGAATGACTTCGAGAGCTTTTCCTTCGGCAACTTTCTTGTGGAGGCTGTCCATCGTCCGCAAGTCGAGTATTTCCAGCCAACGGGCATAGTCGAGAAAAACGGAGGAAAGGTTCTTTGACGCACGGAAAGGAGGAAGAGCGCAGGGATAGTTGATCGTCGGGAATTGCAGCACCATGCCCGGTCCAAGGGGCTTGAGGTCGAAAAGCTTCAGGTAGCCAGTGGAAGGGGCAAGCGGAGCGTAGTAGTAGCCGTAAAGTTCCGCACAACGGTACAGTTCAATGGGGTCAACGCCAGCCCACTTGAAGAGACGGGCAACTTCCCCGCTTCCCTGCCGTTCGAAGATTTTCCGTGCTTTGTCAAGTGAAACAACTTTCCTGATAAAAGGGAGATCCTTGGCTACAAGCTCTGACATCATAGTCTTGATTGCGAGGAGATCTTCCACAGAGAAAGTGCCTTCAGGATCCTCCCAATAGTACCCTTCGCTTATGGAATGCCTGAGGACAATATCCCGGTTCAGTGCTTTTCTGGAGGCAAGTACAAGAAGAAAACTAAGAGAACGGCGATATACTTCAATGCCTTCAAAAGACGAGGTATCTATAAACTCCACTTCTGCGGAGTCCTCAATGACCCAGTCAAGGGACCGGAGATAGTTATTGACTCTCCAGGCAACTACAGAATCTTTCCCTTCAGGGTGGCTTTCAGAAAGAACGGCTTTTCCTGTAACGGGAACGTCGCTGGAAAAAACGGGCCCGTTTTTGACATTGACGGTAAACGCCAAAAAACTTCCTCCTCTCGGTTGGAAAAAGGATGTTGCCTTGATGAATAAAGTGGACTATGCTGTATCTTATCATATTCCACTATGCCATAAAACCGCGAGGAGAACCCTATGGAGAACGGAAAAGGGAAAACCAAAATCTACGATCAGGTCGTTGAAACAGTGAAAAAAATGATTGCTGAGGGGATACTGCCTCAAGGCTCTCCTCTTCCTCCTGAGCGTCAGCTGATCGAGGAGCTGAATGTCAGCAGAAGTTCCCTCAGAGAAGGCTTCCGAATACTGGAAATGATGGGATTTATAGAAAGCATCCCCGGAAAGGGACGTTTCGTCCGCAGGTCTCGGGGTGAGGGCGGCGGTACCGGACGGGTTCCCCTTCAGGATGAGGCCATTCTTGAGCTTGTTGAGGCACGTCTCATCCTTGAGCCCGCCATTGCCGTTGAGGCAGCCAAGCACGCCTCGCCATCGGATCTGACGAGGATCAGACGAATCCTCACAAAAACAGGGAAAGACGTTGAATCACTGGAGCATCGCGCTCAGTGCGATTATGACT
>LSQX01325540.1_pt1 | contig 13654 bp, 10 predicted proteins | sample 654561 | NCBI WGS metagenome assembly LSQX01 (sample SAMN04489861, study PRJNA283612) | anaerobic digester metagenome | isolation source: 4 biogas reactors fed with cattle manure at either 37C or 55C with and... | place: Denmark: Kongens Lyngby | collected 2014 | reverse complement strand
CCTGTGAAAATAATTCCTTTGGGATTCATAGATTTTATTCTATCAATAGAAGCGTTATAAGGGATTGCTTCGCAGTAAACATTAGCATCCCTGACCCTTCTTGCTATAAGTTGGTTATATTGACCGCCGAAATCAAGAATCAGAACCACTTCATTATTCAAATTAACCTCTCCTTCAAACACAAATATAATCTATAATTATATCTAAGTTCAATGTGTAATGCAAAATAAAAATTTTAGAATTTTGTATTCTTTTAAAACTTTTTTACCAAAGCTATTTTTATATCAATGGGTACGAAATTTTATTCACTGGTAATATAAGATTGACTTAGATATGTATTAACTTTAAAATTAAATAATTAGAACACATTTTTTTATTTTTGATAAAGGAGGTTCCCAATGTTTAAGATTGTTAAAAAGGCAGTACTTAATCCTTGCGTAAAACTCTTAGAGATTGAAGCACCTTATATAGCAAGAAAAGCAGAACCGGGACAGTTTATAATTTTAAGAATAAATGAAAACGGAGAAAGAATACCCTTAACCATCGCAGATTATGACCGTGAAAAAGGAACTGTCACAATAATATTCCAGGAGGTCGGCAAAACGACAAAACTTCTTGGCACTCTTGAAGAAGGTGGAAATATCTTGGATTTTGTAGGTCCTTTAGGAGTTGCTTCCCATTTTGAAGGACTTAAGAAAGTTGCAGTCATAGGTGGAGGTCTAGGAACAGCAATTGCCTATCCCCAAGCAAAGAAACTTCATAGCATGGGTGTTGAAGTCCACTCCATAACCGGTTTTAGAAATAAGGATCTCATAATCTTGGAAAAAGAGATGGAGAATGTAAGCGACAAACTTTATATAACTACCGATGACGGTTCCAACAGTAACAAGGGTTTTGTAACCGACGTGCTGAAAAAGCTTATAGAAGAAGGTAATAAATATGACCTTGTAATTGCTATCGGTCCATTAATTATGATGAAGGTTGTGTCTAACCTCACAAAACAGTATGGAATTAAAACTGTTGTCAGCATGAACCCGGTTATGATTGACGGTACGGGAATGTGTGGCGGATGTAGGGTAACAGTAGGCGGCAAGATAAAATTTGCCTGCGTTGACGGTCCTGATTTTGACGGACACGAAGTGGACTTTGATGAGGCTATCAGAAGACAAACAATGTACAAAAAAGAAGAAAACAATTCGATTAACCACAAGTGCAAGTTAGGAGGGGGTAACAATGCCTAATATGTCACTTAAGAAAGTAAATATGCCCGAACAGGATCCCAACGTCAGAAACAAGAACTTTTTGGAGGTTACTTTAGGCTACACAGAGCAAATGGCTATAGAAGAAGCTCAAAGGTGTCTCGGCTGCAAAAACAAGCCTTGCGTTGACGGGTGTCCTGTTAATGTTAAAATACCTGATTTTATAAGCCTGATAGCTGAAGGTAAATTCAAAGAGGCCTATGAAAAAATACAGGAAACAAATAATCTCCCGGCAATCTGTGGAAGAGTCTGCCCTCAGGAAAGCCAATGCGAGCAACTTTGCGTAAGAGGAAAAAAAGGTGAACCAGTGGCAATCGGAAGATTGGAAAGATTTGCAGCAGATTGGCATATGTCCAACAGTGAAACAATTATTGAAAAAACTGAGAACAATGGAAGAAGAGTTGCAGTTATAGGTTCTGGACCTGCAAGCCTCACCTGCGCTGGAAACTTAGCAAAAATGGGATATAACGTTACCATATTTGAAGCATTTCATGTGCCCGGCGGAGTACTAATGTACGGAATACCTGAGTTCAGGCTTCCAAAAGCACTCGTTCAAAAGGAAATAGATATGATTAAGCAGTTGGGCGTAGACATTAAAACAAATATGGTTATCGGAAAAGTTCTGTCAATTGACGAACTCAAATCAGAAGGCTTTGAAGCTGTGTTTATCGGTTCAGGTGCTGGACTCCCTAGTTTTATGGGTATTCCCGGCGAAAACCTGAATGGTGTTTACTCAGCAAATGAGTTCCTGACAAGGATAAACCTCATGAAGGCTTACAAGTTCCCGGATTGCGATACTCCTGTCAAGGTAGGCCGAAACGTTGCAGTTGTTGGCGGCGGTAATGTTGCTATGGACGCAGCAAGAAGCGCAAAAAGGCTTGGTGCAGAAAATGTATATATCGTATACAGACGTTCGGAAGCTGAAATGCCTGCGAGACTTGAAGAGGTTCATCATGCCAGAGAAGAAGGCATTATATTCAAGCTACTTACAAACCCGACCTCCATTAAGGGTACTGAAGACGGTTGGGTAAAAGGCATGGAGTGCGTTGAAATGGAACTAGGAGAACCTGATGCCTCAGGAAGAAGAAGACCTGTTGCCAAAAAAGGGTCTGAACACGTTATAGGCGTTGAAACAGTTGTTATAGCCATAGGACAATCTCCAAACCCATTGATTTCCTCCACCACTGCCGATCTGGATACACAAAAATGGGGCGGTATCATTGTCGATGAGGAAACAGGTGCAACAAGTAAGGAAGGTGTTTTTGCCGGCGGTGATGCCGTAACTGGTGCAGCTACAGTAATTCTTGCAATGGGAGCAGGAAAAAAAGCCGCCAAAGCAATAGACAAATACCTAAATAGCTAAATTCCCCCAGGGACAAGGGGACAGGTACCTTGTCCCTCTTTATGCCTTACAAATCATGGCTTGCATTTTCCTTACGCCCTATCTATAACACTCTTAGATATGCCTGTCACTCTTGATAATTGTCTTATAGAGACACCTTCCATTCCCTTTATTTCTCTGATTATTTTATTTCTTCTCTTCAACTCCAGTTGCTGAAACTCATTCATATTGTGAATGCCTCTTTCCTCTAAATATGCTCTTACTACATTATCTGTAACTCTGATTCTCTTGTCATAATCCAAGCACCTATCTTCATTCTGTTCATTTGTATGCATAATGAAAGCTTTAATAGCTTTTTGGCTATAGTCTGAATATAATTGCAACACAAAATGAACATCTGTTATTTCATTTTTTTCTGCATACTCATTATAACTGCTCCATTTGTACTTGTCGGTGCTTTTCACCAACCCTGCTTTCAACGGGTTCTGGTGAATATATCTAAGTACTGTCAACAAATATGATTCATCTTCCACAACTTCACTTTTGTAGCGCTCCTGAAATAAATGCCCAGATCTTTCATACTTGGCATTGTACCAATAAACATAACTGCTGCATATCCTTTTAATTACAGTTGATATCGGCTCTTCTGTTTCCTTTAATAACAAATGAACATGGTTTCCCATTAAACAATAACCATAAAGTTTATATTTGCTTATATCCTTGTACCTTTCTATAGTCTCTAAAAATCTTTCTCTGTCTTCATCATCTTCAAATATCTCCTGCCTGTTTATTCCTCTTAACATTATATGAAATATACCACTCTCACTCTTTTTCCGCGCATATCTAGGCACGTAACCACCCCCTGAACCAGTATATCACATTTTTTACAGGAGGGACAAGGTACCTGTCCCCTTGTCCCTTTGTAAATGTTGTTTGAAATTTGTCCGATATATACATAGATTACTTGAATACAGAAATTGAGAGGAAGAATAATCATGAACGAAAAGCCTTTGAATATAGGTATCGTAACTATGTATATAGAAAACTTTTATTTCGGTTCTTTGATAAAGGGTGTACAGAATACCGTAAAGCAAGAAGGTGGAAGACTTTTTATATTTAATACATATATGTTGGATAGATTCAGAACAGATGTGAAAGGAGATGAAGACTATTATTCGTTTTCACTTAACCATATTGATGGATGGATAATTCTTTCATTAGGAGTAAAGCAGGAATATATCAATATGATTATTAATACAGGCAAGCCTGTTGTACAAATCGGACACAGAAAAGATTACTATAACTGCACAGCAATACTTGATGACAGCTACAACGGCGGTAAGCTGGTGGTGGAACATCTTTTATCACATGGGCATAAAAAAATAGCTTTTGTAGGTACAACTAATATAGACGACATGTTGGCGAGACATTCAGCGTATAAGGATGTACTAGATACTCATGGTCTTTATGATGATAAAATTGTTTATTATGTTGAATCTCCTATGCCAGAATTCGGTAAAGCGTTAATCATTGATATCATTAAAAAAGGAATAAACTTTACTGCTATATTTGCCGGCAACGATTATTTGGCCATCGGATTGATAGAAGGACTGAAAGAGGCTAACATTGATGTTCCAAAAGATATTGCCGTTATAGGATATGATAATTCTGACACAGGTAGATTATATAAACCTGCTTTAAGCAGCATGGATCAGAATACTTTTAAAATAGGTGAAAGCGCAGGAAAAACGGTGTTTAGACTTATTCATGGTGAAAATCTGAAAATAGTAAAGATAAAATCAGACCTTTTTATCAGGGAATCATGTGGTTGCCAACTTAATACTATCAATGATGATAACAGCAAAAATAGTATAGAACTAAAGAAATCTATGATTGATAGGCTCGAAGAGGTTTTATACAAAAACTCCGATCTGGGTACCGAATTTTTTTCACTTAGTATGAGCGACATACTAAAAGCCATCCCCCAAATAACCGATGAGTATAAATGGTTTTGCTTCGGCTTGTTTAGCGAAGACTATGGATCTAGATATAAAATAATTATACAAACGGTTGTTGATAAAATCAAAAAAACAACCTCTAATAAAAAAATTGAGTATGATTTGGGTAATTTTCCCCCTTTGGAATTGATGCCAAGTTATGATCCTCAATCAAATGATGTCATATTGGTATTACCTGTTTCAACTGAAAAAAAGAACTTAGGTATACTGGCGTATATAACAGAAATTCGTGAAGAAAGCAGTTCGTTTTTGTATGACATGCATATATTACTTTATAACCTTCTAGGTATTGCTATAGACAGAAACATTGCAATGACGAACTTGAAAGATACGTTAGAATCGCTGAAAAAAACACAGGAACAGCTTATAGAATCTGAAAAGATGGTATCTCTTGGAAGTCTGGTAACAGGAGTGGCTCATGAAATAAATAATCCCATTGGTGTAAGTGTAACTGCAACAAGTTATTTGGAAAACATTACCCTTCAACTAAAACAGTTATTTGATGCAAACAAGTTGACGAAAACAGACTTACTTAGATTAATGAATAAAAATAATGAATCTGTAAAAATACTTGCTAAAAATCTGCAAAAAGCGTCTGTTCTTATGAGAAGCTTTAAACAGATAGCTGTTGATAATACATTAGATGAAAAAAGAATTTTTAAAGTAAAAGATTATTTGGAAGATGTTATATTGAGCCTCGGTGCAAGATTAAAAAAGAAAGCTATAAAAGTAAATCTTATATGCGAAGAAGATCTTTGCTTATATTGCAATCCAGGTGGAGTCTTCCAAGTTTTTACAAATCTCATTTTAAATTCAATTATACATGGCTATGACGAAAGAAACGGTGGAGAAATATCAATTAAATTTGAAAGAAAAAAAGATGAACTTTTAATAGTTTACAAAGATGACGGTAATGGAATGAAAAAAGAGACTTTTGACAGAATTTTCGAACCCTTCTTCACCACTAGAAAGGGCATTGAAGGTTCAGGATTAGGGCTTAACATAATAAGCAATATAATAGTGCAAAAATTTCACGGAACTATAGACTGTGAGAGTGAATATAATAAAGGAACAAAATTCTTAATTCATCTGCCGCTTACTTTGATTTCAGAATCGTGACCGCCCATCAAGGGTACGAAATTTTGCCTCTTTCGTTTTACTCCAAGAGACCCTAATAAAAAAACCATTTTATAAAAACCGGATTTATTCCGATATAACGTAAGTAATCAACTATTTTCACATTATAGGTATAGATGGAGAAAGGATTAATTATGCATAGCAGATTACATATAGGTGTCATTACAAGATACATAGAAGGGATATACCACGGTTGCTTAATAAACGGCATTCATAAATTTGCAAAGGAAAATGACATTAAGCTGTTCGTTTTTAATACTTTTATGATCAGCCGTTTTTTTACTGATGAAAAAAAAATTGAAAATTATTACTCTTTAGCTTCCAATCATATAGATGGATGGATAGTATTGTCAGAAGGCGCAAGTGAAAATCATATAAATACAATTGTCAACTCCAATAAGCCTATTGTATTTATTGGCATTAGCAAGAAACCTGAAAATTGCACAGTGGTAAAAAGCGACAATATTTCCGGTGCCTTTCAAGCTGTTGAGCACCTAATAAAGCACGGGCACCGGAAAATAGGTTTTATAGGCTGGATGGAACTCGATGATATAAAGGAACGTTTAGAAGGATATAAAAATGCATTGATAAAAAACGGCTTACCCTGTGATGAAAGACTTATTTGCAGATCTGCCAATACATTACCCAAAGACGGCAGACTGGCGATTGAACGGTGGATAAATGGAGGCATTGATTTTACTGCAATACTTACCTGTAGTGACGGTATAGCATCCGGAGCCTCAAAAGAGCTTATGAGTTACGGTTTGTCGGTACCAGATGATATAGCTGTTATAGGTTACGACAACAGTCCAGTTGCCCTAAGAAGCACTCCAAGGATAACTTCGGTAGATCAGAACATTTATAGCCTTGGATATGCGGCAATACAAAACTTAATAGAAGAAATAGCCGATAGTTCAAAAAGAGGAAGAACCATACTGATTAATTCCAGTCTTGCATTAAGAGAATCATGCGGTTGCAGTACTAGTGTTTGTGAGAAAAATAAATTTACGAAAGAGAACACAGAGAAGAAAGATGCAATTATAAAGTATCTTGAAGATGCAATTCTAAAAAATTCCGATATCGGTACAAGATTACTCACGACGGATATTGATGGAATTAAGAAACTGTTCCCTTACATGGTTGATAATTATTCTTGGGAATGTATAGGCTTTTGGGGCGACAAAAAATCGGATCACAAAGAATTAAATATAAAAGCCCTGTATGATAAATTTAAGAAGGAAGAAATTATTAACCTGAGCTGTAGCATGGAAAACTTTCCTCCACTGGAACTTTTGCCGGAAACAATATACAATAACGATGATATCCTATGGGTAATGCCGATATCTTCATCAACGAGAAATTGGGGTGTAGTTGCTTATTCAGCTCCGTTTGTCGAAGCCGCTTCCCTCATAAAATATAATATATTTATTGTAATAATAACTCTTTTAGGGATTGCAATGGATCGTGACATGGCAAAAACCGAATTGGAAGCTGCATTAGAAGCTCTCAAGCAATCTCAATATCAGCTTATCCAGTCAGAAAAGATGGTATCGTTAGGAGGAATTGTTGCCGGAATAGCCCATGAAATTAATACTCCTATAGGAGTCAGTGTAACAGCAGCCTCTTTCCTTGACGAAAAAAACGACGAAATATTGACATTATTGGAATCAGGAAAGCTCAAGAAATCTGATCTTGAAAAACATATAAACACTACACTCGAAACAATTAACATTCTTATGATTAATCTGGATAAAGCATCTAATCTTGTTAAAAATTTTAAGCAAATTTCTGCAGACCAAACCACTGGAGAAAAAAGGTACTTCTTTGTAAAGGATTATATTAATGATGTTTTACTTAGTCTAAATCCAAGGATTAAAAAATCCAATCATAAAATAATTTTTAAATGCGTGGAAAACCTTAATATTTATGCATCCCCAGGCAGACTATCACAAATCATAACAAATCTTGTTGTTAATTCTCTTACTCATGCATTTGAAAATATAAATGAGGGTATAATCACCATTAATATATTTAAAGAATCTGACGAAATTATTATTGAGTATAGTGATAATGGTAAAGGTATAGATAAAAAAGACATAAAAAAGTTATTTGAACCATTTTTTACGACAAAAAGAGGAAAAGGGGGAACGGGCTTAGGCCTTAATATTGTCTACAACATTATAAATAATGAATACAAAGGAAAAATCAAATGCAAGAGTACCCTTGGAAAAGGTACAGAGTTTATTATAAGAATACCTGAAAAAGAGGTGCATTAATCTAATGTCTAACAATAGTATTAATTTGGATAATGAATATATGAATTTTTTCGATGAATCTATTGACGATATATCCTTAGAAGATAAAGGCAAACGATGGAAAATCATGATAATAGATGACGACCACGAGGTTCATTCTATTACAAAGCTTGTTCTCAGCGATTTTTCATATAATAATGTTGCTATTGAATTTATTGATGCATACTCTTCAAACGAGGCAAAAGAATTACTTCAAATCCATGAGGAAATAGCAATAATTCTTCTTGATGTTGTCATGGAAGAAGAAGATTCAGGGCTAAAGCTTGTACACTATATACGAAGTGAATTAAAAAACTATGAGGTAAGAATAATACTAAGAACAGGTCAACCTGGACAGGCACCTGAAAAAAGCGTTATAGTTAACTATGATATAAACGACTATAAAGAAAAAACCGAACTTACAGCCCAGAAGCTTTTTACAACAATTGTAGCTTCCTTAAGGGCATATGAAAGCATACACATTACCAATGTTAATAAAAAGGGTTTGGAAAAAGTTGTAAAAGCATCATCATATCTTTTTGAAGTACAGTCAATATCAAAGCTTTCAGCTATTGTTCTTGAACAGATAAATTCAATGCTTTGCTTTTACAAAAACATACCGTTAAAACAACAGTCAAGTTTTGTTGCTTTCAAAACCGAAGAAAATTATTTTATTACCGCCGCATCAGGTGATTACTCTGACAATATAAATGCGGATATAGTAGAAATTCTTTCAGAAAGTCTGTATATAGAAATGCTTGAAAAAATAAAGGAAAAGAGAATCTTCACTATAGACACAAACATTATAATTCATTTTAAAAGTGTTACAGATCTTGAATATATTCTCTTCTTTGAGAACACCGGAGAAATTGGAGAACTTAATAAAAGCATTCTTGAAATATTCAGTCATAATATTTCAAATGCTTTTGAAAATGCTGCATTAAACCTCAAGCTACAGGATACACAAAAGGAAATTATATATACATTAGGTGAAATTGCAGAGGTTCGCTCTAAAGAAACAAGCAACCATGTAAAAAGGGTTGCAGAATTCACAAAGCTTCTTGCAATTAAATATGGAGTGTCCGAATCCGATGCGGAAATAATCTCTCTTGCATCTGCCATGCATGACATCGGCAAGCTTGGTGTCCCGGCAAGTATTTTAAATAAACCCGGCAAGCTTACTTTTGAAGAATTCGATATCATTAAAACCCATTCCAGCATAGGGTATGATATGCTCAAAAATTCAACTAAAGAAATAATACAAACTGCAAGTATCATTGCATATCAGCATCACGAAAAATATAATGGCAGCGGTTATCCTAATGGACTTAAAGGCGAGGAAATTCATTTATATGGAAGAATTACGGCAATAGCAGATGTTTTTGATGCTTTAGGTAGTGCCAGAGTTTATAAGCAGGCCTGGGATCTCGAAAAAGTATTAGAGTACTTTAAATCGCAAAAAGGAGAGCATTTTGACCCTCAACTGGTAGATATATTATTAAATAATATAGACGAATTTCTTGCAATAAGAGATTCCTTCAAGGATACATTATAGGAGTGGAATGTAATCTTTCACAGCTTTATACTTCAAGTCCGTTCAAATAATTAAACTCTTTTCCCTGATACCTTTCCTCTTCCCTTATCTTCTTCTCTATCATATCATGTATTTTCCACCAGCTTGTATCCCAGTTGCAAAAAAGGCTTCTCTCTTTTGGCGCCCTCCCTATTATTCTTTGCACTACAATAGAAGGGGCAAGATGCTCAAGAAACAGAACAGCTCTTTCGATATATTCCTCAATAGCAAGGGGTACAACTTCTCCCCTTTCATACATATCTCCCAGTACAGTGTTTTTCAATACATAAAGAGAGTGACATTTCACCTGGTTTACTCCAAGTGCTGATATAATTCTGGCTCCCTCTCTGACATCTTCGACTGTATCCATAGGAAGATCTAATATATAGTGGGCACAGGACTCAAGTCCGAAATTCTTTATGGAAAGAACCGCTCCAATAAACTCAGCAAGCAGGTGTCCCCGGTTTAGAAGCTTCAACGTATGATAGTTAACCGTCTGAAGCCCAAGTTCAATTACTATATCAACACCCTTCTCGCTCTTTATAAACCTTAACAATTCCAAATGTTTTTCAGGAATGCAATCGGGTCTGGTAGAAATATAGATTGCTACAATATTGTCTGCACAAGCTTCAAATATGTATTTTTTAAAGTCCGCAAACGGAAGGTACGTGTTTGAATAGTTCTGAAAATAGGCTATAAATTTTTCTGCCTTGTAGTTTTCACCTATATATTTTGAGTTCTTTGAAAGTTGCTCTTTTACATCAAGAAAGCTTGGAAGGCTTTCAAAGCCAGCTCCTTCCTCACCGCAGAAAATACAGCCCTTGCTACTGAGTCTGCCGTCCCTGTTAGGGCACGTAACAGGGAGATTCAAAGGCAACTTGTAAACTTTAGAGCCATATTTTTGTTTCAAATAATCTGAAAATTTGTTGTAAAGCATTTTACCTGCTCCGTTTCTTTCATACTGATTTGGAATTATATATTTAAAGCTTTATTTATAGCGTCATATACCTTCCTTAAAGGAATCCTGTTTTTTATTGCAATTTGCCTGCATTCTTCGTACTCAGGAGTTGCCTTTCTTGCATCACCATTACCTGATATCTTTATACTAACCTCACCAAATTCTGTGCTGACTTTTCCTATCTCCCTGTCAAGAACATATCTTTTGGATAACTTACGTCTGACTCCTAATGTTGATGTCTCAGATAATACAATATCGACAAGTTTTTGTTCCTTATCAGGCTCTGAAATTACAGTCAGCATAATACCCATCCGGTTTTTTTTCATGTAGGCAGGCATATAAAAAACGTCTAGTGCACCATTCTCAAACAGTCTTTCCATAACATATCCCAGAACCTCAGGGTTCATATCATCAATATTTGTCTCAAGTACAGATACTTCACCCTCTTTAGCATTTTCTTCTGTCAACTTGCCTATAATGCATCTTAGAGCATTAAACCTTCCGGTTTCTCTTTTTCCCGCTCCGTAGCCCACACCTTCCACAATCATTGGTGGCATTGTCCCAAACTCAGATACCATACACTTTATAAGCCCCATACCTGTAGGAGTTACGAGTTCCGTATTCACATCTTCAGTAATATAAGGTATGCCACTCCCCTTCAGCATTTCCATAACCGCAGGAACAGGAACAGGCAATTTCCCATGCTGGCACTCTATAAAGCCAGTACCGTCATGAAGGGGCGAAGAATACACCTTTTGTGCCCCAAGCAAATCCATGCAAATGGCCACACCTACTATATCAACAATAGAATCAACTGCTCCAACCTCATGGAAATGAACCTGGCTGATGTCCTTATTATGGACTGTTGCTTCAGCTTTTGCAACTTCTAAGAATACTTTCTTGCTAAAATCCTTTACTTTGGCGGATAAGTCGCTCTTGTCAATCATAGCTTCAATATCCGCTATGCTGCGTGCAGTATGATGGTGGTCATGATTGTGGTGCCCATGATTGTGTTCATTACCAGTTATAGAAACCTCTACATCCATTACCGAAATCGCACTCTTGAGTTTCTTTTCCATATGTATATGATATCCTTCAAGATTTAATTTATTAAGCTCATTTATAAATCTATCCCTGTCAATACCCAAATCCAGAAGTGCACCAAGCATCATATCCCCGCTTACTCCTGAAAAACAGTCAAAATATATCGCTTTCATATACTCCACTCCTTTTTCAACATTCCTAAAGCTTGTTTATCATACTTGCCAAAAAACCTGCACCAAAACCGTTATCTATATTGACAACACCTATTCCCGATGCGCAACTGTTAAGCATGGTAAGAAGTGCCGACAGCCCTCCGAAGTTGGCTCCATAACCTACACTCGTTGGAACTGCAATAACAGGCTTGTCAACAAGACCACCCACAACACTTGCAAGCGCCCCTTCCATTCCGGCAACCACTATCAACACATTAGCCTTCATGATAACATCTGTACTCGCAAACAACCTGTGAATTCCTGCAACTCCGACATCATAAATACGTTCAACCAAGTTTCCCATGGTTTCGCAAGTAACGGCAGCTTCTTCTGCAACAGGTATATCTGATGTGCCAGCTGTAACCACCGCAACTACCTTACTTGTCTTAACAACATCAATTCTTTTGACTGTTACAATTCTGGCACCCTCATAATATACCGCATCTGGCGCTACTTTTTTGATCCCTTCAAAAACCTTTTTATCTGCCCTTGTTGCCATAATATTATTATTTTTTTCCATTAGTTTTTCCACTATCGCTATTATCTGACCTACAGTCTTTCCCTGACAGTATATTACTTCAGGATATCCGTTTCTGATGTTACGGTGATGGTCAACCTTGGCAAATCCGAGATCTTCAAATGGAAGTTTTTTTAAATCCATCATTGCTTCATCAATGCTTGTCTGTCCGTTTTTTACATTCTCAAGCAAACCTCTCAAATAATCTGCATTCATATTATTCAACTCCAAAAAACAAATTAATCATAAATAGACAATATATTATCAATTTTTTCGGCCTCATCACTTTTGAGGGATCCTTTTTCCAAAGCAATTTCAAGCGTTCTTTTCCCCATTACCCTATATATTTCCGAAAGTTCCTGACTCATCCCGGAAATATGTTCAAGATGCTTGCTGACAACCTTATAATCACCCCTTGATACAGGACCGGTTAAAGCACCTATACTGCCGAATCTCTCAAGGTTGCCAACCGTATTTTTTAAAAGAGGCAATAATGCCTTATCAGCGGTTTCTTTATCAAAACCTATCTTTTCTAAAATCTCTCCTGCTGTATAGGATAGTGCGACAGTGTAATTGGAAATTATACAAGCTGCAGCATGGTATAACGGTTTGTCTTCTTTGTCAATCCTTACAATGGTTCCCTTAAAAACTTCTACAATTTCCTTTGCCGCTTCAAAGGCCTTTTCATCCCCTTCAAAACCATAACAAATATTATAAAGGTACTTCCAACTGTTTTCTCTTTCTGCAAATGATTGAATGGGATGGAGCGCTCCCGTAAATGCACCCAATTCACTCAAGGAAGCAAGAATATCAGTGGTCATAGCTCCACTCATATGGAAAAAAAGTTTGGTTTTAACCGCCTTATCTCCAGCCTTTTGTATAATTTCCTTTGCTACAGCCTCAATTTCCCTGTCTGACACCGCAATAAATACTATATCCGAGTTTGTTACAGTGTCAATAAGGCTATTATCAGGGGCTTTATCCAATTTTAATAAATCACAAAGATATTTATAGGAAGTATCGCTTCTGGTTTTAAGACCAGAAATGCTGTATCCTTCCCTATTTAGCGCAAGGGCAAGAGCACAGCCTACTTTCCCTGCTCCAACTATACCTATTTTGCACTTTCTCTCCATCCAGCCGCCACCAATCTCAGGTTTATTAACTCAACTTTCCCACTTATGGTATTTAATAACACCAAAAATGCACTTCTCTGTTTATGCCCCGCTTTTATCAAAATAATATCATAAATTTCTTATTGTTGGTATACCCTAAAGCTATATTAATCACAAAAATAATTCTA
>LSQX01171356.1_pt1 | contig 13654 bp, 19 predicted proteins | sample 654561 | NCBI WGS metagenome assembly LSQX01 (sample SAMN04489861, study PRJNA283612) | anaerobic digester metagenome | isolation source: 4 biogas reactors fed with cattle manure at either 37C or 55C with and... | place: Denmark: Kongens Lyngby | collected 2014 | reverse complement strand
CAAAAACCGACACATGTATGTCCAGCACGTTCGAGTGCCAGCCTAAACCCGCCTATCCCGGCGAATAAATCCAAGAACCTCATGCTACCACCTGCACTATGTATAAATATTCAATGTATATTCATTACCCACATCGGGTAGGGTATGATGGGGAGTGTTGGCTCCCCATCTGACCAAAATTAAACCCTCTCCCTACTCGCCTCGAAAATGCGCCGAGATGTCGTGCCCGCAGAAGGGGCAGAAGTTCATTAACGCTCCACCCTTGGAGCACTCCCCCGAACGAATCACTGCTCCGGTACGGGTCACTTCGCCGGTCTTGGTGTTCCTGAACTCCAACAGGTACGCGCCTTTGCATTGTGCGTTGGGCTCAGGATGAAGCACTCTTTTCAACAATTTGCAGGCTTTCAGGATGCCGTTCTCAACAACACAGCCCTTCAGATGATCACCCATCACAGGCCCTCCTTTCGACCAGTTCCAACTCGTGTTCTTCAAGTCGGATCAACCCGTTGTCCACAACGTACGTATAGCACTCCCAAGGCTCATCCCACATCGCACCGTCAGTGATCGTTGCAACGCGATCACCAGCCCACGGATAGAGCACTTTCACACGATCCCCGATTTGAAATTTCGGTTCCGGCAAATCTGCCGCCAACTGCTCGCTCACCAATCCTCACCTCTCCCCTTTTGGTAGATGCTCATAGCGTCACCTTCCGCTCCGGGTACAGTTGCAGCAGATCCGATGATGTCATCTCGTGCAGCCGCAGCTCATTCGCCTTCCACTTCACGCTCCTTGCGGTGCGCCCCAACCTCTTCGCTATCTCCCTGTAGCTGTAGGCTCCGTACATGCGCGAGAGTATGTACAGCTCCTCGCTCGTCCAGTGGCGTCCATGTTGCTCGTTCATGAGCCATCCCCTTTCTGCACCCATTCGGTCCCTATCCTTGGCAAGCTAGTAACTCTCTAAGAACGGCCGTCCTGCCGCCAAATCCTGCAACACGTGGACTTCACTGTCCGCCGAGAAAGATCCTTCACGAACAACGATCTCGTTAATCCGCATGATCCCAAGCGACTTCTCCCTGCCATCAGGATCCTGGTTCAACCCGAATTGTGCCGTTACGTGGGCGAGCTTACGCTTGTCCTCCGAGAAGTTCGTCATATTGAGACGGCCCTTTTTGTATGACTCGGCGTCCGCTTGCGTAGCTGTAATCAAAAGGCAGTGCCTTTCCTGGGACAGGGCACGCAAGGATTTCCACACATGATCCTGCCTATGGCGGTACTCAGTTACCCTCGCATCGTCACTTGACAGGATGTCTGCATAATCCACAATCACAATATCGGGGACAAACCCATCATACCGTTCCCAGTCGTCCAAACACCTACGCATTTCCGTTACCGTCAACGTGCCGGCTGGGTAGGTGATCAAACGAAACCGCCTTTTGTACCGCTGGAAGAAGGCTCGAAGTCGTTCCTTTGCCTCTGAGGCGTCTAGTGGTTTGACAGCATTGACCTTTTCCAACCACACACTGCCGATCCGGGCAGTACACCCAAAAGCATCGCATGGGCGGTAGTTAGGGTTCTCTTCATACTTCTGCATTAAGGTTTTGATGTTGATGAATTGGTCCTGACCCTGTTTAAACATCTCGAGACTTAAGTGGTCAAAAATACCATGGTCGCAGTTGCGTGCCGCTCGGTCACAAAGGTCCAGTTGGTTTAGAACACAGTCCCCCACCGGACGGAACCGCTCCTGACAGTATTGTTCCATGTCAGACTTCTGAGCGATGTAGATACAGATACGCCGCAGGACCTGTGTCTCCGTCATGTCACCGGCTACGAAGAACGCCACGTTGGCCCGTTGACGAATCCCCCGAAGTCCCATGTCAATTAGGGTCCAAGACTTTCCACGTTTTTCAGGCGCTAGAAACGAAACGAAAGCCCCTCTGGTTAGGTGCGGGTTAAGCATCTTCCCCAAGGCGCCAGGGTACTGGAGGACACTTTGAGCCGCCTCAGAGAACGCCCGGTCAATACGGTCCAGGGTTTCTTCGTCTGACAACTCAATACCCTTTTCCTGGTCCTCTACGATAGCCGGTTGGTAGGACCGAAGTAACTGCTCAGCCTCATCCACCTTACCTGCGTCAATCAGAGCCTGAACTTTCTCACTGTGTCTTTCAAGGTCCTTGGCTTTGAAGTACCGGATGGTCTTGTCATACAGGTATGGGGCGTTGAATTGGGAACCTCTACCGTACTCATCACTTAGGCTGGCAAGGACTTCTTCTATGTACTGTGCATCAGCCTTTGGAATGGATTCGTTCCGTAAGTGCTCCATGTAGATGGACTCGATGTCCCGGTCCGGCGCCCGGTCATATTTGCGGAAGTAGTCAAGGCACCACTCCCCTACCATGCGAAGTTCTGGAGATTCAAGTAACGCCGGGTTCCACAAGGGCTCCACCCTGCGGATGTAGTCGTCACTGACAATAAGGCCCGTGATTATTCTGCGTTCAATGAACTCATCATCGTTCCTGATCATGCAAGACGTGCCCCCTACACTTCGTCAAATCTGTGCCGGCTCTTCCACGATCTCGAACTCATCCCGTGGAAAACTGCAAAGGTACCCGTCCCCAAACTCAAGCAGGTGCCACTCATTGCCTTCCTTATCAAACCATGTTTTCTCAGGCAACCACCTTGCCAGCTCTCCAAATCGGCGGGAACCTCTATAAGAGACTTTGACCAAAACACCAGGACCGTAAGTCATCACAAATTCACCCCTATTCCTTTGCCAGACAGTAAGGACGCCGTACTGGTTACGTTGTCTACTCGGTTCTTGGCACGCCTCAACAAAATTGACGCTTCCCAAAGTGTCTCTGCTAGCTGGTCGTCACCGGCTTGCCTGGCAATCTTCATCATCTCAGTTACACGGTCGTTGATATCCCGAAGTTCGTCGTTCATCAAGAATCCCTCCATTCCCTTGTTGCCTTATTATACGGATGAAGGCGGTAAACCTGTGAATGGATCGCGTGCTAGATGGTCGGAGTCCCGGGCATACTGTTTGCGGAAACGGCCGAAGATGGGGTGGGATACATCCAACATAGCAAGGGTAGGAGTGTCCAGCCATGACCGGGCTTCCTCTAGGTGCTGGACGTAGGCTTTAAGGATGCTCATGCACCCGTAATAGGGGTGCGTGTCAAAGAAATCTGATGGCAGGTTCTTCTGTCTGTCTTGGATTTGACGGAGCATATGGACGATACTCTGAGCGAGGTTGGAACGGGTCACTCCACGTAATAACTCACCGTCGGGACCAGAGTACACGTGCCTTAATGGCTTGAAGGCATTTTCAAACAACCAGTCACCCAAGTCTTTACCGAACTCCTTCTGGAATAATGGACGGGGACCGAGACCTTCGTCGACCGGCTTCTTGGGATCAGACTGGGCTGAACTCCTATTGGGTTGATTGGCCGAAGGACCTGTACCGTGGCCAGAGTTATCGTAACTACTCTTCATTTCTTCAGGATCATCAAGCCATCGCTGCTGATTCAACCAGGTGGTGGGGTGGGGTATGAAACGGGGATCCTGCCACCGCTCAGACTGAAGCTGGCCCTCAATGGCTCTTTTAATGGTGCCCCAGGTTGGTCTGCTTTCATCGGTGGTACGTTTGTTGCAGATTTGATTCCACTTTGTCTTAGCTTTCCCCTTGTCAACCTTTCTCGGATACATCGCCCAAAACTCATCAAACATGGATGGTGTGATCTTCTGTTCATCCGCCCATTTCGTTCTCTTCATCCTAGGTGTTCGTTTGCGCGCATCCTCTTCTTCTTCTTTTCCCATTGGTCTTTTTACCTTTAGTCTTTTTAGGCCCGGGTTTTCCACATGTAGGTTTTCCACATGTGGATTTTCCAGATGTGGCTTTTCCTGGTATTCAAGTTCATATCCGTGTTCTTCAAGCATCTGGATTGACTTGGAGAGATCTATTTCGCCAGGTATGTCCGTATACCCCCACAGTGTGCCCTTGAACTGCTTGGTCTTCTTGCAACGATACCTAAGGCGTACCAGGTAGCCAAACTCTTCCAGTTCTTTCAGCCCCGAGCGGACAGAATCTTCCCCGTCCTTGCCCATTTTAACAATCGCAGAGATGTAGCTGCACCACCCTTCGCGGTTAGACAACAGCGCACTCATTATTCCTTTCGCCTTCCACGACAAGCCCGATTCACGTATCAGGTCATTTGGGACCTGTGTGAACTCGGTCGATCGGGAAAGGTTTATAGCGTCGGGGATTCTGTCAGTCATTATAGGACATCACCTGTTTCTATCATTTTCATCAGCTTTGAAGCGTCCACAGTCAACCATTCCCGTGTGGGGTAACCCCCTGTTGAGGTGAAAGGATTCGGTAATGGTGACGAGCAGGAATACCACGCCTCTCAATTTTCAAGAGACCTTTGCTCACAGCCGCCTTTTTGCAATTCATGATCTGGAAATCACTCAATCCCGTCATTTCGCAAAGCTGATCGTTGGTGATTTCAAGGAACCCGTCGTCAGAGATTACTTTTTCGGGGCGAGGGTGCGCTTCAGGATTAGAACAGTAGATGAAGTAATCATCACGGGCTTGCAAAAAAACATCCCGAACAGCCGCCATGAATAAGGCAACTTGATAACCATGCTCCTTTAGAATCTTCTTGTCAACCAGGAGATTGTCGTCGTGGACTAGGCTCATGTTCTTCCTCCTTAGAATACGTGAGATCGTGTTATTATTGTACACTATGATGACGGAAAAGTAAATAACAACAGCCCGGTTTTTTAGAAAAAGCCGGGCTCGAAGTGCTGTGATTTGTATGATACAGGTTGTTGTGAAACTTGTTACACCTTGGCAGTGACGATCCCTTGCTGGTTCTGGTACTTGCCCTTCTTGTCGGCGGTGGTTGAATACTACTGGGTCATTAACATCTTGTCTATTAGGGACCCAAGGACTCGACTCTGACTTAACCCGGATCGAAGGACGTGTTCAACGCATTTTGGGTCGCATGTAGTTTTCGTCCCCTTTGTTTATTCGTCCTCGAATACGTAGTTCACTTTAATGGCTCTGGAACGGGTCCACCCTTTACCGTCTTTCAGGGTAATCTTTTCACCGTCCCGAGTGAAGTAGTATACTGTAATCAATCCTAATTTCTCAAACTTTCGCAGTGCCGAAGATACGGTTATATGACTGACATCGCAAAGGCGGGAGATTTCTTCGTTAGTCCGGGAGCTCATCTGTCCCGGCTTGTGACAAATACACATGAACACAAGTTTCTCTGCCGGCGTCAGTTTGCTGTGAAAAAAGATGTCCTTTGGCATGGTTAAATCGTCTCCGTACCTGATGGCTGTTGGGGCATACTCCTGTAACTGCATGGTACCACTTCCTTTCTTTCTCACATTATAACACATTGTCACATGGAAGTCAATATCTTTGTACAACACAAAAGGGCGGTATAGGACCGCCCTGTCGTCTGTATTATACGATTGCGGTTTGTGAACGGTGGGTTACACCTTGGCAGTGACGATCCCTTGCTGGTTCTGGTACTTTCCCTTCTTGTCGGCGTAGGACACCTCACAGGGCTCCCCACGGAAGAACAAGACCTGCGCAATTCCTTCTCCTGCGTACACCTTGGCAGGCAACTGGGTGGTATTGCTGATCTCAAGAACGGCGTACCCTTCCCATTCGGGTTCAAATGGGGTTACGTTGACGATAATCCCGCAACGTGCATATGTGCTCTTTCCGACACACACAGTGACGATGTCACGGGGGATCCTGAAATACTCCATACTTAGGCCAAGGGCGAAACTGTTGGGTGGGATAATGACAGCTTCGTGCTCCACCACCTTAACGGATACCATAGCCTTGTCGTCGAAATTCTTCGGGTCAACCACGGTTCCGTAGGCGTTACTGAACACTTTGAACTCAGTGCCAATCCGGATGTCGTACCCGAACGAACTCAGGCCATACGACACAATAGGTTTCCTGCTTCCTCGATGAAAGACCTCTTTTACCTGTGTAGGCACAAACGGGTCTAACATACCCTCTTTATCCACGGCTTCCCTAATTTGTCTGTCGTTCATAATCATGCGTATTGTAGACCTCCTAGTCTTGGGGTACCGGTTTGATTCTACGGGTGCAGGACCACTGTTCGTTCCCATCGTAACGTTCGTACACTATACTCCCGTCGGGACCGGTGATCCCGTACTCTACCTCAATGAACCCACGTCTGCGAAGGTTGGCGACTCCGTTGCTTGCGATTTGTGGGTCCAGACCCAGTACCTTCCCGAGTTCGATGTTGGTAGCGTAGACGTACCCATCCGGCGATTCTTTCGCCAAACGGTCCAGAATACCAAACAACAGACGTTCCCTGGCGGTTAGTTCTGGGTCGAATAGGATGGAGCTCGGAATAATCACCTCTTCGACGTTCAGGGTGTTCTCTGGTACTTTCCTGGTGGCTCTTTTGTTCATGTTGGTCTTCTCCTTGTTAGTTGATGGACCAGGTGATCGGCTTCATCCTGCTTCATTTCACCTGGGTCCCCACTTGCCAGTTTGATAATTTCGGCTCGTTTCCCAAGCGCTCGTAGTTTTGAGGCAAGGGTCCGGGCCTGTTTTTGGGCTTGCCGTTCTGCGTCAAATAACACGAAGAAACGGTCGGCCAGTTTACTCATGTTCAGTACTTGCTCCATGGTGAACTTGATACCCATGGTCGCGATGGCAAACTCCCCCAACCTCCAAACGTCAGGGGGTCCCTCTACAATGATCTTGACTTCGGTGTGTTCCGGTTTCCCGTATACGATATGTTTGTGGTGAATCTTCTCCCGTTGCTTCGGACACGCTAAGTACTTGACGTCACTCTGTCCTGTAATGTCGCGAGCCTGGAAACTCACTACCCCATCACCCCAGCGGATCGGAATGATGATACGGTGGGCGTATGATATCTTGTCAAGTAGGCTAACAGGCCCCGTTTGTAGCAAACCCCACTTCTCAACAAGTTCATCCGGGTCGTACCCACGTTTGGCAAGGTAGTTCCGGCCCGATTCCTTTAGGGGAAAGGAGGGCTGTGGGTACTTAAACGCCTTTAGCGTTACCCTGGGCTCCTTCGCCGTGACAGAGGGTCTGATACGAAGCCCCTTTAGGTCCCGTAATCTTTCCCGCACCTCCCGTTCGGGCACACGCATCACCTTAGCTAAACTAAGGATCACGGGGTGGGGCCCACATCGCCAGCAGTTAGCCCCACTTCCGTCCTCTCTGATCCCAAGGTGGAAATTCGGAGTGCCGGGACAGAACGGACAGTGTACGTTGATCCATCCCGCGGTATTGTGACTGTGAGTCCCACCTGACACAAAAGGTACCCCATAGTCGTTTAGCAGGCGCTGAATCATGCACACCCCTCCACACTTCTACATTTTATTATACATCAACTTGGGGCCTTTATGTAGTGAGAATCAACCGAATTTCCCGAAACGCGCGCTGAATTTTGGCCTTGGACCAACCCCTCACCTCTAGGTTATGCTGCACAATCTTACGGCATCGGCGGGGCTTATCCGTAGGTAACACAACCTGACGCCTGAAGTTGCCAGATTTCGTATGTAGGTATAGGGACTCAGGTTCAAACAGCATCCGACAAATCTCTTGGGCCTCGGGGGATAATGCAGCCCACAATTCAGAGAAATTCTCAGCGGCTATAACTTCGTCGGATGCTGCCGCTACCTCTGTGTCTGCACACATATTGAAATCGTCAGTGAACATATGCCGCTTATCAAAGTTGGTGTTCTTGTTGAGAAGGTCCTTCAGGGCGTTGGTGGCGGTGTGCCATAGGAAGGTGGAAAACGCCCCTCTCTCGGGTTTGTACCGGGGGAGGGCTTGGACGCAAGCCAGGCATGCCTCTTGAAATAGGTCGTCGAAGTCCAGTTCATACCGCTTGGCAAAGTCCCAGGCTATCTTACGGAGGATGTTCAGGTTGTCCTCTAGTACAGGTTCCTTTACGACAGTCTCGTTATTTGGTACACTGGTACTCGACATGGGGAATCCTCCTTTGGGGGGAATTTGTAAGGGCGTTGAGGGGTAAACGATCCTACATTAACGCCCTTTTCCTTGATCGATCTGTATTATAATATAGGTGTGTAGGAAAGTAAAGGGGTACGTGAGAAAAAGTTGACGCCCTCTTCACCCTCTGTTCTTTGATCAAGGCTGGGGCCGGTAACACCATAAGCTTGGGGTAGAAACCGCAGACGGAAAGCGGCGCCTACGGTTTGAAGTGTGTGCCCGGAAGAGACCCAAACGCACATGAAAAATCAATTTACGGTTCACAAGTGAGTCCCGTATAATAGGGCAACCAGGGTAGGAAGGAGGTGGACCAGTATGAAGGGATTCGTTCTGTGCCACCTCTGTCACGCTAAGATGAACCGCACGGGCATCATGTACCAGTGCCCCAAATGCGGCCATGAGGCAGAGGCCATTCTACCCCCCACAGAGGCGGAAGAACTGTTCAAAGCTGAGATCGCGTACAAGGAGTCCTTGAGCAAACGCGGTGGAGGGTCATCAAAAAACAGTCGCCGGAGATACCCTCGCAAACGTGGGGTCCCATGGTATGACATCGACCGTATGGCTGCAGAAGGCAGCCCCGGTCAAGGTCTCCCTCCGGTCAAGGTTTTGAGTAACATCACCCACAAAGGAGCGAACGGGTAATGAACACGGAAAAACTCATCAACCGTATCAAAGCCGTAGTGAAGAAGTACGGTCCGCATAACCCACAACTGAACACCCTACGGGAACTTTATGAACTGTACCGAACACGACGGGACCCCATTGCCCAGACCTTACTCCTGCATGAAATAACGAACCTTGAAAGGAGTGTACCCATATCATGACAACCATCATTCTTCCCCTCCTGTCCATAGCCATCATCCTACTGTTCATTAACGCCTACTTAAACGACAAACAACACACACCTCACCCTATCTCAGACCTGTTCAAAGGATGGATGAACCCACCTAATAAGGACAAGGACAAGCACTAACAAGAAAATCCCATCAACCCCTTGACTTTCTACCATTTCTGAGGTATACTTAAAGTGGATTTTGCGCACAAAAATCGGTAACGCCCCCTGTAAACCTCTTTAACACCTCCCCACTCCCACCGGGACTCCCACCGGGACTCCCACCGGGGGAGGTTTTTGTATGCTCTTGTATGCTCGATTAGGTTTACACCATAAGGAGGTTATTCCGGTGGGTGAGAAGTTAGAAAGACGCCGGACAACCCCCGTGCCCAAAAGAGGAGCTCGTACCCTATACAACCCGAAGATCCACCCCATACTAGCGAAATGGATGACCAGGTGTGGTCTAACGGATGAAATGGTCGCCCAGGAATTCGGGGTCTCACGGATGACCATCCATAATTGGCGAAAGAAACACCCTGAGTTTGCCGAGGCGATGATAGAGGGTAAGGAACTTGCGGACGCTAAGGTGGAGGACAGCCTGTACCGACGCGCCCTGGGGTACGATTACAAAGAGATCCATGAGGAGTACAGTGAGGGCGAAGATGGGAAAGTCTACGGTCGTAAGGTTAAAGTCATAGACAAACACGTTATACCAGACGTACAAGCGGCCATCTACTGGCTAACCAACCGACAGGGGGATCGTTGGAAGGCCAGACAGCAACTCGAGGTTACGGGCAAGGATGGGGAGAATTTGTTCGAGGTGAAGATCATCCATCCACAGGTAGCTGATAAGGATGACGACTAAACCCCTACAGATACAAATAGACAGCCGGGTGTTCAACGACGCCTTCCTCCCTCTACTAAACAACCAAGACCGTCTGCTGTTATTGTACGGAGGGGCGGGTTCGGGCAAGTCGGTATTCGCCGCCCAGAAGAAACTCTTTAGAGTACTCAGCGAGCCGAACAGCCGATTCCTCATCACACGTAAGATCGCCCGTACACTACGAAACAGTGTCTTCCAACTGTTCAGGGACCTTATAGATCAGTGGGACTTAGAGGAATACTTTAAGGTGAACAAGTCCGACATGGAAATCACCTGTGCCAATGGAAGCCAGTTGATTTTCTCGGGCCTTGACGACGTGGAAAAGATCAAGTCCATTACCCGGATCACAGGGATCTGGATTGAAGAGGCCTCAGAGATTGAACCAAGAGACCTCCGTCAGCTGAACTTACGATTGAGGGGCCACACACCGGGGTACAAACAAATCATCCTCACCTTCAACCCAATCGAATCCGAGCACTGGTTGAAGAAGCATTACTTCGACACGGGTCCCCAGGACGGGGTAACGATCCATCACTCCACGTACCTAGACAACAGGTTCCTGGATGATGAGTACCGTGATGAGCTTGAAAGCCTCAAAGAGATTGATTACTACTATTACACGGTTTATTGTCTGGGAGAATGGGGTTCACTTGGCAATGTCATTCTTACCCGGTGGGAGACAAAGGACATACCCCAACAGGCAAGGTACTACGATGCGGTGAGCCGGGGTGTGGACTTTGGGTTTAATCATCCATCGGTCTGCTTGGACGTAGGCCTGCGGGACGGGGACGTCTACATATTCAATGAGATCTATGAACGGGGACTTACCAACATGGAATTCATTGAACGGATTAAGTCCCAAGGGATATTGAAATCCGCGGAGGTTACCACCATAGCGGACTCTGCCGAACCCGACCGCGTCAAGGAGTTCAATCAACAAGGCATCCCAACAGAACCGGCGGCCAAGGGTCCGGACAGTGTACGTGCGGGCATCGATTGGTTGAAATCAAGGAAGATATTCATCCACCCCAGTTGCACCAACACCATCGCAGAGATACAGGGGTGGAAATACAAGGAAGACCGCAACGGCAACATCTTAGATGAACCTGTCCCATTCAAAGACGATGCCATGGCCGCTCTACGGTATGCTATTGAACCTTGGCGACTATCTAATCCTCCCGATGCCAGCGCCTTAACGCTTCTGAAAAGCATCAAGGTTTATAGTAGGTGGTGATGGCAAATGGCTGAGAGAAGTAGGTGGTGGGCGAACATAGTAGGAACCTTCGCCTCCATCCCTGCTCGTATAGCCGGTGAAATCTCAGTCCTGCGTGCCAAGTCCCTCACCCTAAACCGCCGTTGGAACAGTCGTTACGGCAAGGTCTACAAGTTAGACAGTAGCCGAGTGGACTACAAACTGGCCCGCAGTCTGTATGACAATACGGCCGATGACTACAAACTAGGAGCATGGGCTCCCAAACCCATCATCAATACCGTGGTTGGGTTCATGGGTGTGCCCACGTTCCGAAGCACGGACCCAGACGCCCAAGAGGCGCTGGATGAGTTTTTCGAGGCTAACCGGTCCCTACAGCAACAAACCCATCGTAATGCCCTCCGCGATGGCGACTGTTGGGTGTGGATTACACGAGAGAGGGCGGAGGACCAACTCCTGTACCCAGAACACACAGGGTACCGGCTAGTTTACAACATCATTCCTCCTGAGATGGTCAGTGAGATCATCCGGGACCCGTTTACCGGTAAGGAAATTGAGTATGTACTCAAGTCCATCCACGAATGGACGGACGACAATGGGTACTCCCGAAAGGGAACCGTGACCCAGCGCATCTCCGCCGACCGCCGATTGGTTACTGTGGAAGGGGATATCCCACCAGGGGTAGAGGTCGGGGAGTTTCCAAACAGGTGGGGGTTCATTCCCATTGTCCAGTTCTCCAATGAAAAGGACGCCGCATCTGCCAATGGACGGTCAGAAATCGAACCCATCGAACCGTTCATCAAGGCGTATCATGATGTGCTTATGCAAGCGATACAGGGGAACAAACTTCACTCCACCCCGAAACTGAAGATGAAGCTGAGTAACGTCTCGGCCTTCTTACGGAATAACTTTGGCGTGGAAGACCCCGCTAAGTTCTTGCGGGAGGGCGGGGAAATCTCCCTGGACGATCAGGAACTCATCTTCCTGGAGTCAAATGACGAAGCAGGCTTCCTAGAAGTCAAGTCGGCTACCGGAACAGCCGAGCCTTTGCTTAAACTTCTGTTCATGTGTATTGTGGACGTGAGTGAGACGCCGGAGTTTGCATTCGGGGTACATACACCTTCTAGTCAGGCATCAGTGACAGAACAAATGCCTGTCCTGATTAGGAAGGTGTCTCGTAAAAGGGAGAACTTTACAGAAGCTTGGCAACAGGTCGCCCGTATCGTACTGGCCATGACATCAATTTCGTCGGGCAGGCGGTTCAGTACCCACGCCACAACCCTTGAATGGGATGACGTGGACCCACGCGACAGTAAGGATGAAGCTCAGGAACTGGAGATTGTGGTCAGGTCCTTAGCCCAAGCCGTACAGAACAACCTTATGGGTCTTGAATCTGCTGTCAACTACTTGGCCCGGTACGTACCCACCATGGCAGAGTATGAACCGGAAGAAACGGACGGTCCCAGCGAACGGGAAAAGATAATTCAGACCAAGCTAATTATGGCAAGGTTGGATGACGCTGAACTCGTGGACAAGGAACTTGAGGAGATTGAGGAGATGCTCAGACGCCTCGGAGCGGATGTGAGTAGATAATGGCAGTGTCAAACCGGGCATTATTTGGTCAAAGATGGGCCAACGATGAATTCCTCAAACAGTACGGGGACCCGGAGTACATTAAAGACTTACTGCTAGCCCGTCGCGACTTCTTGCGGTTACGGCGACGAGAGGAGTTTGCCATACGACGCATCTACGAAAAGGCAGCACAGGAAGTAGCGAAGCAAATCACCAAGCTGGGTCCAGATACGGGTGAACTGACCAAACGGCACCTAACAGCACTGGAAAAGGCCCTTACGGAAGTGGCTGAACAAATCAACCGTGAAGTCCAGAAGTCAGTAAAGGATTCCATCCGGAAGTCTGTTGACCTGTCAACCCGCCCCATGGACAACCTTTTCATGCGGGCGGTCAAGAAAGCCAACGTGGGTTTGGATACGGCAGTCATTCAATGGGGATTCGCACAAGTGAATGAGGCGGCTGTCGAAGCCTTATGGGCGCGAACCCATAAGGGTTTACGAGTGTCGGACCGGATATGGAAGGTTAGCCAGAATGCGAAGGCTTCACTACGTTCATTCGTACAGACAGGGGTAGCCACAGGAAGAGGTACTATCGACATAGCAAAGGACCTGCAACGATACGTGAAAACAGACATCCGTACCTTGGCAACCGACTATCCCAACATGATGAAACGGGTGGGGATGAAATCACGCATTCCCAAGGACCTGTCCTATGAAGCCTTGCGGTTGGTACGGACAGAGAAGGCTAAGGCGTATAACGAAGGCGTGTACGCACGCGGCAGGGTGAACCCAAGTTACAAAGGCGTCAAATGGATGTTATCAGACGCTCATCCGATTGAGGACATATGTGACACATTAGCTGAACAGAACCTGTATGGCATGGGTCCGGGCGTCTACCCAGAAGGCCAAGAGCCTGTAGTCCCTCACCCGAATTGCCTATGCTTCACCGTGCCTGTCCTTTTACCTATGGAGGACATGGTAGATAAGTTGGTTGAGTGGTTGAACAATCCGTCCTCACAAGAAGAGATCGAGGAATGGTACCGGACGTTCTACCTTCCAACCCGTAGAAGGGCTTCGTAGAAGGAGAGGAATACCTATGTCAACCCAAGC
>LSQX01313313.1_pt1 | contig 13655 bp, 14 predicted proteins | sample 654561 | NCBI WGS metagenome assembly LSQX01 (sample SAMN04489861, study PRJNA283612) | anaerobic digester metagenome | isolation source: 4 biogas reactors fed with cattle manure at either 37C or 55C with and... | place: Denmark: Kongens Lyngby | collected 2014 | reverse complement strand
CCCCAATACCTGAGACCCACACACTCTCAATAGAACTACCCAATTCTTCGGGAGTTACTTCTAATGCTAATTTAATGTCTTTACTGTCTTCATCTATTTTAATCATGCCCATACATCCTTTGAAGGAACAGTATTATTCCCTTTTGGGCCAGAACTTATAAATACTTGCCCCTGAGGATTTGTACCTAGTTTCACTTCACCTTCTATTCTTACAGAAGGGGAGCTTAATACAATTTCTTCTCCAGTTATCCTTAATATGCTTTGACCCACTTTGGCAACAATCTCACCAGCCTCAACGCTATGAATAGTCCCATTCCTATAAGCTATAATGGAAGCCCCTGTTGATCTTTCTATAAAATGCAAAGTGTTTTCATTCCAAAACATTACCTGGGTGTCTGAGTAATTTAATATTTTACCTCTTAAATCAATAGCCCCATCGTCTATCCTATCAAACAAATCGGAAGGAATTGAGGCATCTTTATAATCATCTTTCCAAGTGTAGAAGTTTGCATAACCCAATACATATCCCATGGTATATTCTTTGTTGGCTATCACCCATACCAAAGCACCAGGTTTACCTGTAATCATTTCATTCCTAAAAAAAGAAGGCCACATAGGAAGATAATCTCTTGATAGATCTTCCATGTCGGGTAATATACGAACTTGTAGCCTAGAATCAGTAGATGAAGAAACCCCTTCTATACGGGCTAGATAAATAGAGTACTGCATGTAAAATTAGTGAGTGTTAGACCTTGATCAAATGCAGCCGGGTGAAAGAACCTTCAGGGCTCCATATTTCATCTAAAGATTGTATTACATGTGAACCTATTTCAGATAAAGAAGATTGTTGATGTGCTACTGTAATTGACTTACCGACAGATATATCAGAAATAATTAAAGAATCGGTTATAACCACCATCTGAGTCAACCCCCAATCTTTAGTTTTAACATCCCTGATAGCAAGCCCTAAAGCATCTTGTGGATTGACATACCAAGGATATGTATTACTTATCTTCTCCCTCTTTTTTGTAGCAACGTCTTTCGCTACCATATCAACAGTTACTTTCTTGGGGGGGTTATAAGGGATGTGTTCTGTGGTGAAGGTGTATATTCTACTAGCAGACATGTCATCCCCATTGCCAAAGAAAGAATACCCATACATTGGAATAAGGGTCGAGCCTTTGCTAGCATACAGATCGGGGCCATCTTCTGCTTTTCTTGGGGCAAGCACATAAGGTGTATTATCACTCTTCATACTCTCCCAAGATTTCAAGTTAAAGTTTTCATTCAAATCCATATAAGCAAATAAGGGTGAGTTGTTGTTTAATCCATATTTAACAATCTTAGAAATGAACTCACCTTGACTTTCCCTTATTTGATATCTTACTGTGGAATCATCGGAACTGCTATCAGCAAAAATCCTTCTGTTTTTGAAGAAGGATTCTTTTTGAAGAAGTTCTAGTATTATTGTAGAGACACTTCCTTTGTAAGCTGTTGTCTTTTCTACTTGGTCAAAGAACCAATCACTTATCAAATGAATCTCCATTGATTTGATCATCAAAGGATTCTCTTCATCTGAAGCCTTGGTGTAGTCTAAAATCCTCATTGAATAAGATCTAACAATTTGGTTCTTATCGTCTTCCCTAAGGGAGATGTTTACCAATTCACCCAATTTGATATGAGGAGCATATAAAGCATAAGGATCGTAAAGAATTACTTTCCCAACAATATATAAATCTTCTATACTTGCTTTTAAAGTAATTCCTTTAATGAACGAGCTATCTACAGCAAATTCGTCAGCAGAATAGGTAATCTCAAACTTCACTTCATAAAGCTCCTTTCAATATCTTTTAAGGAGGGAACATAGATGATATCCCCTGGCTTGAGGAAATTCTTGTGGGGAATATTATTTAAACTTAAAATAATATCATCGTATTCAGCTGTCCCATATCTGCTGTGAACAAAATTCCAAAATTGAATGATATCCACATCTCTCAACTCAACGGCTTCAACAGAATCTTGCAATTCAAACTCGTGATAGTTGAGGGTTAGTGAATCCGGATAATTATCTTGGTCAACTGAGTCTTCTGTTACCCCTGGTTTCATAAAATCATATCTGCTTTTCATTACCTAACTCCAAATCTCAACCCATTCAAGGCTTGAGTAGATTGAACAGCAGGAGGAACTGTTCCTTGTAAGGTTAGTGTTGCAACAGCTTTTATGGGGTACCCATGTTGATCAACTTCTGTAGAGATCACTACAGCCACACTAGTTACTACACAATACTGTAAAGTAGTGGCATCTCCTATACTAACGTGGTAGTATCTAGAATTCTTTTCATGAATAGTATTATTTAATACTGCACTTACATTGCTGAAGTAATTCCCACTCAGTGATCCATCCTCATTAAATAAATTACCTTTAAAAGCCTCACCTGCACTTTTAATATATTTGCCCATTAATGCAGATGTGGTGATGAAGGCACCATCTGCTGTTATGATTCGTTGTTCAGTTGGTAGCCCCAACGACAGCAATCCTAGTACAGGGGCAAACACTTCTTTCTTGGCATTCCACAAACCGAATTGCCCCATGGCAAATTCAAAGGTTAAAGGTGGGAGAGTCACCTGAGAACCTTCCCATGTCTTTATGTTTTCATACCAAGGGTTGATCTTGAGATTTTTATTTGTTCTCAATGATTCAGCAGCAGAATATATGTTTCCTGCTCCTGCCAAAGCTTGGCTTACTTTCTCTAAGGCCTCCCTTGTTGCAAAGGCTTGTGTGCTGTAATTCCCAAATAAAGTCCCTGCTGTTCCAGACAAAAAGTTTGTTGCAGCTTTTGAAATATCTTTTAAAGGTTCTGAAAATGTACTAGAGGCAGTTAGGGAGAATTCATTACTAGATAATACTAATTCTACTTCTTCTGGTATCCTCAAGTCATTTGCTGTCAAATTAGATCCTGACAACAAGGTTTTGTTAACAAGGTCTTGTGCCCCTTGTCTCCAAGGATCTCCACTATCTCCTGTTTCAGCCCTTCTTATCCTTACTATTCTATGGGAGTTCATTCATTATCCCCTTGCCAACAAAGACTTTAAAATATTATCTTGGTTGTTTATTGGTGCCACAGTATTAGTGATTTGTGGTCTGTAAGAATTGATGGCTGTGGCTAATTGTACAATCAATTCACCTAATCTATCCACACTTTCTGTTAAGGAATCTCTCGCTGGGTTGGTAGAAGCTATCAAGAATAGGTCATCCTCAACATCTGGAATCACAGGATTGTTGCCATCAAACAGAGATCCTCTTGGAGTTGAACTTTCGAGATCGAATTTGAAAACCCCGTCTTCTACTTTTTTCGGGAAAAGGAAACTGCCTGCTCTTTTGAAGATATTCTCTTTGGGTTGGTCTTCAACCATCCAATAAGGATCTGTAACAATTGTGCGGGATTCTTCTTCTACCTTTTCTTTTTTCCCTCCGAAGAAATTTTTTACTCCCGAAACAAACCCACTTTTAGTTTCTTCGTCTACATCTTTAGAGGATTTACTAAACCAATTCCTTACCCTGCTGAACATGTTTTTGGTAAAATTCTTCACATCGTCAATTGAATTCTCGCCTATAGACTCTATGTCTACCCCCCTCTTGTCAAACCAAGAAACTACTCCCTGGGTAATGTTGGAGAAACCCTCTTTTATGTTGGCAATTTTTTCATCACCCCATTGTTTAATTTTGGTATCTGCAAACCAATCCTTCAGGGCATTAGCAACTAAACCAAATCCTTCTTTTACATCGCTCCAAGTTTCAGAAGACCAATCTTTTATTTTCCCAGGGATTCCTATAAAAAACCCAATAATGGCTTTTGGAATTTTTAAGAAACTGGAACCCATTTCATCCTCACCACCGGCTAACCACTCTATTATTTTACCAGGTATCCCCAAGAAGAAGTTTAGAATGCTACCTGGGATGTTGGAAAATCCTTCTTTGAGATCATCCCACTTTTCTGTTACCCAATCCCACACTTTCCCCGGAATCCCGACGAAAAAATCAATAATTGAAGTTGTTACGGAGAAGAATCCTCCTTTAAGGTTTGTCCACTTTTCACTTACCCATTCTTTTGTTTTAGAAACCACGTCCTTAAAGAAATTTCCTACAGTGGAGGTTACAGAAAAGAATTCGGTTTTGATTGAATCCCATTTTTCTAAAACCCATTCTTTTGTTGAGGTGTAAATGTCTTTGAAGAAATTTCCAATAGTAGAAGTAATTAAGAAGAACTTTTCTTTAATGGTTTCCCACCCTTCAGCAATCCATTCTTTTGTTTTGGTATAAGTATCTACAAAAAAGTCACGAACAGTGTTGACTATATTTACCACCCCTGTCATCAAGGTATCCCACTTTTCAACAAACCATTCTTTGACGTTTACTGCAACATCTTTGACAAAATCCCACACAACAAAAGCAACATTCTTTATCCCATCCCAAGCTTTTGTCAAGTTACCTACAAAACCATCCCAAGCTTCAGCCCATTCTTTTCTTGCCTGTTCCCAACCATCTAGAATGTCTCGGCCAAATTGTTTAATATTCTCCCAACCTTTTAAGAAAACACTAGCTATCCATCCAGGTATGGATTTGAACCAAGCCCCAATTGCATCAAAGGCTTTTGCTATTTTTTCACCACCAATAAAGCCCAACAGGCCACCTACAACCGACCCTATTAACCCCCCAACCAACATACCTACGGGGCCACCAATGGCACCTATCCCTACACCCAACAAAGCCCATTTGCCTGCGTTGGCAAACATACCCGGGATCCCTTGTTTAATTCCTCCTAACATTCCCCCCGCTACAGAAGAAACTTTAGAGGTACCCCATTCATCTGATCTGAAGAAACCCCTTACACCATCATATACTGTTAATATAATACCAGAGACAAGAGATCCTATCCCAATCTTCCCAGCTAATATCTTACCACCTACAGTACCTGAGAAGTTTGCAAGCCAAGGGGCCAGTCCTTTAAACAATCCAACTAGGCCACCTTCTTTCTTCATAGAAGCTAATGAGGCAAACCCCATTCCACTTACTATTGAGTGTTGCAAGGCTTTGGTGATCTTATCTTCGTTCAGATCCCTGCCTTTAGTAAAGAGCATTATTTTGGTAAATTCATCAAAAAAATTCTTATTGAATACAGGCTCTTTCTTTTCTTCAGGCTCTTTCTTTTCTTCTAATCCTGAACTTAGCCTACCCAACCCTTTAGTGAGAGTGGTGGAGATCCCCTTTAAGATGCCACCCACATAAACATATCCATAACTATAAGGTGCACTCAGGCTTTTCAGGTCTGTAAGATTGACAGATGTCTTACCTGGCTTCTTGAGGTCTTTTCCTTCTAATTCGGAAACAGCGCCAACTTTGTTGAAAGCAGTTTTTACTTCTTCAAGAATTTCCCCAACTTTAACAACAGCAGGACCGAATAGAGTAGCAAGGGTGCTCTGTTGTTCCCCCGTCAATAGTTCTACTAATCCATCTACTACTTCTGCCATTATTTGTTTTCCCTATCTTGCTTCGTCAATATGTTTACAAACTCTCTATATTCGTGAAAAGGCATCTCCTCAATATCTGCTTTGGTTAATGATGTCTTAGTTAAGAGATATGAACTCATATTCATCATCTGAGAATACCGAAGCGGCCTGAAGTATATCAACGAGGCGAAAGGAATATTCCCGAAGGCACACCTCATTTGTCAAAGGATTTAACATCCTTACTTCTGGCTTGACACCAAATTCTAAATTCTCAAAATAGTTATCTAGCTTCCTGGCTACCTTTTCATCGATCCGAGGGTCTTGTATAATTTCATACCTATCTGATAATGAAGCACCAGATACATCATCACCCTCATACACATACAAATGCAGTGCCCTAATAACATCTACAATTACACCTGCCCTTTTGATCTGGAAATTATTGTAGGCTTCTTCCTCTGCTGAAGAGATGTTGGGAATTGAATCCCAATTAACTTGTTTGCCTTCAGATGCCTCTTTTAGTAGTTGTTGCCTTAGTGATAAAGCTCTTGCAGTATCTTGAAATCTTCTTTCTTCATCCCCGAAAGTATCCCTCAACCACTTCTTAATAACCAAAGCATCTCCGTAGTAGGGAAGTCTAAACCCTAAAGTAAACCCACTCTGCTTTGATTTAATAATTGCGACAGAATTGAAGTTAGCATCTATATCATAAGTATCTACATCTTTAGAAATACTAATGATGGTTTGGGGTTTCCACAAGCCTGATTTAAGGTCCTGGACCTTTGCTTCCCCGTATTTATTTTTTACATACTCATAATCCTCTTCCAGCAAAGGAAAAGGAATCTCTATAGAATCAGAATAGAAAGAACTGTACAGGGTCAATACAGTTTCAACAATTTCATTCTCATGAAACTTCTTCACATCCACATCTTTCTCGTAGATTAAATCTTGCAAGAGGGTTAATAATCTCTCAGGCAAGGCTTCTTCTTCAGTGAGAGCCAGAGACATAATATCCCTGGTCTTGAAGTTTCTCAAATGAAATAATGCAGGTGCACCCACTTTCCCTTTTGTTGATAAGGTCACAGGAATATAACCTGCAGGTGCTAGTTCCTTCTTCTCTGCAGAAGCTAACGATGCAATTATACTTTCTTTATTTCCAAGTTCTTCTACCTTCATTTTAATCAGCAAACTCCTTATACATTTGTTGGATCTTCTTCAGGTGGTTTCTTATTGATTGATCAGAAACACCCAAACGTTCCGCAATATCTTTTATACTTTCTTGTTGTAATCTTCCCTTGAAGATTTCATAGTAAGTTGTATTTTCTTTTTTGAGCAAGTTGAGAAAAGATCTAAGAGTTTCTTGTAGGTTGATTTCATCAACGAAAGAATCTGGGGTGGAAGCGGCAACAGTATTGTCGAAGTAATCATCATACCCCACAGCACTCACTTCCTCCCCCTTAGGAATATTACCAGCAACACCACCCATCTTCTCAGCCCGGATCATCTTCACAGCTTCGTTCTGTAAGTAGCGATAATAGTAATATCCAAACTGTTTGATGAGGTCTGCAGATGAAGTGAACTTATCTGGGTTGAATGTTTTGAAAGGAGAAGTTCCCTCACCCCCCAACAACATTTCATAGGCCATGGAAGCGAAGTCTTCATCCGCACCAGCATTCAATCTCCTCTGGTGGAAACGTCTTTCGGGACCTAAATAATAGGTCCAGAATGCTTTAGCAATTATTTTTTTGTAAGTCAAAAACAAATAATCTGCAGCAGTTGAATCACCTTCTGAAGCTGATGTTAAAATATGTTTTTGGCCATCTTGTGTCTTACTTAATTCGTAATAAGTAGCTAATGCTTTTTCAGCCCTATTCCTGTCAACCCAGGTATCAAATGTAGATATTGCTTCTCTTAGAGTTCTCATGATTAGTTAGTTGAAAACTAGTAATCAATTTCCACGGGGATATTATTTTCTGGATCATCATCTAACATGGGGGTAAGCCTGAAGAAACTGCCCTCAAACATATATCTTAATATGTTACCTGCAGTTCCAGAACTATTCTTTAACACCTGTATTTCCATAATATCAGCCATCTCAGCGGCTTCAGGGATATGTGTGAGGTATCTATCCGCATAATACTTTTTCCTAAAAGCACTAAGGACTACTCTTGACCGTTCTGCGATCGCATGGCTGTTTTTGATGTTGTTAAGAGTGGGTCTCATAAAGTCCAGATCTTCAATTGTTGTAATCCGAGCATTATCTGCATCTCTGTTGAATTGTACTACTCCAATAAAATGAACATTTTCTGACTTAGCAATAGCATTAAGAACGTTCATGGCTTCCTCATAAGAGTTAGCAACACTCTTCCCACCTCTACTATCCATAAAGTCTTTTACTTGGGATAGAAGGTCTATAGCTATGATAGCATAGTTGGATCCTGATCTTTGTTTAAATTCTTTGATAAGAGATCTAATCCTTGCTAAAGACAAATCAGGTTCCTCAACAAAATAAAATCTTTTATTATCTTCCAGAGATTTTTTTTCATCCTCAACAATATCAATAACCGAAAGGAGACTAGAATCATATGTATACAAATCATCTGTTGGTATTCCCCTTCTAAAGGACAACAACCTATCATAAGTATCTGTTCCAGACATCTCCAAAGATATGTACATACACGGTATATATAGGTCGATTAAATGACTTATAAGATTGAGGACGTATGTAGACTTACCTTGCCCTGTACTCGCCGCTATAGTAGTTATAGCACCTGGATATGCCCCTTTTCTAATGAGGTTGTCTAGAAGGTCATCACCATAGGTGTATCTCCTTCCAGTACTTCTCTCTTTGAGTTCTTCTATGTATTCATCAGACCAGGTTGAGAAATCTTTCAACAGGCTTTTATTAGTACCTGTCTTTAAGATCATGTCCACTTCGAAAAGATCGCCTAGCAAAGAATCAAAATCTAACTCTTTACTTTCTGAAGTCTTCTTAGCCAATTCCCTAAACTTATCGTGTACTGCTTTCTTCTTTAATGCTGAATCAAGTCTAGAAATAATATCATCTAGTTTATTTATACCTTCTTGATCAACTGAATATACTGCATCTATAATACTTTTATTGACGTTGAAATCAATTTCATTTCCTGCTTGAAGAAGACTGGCTGGTGAGAGGGTTATGTCCTGCTTCTCCAGCCCCATAATGGCTTGATACAGGCTCTTTGCAGTTTCGTGGAGGAATATGTCCTCGTGTACCCTTGAATCGCTTCTAAACGCTTTATTTTGTATTAATGCATTAAGTAATCTATATTCAGCAATAATTACTGGGTCTGTCACCTAAACAACCCCTTTCTATCTATGGTGTTACAGTTGTCGATGTACGTATCAAAAAAGTTTAATGTTGATTCTCTTACGTTTCTTCTGATAAGGCTTTCCAAGCTAAATCCAAACCCTTGTTCTTCTATTTGGGTGGGTTCCTTATTACTTATAAATATAATAGCCTTCTTATTAATCTCAAACCTTTCTCTGATGAATCTATCTATAAAAGGAATTTGATATCCCGATTTATACAAGGTTAACTTACTCTTGTCAAACGATTCATCAACTATAAGTAAATCAGCTTCTAATGCCTTCCTAACCAACTCTTTCTTTGCTTCTGAATCATCATTGAAATTGGGGATCAGGGCAACAGATAGAGATTCCATCAAAGTGTAATATACGGTGAATCCTTTCTCCACTAAAGACTTACCAACCCACTGTGCCAATGTGGTTTTTTGTGTACTGTTATGTCCATACATATATAACATTTTATTGTGAAATTTTTCTTTGAAGCTTTCTATGTATTGAACTAAAGCATATGCATCATCTTTAGATATTTCACCCACATAGTTATCAATCTTATAGTCAGAGTCCCACAAATTGGCTTCTTTCAATCTTCGTGCCAGTAACTGAGACTCCTCCCATCTTTTATGACAAGAACATTCTTTGATGAATGTCTTCCCCTCTTTCTCAACATAATAATAACCCGCTTGAGGACCTTCCTTGCGGGCACAGATTCTACAAGGAACAAACTTTGCCATGTAATTAATATAATAATAGGAGCTGCTAAATTTAACAGCCCCCAAGAAATGATGCAAGTTGTTATAAATCAGAAGGATAGCCCACAATTCGGACACGTCTCGAATGAGTCAGGCGCAGCTACAGAACAATCTGGGCATGCATACAAAGTAGCATTCTTATCTTTATAGGTAATAGCACTTACTTTACCATTCTTCATCTCAACACTTTCAATGTTATCCTTCTCAGCCTGGGTTAAGCTATCCCAACCAAGTAACACCCCAGGATCAAATCCTTCAATCTTTGCTGATCTAGTAGGTCTCGTCTTGGCAGCTACTTCTACTACTTGTGCAACTTCTTCCTTTACAGGAGCATTTTCTTTCTCCCACTCTTCCTGTTCTGCCTCAGCTGCATCTTTCAACTCTTGCAAGAAATTGGTTCCCAAGGTTGCATCAATTCTAGCAATAGTTCCCTTGAGTCTGTTGTAGATCTTTGTATTAGAAGTAAAACCAAACAACTTATCAAGGTCGTATCTCTCCCAACCCGCTTCCTCTTCGGAAAGTGTTTCCTTACGTACTAAAGGCTGCAGATCTTCAGGAACCTCAACAATATTAACTCCAGCGTTAACAATATGATAAGGAGATTGCATTTGACCTGTTCTCAAAATGCCAATATCATATCTCTGCCATGACTTGTAATACTTAAAGAGAATAGAAAGAGGACCCAAAAATCCATAGCTAGGAATACCTTCCTCTGGGAACTCTCTACCATCATCAGACACGGAAATGTTGCGGGATAGAAGCATGGTGTGTTTGTTCTCCCTATGCCAATCCATCTGTTCCCTATCGATGACATTCATAATAACAACATGACGACCTTGCCAACCCTTCTCAAACTTATATTGCTTATGATCAGGCTTTAGCCCATTCTTATTAACAATATTGAAGATCTCAGGATACTTGGTCTCGTTGATATTAACTCTCTTATTATCAACCCAGTCAACAGCGTTAACACGATTCATAATCCTCCAAAGGATATGATTCTCATCTTCACCCCTATCCGGGAAAATACAACGGAACTGTTTCCCATTGTCTCCAATGATACGAGCTATTCTTACTGTCTTTGCTGTGGTGTTGTCAAGCTTAGAATCAGGGGGACCACCAACTGCACGAATGACTTTCATGCGGCCCTTTTCAAGTCCTGTCCACTTGATTTCTTCATACTCTCTAGGTGTAGATTGACCTGCTGGTCTTTGCGCTTCTCTTTCTTGCTCCTCGGCATATGCCAAGAAAGCATCATCTGTAACTGACATAATTTGTCTCCTTTCCGTGAACTCTGTCACATAATTATTAAATGGGAATACATCCCTTTACGTTTATTAATATAAAACTTGTTCTAGATTATTTTAAGAAATTAATACTTTTGCTATGCTTTGAATGTCATTATCTATCTCGTGTATGCAGGCGGCTATATGTTTGCAAATAGATATCCCCGACTGCGTTAATCCTGGTGCATGTCTTGCTTTCCAAATACCTTTACCTCTTGGTCCTGGGAAAGGGAATACCGCTGAACCATGGGCGTCCATTGCTTCCCAATGTGACTGGTAATAGTAAGCAGGACAATTACACCAAACCCTAGCTAAGCCGTGGTCAATATAGTCCCTTACTAATGATGCCCTTTCAGCATCATTAAAACTTGCTAAGGTTTGTAAATCACCTAAGTAATCAGTGGCGGATTGAAATTCAAATACGGTATCATATGCCTTTGTTGTATAAGGACGACCATTTAAATCAATAGCCGTCCCCACTTCTTCATAAGTTGGATCTGATTTATAATGCACATATAGCTTATCATCATGCAACCTGGCATTATCAACATGCATTCTGTTGAAGCCACCACCATGCTCTCTATCAAACAAATACTCCGCGGTGATCGCACTGATAGCATTATTATCTAAATCCCGCAGAGCGAATTGTTCTGAAAGTTTCAAAGGAACCTCTCCAGCATGATGTGAAGGATTGCAGTTGCATTACCTGTTACACCGGCCACAAGGACTTTACTGGATCCTTTATCAAACACCTGCTTAAGAACTGTGACAGGTGTAAGACTCTCATGTACCTTAGACAAAGCCACCTCAGCAACCACGTCACCATCTACAACCCAACCCTTACCAGCAGTTACTGCAAAGACATCGGAAGTTACCCCTGTTCCAAATGAGATGGTTGAAGTTACAGTGATATCTCCAGGAACATCTGAGGTGAATATAATATCCCCGTTGTCTTCACTAACAGTCCAGCCATCAAATGAAGTCCCAAGAATTGCTGTCTTTATTTCAGCTGCCGTAGTGGTTGCTTCAACAGGGATGACATATACGCCACTGTCTAGTGTAATGGTGATATTGCCTGCTGAACTAGGTGCTCCAGGTGCTGGGAGTGTAAGTTCCTCAGAAGTTGCAGCTGCATAAAATTCTTTTTCTGTTATGCCGATAACAACTTCAGTTCCTACATCCTTAAAAGTGACCTTATCATTCTCACCAACTTCACCAACAGCCTGAGCAGTGAAAGTGATGATATGATCATCTACACCCTCATTAGACCCTTGTGCAACACCCCAATAGGCATGAGAATCAAAAGCAGTGAAAATGGCTGTAGCTACATCAACTGCAGTATATCCCACATTAACAGATACATCTTCATCACATACAACAATAAGACCATCTGCAGCAGGGGCTGTTTCAACTTCTAATGTGACCACTTCTGCTGTTTCAAAATCACCAGGAGTTTCCACAGTAATTAAAACTTCAGTTCCTGACACACCTGGATCTAGAACAGTGATCTCAGGTTGATCCCCTTCAAGTTTAGAGGTGAAGTACACGAAAGCATCTTGGTCATCTTCACCTTGTACCGCAACCCAATCTGTATAGGTTTTAGATGCAATTTTTGCTGCGACATCCTCTGGGGAATCATCAAGAGTCAAGGCAACCTCAACCCCTTCTACATAAATGTTTCCTGCTAGTGAAGGTACTCCTGTTACTTCTAAGGCTTGTACTTCATAAACAGTGTCTTTTCCTTCTTGTGATACTGTAAAAGAAACTGGGGTGACGCCCGTATCACCATATGTGATGACGTTGTCACCAGTCTGTTCTCCTGATACCTCAGAAGTAAATGTAACACTATTCCCATCAGCTGCAGCGGTGTATCCCGGGTAAGAACCTTCTGCGATTGCCTGGGCTACTTTAGCCCCTGTATCCCCACGTTCCACTAAGATGTTAACTACGGGACCTCCTCTTAAGGAGATGGAAATTGTTCCTGATCCTGTTGCATCTGTGATATTACCAAGCAACAGTTTCTCATATGTTGGCCCCTCTGCAGAGGTTCCTACAACAATATTTCCCTCTGCCGTTCCTCTTTTTTCTACAATAATACTATCTATGCGGCTATTTTTGGGGATGGTAAAAGATGTAGGAGTTTGATTTACCAACACATCAATCGCAAATGTACCTGTTCTCATTATCTGTATTCCTCCAGTGGTCTTAAATAATTAGTATTCCTTTAATTAGTGGGTAAAACTTATTGTACTAATTTAACAAGGAGATTTTTATGGTTGAACAAGCTAATGCAGTATATGATGATTATATGGCCTTCATGGCAAAAATATCCCCGGGATTCTCAGCTGAGGGAACAGGAAATGTAACCCAATCAGACGTAGAGGCAATTGAAATAGTTCTGCACATTATAGCCAATGAATTGCAAGGAATTGCGCAAGGAGAGGATACTATGGCCAATTGGTCTCATGAAGAATCCCAGGAGGCCAGAGGAGTGTTAGGATCTAGATTAAGAGATTACTTAAGCTGGAGTCCACAAAACAGATATAAAGGAATGTGACATTGCTTCCCTTTGGTACACATAGAAACAGATATCTTATCGATACGCATCACTCTATTGACAGAACATATGACGGCCGCGGGGTAGATAAACAAGTCTACCCTACAGTCAATTCTTTTAAAAAGGATTGTAATGTTGTTATTAAAAGAGGAATAGATAAGATATTAGATGAACATAATGATCGTACCGGAACATACCTAATCCATTC
>LSQX01402496.1_pt1 | contig 13660 bp, 10 predicted proteins | sample 654561 | NCBI WGS metagenome assembly LSQX01 (sample SAMN04489861, study PRJNA283612) | anaerobic digester metagenome | isolation source: 4 biogas reactors fed with cattle manure at either 37C or 55C with and... | place: Denmark: Kongens Lyngby | collected 2014 | reverse complement strand
ACCGTTAATCTTGCCTGACTGGATTGCGCGTCTTCATAGAACCGATCTCTGGAAGCCAACGTAATCGATAACGCAGATGTAATCAGAATCAGTCCCACGGCCATAATGACGAGTACAAGAATCAACATTCCTCCGGAACGCGATGTTCCGGACATAATGTTGCTCGACCGTCGGCCGGGTAACCTCAAAGATTTATTCATCATTCTCCCCTCCGAATCGTAAATATGTGGGACAAAGAACACGTAGCGTACATTATTCCACCTACTATTATATAGGAAAAGGAATATTCTTCAACTCTTAAGGTGTGTCCTTTATGTAAAAAAGGTGATGTTTTTTTGCTTTTAGCGTGGCTTTATGAGTGATATCGTTGTAGAAAATCAAAAGAAACGTTTAGCGGTAAACTGCTAATCGGAGTGAATCGTTTCGCATTTTTCTTCGCCAATTTCATCTTCCTGCGCCTTCCCGTCCGCATGATTTACTACCGCCCGGGGCTTCCCTTCCGCACCGAATTCGGAATACTCGGCATACCGATCCTCGGTCAACACCGCTTCGCCCGGTTGAATCAATTTAAACGTCACGGTGCCGTATATTTTCTTCTCGGGATTCTTCTTCAGGCGTATGCGTCCGGCCGTCAAATTGTGACGGTCACATCGAAAAAGCGAAAACGCGCTCTTCCGGATCCGAAACCAGCCCAACTCCTCTTTCATCGGAGATCCGCATGCCGGGCAGAGCGCTTCCTCGGTAAATGTTCTTCGACAGCACTCTTCCCATGACGGGAAATAATCGGTCCGTCGCTCGGATTGCACATTGAGGTCCGGATCGAAAAGGTATTGCTCCAACCGGAAAATATCGCACCTTTTTGTCTTTGGGGAGATGCCGGCGGTCTCCGGTTCCATCCCGCTATTCCGTCGTCCGGCGGTCCGCTCCCCGTCCTTTTCGATGATCTCGAAAATCGCCTTCAGGATCCGCCCGGTATAATCCGCGTCCCGGTGAGCTTCGTGAAAATCATCCTGCTTCGGGATGCGCAAAAAATCGACCGCATACTCGACGCTTCGCTTGTCGTTCCCTTCCTCCGCGACCTTTGAAAAGAGCGTCTGAACATCCAAAAACGGCTTGCCGAGGATCGCGGAGCGGTCGTGAAAACGCAGGTTCGTCTTCAGAATCGACAGATCCGAATTGCCCCACCCGCAAATCACAAAGTCCTGCCCGCACCATTGGATAAAAGAGTCATAGGCATCCGTAAAACTCAGACCGTGGCGAAGATCGGAGGAGATCTTGTTGATCACGCGCGAGACGTTTTTGTTCATAATGGTATAGCACACCGGGCGGATCAGGACATGAAACGGTCGACTGAGGCTGATGCCGGTCGCGCCCGCCGTCAATTTGACCGCGCCGATCTCAATAATTTCTCCGGGCAGTTCTTTGGGATCGACTTTCGACTTGATCCAGGGAATCGGCTGATTCCACTCCAAGTCGAGAATAATGTAGGTATCGGACGGATGGAGTATCCCTCGCAACTCTTCTCCTTTTGTCGCGCTCATCCCGCCTCCTCCGCGTCCCGCACTGTCATCTCTCCCTCTTCAGTGTCGCCCGCGGCCCGCACTGTTGTTCCTTCTGCCGCGAATTTCATATCCCGCTCTGTTGCTCCTTCTTCCGGGCGATCGGCTTCCCGATTCGCGGAAATCCGCGTCTTCGCGCTCCGTGCGTCGCAAACAAAAAGCAGAATGATCGCGGCCAGACAAATCAGAGATATCGCCAACCCTGCCGCGAATCCGGGCGGAGTGTACCGTGCGGTGATCCTATGCGTGCCTGCTGAAAGCGGAGCGCTAAGCCATGCTTCCGCTGCTTTTCGAGTAGCGACAGGCTTACCGTCCACACGTACGATCCAACCTTTGTCATAAGGAACCGAGAAGAATAGCGCGCCGCTGTTCGAAGTTGTGATCACTCCGTCGAGATGAGATCCTTTCCTCTTCTCGACCCGAAGCGCCTCATTCGATAATGCTCGAAAAGCATCCGCCATGGCTTCGTCGGAAACGACGGCCAGAAACAGAGGAAAACGATTCGACTCGCCGATCGGAATAACGATGCGGACAGATAATTGCATCCCCGCTTCCGCCAAAAATTTAAAGTCCGTCAGAAGTCCGCTTCGGACTTTTGACGAAACGATGACCCGACCTGTTTGTTTTGAAAAAACCGACACATTGACGTCGCGTTGAGAACCGATATAAATCGCGAGGCGATCTCCCGCGGTCAGAGACTCCGTTTCGATCACCAACGACCCCTGGGCATCCTGATCCTCTACAATATAATAATCTCCGTCGACCGTTATGTTATCCGTCGATATTCCGGAATAATGAACCTCCCGATACAGCGGACTTAAACCCATTCGGATCAAGATATCGTTGATATTGTCGAACGGAGAATCGGACCACGCATCATATCTCTCCGAAACCGCCGGATCGACACGGTATGCGATCGGCAGGGCCTGTTCGTTCCATTCAATTTTCACCGCGTTATAGTTCCCGATCTCATCGGCCGCATGCTTATTAATGATTCTCGGATTGATATAGGAGCCGCTGCCGGACAGTGACACATGTCCTTCGACAACATCGCCGATGACATCGGCATTCTCCGGACTGCCCGCGGTTATAAATTCTTTATACAGCAAAAGCTCAGCGCCGGTACGAAGCAACATTCCGTTCACGCTGTAAATTCCCGGAGCAAACATCTCTTCATCGGGCAATCTGCGAAATCCGGTACGCCGGGCGTATAAGAGCAAATCTTCTTGCAGATACACTGCCGGAGCCGTCGGGATCATGACCCCGGCGGCCGCTCCGTCAAAGTCGGTCAATATCGGGTCCGCCGCGATTCGCATATCGAAAACACCCGGATCCGTCCCGATTCCGTCACGTACCATTTCCGCATAGCGTCCGCTCAACGCGTAAGTCGCTCTACCGTCTGACTGTATCCGCATGTCCGCTGCACGGAGTACCGAATGTCCGAGCTCTCCTGCGACGATCAACAGTATAAGCGCGGCAATATAGCGTTTCCTTCGGGGATTCCCGCTGACCGCCCGAGTGCCGAATCCGAATATTCCGACCAAAATCGCGGTTCCGTAAACCGATTGTATTGCACGCTGTACCTCACCGGCGGCATGATTGATTATCAGGAACGCAAAGATCCCCATCATGGCCAGAAGTATCGTCTTGCGCGGAATCTCCTCCAAATATCGAATGACACCCGCGGCCATTGCGGTTAAGAGAAAACTGACCAGAAACGACATCCGAAAATGATCCGACGAGCTCACGGACAGGCCGTTCAGCGCATAGTCAATCAGACTGCCGCTCATCGTCACGTAGAGGAACGCGATCAGAATCAACGAGTACAGTCTTTCTCGAAAAGGAATCCGGTTGCAGGAAGCGTAAAGAACAACCATAACCGGCGCCAGTAATCCGCAATAGATATTCGGACTGCGCAAGCTCAGTTCCGGATTGGTTCGAAAGAGCAATCGATCCGCCATGTCAAAAAAGGTAAAATGCATTTTCAGATCGTCCGGAAACCGGAATGCCCCGGGCCAGCCCGCCGCCGCGGTATATGAAAGAAGACTCGGCAACACGAGAAACGCCGCAGCTCCCAAAGACAACACGGAGTATATAACGATGCGATTCTTGCGCCTCCTTCGTTCTTTTCGAGGCAAAAGACTTCCGCCCGATTCAAACCACAGAAGGGGCAGATACAATACAAAAAACAAGCCGACATAGGGCACGGAGCGCCATGCGCATACAATCAGTAAAAAGAATGACACCACAAAAACGATCGGGTTTCTTCCGGTCATGATTCGAAAAGCACCGAGCATCACAAACGGAAGAATAACCATTGCCTCCGTCAGGGAAGCGTCCCAGAAATACGCGAGCATATACCCGCCGACCGCATAGCCCGAAGAAAGAGCAATCAGATAAGCGGAGCGCAGGCGGATTTTCCCGGATAAAAACCAGGCCATTCCCAGACCGGAAATACCCGCGCGCAACACAAACTGAAGGGTGATAACGTCCGGGATCGCGGATTCCGGAAACAGGAGTAAAAGCAGATTCAGGGGACTGGAAAGATATCGTCCGACCAATGCAAAGAAATTAATCCCGTAACCGATATTCCACGAATAGAAAAGGTCCTCCGCAGACAGGAGTTTTCTTCGGTATTCCGCCATCAGCGGCATATAATAATCGTAAAGTTCCCCGTTCACCGGCGAATATTGACCAAAGGGATGAATTTTACGAAGAATCAGCAGGATCACGATTAGGATCGCGGGCAGTAAAAATGCCCCCGCCAGAAAGGACGCCGATCGAAAATCACTTCGCAAGTCACGCGTTCGGAGGGAAAGATCATTCTCCCGGCCGTCGGGCATTTCCGGGGTCGGTTCCGTCCGAACCCGGACGACAGTCTCGCGGTCGATATCAAAATCCTTCGAAGGCGCGTTCATGGTTCTCATTGCATCCGCTCCGGTTCCGCCGTGTCGGCTCGTTCCGGTTCCGTCGAATCGTACCGCTCCGGTTCCGCCGTATCGGCTCGTTCCGGGTTCTCGCTGTCAGGCATATTTTTTTCCGGGAATACCGAAGCGCAATACTCGGGATCTGTCTCGGGACCTTCCCCGAAAACGGCAGGCTGATCGGTTTTCCGGTATTTGGGAAAATTCCGGATCAATATCATCGCAATCAATAAGATTATCGATCCGATTGATATTGCGATACCGATCTTCATTCCGTCAGCCTCGAATTTGAGGATGATTTCGTGCTCGCCGGCTTCCAACGGAATTCCGCAAAGCGCTCCCGCAATATTGTGAATCTCCGTCGGCTTACCGTCCACCCAAGCCTTCCATCCCTCGTCATAGGTCATTGTCAGCAACAACACGCCCGATTCGGAGACATTCACCTCACCCGCGATACGGGTGCTCCCGGCTTCTGTGATTTTCATTTGGGACGAACCGAGTCGCGCCGTCATTTTGGCATACGCGACCGGATCCACACTGTAGCAGTAAATGCGTGCCATGTCGCCCTTCTCATCTTTCCAGGTCATTTTCATCGTTTGCGCGGACTCCGTCGCACGGCCCATGTCGATGATTTGATTACTGCGATTATTCGAACGAAGCAGAGAGGTTTCCGATGAATCGGCATTGCTGAAAAGCACTTCGGCGTTGACGTTCTTGCCGGTATCCTCAAAAACGTAGAGTTGGCGTCCGTCGGGTTCACCGATCACCGAGAACACGACAAACACTTCATCCTTGTCTTTTTCAAGCGAAAAAGAATAACCGGCCTCCCCGGATCCCGACCGAAACGTAACATTATTCTCCTGCACGATCTCGATTTCCTCCACCCGGTACACCGGGTCAAGGCCAAGCGCTTTGAGAAAATCATTTGACGTGGCAAAGACATTGGTCCCGCCCTTGGCGATTTCGTAATCCAAAACATCGGGGGCAACCATGTATCCCAGGGAAAGCGCATCCGGATGACTCATGATCCTCAGCCCGTATTCATTCTCCTCTTCCTGATCAAACACGCTCGGAATCGCCGACGCTGTTTCCAGATCGATCATATAGCGAATCCCGAAAAGCGACGCGGTCACCTCCGTCAACCCGTAGTTACGGGTCGAATTGATTCCGTTGGTATGAAGTCCGAGCGACTTCATGAATTTCACCTGAGTCTCTCTTGCCGTCGAGGAAAAGATCGACAAGCCGCGCATCTTGTACATCGCGGGCTGATTGCAAATATACGCGGGATACACTTCCGCACGGACAAACGGTCCGTTCGGTGAAGTACTTTCCTTCTCATCCAGAAAAGCGGTGACCTCCGGTTCCTTCATACCGTAAAAATGCCAGCCGGTGAAACCCTCATTCATGGAGACCAGCGCGACGGTAACCTGCGAGGCGACGATCAGCTCCGCAAGAATGACCCCGAAAAGCGCTACACGATGCCACGGCTGACTTCGCGGAGCAAGGATGATCGCTCTCAAAATAACCGCATATATAATCGTGAAGAGGCCTGTGAGGGCAATGGCTCGGAAGCCTTCCGAGCCTTCGCCGATCTTCTCGTAAAGGACCAGATACGAAAATATGATGAAGACCGACAGTGTAATGTCGGATAGTACAAACGATTTCAGATTCCGAATCACGCGGTAGCCGATGATTACCAAAAGAAATGACATCAGAAAAGCCTGGCGGTACGGAATCTGATTCGGGAAATGAAAGCCGTGCCAAATGAAGTTTAATATCCTGCTCGCAAAGCTGAAGTACATGATCAGTAATAAGATGCCGTAAGACATTTTCTCTTTGAAGGAAATTCGTGAGCAGAGGAAAAAAAGCGGGATCAGGAGGAGCACAAAAATTCCGCTGTAAACATTCGCCATACCGTCACGGATATTCGGATTGGAGCCGAGAAAGAAACGGCTGAAGAAATCAAACATGTCGTAGGTCAGGTTGTAATCCTTGGGAAAAGCGTCGCCGGTCGCCGACGCGTGTCCGAGGGCGACGTACGTAGGATACAAAAGCACCCCCGCCATCCCTCCTCCGATCAGCGAATAAAGCGAGAATCGTCCGACCGCCCCGAAAAAATTCGACGGAGTTTTCTTGTCGACGGTCGTCACGTAGCAGACCGGCGCATACAGGACCAGAAACACGCAGACAAAATAGCCGGTGAAGAAATTCGACCACAGACACAGGAACAGGCTGACCACGTAAAGGAACGGCTTCCGGTCGCGAAACATCCTTCGCATCCCGAACACAATCAACGGCAAAAGCATCACCGCATCCATCCACATGATGTTCCAGAAATACGACAGAACCCATCCGCACAAGGCGTATACCGACGCAAACGCGCAGAGGAACATATCCTTGCGTCCCCGATCGATATCCCGAAGCAAAAAAGACATGAAGAGCCCGGACAGACCCGCGCGTACACAGACAACGAAGGCGATACCGTCCGGAATGTATTTGGTCGGGAATAAGAGCAGGAGTATGTTAAGGGGGCTGGCGGCATAATTGGCGAATGTCGCCAGAAAGTTGGAACCCAATCCGATGTTCCAGGAATAGGCAAGGCTGTCCCCGGACAGTAATTTATTTCTCAGTTCGATCGCAAACGGCGCGTACTGATGGTACAGGTCAACCGTAAGGATCATCTTGTCACCGAACGGATGAACCTGCTGAACAGCGAAAACCATCGCCATCGCCACAAAAGGGATCATAAATGATAAAAGGGTATAAGCGGAACGTCTTCGTCCGAATGTCTGATAAGCGTTGTAAAGATATCGCCTCATGCTAACCTCTTGAAAAGGAATATTCGAGGTTTTTATCAAAACCATCCGATAGATATTCTACCACACGGAGCGCCCCGTTGAGCGTTTTCATCCTCCCGGTTTTATGCTAGAGTTATCTTGCGCGGAAGAATGCGTCCTTTTTTTCGGGAGGAGACCAAATGACCCGGCAACTTCGGATCAAGATCATTACGAATCCTCTGTCCGGTCGACAAAGCAACCGACAGCTGGTCAATGATTTACTCGAGCATTTGTCGGATGCGGGTGCGGTTGCGCGCGCGGATATTTTTTACATCGGAGAAGGCCTCCACGCTTCCGATATCGCACGGAACACCCCTCCGGACGAATACGATCTCATTCTGTCCGTCGGCGGGGACGGAACGGCACACGGAACCGTCAACGGGATGATGGCCGGCGATGTGCATGTTCCCCTTGCCATATACGGGGGCGGCACCGTCAATGATTATGCGACGGCAATGGGTATTCCCACCGATCCGCTTACTTTTTCGCAAATGCTTATGAATCATCATACGACCGACATCGACATCGGGCGCGTTGGAGACCGTTATTTTCTGAACGTACTGGCCGGAGGACTGATGACCGATGTCGCATACCGGGTTCCTTCCGATTCCAAGGCCGCACTGGGGAAACTGGCGTACTGGATCGAGGGTGCGCTGGATCTCCCGGCCGGCCTTCATGAAGGAATACCGATCCACGTAACATGCAATAATGTTTGCTTTGACAGCGAAGCTCTTCTTTTTATTGTAGCCAACAGCACCAATGTCGGAGGATTCAAGAATCTTCTTCCTCAGGCGAAGCCGAACGACGGGCTCATGGACATCCTGATCGTATCCCGATTAACGCACGGCGACGTATTACCGTTAATCGGGAAAGCGCTGACCGGAGACTTGATGCGCCATGAGAACGTCCTCTACTTTCAGGCTCCGGCTCTTCAGATCCGTACGGATGACGATCATACTATACGGCTGGATCTGGACGGTGAAGAAGGACCCGAACTTCCGGTTTCCGTGTCCTGTGTCCCCAAAGCGATCCGATTGATTGTACCTTCTTCCGAAAAGTAGTATCCTAGGGTTGTTTTGAGGAGGTTAACGAGCTGATGAAAAAAAAGTCGCCCGTTCCGGACAACAGACCCAAAGAGCCATACGATGAGACGCTCGAGGTTAGAAAACCGGGCGGTCTTTCTTTATCGGAGAAGCCGGATCCGGATTTGGAAGCAGAGTCGGTTCCCGTCACGGCGGAGGCGGATGCCCCGCCCGAAGAGATGACCGCGGATACCATATCCGAAACAACCGGCGACGGTGTTACGACGCCGGCGAACCTCACGGAAGAATCCGAAGAAGCCGACTTGACCGGAGAGTCCGGGGAGCCGGAAGTTCTTGACGAGCCCGTCGATATCGCCGTTGAAATGAAGCATACGGATGCGGTTCTTCCGGAAGGCGACGGAGTCATCGTTGAATCGGATACCGAACCTCCCTTTATCTTTTCGGCGGACGAGCCGGTATTGTTTTACGGCTCCGATGAGCTTGTTTTCGAAAAGGATGCGCATGACGGCGACCCAGATTTACACGGGCTTCCCGCTGTCCGTATCTCTTCGGACTCCAGCGTTTTCGAGCCGCATGTCCGCAAATTATCCTGGTTAAAACCCCGTCACATCGTCTTGCCGCTGATCGCCGTAGCGGTGGTCCTTCTCGTTATATTCGTTATTTACATCGGTCCCAAGAATGAGCGTGCGGCCAGCCCGCTGATGATTCGCGGGATTGCGATCTCCAATCCGGAGTTTAGTTTCACATATCATTTTGTTCTTTTGGAAAACGGGATCGATATCTGGTCAAAGGAGGGGCGCGATTTCCTGACCAGCCGTCCCGAGAACGGATTTTCGACCTATCGCGATTTCTTTCTCGATATGACCGCGAAGGAAATGCAAACCACAGCAATCCTGTATGACGATGCGATCGCTCACGGTTTTTCCGTCGACGCGAGCCATACCGCGCGAGCTCAGGATTATCTGGACTGGCTTTCCGAGCGGGCGTTGGCGATGACCGTCAATACGGACACCTACATCAAGGGGATGTTCGGCTCTTTGGTCACTAAGGAATTGATTCTGGAGGTGCTCTCCAGGAAATATTTCACCGAGGATTATGCCTACGGTGCCAAACTCGATGAGTTGCGCGCCACCGAAGATCAGGCCGAAGAAGCGTATCTTTCCGCACCGAATCAATACGATGAGATTTCCTACCGACTCCTGCGAATCGTTTTCGAGCAGAAGGAGGACAGTTTTATCGCAACCGCGCACCTGCATGCCCGGGAAATTATCGAGAAAATCGGACGGGATCAGAGTAAATTTGAATGGGTCGCGTCCGAGTATTTTTCGGGCGATGCGAAAGAAAAGCTTATGAAGCCCGATTCCACACTGATTTCCAATGTTCGATATAACGATGTCGGCGATCCGGAGTGGCGCGTGTGGCTTTTCGATCCGATCCGGAAGCCCGGAGACTGTATCGTTTATGAGGACGATGACGGCTTTCCGATCCTGATATGCTTTTCTTCCCGGCAGAGACAACTTGAGCCGCTTCGGAATGTCCGTATATTCAAGGTTTTTCGAGAGGACCCGGAGAGTGGATTCCCCGGGATCCCGGAGGTCGATCTGGTGACGACTGCCAACATCATTCTTCATTCGGTTACCGATGAAGCATCGTTTCAGGCACTTGAAAAGACGCACGCCGAGGATATCGCGGCGGGAAACATGACGTCGACCCACGCGATCGATATTCACCGCGGCAAGCTGGACCCCGAACTAGACTCATGGATCTTCAACCCCGCCCGGAAGCCCGGAGATAAAACAACCATCACAACCGCGGACGGGATCGCAATCCTATTTTACGTGGAATCCTCGAATGATCCGGAGTGGTATGACCGAATCAACAGTTTTATTCGAATCAACAATTTTGATGAATTTTTACTCGAACAGCAAGTTCTCTATCCTTATAAGTTCAACGATGAAGGGCTGAAAAACATCTGACCGGTCATCCGGTAAAGGGTTGAACGGGTAATCGATACCCGTCCGTCGACGTATTCCCCATAAGGGATAACGACATGCGGACGGGCGACAATTGTGTGGTTTGTATCGAATTTTAGAAATCGTTCATCATGGCAAAAACCAAGGTCACGATCACGGACGAGACCATTAAGATCGCCAGGATCAAGGCCAGGATTTTGACCATTCCGGATTTGTTTGTCGAACTCATGTCAGCTTTCCCTCCCCCAGTATTAACGTCAGAGTCAACGTCTCGCCGTCTCTGAATACGGTCATCTCCATCTCGTCGCCGACACTCAGCGAATCCCTGATGCTCAACAATTGCTCGGAATTTTGAACTTCCTGTCCGTTCACATGGGTGATGATGTCCTCCACCTTCAGTCCGGCCTGATCCGCAGGTCCGTCCTCCGTAACTCCACGCACAAACAGCCCGGTCGGCCAGTTGAAAGACTCTGCGGCTGTTGCATCCACGGCTACGACGTAAATACCGAGGATCGGGCGGCCGGAAACGTATCCCTTATTGATCAACTCCTCGATGATGCTCTTAACGTTGTTGATCGGGATCGCGAATCCGATGCCTTCGGCACTGTTCATTTTCGCGTTGGTCACACCGATGACCTCTCCGTACGAATTGACCAGAGGGCCTCCGGAATTTCCGCTGTTGATCGAAGCATCGGTCTGCAGAAGCGTGTACACGGTCGAATCGATCGTGATTTCACGGTTGAGAGCACTGATGACTCCGACAGTCACCGTTCCGGCAAGTTCACCAAAAGGATTTCCGATCGCGACCGCCAACTCACCGACCTGCAGAAGATCCGAATCCCCCAAAATGATATGGGGCAGTTTCTCTTCCGTTATCACCTTCAAAACCGCGATATCCATTTTGCTGTCGGTTCCGACGACTTCCGCCTCGATCGGTTCGCCGTAACCGGGTATCACCACGGATACATTGCTCGCTCCGGAAATCACGTGATAATTCGTTACGATATACCCGTCGTCCGAAATAACAAACCCGGAACCCGAGGCCTCAAAAGACGCATCGCCGAATCCGGCGTTATAAACGACCTCGGCAAGAACAGAGACCGTCGCCGGGCTGACTTTCGAAGCGATCTCAACGGTGCTCATTGACTTGCGGGTAGCGGTGTCCGGAAGACGGGACGCGTCTTCGATCGAAAACTGTTTATCCGTCGGCTCCGTTTTCTCCGTCACCTCTGCCGGATCGGTAGAGTGCCCGATCGCGGGCTCGGTGACCGTTCCGGTTATCTGCGCCTCATCGATCCGCCCGTTCGAATTCTTAAAGTGTTCAATCAGAAGCTGTGAAACAAAAACCGAAAGAAACACCGTCAGCACGAGCATCAGCGACACCAGCGCGATTACCAGCGCCGTGAGAAATTTACGAGCCCCGCTCTTCTTTTCTTTTATCACCGGGACCGTATCTTCGGACCGGTTCAGCTCGTTATTATTATATTCGTATTCTGTCATTGCGAACACCTCCGCCTAATATAATCAAAGTGTCTGTAATCCTATTGTACCTTCCGCCGAACAAATTATTGGCGCAAATTTGCGGTATTTTCGTCATTTGACGATCCGTCGCCCGCCTCCGGCCCGAATCCATCCCCGTCTCGAAAAGCCCTCCGGTACCCATCTTCTCCGTACCCTTCGCTCCAAAAGGCGGATTCGCGAAAACCCGCTCCGCGTAACAATCTCCCGCGAATCAGAACGGTCAGAATCAGAAGCGTACCGGACGCTGCCGCGATCAACGCCGACATCACACCGACCAGAAGAAGCCCCAAAACCGTTGTCGTCGCCCGGGTCGAAATCATATACATCAGACCGCCGTACAGACAAGATCCCAAAGAAATCATCGCGTACATCACAATTTTGCGATGCAAATTCATCAGCCGCCTGTCCGCGGCCGCTCTCTCGCGCGATTTCGCCGGTCGCGAACGGCTGTGCTCATATGCTTCTCCGGTCAATCGACTAGCTCACCCAACCTTTCGATGATCATATCGCTTTGCCCGACTCGCACCGGTCGCGACCGACCGGAGGTGCCGTCCAGGCAAATGCGGCTTAATCGTTCCGCTTCCTTCTCCGGACACGTAACCGTCATTACCGGCATTTCTTCGTAACGCACCGACGCGAGGGCAAAGCCTTCCTTTTCCAAAACATATTTTAATCTTTCAAACGTCGAAAAATCAACGGAGATCTCATATGATGCCGCCGGAGCAAAAACGCAGGGCTCCGCATCCTTCACCGCAAGCGCCGCCGCACTCGCGTACGCCCGCACCAATCCTCCGGTCCCGAGTTGAGTTCCGCCGAAATACCGCGTCACCACAATGATCGAGTCGTCAATACCGTTCTTACGTAAAACATCCAGAACCGGCATTCCCGCAGTGCCCGAAGGTTCCCCGTCGTCACTGTATTTTTGCATGACCTCGTCGCGCCCGATCCTCCAAGCATATACATGATGCGTCGCGTCGGGATATCGCTTACGGACGGATTCAATTCGGCTTTGAGCGTCCTCGGCCGACACGACCGGGCCCGCTTCCGCAATGAAAACGGATTTTTTCACTTCGATCCGGCCAACCGCCTCCCGGGTCAACGATGTCCACCGGTCCCGCCGCAATCAGACCAGCTCCTTATACCGCTGGTATGACATCATCAACAGGGATTTGTCCTGACTGTATGTAACCTTCTCGAGCGCATCCTTAATCGGGAAAAACTTCCCGTCCGAAAAATTCTGAGATGGGTTCGGCGTAACGTTCGGACTTTCCGCATGCATAATATACCATACAATTTTGTTGCAAACCGGCCTCTGTCGGGTGATCGAATAGAATTCGTAATTCGTTCTTCCCGCGGGAGACAGGATTCGGGCGTTGACTCCCGCCTCGTAGGAGACACGCTCCAAGGCGACGTCATCCGGCTTCTCTACCGAGCGAATCACACCCTTGGGGAAGCACCACTCGTCCTTCTCGTTCTTTAAAAGAAGCACCGAGTCCTCGTAAAACACAACGCCTCCCGAACAATTCCGAACCAGCATATCTTCTTCCTCCCCACAGCTTCTTTGACAACGTGTTTTTATTGTATCATGGAGGTCGGATAAATCCAATAAACCGCGACCGACGGCTCTTCACCGATTTCCGTGAAAAGTGAACAAGAAAATGGTCCGTGATCACTCCGTTGCCGTTTTCCTGCGGCCAACCGGGTCACGATCCGGAATTCTTCAAACATTCGAAGTGCGTTCGCGAAGCGGAGTGCCCGACCGATGGATTTGTTGCATGCCTGTTATTGACAGCACATTCTATT
>LSQX01200640.1_pt1 | contig 13660 bp, 10 predicted proteins | sample 654561 | NCBI WGS metagenome assembly LSQX01 (sample SAMN04489861, study PRJNA283612) | anaerobic digester metagenome | isolation source: 4 biogas reactors fed with cattle manure at either 37C or 55C with and... | place: Denmark: Kongens Lyngby | collected 2014 | reverse complement strand
ACGCCGCCGGGGACGGGGGTGATGGCAGAAGACTTTGGAGCAACACTGTCAAAGTCCACATCGCCGCAAAGCTTGCCTTCTTCATCCCTGTTCATGCCCACATCAATTACAACCGCGCCTTCTTTTACCATGTCGGCCGTGATGAACTTGGCTCTGCCGACTGCGGCAACCAATATATCCGCCTGTTTGGTAATTGAGGCTAAATCCCTTGTTCTTGAATGGCAAACGGTGACAGTGGCATTTTCTTTGAGCATCAGCATGGACATGGGCTTGCCGACTATATTGCTGCGGCCCACTACCACGCAGTGCTTGCCTTCAATGGGGATATCATAAGCGTATAAAAGTTCCATAACCCCTGCCGGTGTGCAGGGCAAAAATGTGTAATCGCCCAACATGATGTAGCCGACATTTGTCGGGTGAAAAGCATCAACATCCTTGGCGGGCGAGATTGCCTTTAATACGGCCTTTTCGTCTAAATGCTTGGGGATGGGCAGTTGGCAAAGAATGCCGTCAACATCCTCACGGCCGTTTAATTCATTAATAAGAGCCATGAGCTCTTCTTGCTTGGTGTCTTCGGCCAAGGCATATTCAAGCGACCTTATACCAACCTTTTCACAATCTTTTCTTTTGTGGTTGACATAAACGCGTGAAGCCGGGTCATCGCCGACTATTATGACAGCCAGGGTCACTTCTTTACCTTGGGATTTTAGCTCCTGAGCCTCATGGGCCACCTTATCTAAAACATCTGCCGCTACCTTTTTGCCGTCGATTAAGTTATACATCCAAAGCCCCCCATATGACAAATTATTTAAAGTGCTTTTATTCTTCGCCTTCTTGAGTATCCTCGTCTTTTTCGGGCTCACCCAAAACTTCATCTGATACTTCATCGGCGCTATCGGCAGCATCTTGAACTTCATCAAAAGTGGCTTCTGCTTCTTCGGATACATCCGTGGACTCTTGGCTTTCAATCAAGTCAAGCGCCTCGCCCTTTTTCTCGTCCTTAACCTCATCTTCGGGTGGGAAGAAGTCGACCCCTTCGATGGGTTGCGGGTTTTTGATATATTTTTTCAATAAAATCGCCAACCAAACGGCGCTGATGATTGCAATCCCGAAAGAACGAACCTGGTTTAGGCTGAGGCCTATATATTGAAGAGGAATAGCGTCGAGCCTGAAGGTTTCGATAACCCCACGGCCAAAGCCGTACCAGACACCGTACATGAGCATGATTTGACCGCTGAACTTGCGGTATTTGCTTTCTTTAACCAAATAAAGGATTAAGAAACCGATAAGGCACCAGATGGATTCATAGAGGAAAGTGGGGTGAACAAAGGCCTTTTCGGCCATGGTACCGGCTTCCACAAGGATGCCTTTGGCTGCAAGGTCCAATTGGCTGATGTTAATGAATTCGGCAGTCTTTTCGCTCCACATGCCCCAAGGCATGTTGGTGTTATAGCCGAAAACTTCCTGGTTGGTAAAGTTGCCCCAACGGCCTATGCCCTGGGCCAGGAGAAAGCTGATGGCACTTAAGTCCATAAGATTATAGAAGTTTAATTTTACGACCTTACAGACTATCCAACCACCCAGGGCCGCAGCCATAAAGCCACCGTAGATGGCAAGGCCGCCTTCCCAGATGCTGAAGATTGCGGAAAGGTTGTCCTTATAATAAGACCAGTTGGCGATAACATAATAAGCGCGAGCACCTATAATGCCCAAGATAGTTCCGTAAATTAAGACATCGATCATTTTGTCCAGACTCATTTTCCATTTGTAGGCACCGCGCCCACCTAAAAGAACGGCCAGCAAGAAACCGAAGGCTATAATTGCACCGTACATTTTAATGGAAAAATGCAGGCCGAAAAGGGAAAATTCCGCCAGAACCGAAGGAATACTGAAGCCTCTTTCAAAAGCCTTGAAGTATACTACCGTATAATCACCCATTTTTAGTCCTCCTCAAAAAACAATTAAGCCGGCTTTATTACCGAAAGCACAAAAGCGTCTTCTGCAAACAGGTCATCCAGCAAGTCGTTGACGCTGCCGAGCTCTATGCTCTCACAAGCTTCAAAGCTATCAAAGAGCCCGTTATTTTCGAAAAAGCTTGAAGCCAATTCATTGGCCAAACCGTCAACATCATTATACATCATGACCAATCTGCCGTAAAGCTTGCGTTTTGCTCTCTCAAAGCTTGCCTCATCTATCTTTTTGCTGCGCAGGTTTCTTATTTCAGCCTTTATTTCTTCGGCTGCCGCTTTGGGGTCCCTTGACTCACCGCCAAAGATGGGGCATGCATAGCCAAAGCCCTCAAAGTATTCAAAAGAGAAGGCTGAATTAATCAGCTCCGCTTCCAAAAGTCTCTTGTAAAGCGGTGAAGCTCTGCCGGCCAAAATATCCAAGATTATAGCCGCCGCCAGTCTCTCTTGCGTGCTGCGCATGGGCGTTTTAACATTTTGCTTGAAACCCAGCAAAAATTGAGGGGCGCTGACTTCCAATTTTTTTTCAACATAATCTTTTAAAACTTCTGTCGGTTCGGGAACAAATTCGCGCTCAACGGCCTGACCCTTGGAAGATTTTAACTGTGCATCGGCAACTTCCAAAACCTCTTCCACGCTTACCTTACCGGAAACCGCCAGGACCATATTCTTTAAATCATAAAATGTGTTATAGCATTCATAAAGCAGGTCCGCTGTAATTTCCGCAATTGACTCTTGCGTCCCGGCGATATCAATACGGACCGGGTTATGGTGGTACATGGCTTGTAACATGTTAAAAAGGACTGCCCAACCGGCAATATCCTTGTACATCCTGATTTCTTGCCCGATTATCCCCTGCTCCTTCTCAACCGTTTCTTGTGTGAAATAGGGTTTTTGCACGAAGTCCAGCAAAATTTCTAAAGACTGCGAAAAGTTGTCGGTGCAAGAAAAGAGGTAGCCCGTTCTATCAAAACCGGTGTAAGCGTTGGCCGAGGCGCCTGTTTGAGCGAATCGTGCAAAGGCATCCAGTTCTTCGCTTTCAAAAAGTTTGTGTTCTAAAAAGTGGGCCGTGCCTTCGGGAATCAACTTGTAAGTGCCGTCGGCTTGGGGGATTTTATTGTCAATTGACCCATACTTGGTCGCAAACACCGCATAGGCCGAAGCATAACCGACTTTTGGCATTACCAAAATAGTAAGGCCCGAAGGGTGGTTTACTTTGAAGTAAGATTCTTGCAGTTTTTCATTTTTGATTTCTTCAATTTTCATCGGTTTCACCCTCCCCGCTACCCTTGAGCATGAAAACAGTATCAAGCCTTACTTTTTTTGCGGCCTCTACAACTTGTTCCAACTCTATTTTTTCTATCTTTTCTATTTCTTCAAAAGGTGTCGTAAAACTTGGCCTTAAAAGCTGGCCGCCATACCAGGTCACTATGTTTTCGGGTGAATCTTCAACCGCACGCAGGGAATCGGCTATGCTGAGTTTTGATGTATGCAACTCTTCTTGGCTTACTTGCCCTTTTTTGATTTCTTCAAGCTGTGCTAAAATAGCCCGAGTTGCGGCTTCTTCTTTGTCTGTGTCTATACCGCTTTGAACGAAAATTAAGCCCTTTGCTTTTACAAAGTTTGAGGAACAGTAGTAGCTTAAGCTCATCTTTTCACGAACATTTAAAAAAAGTTTTGAATGGGGGCTGCCACCGTAAAGGTAGGTCATAAGCATTATGGCCTCGCGGTTGTCATCCTCATGGGCCATACCCGCCCTAAAGCCCAGAACCAGTTTACCTTGCTCAACTGCCATCTCTTCGGAAAAATATTCTTCTTTTTCGGGCGCTTTAATAAAATTAGTTTTTATGTCAACATCTTCTCTTTCAAGATTGGCAAAGGCATCTTTTAAGGTTTGCAAAACAAGGTCGCTGTCTGTGCTGCCTGCCATTGTGATTTGAATTTTTGCCTTTTTAAGGCTTTCCTGCCAAGCTTTGAAAACACGCTCGCCGTCCAGTGACTCAACTTCTCTTTTTTCGCCCAAGGGGTTTAGTCCGTAACTTTCACCTTGGCACATCAAACTTTCGCAACGGCGCAAGGCATAGAGCTGTTTGTTATTTTTTTCACTGTCTATTTTTTCGCTCAAAAGGCGTTTTTCCCGCTTCATGTCTTCAGGCAAAAAACTGCCGTCCCTTACATTGGGGTCAAAAACCAAGTCCAACAAAAGCCGTGCACAGTTTAGGGCAACACTTTCGTCATCCAATGCAAAGCGGTCATCAATTGCGTTTATGGTCAGGCTCATAATTTGAGCTTCGCCAAGCTTTGACACACCGGCTGACAAGGCGGCGCCGTAAAGTTCTGCCAGACGGGCGTTCAATTGTGAAAAGTCGGGGTACTTGCGGCCGGACCTGTGAAGCAAGAAGGGCAAAAGCGCGCGTGCGGCAATATCCCCTTCCAAAGGCATGGCCATTGTAAAGTTTAGCCTGGCTGTTTTAAAGGTGTCTGCCTTAACCGCACAAAAGCGCACGCCCGGGGCTATGCTTTCAACTCGTGCTTTATATTTTTCCAAATTTTTCAACCCTTTCAAGAAAAGAATTTATATATCATTTTTAATTAAATCATCATAAGATTCGCGCTTGACCACCAAAGTATGTTGGCCTTGATTAGCAAAAATGACCGGCGGGCGACCGACGCGATTATAGTTTGAGGCCATAGAATAATTATAGGCACCCGTGGACAAAACAGCCAAGATGTCGCCCTCTTGCACTTTTTGGATTCTGGTGTTTTCTTGAATTAGGTCACCGCTTTCACAGTACCTGCCCGCTATGGTAGCAACCAGGTCGCGCGGCCGGTCGGCCTTGTTGGCGCAAATTACCTCATAGTGTGCACCATAAAGGCTGTAGCGAGGATTGTCCCCCATTCCGCCATCAACCGCAACATAGGTTCGTACACCCGGTATATTTTTAACCGAGCCCACCGTGTAAAGGGTAAGGCCCGCTGTGCCAACTATAGCACGGCCGGGCTCTATTAAAACATAGGGCATCTTAAGGCCCAAACGAGCCGTTTCACTCTTAAGAACTTTCGACACAGCCGCCATGTAGTTTTCAAAGGGATGCTTGGGGTCGGTGCTTAGGTAGGGTATACCAAAACCGCCGCCCAAGTTTAACTCGTTTAATTCCCGCCCCGTTTCTTCTTTTATGTCGGCCATTAAGCCCAGCATTATTTTAGCTGTGTATTCAAAAGGAGCCACATCAAAAATTTGCGAACCGATATGGCAGTGAAGGCCGACCAAGTCAAGCATTTTTGATTTCATGGCAACTTGTGCGGCCTGCATGGCTTCGCCGGTTTCCAAGGCAAAGCCGAATTTTGAATCAATTTGACCGGTTTTTACAAATTCGTGAAGACCGGCATCCACACCGGGTTTTATCCGCAACAAAACTTTTGCCCGCTTCTTTGCGGATATTGCAATCTTATCCAGCCGCTTGAGCTCTTCAAAATTATCAAGCACAATTCTGCCGACATTTTCTTTGAGAGCCATTTCAAGTTCTTTGGCTGTTTTATTGTTGCCGTGAAAATAGATTTTTTCCGCCGGGAAGTCCGCCGATAAGGCCGTGTAAAGCTCACCGCCGGACACCACATCTATACCCATACCTTCTTCTTTTACCAAGCGGTAAATCCCCTTGCAGGCAAAGGCCTTGGATGCATAAAGCACCATACCCTTACCGTCATAATGCTCACGCATTGAAGAGGTAAAGGCCCGGCAAGAGCGGCGGATTATATTTTCATCATAAACATAGGCAGGTGTGCCGTAGTGTTTGGCTAATTCAACACTGTCACACCCACCTATAAGCAGATGACCTTTTTCATTAAGGCTGAAATCATTCAAATTTAACATAAGGCGGTTACCCCAATTCATTTTACACTTTCTGAAATAAGTTGCCTAATTTCTTCAATCCCCTCGCCGCTTATGGCAGAACAAGGCAGTCGCTTGTAGTCATTAAATTCAGCAAGCTCGCTTTCCAATTCTTTTTCACGCTTGAGTCTTTCTTTCTTTTTGAGCTTGTCGCATTTTGTCATGGCTATAATAAAATTAATATTGTGAGCCTTCATAAAGTTCAGCATGTCATAATCCAGCTCCGACGGCTTGTGGCGCATGTCTATAATCTGCACCACCAGTTTAAGGTCTCGCTCAGAGGCAAAGTAGGCCTCCATCAATTTTGACCACCTTATCTTTTCGGACTTGGGCACCTTGGCATAACCGTAACCGGGCAAGTCAACCAGCCTGACATCGCTGCCTTTGAAGAAGTTTATGGTTGCGGTTTTCCCCGGTACGGAACTTGTGCGGGCCAGGTTTTTCCTGTTTAAAAGCTTGTTTATCAAGGAAGATTTGCCAACATTGGACCTACCCGAAAAGGCTATTTCGGGTAAATCCGAAGGCAGAAGTTGCCCCTTGGTGCCAAAGGAAGTTTCAAAATCAAAATCATCAAAACGCATGGGGTCCTCCTACTGGGTCACAATGTTTCGCGAGGCGGGCGGCGGTTCAATTACAAGCGGCTGAAGTTCATCGCCTTTAGGCATTTTTTCAAAAGAGCCCGCCATAGCCGTGGCAAAAACATCATCCACACCGCTGACTGCAACAAAGGTGACTTTTTCTTTTACGGTCTTGTCAACTTCGTGTAAGTCCGCAACATTTTCTTCCGGTATTATAACCGTTTTTACACCGGCTCGATAGGCTGCCATTGCCTTTTCTTTAAGACCGCCTATGGGCATTACACGCCCGCCAAGAGTAATTTCACCCGTCATGGCAACATCCGATCGGGCGGAAACACCCGTCAGGGCCGAAACCAGAGCTGTTGCTATGGTAATACCGGCCGAGGGACCGTCTTTTGGAACAGCACCTTCGGGCACATGAATGTGGATATCTTTTCCTTTATAAAAAAGGCGGTCAATGCCCAACATATCGCTGCGATGGCGAACATAGCTTAGGGCCGCCTTGGCTGACTCTTTCATAACATCACCAAGAGACCCGGTCAATTCCAGTTTACCCGTCCCTTCCAAGACAGCCACTTCTATTTGTAAAATTTCACCGCCCACCGAAGTCCAGGCCAAGCCGTTGACCAAACCGGGTTGAACCATGGCCGCGGGTTTATCGCTCTTATATTTTCTGGCCCCAAGTGCCGCTTCCAAATCTTCGGCCTTGTAGCTTACCCTTTTTTCATCTTGGGCCACACGCACGGCGGCCTTGCGCAGCAGGGAACTTATTTGTTGTTCAAGTTTACGCACACCGGCCTCTTTGGTGTAGCCTTCAATCAAGAGGTGCAGGGCATCATCATTGAGCCTGAAGTTCCTGCCTGAAAGGCCGTGGCGCTTGGCTTGTTTGGGTATAAGGTGTTTTTTGGCTATATTAAACTTTTCTTCATGGGTGTAACTGCCAAGTTCTATAACTTCCATTCTGTCAAGCAGGGGTTCGGGTATGGTGTCGCTCATGTTGGCTGTGGTTATGAAGAGCACCCGGCTCAAATCAAAGGGCAGTTCAATGTAGTGGTCGCGGAAGGAATTGTTTTGTTCCGGGTCCAAAACCTCCAACAAAGCGGAAGAAGGGTCGCCGTTGAAACTTTTGCCCAACTTGTCAACTTCGTCGAGCAAGATAAGGGGATTTGCTGTGCCCGCTTGCTGCATTGCACTTATAATTCTACCCGGCATTGAACCGATATAGGTTTTACGATGGCCCCTTATTTCTGATTCATCGTGAATACCGCCCAAGGAAATGCGGACATACTTCCGCCCCATGGCACGGGCTATTGAGCGTGCTACAGAAGTTTTACCCACACCCGGCGGCCCAACCAAGCAAATAATTTGGCCCTTGATATCCGGCGCTAATTTTCTGACAGCCAGCATTTCAACAATTCTGTCCTTAACTTTTTCCAAACCGTAATGGTCCGCATCAAGAATCTTTCGTGCTCGTGTCAGATTGAGTTTGTCTTTTGTTTGTTTGTTCCAGGGCAGTGCCAAGATGGTTTCAAGATAATTTCTTATAACCCCCGATTCAGGCGATTGGGGTGAAATTCGCTCCAAACGGTCGCATTCACGCATTAGTTTTGTATGCGACGCTTCATCCAGGCCCAGCTTTTCAATCTGCTTGCGGTAGTCGGCCAATTCGGATTCCGGCGAGCTGCCGTCATTGAGTTCACCGCTGATGGCCTTCAACTGCTCACGAAGGTAGTATTCACGCTGGTTTCTATCAATTTGCTCTTGAACTTGGCTGTGAATATCGTCTTCAAGTTGCAAAAGTTTGGTTTCTTTTTCAAGGATTACGCAAAGCCTTTCCAGCCTTTTGACGGGGTTTAGAAATTGTAAAACTTCTTGCCTGTCGGCATAATCTAAAACTATGTTGCCGGCTATATAGTCGGCTAACTCACCCGGTTTTTTATGTGAAAGAATCTTAAGCACCAATTCCGACGGCAACTGGGGTGAAACATTTGAATAGTCATTAAAAATATCTTTCGCCTTGCGCACCAAGGCCCTTGCATAATCGGTTTCACTGCTTTTAACCTTCATGGTTTTTATAAGTATGGTGTCACCCTGCAAGAAGGGTTCTTCTTGCTTGACATCGAGCAGCTTTGCCCTATACATACCTTCCACCACAAGGCGTACATTGTCACTGCCTTGCAACTTAAGCATTTGTTTAATGCCGGCAACCACACCTGTTTTGTAAAGCTCTTCGGCGGTGGGGTCATCGTCCGCAAAGTCTTTTTGTGTAACTAAAAAAACTTCACCGTCGTCCTTCATGGCCGCTTTCAAGGCAGCGACCGACTTTGACCTGCCAACATCGAAGTGTAGGTGCATATCGGGGAAAACCACTAAACCGCGAAGAGCCACAATAGGCAAATTGCGGATTGAATTATCATCTTTACTCATACAATCATCTCCTAACAAAAAGGGTGCGAGCAACACACTCCTTCAGTATATTATTATACTAAAGGGGGGCCCCTGAGTCAACCGAGACCCGGGCCCCTAAATGCGGTTAGAAAGAGCCCTTGCCGTTTATAGCAAGGGCCCCATAGCTTAATGTTTACACCGCCGGCTTTTTCTTTTGTTTTAAGAGTCTTGATGTTTTGGGCTTGGCCTGTGTTTTTTTGCCCTTGCTGCGTTGTATTAACGGAGCCTCTTTGTCAATAACACCGGCCTTGGTAATTGTTACCTTTTCAATTTCTTCGTCCGAAGGTATTTCATACATAAGGGGCAGAAGAACTTCTTCCATAATGGTGCGCAGACCGCGGGCTCCCGTTTCTTTTTCCAATGTTTTCAGGGCTATGGCCTCAAGAGCTTCTTGCTCAAATTCAAGCTCTACTTCATCCAGGCTGAAGAGCACTTGATATTGCTTTATTATGGCATTTTTAGGTTCTGTCAAAATCCTTACCAGCGACTCGCTGTCCAAATCTTCCAGGGCTGTGATAACGGGCAACCTGCCCACCAATTCGGGTATAAGCCCAAATTTAACCAAGTCTTGGTGAATGACATGACCCAGGAGCTCTTTTCTGTCCTTTTCTTTTTTGCCTTTGACATCTGCCCCAAAACCCAGGGCGGAACCTCCGATTCTTTTTTCAATCAGTTTTTCTATGCCGTCAAAAGCACCGGCGCATATGAATAAAATGTTGGAAGTGTCTACCTGAATGAACTCTTGTTGCGGGTGCTTTCGCCCACCCAGGGGGGACACATTGGCTACTGTGCCTTCTATGATTTTAAGCAAGGCTTGCTGCACACCCTCACCGCTGACATCGCGGGTGATGGAGGGGTTTTCAGACTTGCGGGCAATCTTGTCAAGCTCATCGACATAAATTATGCCCCGTTCAGCCTTTTCCACATCAAAGTCCGCCGCTTGTATTATGCGCAGCAAGATATTTTCAACATCTTCACCCACATAACCAGCTTCGGTCAAGGTTGTTGCGTCTGCTATGGCAAAGGGTACATCTAAAATTTTTGCCAGCGTTTGCGCCAACATGGTCTTGCCGACACCCGTGGGCCCCAGCATGAGTATATTGCTTTTTTGGACTTCTACCTTTGACGCCTTGTCAATCTTAATGCGTTTATAGTGATTGTAAACCGCAACGCTTAAGGCAATTTTCGCTTGATCTTGGCCAATGACATATTCGTCAAGTTGAGCTTTCAGCTCTTGCGGCTTGGGCAGTTCCCAAGCAAGTTGCTCTTTTTCTTCCTTGGCCTTTTCGTCCTCGATTATAACATTGCAAAGTTCAACACATTCATTGCAAATGTAAACACCTTGCCCGGCAATCAGTTTTTTTACATGCTCCTGCTTTTTACGGCAGAAAGAGCACAGCGCTTGCCTTTCCCTTCTGTCGTCATCTCTTGCCATTTAAACCACCTTATCTTTTGGTTAACACCTTGTCAATAAGCCCGTAGTCCAAGGCTTCTTCTGCGGTCATGTAGTAGTCTCGCTCGGTGTCTTTTTGAATTACTTCAATGGGCTTACCGGTGTTTTCGGCAAGGATTTTGTTTAATTTTTCGCGAGTGCGCAAAATATGGTCGGCTACTATTTTAATTTCGGTCGCTTGCCCTTGCACGCCGCCCAGGGGTTGGTGAATCAAAACTTCGCTGTTGGGCAAAGCTATACGCTTACCCTTGGTGCCCGATGAAAGTAAGAAGGCACCCATGGATGCGGCCAAACCCATGCAAATTGTGGAAACATCACACTTGATGTATTGCATGGTATCATAAATAGCCATTCCGGCGGTAACCGAGCCACCCGGCGAGTTGATGTAAAGGCTGATATCCTTTTCCGGGTCCTGCCCTTCAAGGAAGAGCAATTGCGCCACAACCAGGCTGGCGGTAACATCGTTTACCTGGTCGGACAACATAATAATGCGATCGTTTAAGAGGCGGGAAAAAATATCATAAGAACGCTCGCCCCTGTTTGTTTGTTCAATTACCATTGGTACCAATGCCATTGTGTATACCTCCTTGATATTATTGAATTATCCTACAAATAAGTTAATCTTTTTTATCTTCTTTTTTAGCTTTATCGGCAGCCGGCTTTGCTTTTGCCTTGGGTTTTGCTTTTGGTTTGCTTTCTTTCTTTTCGGCTGCCTTGCCTTCCTTCTTGTCTTCCTTTTTGGCTTTTTCTGCCTTGGGCTTTGCTTTTTGGGTTTCTTCAACAAGTGCTTGGTCCAAAACCAATTGCAGGGCCTTTTGGTTTAAAATATCTTCTTTCAGCGCATCAACCGGTATCAGGGGCTTTACGGCTTCTGCTTCCATTGAATAAGCTTCAGCTATTTTTTTGTATTCCGCTTCAAGGTCTTCTTCGCTGACCTGAATATCTTCAAGCTCTGCAATTTTTTCAAGGGCCAGGGTCATCTTAACTTGTTTGTGGGCATCTTCATACATGCGAGCTTCAAAGGCCGGCCTGTCCATCCCGGTCATTTGAAGATACATGTCAAGTTCAAAGCCGGAAGATTTCAGTTGTTTTTCATAGTCGGCTATGTTTTCTTGGGCTCTTTTTTCAATCATTACATGGGGAATTTCCACTTTAGTAAGGTCAATCAGTTTTTCTATAACCGCTTGTTCAAATTCTTTTTCGACACTTTCGGCCTTGCCTTCGCTCAAATCTTCTTTAATGCTTTTTTTCAGCTCGGCAAGGGTATCATATTCACTGACATCTTTGACGAATTCATCGTCCAATTCGGGCAGTTCTTTTTCTTTAATCTCATGCAGCTTAACCTTGAAAACAGCTGCCTTACCCGCAAGTTCCGGGGTATATTCTTCCGGGAAGCTGACATTTACATCAAACTCGTCACCGGTGTTTTTGCCTATAATTTGCTCTTCAAAACCGGGGATGAAGCTACCCGAACCCAAAATCAGGTTGTGGTTTTCACCCTTACCGCCTTCAAAAGCCACATCATCGATAAAGCCTTCAAAGTCAATCACGGCTGTATCGCCGTCTTGGGCGGGCCTGCCTTCAACCGTAATCGTTCGCGAATTTCGCTCACGCAGGCGCTCAATTTCTTCGTCAACTTCCTTTTTACTGACGGTGGCTTTAGCCTTGGGGGCTTTGATGCCCTTGTAGTCGCCCATCTCAACTTCGGGCTTGACCGCAACCTTAACCGTGAAAAGCACGCCGTCTTTACCCATTTCTTTGACGGTGTAGTCATAGGGGTTGGCAACAGCGTCAATCTTGGTTTCTTCGTAAGCTTGAGCTATAAGGGAAGGAAAGAGTTCTTCCATGGCGTCTTCATAGAAAAAGTCTTCACCGTACATTCTTTCGATTATGCTTAAGGGAGCTTTACCCTTGCGAAAACCGGGGATATTGATTCTTTTCTTGTTTTTGTTGTAGGCCCTTTTGTTGGCCGCCATGAAATCTTCAGCGCTGATTTCAATTTCAAGTTCATAGACATTTGCTTCAACTTCTTTGGATGATTTTAAGCTCATATTTTTTCCTCCTACTGAATAAATCCGACCTTACGGATATTAACTTTTTAATTATAACAGATTTAGGCTTGGGTTTCCATATAACAATTATGGCGAATTTAGGCTTTTAGGCTATGTGTTTTGGGCAAAATTCCAGATAATCGGCCGAAATAAGGTCGTATTTGACTCCCCCGCTTTCAAAGGCGGCAAAACCCTTGAAGGCTTGGGCGTGCAAGTGACCGAAGTAGCAGCGTTCAATGCCTTCCTCTTCCAAAACTTCCCTGATTGCCCGACATTCCTGGCCGGCAAAGACCGGCGGGTAGTGCAAGAAGGCCACGGGTTTGGCCTTATAGGCCCTTGCCGCCTCAATAGACATCTTTAGCCTGTTGGCCTCTCGCAAAAGTATTTTTTGGTCTTGAGGATTTTCATTGTCCGGCGACCAGCCCCTGGTGCCGCAAATAGCTATGGAATCGGCCACATAGGCATTGTTGTGCAAAATATGCAAGGATTTAAAGCCCTTGTCTTCAAAAAAAACATCCATTTTGCTTTTACTGTTCCACCAATAATCATGGTTACCCTTAAGCAAAATTTTACGGCCCGGCAGAGAATCCAAAAAAGCAAAATCAGGTAAGGCTTCCTCAAGGGTCATACCCCAAGAGATATCACCGGCTATTACCACCGTGTCATCGGCTTCAACCAAGCGTCGCCAATTATTTTCCAGCCTTTTTTCAAAATCTTGCCAACCGGGAAAGATTTCCATGGGCTTGTCAACACCAAAAGACAGGTGTGTGTCCGCTATTGCAAAAAGCGCCATAAAACCACCTTTCAAAAATCAGATGTAAGCGCAGTTAATCATTTACGCCCAGCAAATCAAGCAAGCGTTGGGACATTTGGTGGGCAGGGCAAACACCTTCAAACCTGATGGGTTTGCCCTTAATTTGCATAAGGGGCGGCGGGCAGATTTGCCCCGTCAAGGCTTGCAAACTTTCAAGCCTTGCAAACTCATCCCCTTCCCCTCTTTCACCCGGTTGCAGCGCTTCCAAGACACTGGCGCCGAACTTGAAGGGTGAAGCGGTTGAAGCAATGACAGTCACGGTGTCGTCACCGGTTCGAGCCTTATAATCTTCATAAACCGCAAGGCCCACAGCTGTATGCGTGTCGCTCAAATAGCCGTACTTTTTAAAGGTTTTGGCTATGGTTTTCTTGGTTTTTTCGTCATCACAAAAACCCGCCGAAAAATCTGCCTGCAAGCGAGTCAAGAGCTCGGCTTCTACCTCGTAAATGCCGTCTTG
>LSQX01116404.1_pt1 | contig 13660 bp, 9 predicted proteins | sample 654561 | NCBI WGS metagenome assembly LSQX01 (sample SAMN04489861, study PRJNA283612) | anaerobic digester metagenome | isolation source: 4 biogas reactors fed with cattle manure at either 37C or 55C with and... | place: Denmark: Kongens Lyngby | collected 2014 | reverse complement strand
TACGGATGAAGACGGTAACGCATTGAGTGGCGCACCGATTGAGATTGGCGAATATTATGCGGTTTTCACCGGTAAAGACAGTTATAGCGGCGAAAAGCGGGAGCCCTTTTCTATTAGGGCGGCCAACAACCTAATGTTTGCTGAGGTTTCCATGGACTGGTTTTATGCATATACGGGAACTCCTGTTGTTATAACCGGTCTTGCGGTAACGCTTGTCGGCAAGACGCTTATAAGGGATACCGATTATGAGATCAAATATTTTGATGAAAACCGTGTGGAGATCTCATCACCTCCGATCGCTGTCGGGCGTTACCAATTAAGCTTCATCGGCAAGGATGATTATGTCGGGGAATATGGAGGCTTTCTTCTTATCCTTGAGCCAAACAACTTAATGCTGGCGGAAGTCTCTATGACAGGCACTTATGAGTACACCGGCTTGCCGGTTGTTATAAATGACCTCGTAGTGACGCTTGGCGGCAATACTCTTATAAAAGACGTAGATTATACGGTCAGCTATGAAGACGAAGATGGGGATGTAATAGACGCTCCCACCGAAGTGGGCGAATACTATGTAATTATTGAGGGTAAAGGCGCATATACGGAGGATACATATTTACCGTTTACTATCACTGAAAACACAACTCCTGTCACTAAGTGGACTGACAAAGTTAAGAACAAGCCAGACGGATATAACGATGCTGATCCAAACAACATCACCATCTCCACTGCCGAGGGGCTGGCGTGGCTGGCATCTGTGATGAACGGCCTAAACGATCAGACCGCTGACAGCCTTTCCGGCAAAACCGTCACCCTCGCGGCAGATATTGACCTTAGCGGCTACAACTGGACACCTATGAAGGATTTTTTCGGCACATTTGAGGGCGGCGGGCACAGCATCAGTAATATGACAGTTACGAACACTGATTGCGCCGGGCTGTTTGGATTTTTAAAAGGCACTGTGCAAAACCTCTCAGTTTCCGGCAGTGTAAGCAGCGGTGGTAGCGATGATAATTATGCGGGCGGCATCGCAGGATTTAATACTAATGACGGCAAGATAATCAACTGCAACTACCAAGGCGCAAGTAACGCTACCGGTGGTACAAGAGCTTACGCAGGCGGCCTTGTGGGGCTAAACAAAGGGGCAGTGAAGAACTGCTATAACACAGGCACTGTGACTGCAAGCGACAGCACTAACAACCATGCCGGCGGCCTTGTGGGATACAATGATGGTGACGGTACGGTTACCAACTGCTATAACACAGGCGATGTGACTGCAAACGGCGGCAATTTTGGCTATGCAGGCGGTCTTGCGGGATTTAATACCAATGACGGTACGGTTACAAACTGCTATAACGCAGGCGATGTGACTGCAAACGGCGGCAATTATAGCTATGCCGGCGGCCTTCTAGGAAGGAGCAATGGTGGCACGATGACCAATTGCTACTGGCTCAATACAGCGGCGAGCGCTGCTACTGGGAGTGGCGGCAGCGGAAGCAATGTCACAAACTGCGCAAGCTTTACAGATGCGCAGGGAAAGGGGGCGGAGGCCACATTTGCCTATACGATTGGCGCAAATCCCGAGCAAATCGGCACTTTGTCCGATGCCCTCAATGCCTGGGTAGGGGCACAGACCCCGTCAAATGATTATTTCGGCTGGACAAACCTATCCGGCGTAGATTACCCCGTGCTTTACCCTTTGGGTATATCCTATACAGTAACCTTTGAAAGCAATGGGGGCACAGCGGTTTCTGTTCCTAGCTTCCCTTATGGGGCAACTATTACGGAGCCCGATGTCCCAACCAGAGCCGGTTATACCTTTGTCGGCTGGTACAAGGATGAAGGGCTTGTATCGGCTTGGGACTTTCAGACAGGTGTAGTCACATCAAATATGACCCTTTATGCTAAGTGGACAGCTGTTTCTTCGCCTACAAGACCTAACGATAATAGTGGTGGTGGAATTACCGCCACAACGCCGCTCCTCACACCAGAGCAGCCAAACCCAACCACCATAGGCTCTATTAACCCCTCCGCAACAGTGGACGGGGCTGGTGGGGTCAGCGCAACCGTCACCGAACAGGATGTGAAAAACGCCATCAACGCGGCTCTGGCTCTTGCAAAACGTGAGGGCGTTACCGAAAACGGCATTGGCGTTGCCATCGACTTTTCGGCGCTGCAAACGCAGTTTAACAGCCTGTCGCTGACCCTTGGCAAGGAAGCCTTTCAGGCCTTGGTGGATGCAGGGGTAAAGTTCTTGGAAATCAAGACACCGCAGATTTCTCTGTCGCTGGATTTGCAGACGCTGAAAACCATTTTGCAGAATATGGGCGATGAGATCACAATCTCCGCGGAAAAGATTGATCCAACAACCCTTACAGGCGCAGCGAGAACGGCGCTCGGCTCCCGCCCTGCCTACAGGCTCTCTATCGCTGACGGAGAGAAGAAGATCACCAACTTCGGCGGCCGGGTATCAGGATCTCTGCCATACGTCCCTGCCAATAGTGAAAACCCGATTGGGCTGTATGCCGTATATGTAGACGGCGCGGGCGGCGTGCAGTGGCTTTGGAATTCCAGCTACAACCGAAACGCCGGAGCACTGCTGTTTAGAACTGGCCATTTTTCAACCTTTGGCATCGGATACAAGGAAGTACCAAGCTTTACCGACATAGCGAACCATTGGGCGAAAAGCGACATCGAGCATGCAGCCGTTCGCGGCCTGATGAACGGCACAAGCGCCTCCGCCTTCTCCCCCGAAAGAAGTATGACCCGCGGGATGTTTATCACGGCGCTTGGCAGACTGGCAGACGTGGATAGCACGAAATACAAAAGCATCAAGTTTGCCGATGTAAAAGCCGATGCCTACTATGCGCCATATGTTGCATGGGCGGCGGAAAAGGGCATTACAAGCGGCACGAGTGCCACGACATTTTCTCCGGACAAACTGATTTCCCGGCAGGAGATGGCGGTGCTTTTGGCAAATTACGCAAAGGCGATGGGTTATACCCTGCCCAAGACACGAGAAGCGATTGTCTTTGCGGATGCAGCCTCCATCGGTAGCTTTGCCCGTGACGCCGTAAAAGTCGTGCAGATGGCGGGTGTGATGAATGGAAAAAACAGTAACATGTTTGACCCGCAGAGCACGGCTACGAGAGCGGAAGCTGCCGCCACGCTTCATCGCTATGCGGAGCTGTTCATCGACATTCAAACAGCGCAGGGACTGGATATAAACGGCAGCGCCAATGCCATCATGTATGAAAACGGAAGTCTGTAAAATCGGCGAGTCGACCAAAAAGAGGCTCCTTTTTAGGGAGCCTCTTTTAACTATGCTCTACAACAATCCTATTGCACCGGTACCAACAGTACCTGTCTCGGAAATATCAAATCAGGATTTTTCAATTTATTGAACTCGGCAAATTCCTGCCAGGTCTTGCCATACTTTTGGGCAATTTTCCAAAGCACATCGCCGGATTTTACTGTATAAGATTCTCTTTTGGTCACTTCTTCTTTTACTTTTTCATAGACAATCCTGCCTTCAGCTTTGATGTCTACTTCGCCTAATTCCGTAATGTAGTCGGCAATGATTTCTTCCAGGGCTTCGTATTCGCCTAAAAGTTCACCGTTTAGGAAAGAGACATATTTATCTCCGCCTGCCGCCATAAAGTCATTAGTAGCTATTTTATATACTTTGTCTTTAACCACAGCTTGTCCTTGAACCTTTAATTCTACTACTCTTTGACCTGCTGGTTTATTGGGGTCAACTTTAAAAGTCATCCCGGATACTTGCGGAAAGCCGCCGAAAGTGTCCGGATACACCGCTACACCATTTTCAACAGCCGCGAGCAAGTCCCCACCTGTAAGAGCTAATAGTACGCCATAGTTTCCAAAAGGTGATAGTGCCAAAATTTGCTCCCTGGTGATTTCTCCTACTTCGATGCTCGTTCTTATACCGCCACCGTTGACTATTGCCGCTTCGGCTCCAGTCGCATTTAGCAAAGCATCTGCGATGAGATTACCCATGTTGGACTCACCAGCCCTTGCTATTTCTCTTTCGCCGTCCAACCTCACCTTTGTTTTGCCAACAACATAATCGGTGACAGCTTTATTTGCCTCTTTGTAACCGTCGACAAGAGCTGCCATTTCTTCGTCAGCTTCTATTTCTTTTGACTCTTCTTTTGTAAACAGTATCGCTTCTTTTTTAACTATTTTCCCGCCTTTTACTTCAATATTTACAATGCCCAAATTTTTCAGATAGTCTTCTGCTTGCACTAGCAAAGTTCCGTTTACCAATACTCCTTCCGGATATTTGCTATGGCTGTGGCCGTCAACTAAAAGATCGATGTCGTCAACCTTTTCTGCTATTTCCAAAGACGAAGGATTTGCATCTTCATCATCTCCTATATGTGCTAAAGCGATGATTATATCTACCCTATTCTTTAATACTTTCACCATGGCTTTTGCTGATTCCAAAGGATTTTCAAAATCTACACCTTCCGTGTATTTGGGGTTGGCCTTGTATTTTGTTTCCGGTGTAGCCAAGCCAAAAATACCTACTTTTACTCCGCCTATTTCCTTTATTACATATGCTTTGAAATCTTTTGTTCCGTCAGCTTTCACAATGTTTGCCGCCAAAATGGGAAATTTCGCTATTTTCTGCAATTCTAACAATCTATCATACCCGTAGTTAAAATCGTGATTTCCCGGTGCCATAGCGTCAAACCCCGCCTTATTCATAAGCTCTATCATAACTTCACCTTTGGATACAGTCACAATAGGCAATCCGTGAATCGTGTCTCCTGCATTTAAAAGCAAGAGATTTGGGTTTTCTTCTCTAAGCTCTTTCACTTTTGTCATCATTTTTGCGAATCCCATGCCGTCATAGTCTCCTTCTTCGACTCTGCCGTGAATATCGTTCACATGGACGACGGTGAGCTTAACCACTTCACTCTTATCTGCAAAAACCCCTGTCGTTGCAGTTAGTCCGAGTATTAAAACCAAAGATAAAATAATGCTTAATACTCTTTTGTTTCGTGATTTCATCTGAGTTCCCCCCCTTACATTTTTATTTATGCCAACTGATTACTTATTATATATTAATTCCATCAAAAAGCACCGAACTTCCGTCCGGTGCTTTTGTAATCGTTTAGATAGGGTGCGTCTGCAAACGCTCGCTTACAGTGCATCTGCAGTCGCTCGAACGCGATGCGTCCGCATGCGCTCGCGTGTTTTTCCGCGCTTGTAATCTTAACGCTTTGGGAGCTGGCGGCAAATGTTTTCCCCTTCAAAACCATTGTATACCAACGTTTATCTCCTGTAGCTGGCAACTTGTATCTTGAGGAATGTGTAAACACTGTGCAAATCACCTTTTTACAACATATTCCGTATTCTTCCCCTGTCCTTCACGAACGAGCAAATTTTGTTCTACCAGGTTACGCAAGAGACTTCCAGCTGCAGTTTGCTTAAGTTCTGTAATCTGCTCCACATCTTTACGACTTATGGCTCCTTTATTTTTTGCAAACTCCAGTACCTCTTCTTCCATATTTCTTATTAAAGGTTGACGTTCTTTGAAATAATTTTCATTCAAATTTGGCAGAACAATCTTAAATGCATTACTGGTTGTTTCAATAATGGGTTTATGCCTGCTTCCTTCATAGGATTTCATTATCTTTCTCATGCCCGTACCATAGGCTTCTATCAATTCCAAACGATAAAAGACGTTGGCAAGTTTAGGGTTGCGGCAAACGGAAAGCCCCAGCATTATGTCATCCAAGGACACTCCGGTCAAGAGACCTCCGATGGTAGTGAATTCAATCCGGTCCGGGTAAATTCCAATAAGACCACTTGCACTGAAAGAATAATCCCGATGCACTATAGAATTCAATAAAGCTTCACGAACAGCAACTTCCGGATAATCTCGACTGTCTATGCGGCGCAATTTATCAAAGGTGGCACGAGTTTGATTGCGTATGTCTATATACCCATATATTTCGTTTAGCTGCTGAAATAGAGAGCCGGAAAACTCTCGTCGATCCCGAAAAATACTTTGGTCTGATGCCTCAAAAACAGCCGCTTTGACCGTATGATTGCATTGATCTGACAAAAGCTGCCCCAGATTTGTATAGATCCCATCCTCATTCATGATTCCTAAAGTCTTCATCTGTGGAAGGCCCAGCTCTATCTTTCTTTCCTGAAATTCTCTGTTAGTCACCTCAAAAGTCAAACTTTGCTCCAAGGAACGCATATTCTCAAAATTATCCCCGTCTGTGTCTTTTATCATACGCCTAATTGCAGTATCGGTAGCCGGTACTGATGATGCTCCCTGCCTAACAAAAACCCCTTCAGGGCGGAGACCCTTTTGAGCTAAATAATATGGGCGTTCTGTTCCTCTTTGTATTTCCACAGCAATAATTTTCTTCCCATTTATATCTTTAATTCCATGGCGGAGAAACATGGTAACATCAGGCTTTATGCTGTCTCTTACCATATTAATAATCTGCTGCATCATGGCCTCCGGATTCAATACTCCAACAACATCACCATTGTCGGCAACACCTATATATAGTGTGCCCCCTGTGCTGTTGGCAAAAGATATGATTTCTTTTTTCACATCCCCGGTAACGGTTTCTTTCAGTTCTACTATTTCACTCTCCTTAAAATCCATAGCAGCACGTCCTTTCATCTCGTTTTAACACAATTCTAACGTTATGTTAACATTCTAACGCTTCTAACGTCTTCTGTCAACTGTTCGTGTTAGATGGAAAAAGCACCGAACTTCCGTCCGGTGCTGCAATCGCTTAGATAGGGTGCGTCTGCAAACGCTCGCTTACAGTGCATCTGCAGTCGCTCGAACGCGATGCGTCCGCATGCGCTCGCATATTTCTCTGCGCTTGTAATCTTAACGCTTTGAGAACTGAGTTAGCAAATGTTTTCCCCTTCAAAACCCCTACATATCAGCATTTTCACCCTGTAGTTAACAACTTGATTTTGAGATGTGTGTAAAAAATGTGCAAATTATATTTCCATACAAATTATCCAAAAATTACCAACATGCCAATCTATCACTTATAAACTTAATAATTTTTCATAAATAGCATTAAAAATTATGTTACATTTTTCTAATGCCTCTTTTGGTGCTTTTTCAATATATTCATATTTCCTTACTCTTAAATCCAAAACCTTAACTTGATCTACTAAAATATCACCTGTGGTTTTTGTATTATATATATTTAAATTTACTCTAGTAAAAAAGGTGTTGGTAGAATTAGTAATCGGTAGAACTGTTACCAGACCATTTAGTTCTTTTTGTGTATATGGATCTGATATTACAAGCCCTGGTCTATATCCCTTTTGTTCGTGTCCCTCCGAAGGGGAAAAATTGATTTTTATTATATCGCCAAATTCCAAATTACTATACTTGTTTTTATCTATTGCCAACATGGCTTTTACCACTCTTCCATACCAACAGGATTTCCCCAGTCAATATCAATCTTCGGATTAAGCTTTTCACCTTTAGATTGTTCACACAAAAGTTCAAATTTTGTTTTCTTTTGTTTTTTGCTCAGCAACAATTTATCTCCCTCAATACTTATATCAAAACTAATATTTACAAAATTAGTTTCGTTAACATTTAACTCATCCAGTATTGTTTTGGGCAAACGTATAGCAGCGCTATTACCCCATTTTACCAAATTAACATTCATATAAAACACCTCTTTTCAGTATGCCTCTTTCAACAAAAGTATATACGCGTATATACAATTTGTCAATGCATTATATCTAAATATCACCATCAAATCTAGGATGAAAATCCATAAAAAACCCACCAAGCTTCTGCCTGGTGGGTTGATTTTGTTTGTATATGTTCCCTCTAGCGCTTCGAGAACTGCGAGGCTCTCCGGGCCTTCTTGAGGCCGTACTTTTTCCGCTCGGTCATGCGGGAGTCGCGCGTCAGGAAGCCGGCGGCCTTGAGCGCGGAACGGTTTTCGGGATCCGCTACGACGAGCGCCCGTGCGACGCCGTGGCGCAGAGCGCCGGACTGACCGGTAAAGCCGCCGCCGTGCACGTTGGCGACGATGTCGAACTTGCCTTCCGCACCGACGAGCTCGAGCGGCCGCACGACTTCGTGCTTCAGGTTTTCCATCCCGAAGTATTCGTCGAGCGTCTTTTTATTGACAGTTACATTGCCTTTGCCCGGGATCAGCCGCACTCTGGCAACGGAAGATTTTCTTCTGCCTGTTCCAAAATATTGTACTTTAGCCATGTTTTTCGTTTCTCCCTTCGATTAGAAATTCCAGATTTCGGGCTTCTGTGCCTCGTGCTTGTGCTCCGGACCGGCGTAGACTTTCAGTTTCTTGAACATCTGTCTGCCGAGTGGTCCTTTGGGCATCATGCCCTTGACCGCGTGACGGATGATTTCGTCGGGCTTTTTTTCCTGCAACTTCTCGAAGGTGATTTCGCGCAGCCCGCCGGGATAACCGGTGTGGTGCTTGTACACTTTCTGCTGACGTTTTTTACCCGTTACGTGGATGCGCTCGGCGTTGATGACGATCACATAATCGCCGGTATCCATGAACGGGGTATACGTCGGTTTTTTCTTTCCGCGGAGAATCGTTGCGGCTTCCGTCGCCAGGCGGCCCAGGGTCTTCCCCTCGGCGTCCAGCACGTACCACTTTCTTTCGATCTCGGAAGGTTTCGCTACATACGATGACATTGACAGACCTCCTTGCCTACTGAGATGGGTTCCAAACGGTTCCCATCCTGTTCGGCGCCTACTCTGATGAAATGTCGCTCATCGGTTTCGGCACTGCAAACGATAATTGCTCGGCCACGGCGGGTGACCCGCCTGCACCTTTGTATATCTCGCGCGCGCAATCGCGGCGCAACCGTAATAATAATCCAGCGAGCCGGCATTGTCAAGCGAAACTATTCGTTTTTCAAGCCTTCGAGCGCGGAGAGGTTCATGGCGCGTCGCGCAGGATAATACCCCGAAGCGAGCCCGATCAGCGTCGCAAATACGAGCGCGCCTCCGCTCACCCAGAACGGGATGACCGACACGACCGATCCATCGCTGCCCATCGATCCTAAAAAGCCCTGCATAAACGGCAGCAGCACGGTGTTGAGCATCAGAGAAATAATGTAGCTGAACACGAGGCCCGCCAGTCCGCCGAGGAATCCGATCATGCCGGCTTCGAGCAGGAACATCTTGCGGATGTCGCGCAGGTTGGCGCCGATGACCTTCATGACGCCGATCTCGCGCGTGCGCTCGTAGATCGACATGATCATGGTGTTGGCGATGCCGAGCGCCGCCACGAGCAGCGAGATAGCGCCGATGCCGCCCAGGATGCCCTGGATCATCGCGGCCGTTTTCTTCATGCTCTCCAGCCAGTCGTTGAGGCTGTAGGCTTCAAAGCCCATTTCGTCGCGGATCACATCGCAGACGCCGGCGACGTCGTTGATGTTATCCACGTACACCATCGCCTGCTGATAGACGGTCTTGCCGCCCTGAATCACCTCGCCGTTGGCTTTGCGGATCTCGATCTGAATCTCCTTGAGCGCATCGATCGGCATGTACGCGCGGTACGACGACTCGTCGTTTTCGGCCGCTAACAGCCCCACGCCCTGCCCTTTGTGCGTCGTGTAGCGGATGTCACCCTCGCCTTCCTGAGGCGAACCGTAGCTCCAGTCGCCCGTCAGCACGAGATCGTTGGTGATCACATCGACCGTCGGCTCCCCGTCGCCCCAGCCGCCCCACTGCTGCTGGCGCGGGTTGTAAAACCAGGCGGCCACGTTGCGCCCGAACACGACGGCGTTTTTGTCATTCGGCTCCAGAAGCCGGCCCTCGGCCGCTTCGAATCCAAACTTCTCCATCGAATCCGGTCGGATGCCGAGCACCGACGTGCTGCACACCATGCGCCCGATCCCGATCGTCAGGTACTGTTCGATGACCGGCGTTACGGCCGACACGCCGTAAATCGCTTCGAACGACGCGATCGTCCGGTCGTCGAGTTCGATGGTTTGACCCGACTTATTCGTCGCACGCCCGTAATTGTAGACCTGAACCGTGTGAAGGTTTCCGTACGACTCGATCTGCTGCTGATAGTTCGCGCTGAGCCCGAATCCGATCGACAGCATCACGACGATGGCGCAGGTTCCGACGACGACACCGACGATCGCCAGAATCGTCCGCGTCCGCCGCCGGAGCAGATTGCCTGCGCATAGTTCGATGATATCCCTATTATTCATCGAGATCGAACTCCTCGTCCCGCTTCCGTTTCCGGCTCTTTTTATACCGAGCCGCACCGAACGCTGCGCCGCCCGCCGCAAGAAAAATCGCGGCCGTCTTCCAGATGCTCATGCCGCCCGAAGGCCTGTAGTCCGGCATGGGCTCTTCCATGTCGCCGTCCCAGATCATCGCCTCGCCGACCTGGAACGTAAAGTGCTTCTCGACCGTGCGCTCGTCACCCGCGGCATCCTCGAACGTAAAAACAACCTTCCCGTTCAGCGGACCGGGCCCGTTGGGGAAAAAGTTGACGCTGTAGTAATCGCTCTTGCCCGACGTCATGTTGCCCATGTACATCGTGGCCGACCCGTCGACCGAAAAGTCGCCTTCGACCGAAATGCGCAGATTGGACAGCTGGGTCTTGCCCATGTTGTAGTAGTTGACGTTCAGATAGCCCATCTGATCCGCCGTCAGATAGCCGGGATCGAGAATCTCGTCGATCACCAAACGCGTCTCCTGGACGACCGGAATCGATATGATATCGCTGGCGGTGTGCGTGCCGCCGGCGGTGTCTTCGTAGCTCATGTTGATCGTGACCATGCTCGTCTTCTGCTCGGCATCTTTCTGCGCTTCGAGGCGCATCGGGTGCACATAGCTGCTGCCGGCCGGGATGGATGCGACGTAGAACGCGTTGCTCGTCCCAACAGGAAGAAAGGCGCTGTCGTCGCTGCTGACGGTCACTTTGATGTTCTGAAGCGCTGTGCCTGTGCTCGTGTTGTTCAGCGTCAGCGACAGGATGAACCGGCTGCCTGCGCTCACCGGCTGACCGCCGTAGCTGTAGGCGCTCACCATCAGCTGGGGATTCGCACCACCTCCGCCGCCGCTGATCATCGTGCCTGCGTACTGGGAAACGCTCTGAGAGCCGTCCGCACTGCCGGCCGTAATCTCAAACAGCGCGTATTGACCGCCCTGACGGGCGTTGAGCGAAACGCTGCACGTCGTCTTTCCGCCCGCCGGAATCCGGTCGATGAGGAAGACGTTCTTCGTCTTGTTGATGACGCCGTCAGGCTGGTCTAGCACCGCTTTGACGTTGACCGCGTCGCTTGCACTCTTGTTGACGACGTCGAACGACACGGTAAAGTCCGCACCGGCCGACACCGACGCCGGCGCCTGCACGCCCGAGATCTCCAGATCCAGACTGCCCGAACCGCCGACGCCTGCGACAGGGATGTAGACGGTTTCTTCCAGACTGGCATCGTCGTTGGACGAGTCGAGCCCGGCGATTTTGACCGTAACCGGGTAGCTTTTGCTGACCACTCCGGAGTCGACTGCGATGGGATACTCTGCCACATAGGTGCTCCCGATCGACAGGTATCCGGCGTTGATCGTCGCCGCACCGCTTGCGATCGAAAGGCCCTCGGGCAGCGAAAGGCTGATGCGTGCGTTTTTGATGACGGTGTTGCCGCGGTTGAACAGCGAAAGCTTCAGCGCCTGCGTCTTGCCAGCGATCAGCGTGTCGCCACCGGCAACCGAGTAGTCGACGTCGAACGCCGCCCGCCCCAGCGAGGAGTAGCTGTCCTGACTGCGCGCCACGCTCAGGGTGATGGATTTGTCCGTAATCACCGTTCCGCTTCCATCTTCGGCGATCGCCTTAACTGATAACTTGTGATCGCCCGCAGATGCTTTTTTAGCGACTTTGACCGCGAAGGTCATCGACTGGTTTTTCCCGCCGGAGAACACTCCGCTGGAGCCGGTCACGATCGAGATATCCGAGTCGGAGGACGTCAGATGTAGGCTGTAATCGGTGTTTCCGGTCAAGACTTTGCTTTCTACATCGATGTAGATACCGTCTCCCTGAACGACATTGAATCCCCCTGTATGACTGATGCTTATACTATCCACCCCAAACGCCGTCTGCGGCAGCACACCTGCGGCAAGTAAAACGGCGACCGCCACAAGCCCGATTCGCCGGGTCATCAATTTCCTGAGCTTTCTCATCTCGTCTCCTTCTGTTCTCTCGGTGTGCGGTATTCTGTATCTACGATGTTTCCATCCTTTATCGTCAAGATCGTGTCGGTGTACTCGGCGATGGTCCGGTCGTGCGACACGAGGATGAGCGTCATGCCGTGGCGCCTGGCCTGCTCGACGATGATGTCCATGACTTCCTTTGTCGTATTTGAATCCAGGTTGCCCGTCGGCTCGTCGGCGAACAGAATCTTGGGATTCCCCACGAGCGCCCGCGCGATGCCGACGCGCTGCTGCTGGCCGCCCGACATCTGCGACGGCTTCCGGTTGTCGTAGCCCTCGAGCCCGACGGATTTGAGCGCGGCGCGACCGGCGCGGAGGCGTTTCTTTTTCTCCACACCGCGGAACGTCAGCGGGACGGTCACGTTTTCCAGCGCGGTCATGCTGGGGATCAGATGGTAGGCCTGGAAGATAAAGCCGATGTTCTTCTGACGGAACAGCGTCACCTGCTCTTCGTTGAGCTTGTGTACGGGGATGTTACCGATCCAGATTTCGCCGCGCGTCGGCTTTTCGAGTCCGGCCACCATGTTGAGGAACGTGGACTTGCCGGAGCCGGATGTGCCGAGAAAGCACACCATCTCGCCGCGCCGGATGTCCAGCGTAATGTCGTCGAGCGCGATGACTCGCTCCTCGCCCATACGGTAGACTTTCCGCACGTGACTGACGCGGATCAGCGGCTTTTCGGCTGTATGAGTTGTCTGCTCTCTTTCTTGAAATGTCATCAATGCCTTCCTTGCCCGTTCTCTGCTACTGTGTTGGACGGATGCCGTGCGCAAACAGTTCCATGTGCAGCTCGTTTTTACAGTAAGCCATGCCCCTCCCACCTGAACATGAGCAGAAAAAGGGGGCGGTTGCGCCGCCCTTTTGTGAAGCACTCTGCTGCCGCTCACCTCACCGCTCAATCTGCACGCGGTGAAATGTCTTCTTTCCTTTTTTAAGAATCAAGGCTCCGTCGCGGAACCGGTCCGCCATAATCTGAAGCTTCGGGTCTTCGACCTTTTCGCCGTCGATGGACAGCCCGCCCTGCTCGATCGTGCGGAACCCCTCGGTGTTGCTCTTTACGAGGCCGCACTCCCGCATCAGCGTCACGATGCCCATGCCTTCGCCTTCGAACGCTTCGGGTGCAAACGACGTCGAGGGCACACCCTCCATGTCGCCGCCGTCACCGAACGCCGCGCGCGCCGCCTGCTGCGCTTTTTCGGCCTCGTCCTCGCCGTGGACGAGCCTCGTCACCTCGTAGCCCAGCACTTCCTTCGCCTCGTTGAGCTTTTCGCCCTCGAATGCTGACAGCCGATTGACTTCCTCCATCGGCAGGAACGTGAGCATGCGCAGGCACATGTTGACATCGGCATCCTCGACGTTGCGCCAGTACTGATAAAACTCGTACGGGCTCGTCTTGTCGGCATCGAGCCACAGGGCGCC
>LSQX01050966.1_pt7 | contig 13663 bp, 9 predicted proteins | sample 654561 | NCBI WGS metagenome assembly LSQX01 (sample SAMN04489861, study PRJNA283612) | anaerobic digester metagenome | isolation source: 4 biogas reactors fed with cattle manure at either 37C or 55C with and... | place: Denmark: Kongens Lyngby | collected 2014 | reverse complement strand
GGTATTTCTGGGTGGCAAGCAATGCCAGGAAATAGGAGGAGAAGAACAGATGCCATCGGTTCTGCAAGATCTCTGTTCGGTTGGTCTGCAGAGTGGTATGGGCATAGGTCACTGCCTCGGCGGCGCGCCCGTTGCGCCACAGCGCCTGAATGTAATAGGCAATGAAGCCGACGCGGTTGTAGGCGCTGTTGGTTTTCTTCAGTTCGGGGAAAGAGCGGTTGAGGAGCTGCAGGGCGCCTGTGTATTTCCCCCTGCGAAGCAAGACTGCACAAAGGTTGACCAGGTAATAGAGGTAGTCGTTGCTGTGGAAACGGATGGAGAGGTAGCCATAGGTTTCTGCCAGCTCAAGTTCATTGTGGCGCGAATGCACCAGAAGGCGGTTGGCATAATAATTGGCCAGGATGCGGGGCGAATACAGCTCACCTTTTACAAAACGCTGTTCGAGGTTTTCAAAGAGTTCGATCAGGTGGTGGTAATCCTTGTTGTGGTAATACAGGAAAACCAGCCTGACCAGTGCCAGGTAACGGTTCAGGCCATCGATTTCCTCGTTGTAAAAGACTTCTCTGAGCCATATTTCCCACAGTGCAGCCTCGGTGTCGTATCCGGCATACTGTCTGACAATGTCGGGTGTGGCTTGGTGAAGTCTCAGGTTGATGTCACGCGAACGTTCATATTGTGGTTTATTTTCCTCCAGGAAAGCAGAGGCCAGGGCGAAATATTGCTGTCGCATACGGATCAGGAGGAAGTTTTGATAATTCTGCACCAGTTCGTAGAGACGGATAAAGTAAAAGCCTGGTTTTTGATATTGCCGGATGGTGTTGATGATCCTTTTTTCATCTTCCGGGACCAGGGCATTGGTCATAATTCGCTGATCCATGATGCTGAGCCACTCGTAAAAGATGTCTACATTAACGGCATCCAGCTTTTCGGTGATCCACTTCTTAAGGTAGGAATACTTGCGCTTGTCGATGCGCAGGGGATAGGGTTTGGCTTGGCCGGGATGACGGCTGTTGTGGGCTACGATTTTTAGCAGGCGTATGTTTTCAGCATCCTGAAACTGATGAATGCCCATCAAATAATCGCACTCAAAAGGCAGCAGGGTGGCGGCAAATATGGAAAACTTTTTCAGGGGCTTCTGCATTATTTGGCTTATTTTCAAGGGTATAAATATATAAAAAAGCTCCATAGAAAAAGGATTTTCTCCGTATATTTTTTGTTAATTTTAGGGCAAAATAAAAGGGATGAAAAGAGCCATTGTAAGTGGGGGCGCCCAGGGAATTGGGAAAGCCATTGTATTGAAGTTGATGCAGGAAGGTATATTTGTTAATGTGTTGGACATTGATGGGGAGGCGCTGGAAGAGCTGAAGCAGGAAACAGTATCGTCTTCATTACTCAGAACCATCCTTTGTGATGTTGGAGATGAGGCTTCGCTGAAGGCTGCCCTTGATGAATGCCTGCAAAGCCCTGATGGAGTTCATTATTTGGTAAACAACGCCGCCATTTCGGCCAATAAACATTTGGAGGAGTTAAGCCTTGAAGAATGGAACAGGGTGCTGGCAGTAAACTTAAGTTCTTATTTTTTATCGGCAAAATATCTTTCTCCGGCATTGCGAGTGGGTAAAGGGGCCATTGTGAATCTGTGCAGCACGCGGGCCTTTATGTCGGAGCCGGGCACCGAAGCTTATTCAGCCAGCAAGGGTGGGGTGTATGCCCTGACGCATGCCCTGGCCATGAGTCTTCAGCCTGAGGTTAGGGTGAACTGCATCAGTCCGGGATGGATTGACTGCACCGACTGGCAAAAGAAAAGCAAGCGGAAAGTTATGGACTGGCCCGCGGAAGAGCATTTGCAGCATCCGGCAGGCCGCATTGGCAAACCGGGGGACATTGCCGGCTTGGTTTGGTATCTGCTTTCGGACCAGGCCGGCTTTATCACCGGTCAGAATTTCAAAGTTGACGGGGGTATGACCCGCAAGATGATATACCTGTAAAGAACGGGATTGCTCAGTATATCAATACAGTTTCTTTTCTTCCACATGGATGATTTCCATGTTGGTTCCACTATAAACATAAGCCACCACTGAACAGGTACTTTCATTCCAACCTTCATCGAGGGTTATGTTGTAGCTCTTCGGAAACTCCTCGTTGACCTCAGCGCCATTTTCACTGATCACTTCCCCCCAGGTGCCGTTGATGTCCGTGCGCAGGACGTGCCTGTGGTTGTAGTTTTCCTGAATGCCGTTTGTATACTGGGAGTCATTGGTTTGCTGGGGCGACAGAATGTTGTCTTCCAGGAGCAAAGCTGCCAGGTAAAGCGGACCCTGGAGGCTTTTAAGGGCAGTAGTATTGATTGCAACATTTAAATTCCTGCTTGTCGTTTCATAGCTGAGGCTGATTTCAATCCCTGCCTGAGGTTCTTCTTCCAGGATTTGCGAGATGGCCCCTCCCCAGGCCGAAGGATTAAGGATCCTGTTTCCCGAGAACTCTTTACGGTTAACCATTCCGGCAGGGTTGGCTGCAACCCCGAAGTAGTTGTTGATCTCAGTGCCTGCAGACGTCCTGTAGTCGGCCAGGAAGTGCGGGGCGGTAGTGCGTGCAAAGAAACCTGCATGAATGCTGACAATGACCAGCTGCTCGCCAAAGAACTCCTTCAGTGCATCAGCGGTTTCAGCTCCTGCTGGGCAGTTGGGGCACTGATGCCCTGTGAATTCCTCAAGCAATACCTTTCGGACTACTTCTCCTGTGTTTCCGTTTCCGCCGGGGCTTGTCATATAAGGTTCTTCAATGATGTCGCAGGCCGTAAACGCAAGGCTGGCCAGCACGAGGAAAAAGAAAGAAACTATTTTTCTGAAAGTCATGATACAAAACATTTAAAAGCTGCTGGTAACGCTGAGCATAAAACCATTGGAGGCGGGCACCTGTCGGCATACCCCACCCACACATACAATGCCTTCGCGCTGTTTCCCGTAAGAAAGGCTGAAGCGATTGGCATTTCGGTTATAACCTGCGCCCACCGTCAGGTAATGTATTCGCAAGTCCTTGTTGTCGTTGCCGTAGTTGTACTGGTCGGACACCGAGAAGAACCAGTGGGGGGCAATTGTATATTCGGCCAGGGCCATGGCCCAGTTTCCCTTGTCCTGCTGTGTGGCCAGATGCTGCAATTCCCATCGGATGCTGCGGCGGTTGGGCAGGCGATGGGTGAAATCGGCAATGGCAATGTGGGCATACACCATATCATGGTCGATGTGGCCTTCGATGACATTTTGGTTGTAAGTAATGAAGGCGTATGAGAGCAAACCCCTAAGGTTACGGTTAAAACGGCGACTGTACTCAAGGTTGAAATCCTGGAAATACAACTCCTCGCCCCAACTAAAGAAATCAGAGGCATAGCCTTTGGTGCCGCGTTGTCCTATGGCGGTGGTGTCGTTAAGCGGGCTTTTGCCGATAGCATTGGCACGGCTGTAATTCAGGGTCAGGGTAGCGCCGTTAGGCCCTCCCAGGAAGGTTTCACGGGGCAGCATATAGGTCAGTTCGCCCAGCAGGCCAATCTCGCCATTGGGTTGGGTTGCATAGGGATACATACCTGAAAGGCTGTAAAGGTGCTGACGGGTAGTGGGCGGCAGGAAGTTGATGTGCAAGTCGTTTCCGCTTGCGGTGCGATCACTTCGAAACCCCATATTGTCAATGCGCTTGGCTGACAGCAGTAGTCCAAAACCGCTAGCGGAATAAGAGCCCGTAAACACCAACGCGTTCCCGTTTTTATAAATGAAGTTGTTGTCAGTCGAAGGGTCATTTACCTTGTACCCGTATTCGGCACTGAGGTTAAGTCCGCTCCTCAGATAATTAATCCTTCCAGCAAAGGCGGCTACGTTTTCAGGGAGGTTGAACAAAGGATCCTGATCGCGCTGGAATTTACTGACCACACTACCCCCCACGATCCATTGATTGGGGTTTTCATTAAACCGTGAGAAGACCTGGTTGAGGTTCACTTCCGCGTCGAATCCGCGCACGATTCCGGGTCCCTTGTCAAAGAAGAACCTTTGCTGCCCCACCACACCCTTCAAGCTCACTCCCTTAACGGGTCGGTAAACCAGGCGGATGCCGTCCATGGCATTGTCGATGCCCAGGTTGCGCTCCTCATAGGTGCGAAAAATCATCCCGTTGCCAAATTGCTCGTAGAAGTTACCCAGTGTCACTTCCAGATTATCCTGAGTATAGGAGGCGAAACGGTAAGGAATACCATTTCCCTGATAGCGGGGATCATAGCCCAGTAAGGCGTTTTGATAGCTTTCGAAGCGCATGCCCATGCTGAAGCCCTGCCAGCTGAAGTTCAGGTTCCCAAAGGCATTCATGCGAAATGTCTCGGGAACATCGGGCGCTCCAATGATGGAGTCGGGGATGTAGTACTGGGCGTCAAGCTGGAAGTTACCCCATACCCGAGCCCCTTCCAAAAGGCCGCCTTGTGTTTGTCCAATGGCAAAATTACCCTGGAATAGCAAGGCCAGGATGATCACAAGCCGAAAACGTCTATTCATCTTCCAGGAGGGCTTTCAGTTTATCGTACATCTCCCATTCCATGCCATCGGAAAAGGAGGTGTGCTGGTAAACCACCTCCCCCTTGCCATTAAGGATGAAGGTGTGAGGTACCATATTCACACCCATTGCACGCTTGAGGTCCCCGTTCTCATCCAGGTAAAACTCAAAATCCCAACCTCGTCCGCTTACCATAGGCATCACATTGGCACGGGTCCGAGCGTCATCGGTACTGATGGCAATAAGTTTTACGCCAAGTTCTTTCCAGTCCTCATAGATCTCGTCGATTGCGGTCAGTTCCTTCAGACAGGGCCTGCACCATGTGGCCCAGAAGCTGACCACGTAAGGCTTGCCTTCGTTTTCAAAAACAGAAGTGCTTACTTCTCGCCCGTCGAGCGTCTTGATGACCATGACGGGCAGTTGATTGTTGCTTTGCGCCAGAACAACGGTTAGAGGCAGTAAAAAAAGGAGGGTAACAAAAAACTTTTTCATTTCTTTTTGTAATTCAATGTTATCTAATGATTGATATTTTCTTTCGGAACAGGGCTTTTTCTGTAGCGGCCTGTAGCAGATAAATCCCAGAGGGCAGATGCGAAAGGTTGAGATTCAGGATACCTGTTGAGGCTTCGAATGTTTGGCGGTAAACCAGGCTTCCATCCAGGCTGTGGACGGACATTGCAACAGGGGAAGCTCCCGTTTGCAGAGACAGTTGCATGCGCCCGCTTGAGGGGTTAGGGTATACCTTCCCCTCCAGGACCTCAAAGCTGTTGACCAGGGTGTTGTCTTGTGGCTGGAACTCCAGGCGAATGAGCTGATGGATCTCCTTGCCCTCCAGGTCCTGGATAAAGGCCAGCACACGGATCCTTGAGGTGTCAATAGCCCCGGCGCTCAAATCATATTCAAAAGCAAATTGACGGTGGTCGCCGGCCTGAATGCCCGTAAGGAAGCTGCCATTGGCGTCGGGCAGGAAGCTGCGCATGACATGGTGGAAGTCCTTTTCGCCATTGGAGCCGGGCGGGCTGTTGAAGCTTACCAGGTCTTCGGTTATCGCAATCAATAGGGTGTTGGCGCTGTTTTCAGAAAAGTCGGCAAAGGCTTCCAGGCTTACGCTGGCATAAAGTATGTCGTTTAAAATATAATAGCTTCCCTCCATGGTATAGCCAGCGAATTTGTCCATTTCAAGGGCCATCAGTTCATGACTTACCTCAAAACTCCCACCAAAAAAGGTACTTCCAATGGCTGCAACAGGGGTGTAATTCACCCCGTACAGCTCCTTGCGGGTTGTCTGGTCCTTGGGGTTGAATGCGAACAAGGGGCTGCCTTCGTATTGGAGGGGATGGTAATAGATCATAGTGTACTGTTCGGGATTGTTCTCCACTATCTCCAGCAAATCGGGCGCCACTAAAGCACAACTTCCGCAATTTATGCTTGAAAAACTCTCGAGTAATGCCATCTGCCGGGTAGGAAGATGTTCATAAATATGTATTTCCCGCCTTAGGGTGTCGCTGAAAGCCTCTTCATCAGGAGCTCCGTTGAATCCTGAAAACCATACTTTTATGGAATAAACCCCAGTTTCATCAGGAAGCCAGGGCTGCTCGGCCTGGTAGTAAAAGGGAATCTGTGGATAGAGGTTGATTTCTTCAAAAAAGGTGGTCTGGATTTCACCCTCGTCCACCTGGTAATGCATAAAAACCGACTGAAACTGGTCTTGTCCTGTATAGGCTACCTTGCCTCGGATCAGGTATGGATGGTCGGTAATGCTGTAAGGCCCGCCAAAAAAACTGTCCTGACGGATAAGTACCTCCCTGGGCGGACTTGAAAAGCCCGCCAGGGGAGGTATGATTACCATTAGGAATAGTATAGTTTTGAAATAGGCTTTAAGCATAACCGTGATTCCGTTTAACGAACGACAGAGATCTTCTTTACCATACGGCCGTCTGCATTCCTGACTTCCAGAAAATAAACGCCATTGGGCAATGAAGAAACATCCATTCTGAAAAGGGATCCTGTTCCAGTTTTCTCAATGATCAGGTTTCCGCGGACATCCAGGATGCGCAGTTCAGTATGGCCTTCCACGGGGAAACGAACCTGAAGCAGGTCGCGAACAGGGTTGGGATATACCACAACCGATGCCAGGGTATTGAGGTCAATTCCCACGGTCGAGAGAGTGGTAAAGCTGATCTCTTGCGATTCGCTTAACAGCATGAAGGGTGAATATTCACTCACGGGGTCCACTTTTACGAAATACAGTTGTTCTTCCGAAAGCGGTTCATTGGGCTGCAGTGTAATCTCGGTCTTTTCTTCGTTGATGATAGCGGTGAAGTCAACGCCGGTGCCGTCGGAATCCGTTTCATTGAAATGAAGAATATCCGGAAGGCTTTCTGGTGTGATCTCGCTTCCGTCCGCATGGCGAACAGGCTGATCAAAGGAAATGATGATCTCGGGTTCAAGGCTCACGTTGGTGGCTCCGTCTTCCATATTGATGCTGACCTGCGGGCTAACTACACCAACCGTAGTACCTGCCTGGTATACTTCCTTGCTGCTGTGATTCTGCACGAAAATGACAACTTTCAGGTCTGACATCTCTTCCACGTGGGTTCCCGACATGTTGAAATTGTGCGAAATCGTATAGGGCTCCAGGGCAGTCAGGTTGGCTGTGCTGCCATTGGCATTGGGAAGCATCTTCATCATCACATGCTTAAAGGTGGTTTCACCATTGTTTCCCACATTTCCGGTGGTAGTGCCTTCAATGACCACAGCATGAATGGTGACGTTTGGGAAGTCGGCATAAGGCATAATGGTAGCCTCCACCAGGATGTTGTTTCCGTCGTGGGTATGGTAGCCCTCGATGGCCATATAAGAAGGAACTGATTTGGCCGCCTGGAAAGCTGAATTTACTGCAGTGGCAGAAGCGGTCACCTGCTTGCCTTCCATGATCAGGAAGGGAACGACATTCACTCCGTAATAGCCCCTGCGTGTGCCTCCCTCAGCAGTGTAATATGGATCGCCTGCATTGGGCCAGTTCATTTGGTATTTTATCAGGGCCAGATTATCGGCGTTCTGTTGGGTGAAGTTATTAAAGAAACTTCCGTTAAAGGTGGCGCAGGGCGCGCAGGTGGAGCTGGTGAAAGATTCAAAAAGGGGCAGGCGCTGTACCTCCTGGTGAGCCACATATACTGGCATAGAAAACTCATCGTTCGCTGGAACATCATCCGTTGTTTCTCCATTGATGTTTGTAAGGGTAACCTTAAGAGTGTAAGTTCCCGGTTCCAGATCCATCAGCCCGGTACTTTCATAATTTATGTTTTCATAAGGCCCCAGCGAAAGACCAGAAAAACTATGGGTTTCAACAGGACCATCATTGATCTGCCAATGAAGGTCGAATGAATTGATTTCTTCGATGCCCCAGTTGGTGATCGTTCCTTTTACCGGGGTAGGATCCGTGAAGTGTGTCGGAACGCTCAGGGTATTGACCCCCAGATCAAAGTCAGCGGGTATGACTAACTGCACGTCATCAATATACCAATTGTTGAGATTGTAACTGGGGCCAATAAAGAAAAACGATAACTGCAGGTCGGTGGCATTGAGATATTCCGATTCGGAAATCTGGATGGCTTTCACCTGGGCAGGAATGCTTGAAGAGACCGTTTGCGACCAAAGGGTCGTCCAAGGGCCGTTCTTGGTGCGGGCAGCAACGCCAACCTGGTAATTACCGCTGAAATCATCCAGCATATGCCTGAACGAAAGCACCAGCATGGTTGCTCCTGTTGAAGACATATCGATGGTTTTGGTGACCAGGCGGGTTTCACCATTAAATTGGGGCGACCAGTATAAACGTACTTCGGGGGCCGTTCCGCCCGCATTGGTTGAGGCTACAGTCGCCCAGTTGGCCGCCTGGGAGCTAATGCTCCATCCTTCGGGAGGGAAACCCGTGGAAAAACCTTCGTCAATTAACAAGTTCTGAGCCTGTACACCCATGGCAAGCATCATAGAAAAGACCAGGATAGTAAATTTCTTCATGATTAAATTTGTTGGTTTGAGATTAACGGGCCGAAAGTAGTACTTTTTTTTGAAGTGGCAGACAGGTGCACATAGATAAAATATGCAACAACCTGAATATGCTTTCCTTTGTCACGTAAGGGACGCAACAACTATTTAAACCTCATGATTTTAATGTTTTTTAGAAAAACAGGTGTTCTCTACGGTATGATTTTTGCAATAAACGATGGAAAATACCATTGCCCACTTAGGCAAAATTGATTATTTTTGTAGCGTAATTCAAGTTTACAGAAGTATAGGAGTCCTTATGAAACATTTTATACCCTTTATTTTTTTGTTTTTTGGCCTTGTTTTTTCGGGCTTTTCACAGGGCCTGAAGCTCAAGGACATTGACGGCAATGATATCACTAATGGTATCCTTACGGTCCATGGCAGTCCCAGTGCTTCATTCATTAAAGGGCAGGTGTTCCTCAACAATGATTCTGAGGCCGAATTTGATGTATGGGCCCGGAAAATTGAGGAAGAGGTTGTTCCCAACACCTTCAATTCCTTTTGCTGGTCTGATTTTTGTTATGGCAATAATACATTTGAGTCGCAGGGGGCTTTGACCCTTGCTGCAGGGGCCACAACCATCGCAACCGACTTTTACGGACAATACTTTCCTGAAGGATTAACAGGGACCACCATCATCAAATATGAGTTTTTCAGCCGCAATGAGTCGTTTGAGACAGTCAGCGTTACGGTACATTACACTGCCGATGCCACCGGTGTTCCGGGTGGAGCCTTGCGCCAAACCCGCATCTCCGACCCCAGGCCCAACCCCGCCCGCGACTATACCCTCTTCGATTACCAGTTGCCCCCCGACACACGCAACGCCAAGATCATCGTGCGCAACCTGACGGGCTCTGTGGTAAGGGAAGTGAGCCTTGATCCTGCAGGAAGCCGAATGCGCCTCGAAACCAGTGATATGGGAAATGGAATTTTTCTTTACTCTTTCGTTGTAAACGAACAGGTGATCCTGACAAAAAAACTTGTGGTAAGCCAATAGGCAAAAAAAATTTTTTGAAAAAGCCGTTGATCTGAACGGCTTTTTTTATATTTACTGATTTAGTTGATTTGTCTTCTTTTAATTTTTTTTATTGGTTTATTTAATCTGAAAAAAGTATGAAACATTTTACCGGTTTTATGCTGGCTTGCTTGCTGGGCATTTTTTCTGTCCAGGCACAGGAAAGCAAGCCAGGCGTGCCTCCCAGTTTTTCATGGCCCCAGGAGCGGCAGGAGTTGACTTTTGAGTCCATGGCTCCTGTTGATGCAACCAAATTGCTCGAAGAGGATATGGTTCTCGATACCATTAAAGATATTCCATGGCGTTTTGGTACGCCCATCTATACCGATATGAGCCCTCAGAATGCTGGCTCCTGGTACGTGTATGAAAATGGCGACCGCCTTTGGCGCCTGGGCATCAAATCTCCGGGGGCGTATGCACTTACCCTGATATTCGATCGTTACATCCTGCCTGCAGGAGCCGAGCTATACGTGTATAATACCGATCGCTCGAGAGTGATAGGTGCCTTTACCGATTACAATAACCAGGAAGACCATTATTTTGCCACCACCCTTATTGAAGGCGAAGAACTGGTTGTTGAATATTTCGAACCGCATGGAGTAGCTTTCCCGGGCGAACTGAAGATCGAAAGCGTAAATCATGCCTATCGTGATCCATTAGCCTATGTGAAAGCCTTTGGGCAATCGGGCTCATGCAACCTCAATGTGGCTTGCCCTCAATCGGAAGGCTGGGAAGAGCAGATCCGCTCGGTGGCCCTGATGCTTACCAGTGGAACCGCCTGGTGTACGGGCGCCCTGATCAACAATACGGCTTATGATGGTACCCCCCTGATGCTTACCGCCAATCACTGCTATCAGAATCCCGGCACACTGGTGTTCTGGTTCAACTGGCAAAGTGCCACCTGTGCCAATCCACCCACGCCCCCTCCTTACAATGCCGTGGGCAATTTGATACACCGCGCAAGAAATGCCGCGTCCGACTTCTGGCTGCTGGAGTTTAGCAATCCCATACCCGAAAACGTCAACCCTTTCTTCTCCGGATGGAATCGCGACCTTTCCGCTGCCATCAATGAAACCATTATTGGCATCCACCACCCCAGTGGCGACATCAAAAAATTCAGCTATGCAGAAGGTGGGGTTCAGGCCTCTTCTTATCTTGGATCGGCTGGATCAGGAACTACCCATTGGCGTATCACCTGGAGTGGGGGTACTACCACTGAAGGCGGTTCTTCGGGCTCACCAATCTTCGATGCCGGAGGTCGTATTATTGGGCAACTCCACGGGGGATACGCTGCTTGCGGCAACACCCAACCCGACTATTATGGCCGCCTCGGCGTGTCGTGGACCGGAGGCGGCTCGGCTACCTCCCGCCTCAGCGACTGGCTCGACCCCCTGGGCACCAATGCCACGGCCATTGATGGCTACGACCCCTTTGGGGAGACAGTGCCTGAAGTCACCGACTTTACAGCTGAGCCCACCGACCCCAACACCATACAACTTTCCTGGGGGCTGAACGAAAACCAGAACCCCGTCCTGCTCGCCTTCAATACCTCCGAAAATTTTGGAATACCCAACGGCGACTATTTCCTGGGACAGGATTTACCCGGAGGAGGCACCATCCTGTATCTTGGCAATGCCGAGGCATTCGTCCACGAAGAACTGGATATTGCCACAACCTATACCTATAAAGTCTGGTCGCGCAGCGAGAGCGGGAAATATTCAGAAGGCGTATTGGCAGAAGCCACCACCCCTTGCCCTGTGATCGAAACCCTGCCCTTCATTGAAGGGTTCAATGAAACCAGCCTCCCCATTTGCTGGGAACAGCTTTTCACCGAAGGTACCCTTGCCTGGCAGACAGGTGAAGGAAACGGTGCTGGCATGCCTGCTGCTGCCTATGAAGGCAGCAGCAACGCCTATATCAAGGCCGGCGGCTCCACAGACTATGGTAAGATCACTTCCCTGCTTACCCCTTTCGTCAACTTTGGTGATTTTGAGCTGGGTGAACTCAGTTTCTTCTTTGCCAATGCCGCAAACGAGGAGTTGCAGGATACCCTGAGGGTGCTTTACCGCCCCGATGCTGAAGCTGAGTGGACCGAGCTAGCGGCTTATTATTCTGATGTTACCGAATGGACCCAGGCCGTCCTGGAACTGCCCATCCTGTCCGCTGCCCTCCAGATCGCCTTTGAGGGTACCGTGGCAGGAGGATACGGGATTGCTCTTGACCTGGTTAAAGTATCAGGATACTATGATGCCGACTTCCCGGCACCCGCAAACCTTACCGCCGGCATCAGCAACGAAAGCGATGTGAACCTGCTATGGGAAGCACCCACCCTGACCGATGCCAGCGCCACCCTGCAGGGCTACCGTATTTACCGTAACGAAAGCCCTGTTGCCACCGTGCCTGACCCGGCACAGCTGAGCTTTACCGATCAGGGCCTATCCTTAGGAACCTTTGTGTATGAGGTGACCGCCCTTTATCAGGACCCCATTGGTGAATCCGTACCATCAAATCCTGCAGAGGTGATCATTGAACCTGCCGCCACCCAATACCAGTTAACCATCCTGGTTCAGGGCAACGGCACCACCAATCCGGCCGCAGGCACCCACATTTATAATGAAGGCAGCCAGGTAAGCGTGACTGCCACCCCTGCTGCGAATTATCATTTTGTGCAATGGCTGGAAAATGGAGAACCCCTTTCAGAAATTGAAACGGTAACAATCACCCTTAACACCGACCGCACCATCACCGCTGTTTTTGCCCTCAACCAATACCAGGTCGCCCTCCAGTCAATGCCTGAAGGGGTGGGCGTTCAAACAGGCTCAGGTACTTACGACCACGGGCAGGTAGCAATTATTTCCACCAACCAGCCCAACGGCTATACCTTCCTTTACTGGAAAGAAGGCGAGAATATTTTTTCTGCCAATCCTTCCTTTCAGGCTGTAATTACTGGCGACCGCCAGTTTACCGCTCATTTTTCGGTCAACCAGTATGAAGTGACTCTTGAAGCCGATCCTGAAGCAGGTGGACAAGTCAGCGGGGGCGGGGTCTTTGATTTTGGGACCGAGATCACCGTTACTGCTGAAACAGCCGAAGGATACGACTTTGGCGGCTGGCGTCAGGATGGTCAATTGGTATCATCCAACTCGAGTTACACCTTTGTTGTGGAAGAAGAGACTGAACTGGTGGCCCGTTTCAACATCAAGACTTATCAGATCAGTCTGGCCATCACGCCACAGGGTTCAGGGGTGACCAGTGGTGCGGGCACCTATCCCTATGGTTCTACAGCTACCGTCTCATCGGCCATCTATGCCGGTTACCAATTTGTGGGCTGGCAGGAAAACGGCGAAATTGTCTCAACAAGCAACCCCTTCAGCTTCGAGGTCTTCCAGGACCGCAGCCTCACCGCTGTCCTTGAATCCACCAACAAAACCCTGGTGCTTGCTATCGAAGGTTTGGGCACCTCCTATCCTGGTCCCGGAACCTATACCCACACCCTCAATGCAACGGTTAATGTCACTGCTGTGCCCAATGCAGGATGGCATTTCGTGGAGTGGAACGTCAACGGCACCCTCTTCACCGAACCTTCCATTGAGATCGTGATGACTGAAGACATTACTGCAACGGCTCATTTTGAAGAGTCTGTTTCGGTCGATGAGTTGACCAACGAAGACGGGTTCAGGGTTTATCCGCAACCTGCAAGGGATCAGCTCGTCATCGAATGGAGTAGCCAGGCAGGGCCTGCTGCAATCGAAGTGTTCAACCTGGGCGGTCAGCAGATCCTCTCAGTCAGGGAAGACGCCATCGGGCAGGGAAGCAATCAGACTACCCTTGACGTGGGTGCCCTGCAGCGAGGCTTCTATCTGCTCAGGATCACCAGCCGGGGCAATGTCTTTGTCCGGCAGATCGTGATACAATAATCCTTATCAATAAACCTTTTGAAGGCTGCCTTGCTGTTGCTGGGCAGCCTTCTTTTTTTTCAGGGCTAAGGACCAAAAATAAGTGGGACGAGGTGGGGTTTATGATTTATTTAACATTGTATTTCAACCGAAGTTCAGGCGGGTTTCAGCC
>LSQX01406684.1_pt2 | contig 13664 bp, 12 predicted proteins | sample 654561 | NCBI WGS metagenome assembly LSQX01 (sample SAMN04489861, study PRJNA283612) | anaerobic digester metagenome | isolation source: 4 biogas reactors fed with cattle manure at either 37C or 55C with and... | place: Denmark: Kongens Lyngby | collected 2014 | reverse complement strand
GGACTCGGAGGAGGACTCGGAGGAGATCCGGCAGATGCTCTCCTTCTTTACCTACATCCTCCTGGCTTTCGGGCTCATCGCCCTGCTGGTGGGCACGTTCATCATCTCCAACACGTTCTCCATGCTCGTCGGCCAGCGCACCCGCGAATTCGCCCTGCTGCGCGCGCTCGGCATGTCGCGCCCGCAGCTCACCGGCTCCGTCCTCGTGGAGGCGGCGCTCATCGGCGTCGTCGGTTCCGCGCTGGGCATCCTCGCCGGGATGGGCCTGGTGAGCCTCATCGTCGCGGTCATGGAGGCCTTCGGGCTCGGGTTCCCCAACGCCGGCCTCGGGCTGAACACGCAGAGCGTGGTGGTGCCGCTGCTCGTCGGTATCGTCGTCACCGTCATCAGCGCGTGGGTGCCCGCCCGCCGTGCCGGTCGCGTCCACCCGGTCCAGGCGATGCGCTCCGGTGACCAGTCCTCCACGCAGCCGGTCCGGGTCCGCAGCCTCATCGGCGGCCTGCTTCTCGTCGCGGGCTTGACGACGTCGCTCGCCGCCGCCGTCGTCGGCGACTGGTCGACGTCCACCCGGACGGTGTACCTCGGCATCGGCACCGTGCTGCTCATCCTCGGAGTCCTGCTGCTGCTCGCCGGGGTGGCCCGCCACGTGTTCACGTCGCGCTCCCGGTCGGGTGCGGTGGTGCCGCTGCTCGCCCGCACCAACCTCTCCCGCAACCCGCGGCGCACCGCCGCCACCGCCTTCGCACTCACCCTCGGCGTGGCGTTGGTGTACGCGGTCGGCATCCTCGGCGCGTCGATCAAGTTCTCCGTCTTCGGCGCCATCGAGGAGGAGATGACCGCCGACGCCGTCGTCAGCGCGGGAGTGGTGAGCAACCAGTCCATCCCGGAGCAGACCGTCGACACCATCGAGGGGATGGACGGGGTGGAGGGCATCGTCACCGTCACGTGGGTGCCGCTGTCCGTCGACGGCAAGGCCGGCTCCCGTGACGAGGCCGGGGGAGTGACCGCCGTACTCGACACCGACCCCCGGATGGCCCTCACCCTGGAGGTCCTCGACGGCGGCTTCGACGACATCGCCGAGCGGCCGGGCGTGGGCCTGAGCCGGGACACCGCCCGCTAGCTCGACGTGGGTGTGGGTGATCTCGTGGAGGTCAGTTCCTCCGTCACCGGACACACCGCCGACGTGCCCGTGCGTGTCATCTGGGAGAACTCCTCCGCCTACACGCCGCTGGCCGTCAGCCGGGCGACCGTCGCCGAGCCCCTCCCGGACCCGGCGGGCTGGTTCACCCAGACGCTGTTCGTGACCTTCGCGGACGACGCGGATGCCGGGGCCGTGTACGAGCGGGTCTCCGCCGAGGCCGCGAGCTACGGCGTGCTGCAGGCCATGACGCCCACCGAGTACAAGGTCTCCGCGGCCGCGCAGATCGACCAGCTGCTCGCCGTCGTCTACGCGCTGCTGGCGCTGAGCGTGGTCATCGCGGTGCTGGGCATCATCAACACTCTCAGTTTGTCCATCATGGAGCGCACCCATGAGTACGGAATGCTCCGGGCCGTCGGCATGCAGCAGGGTCAGATCCGCCGGATGATCACCCTCGAATCCGTCCTCATCGCCGTCCTCGGGGCCGGGGCCGGCGTGGCCTCCGGCGTGTGGCTCGGCTGGTGTCTGGTGAGGACCCAGGACGGGCAGGGCATCGAGCGCTGGGCCATCCCCTGGGAACAGCTGGCCGTGGTACTCGTCGCCGCAGTCCTCGTCGGCGTCATCGCGGCGCTGTGGCCGGCCCGCCGGGCGGCCCGGACCTCACCCCTGACGGCTGTCGAGTAACCGCAGACGCTCCACCCCACGGTGGAGCGTCCCGTGCTGCTTGCCGAACGCGAAACGCACCTTCGACCGCCACAGGCCCGGATCGTCGCAGAACACCTGCACCGGGATGGCGGCCACCCCGATCCGCTCGGGCAGGTCGAGGCAGAACTGGAGGCCGTCACCGGACTCACCGATGTCGGCGACGACGAAATACGTGCCGGACGTGTCGTGCACCTGCAGCCCCGCCTCCCGCAGCCCAGCGACGAGGATGTCGCGGCCGGTGGCCAGCTCCGCGACCATGCCGCGCAGCCACTCCTGCTCGTGGTTGAGCGCATGCGCCACGGCCGGTTGGAAGGGCGTGGCACCGACGTAGGACATGAACTGTTTGGCGGTGACGACGGCGTCGAGAAGCGGGGCCGGGGCGAGCGCCCACCCGGTCTTCCAGCCGGTGACGTTCCACGACTTCGCCGCGGAGGACACGGTGACGGTGCGCTCCCACATGCCCGGCAGGGAGGCGACCGCGGTGTGGGTGGCGTCGAAGATGAGGTTCTCGTAGACCTCGTCGGAGAGCACGAGCAGGTCGTGCTCGACGCAGACCGCGGCCAGCTCGGTGAGGACGTCACGACCGAACACGGAACCGGTGGGGTTGTGCGGCGAGTTGATGATGAGCATCGCCGTGTCGGACGTGATCGCCGCGCGCACGGCGTCGACATCGACGGTCCAGGTGGCACCATCGGCGGCCAACGGGACGGCCACGCGACGGGCGCCGGCCAGGGCGATGGCCGCGGCGTAGGCGTCGTAGTAGGGCTCGAGGACGATGACCTCCGAACCCGGCTCCACCAGGCCGAGGACCGTCGCGGAGATCGCCTCGGTGGCGCCGACGGTGATGAGCACCTCGGTGTCCGGGTCGTAACCGATCCCGTGGTCGCGCGAGCGCTGGGCGGCGACGGCCTCCCGCAGCACGGGCAGGCCGCGGCCGGGGCCGTACTGGTTGTTGCCGGAACGGATCTCCTCGCACGCGATCTCGAGCATGCGGGGCGGGCCGTCGGAATCCGGGAAGCCCTGGCCGAGGTTGACGGCGTCGAACTCGGTGGCGCGGGCGGTCATGGTGGCGAAGACGGTCTCACCGAACTCGCGGAGACGACGGACGGAACGGCTCATGGGGTGACCTCTCTGGTGGCGACGCGCTACAGGACCAGCAGGTTGAACCTGGTGGCCTTGACCTCGTCGAGGCGCTTGCGGGCCTTGTCCAGGCGCGACCACTGATCCTCGGGGATGGCCTTGCGGGCGGCGGTGACGATCTCCTGGTCCGGGGTGCCCCACGCGATCGGCATCGGGGAGATCTCGTCCCAGTGCTCCTGGTCGCCGACGCTGCGGCGACCCTGCACGGCGGCCACCGGGATGCGGGTACCCAGCTTGGGGTCCTTGATGCCCTCGATGCGGGTGACGGTGCGCAGGGCGGCACCCCAGCGCGGCGGGGCCTGCGGATTCACGTTGGTGTTCACCAGTGCCATGATGACGTAGTCGCGCTCGTTGACCTCGGCGATGACGGCCGGGGCCAGCGGGTAGGTGTCGTAGAGTTCCTGCGCGCCGCCGACCTTGCGCGGCACGACGACCGCGAGGAAGAAGCACAGCAGGGCGAAGGTGCCGGCGATGATGCCGCCGATGAGCCCGGTGGCGGAGTCCGTGCCGAGGAACGCGAAGAGCAGCGCCGCGACGATCGCGAGGATGATGCCGAACACGATCGCGGAGACCTGCAGCCGCCGCGTGTCCTTGAGCATCTCGTTGTTCTTCTTCGCGAACAGCTCGTCCACCTGGAACTTGAATACCTTCATGCGTGTCAGCCTAATCGAGCTGGTCGAGGTCGTCGGCATCGACGATCCGGTAGGCGTAGCCCTGCTCGGCGAGGAAGCGCTGGCGGTGCGCCGCGTACTCGGAGTCGAGGGTGTCGCGGGAGACGATGGAGTAGAAGTGGGCCTCGCCGCCGTCGGCCTTGGGGCGCAGCAGCCGCCCGAGGCGCTGGGCCTCCTCCTGGCGGGAGCCGAAGGTGCCGGACACCTGGATCGCGACGGCCGCCTCCGGCAGGTCGATGGAGAAGTTCGCCACCTTGCTCACCACGAGCACGGAGATCTCCCCGGAGCGGAACTGGTCGAACAGTTCCTCGCGCCGCTTGTTCGAGGTCCGGCCCTCGATGACGGGGGCGTCGAAACGCGCGGAGAGCTCCTCGAGCTGGTCGAGGTAGGCGCCGATGATGAGCGTCGGCTGCCCGCGGTGGCGTTCCAGGAGCTTCTCGACGACGCGCATCTTCCCGGAGGCGCTCGCCGCCAGACGGTAGCGGTCGGCGGTCTCCGCGGTGGCGTAGACCATGCGCTCCGATTCACTCATGGTGGTGCGGACCTCGACGCACTCCGCGGAGGCGATGAAGCCCATGGCCTCGATATCCTTCCAGGGGGCGTCGTAACGCTTCGGGCCGATGAGGGAGAAGACGTCGCCCTCGCGGCCGTCCTCGCGGACGAGGGTGGCGGTGAGCCCGAGGCGGCGTCGGGACTGCAGGTCGGAGGTCATACGGAAGACGGGGGCGGGGAGGAGATGGACCTCGTCGTAGATGATCAGCCCCCAGTCGCGGGAGTCGAANNTGGTGACCGGGCGGATCTCCTTGCGCTCGCCGGAGTACTCGCCGATCTCGTCCTCGGTCAGCGTGGTGCGGCGCAGGAGTTCGCTGCGCCACTGCCGCCCGGCGACGGTGTTCGTCACGAGGATGAGCGTGGTGGCCTGGGCACGTGCCATCGACGCCGCGCCGACCATCGTCTTACCCGCTCCACAGGGCAGGACGACGACGCCCGACCCACCCTCCCAGAAGGAGTCGGCGGCGTAGCGCTGGTAGTCGCGCAGCTCCCAGTCCTCGTCCTCCGTGGACAGGGCGATGGGGTGGGACTCGCCGTCGACGTAGCCCGCCAGATCCTCCGCCGGCCAGCCCACCTTGAGCAGCTCCTGCTTGAGACGCCCGCGTTCCGAGGGGTGGACGGGGATGTTCTCCGCGTCGACGGGTTCACCGAGCATCGGCCTGATCTTCTTGTGCCGCTGCAGCTCCGCGAGGATTGCCGGCTCCGCGGACTCGAGGATGAGCCCGTGGGCGGGGTGCTTGTGCAGGCGCACGCGCCCGTAGCGGGACATCGTCTCGGCGACGTCGATGAGCAGGGGCTGGGGGACCGGGAACCGGGAGTAGCGCTCGAGGACGTCGACGACCTGCTCCGCGTCGTGCCCCGCGGCGCGGGCGTTCCACAGGGCCAGCGGGGTGATGCGGTAGGTGTGGACGTGCTCCGGGGCGCGCTCCAGCTCCGCGAAGGGGGCGAGGGCGGCCCGGGCCTCGTCGGCCAGGGCGTGGTCGATCTCCAGGAGCACCGTCTTGTCCGACTGCACGATCAGGGGTCCGTCACCGAAAGCCATGCGGACCAGTATGGCAGGTCAGCGGGTGAGCAGTGCCGCCGCCTACCCCAGCAGCACCTCGGTGATCCGGTGGAGGGTGAAGCGCTGCACATGGCCGGACACCTCGTCCAGCGCGTCGACCTGCCCACCGGTCACCGTCAGCGGCGTCACCGTCTTGTGGACGGCCCGCCCGTGCTTGTCGACGAATCCCAGCGTCACCGATCGCCCACCCCGTGCCGCCGCCTGCAGGATGGCCAGTGTGGTGCGGGTGTCCTCCGGGGTGACGGTCTCCCCGGCGTCGTGGCGGCGGATGGCGGCCACCGCGGCCTGGATCCGCGATTCCTCCAGCTGCTGCGGGCGGCGGGTCGGGATGTCCCGGGCGGGCAGACGCGCCGGGGACGGGCGGATGTCGAGGGCGGCTCCGGTCGCGTCCTCCGCGACGGGCTGGAACCCGGCCGCGCGCAGTTCCTCGATGACCCGGACCAGCGGGGCCTGCGCGACGGCGACCGTCGGGGCGATGAGCCGGAGGGCGACGTTCTCCGCGGCCGGGGTGTGCACGGCCTCGGCGAGCAGCGAGGGGTCGTCGCAGCGCAGGTAGCTCATCGCCGGCCCGCCGCGCAGCGTGCCGTGGCGGCGGGCGACGTCGTCGATGAGATAGAGGATGGACTGCGGGACGTCCCCGAGCGTGTGATCGGCGAGCCAGTTCTTCAGCTGCTCCGCCGTGCGCCCGGTGTCCAGGGCTCGGCGGACGGAGGAGTCGGTGACACGGTAGACGCTGGCCAGTCCGGCGGATTCGATCTCCCCCAGCAGGTCGAGCTCCGTCTGCAGGGCCCGCGGGAGGGGGCCGGGAGCGAGGATCGTCATGTCGCCCTGCGGGATGAGACGCTCGACGGTGCCCGGGGTGACCTCGGCGGCGACGGCGAGGGGGTCGACGGTGGCGTCGAGAAGCGCGCGCAGCAGCGAGGTGGCGGTGCCGCCGGCGAGCAGCCCGATCCAGCGGGCCTCCCCGATGATGGCGGTGACGGTCTCGTCGGGCAGGAGCGTGGCGGCGATGGGATGGGAGAAGAAGAAGTCGTCGCGCAGCTCCTCGTCGGCGACGTCCGTCCCCGCGGGCGGGAGGGCGTACTGGCTGATGACCATGCGGCGCTGCTCGACCAGCGGGGGGCGGTGCATGGCGTCGGCCAGCAGCCGGATCGGGGCCTTCCTTTCGTCCGGGGTGCCCACCAGCCACGGGGCCCACGGGGACTCCAGCCAGCCGACGGCCATGGTCAGCCAGCGCGTCGCCAGGTCGGCCTCCAGCCACTCGTCGGCGGGGACGGTGGGGGCGAGGACGTCCTCGTCGGCGACGTCACCGCGGGCGAGGAGACCCGCAGCCAGCCCGAGGGAGACGAGGCGGTGGACCTCCACCTCGGTGATGCCGAGGGTGCGGGCCAGGGTGGTGACGGCCCGCACACCCACCCCGCCCTCCTTGAGCAGGGGAGCCGGCTCCGGTCCCAGATGTTCGATGAGGTGCCGCAGATGGCGGGCCACCTCGAGCCCGGCGGCCGCCCCGACCTGGTCGGCGCGGGTGCGGGCGCGGTCGTCGGCAAGCATCTCCCCACGGACCCGGGGCGAGGGGGTGAGTGGACGACGCACGAAGTCCCGCCCACGCAACGCGGCCCGGACGCGGCGGGGAAGGCGCACCGTGCCGGCGTCGACGCGGACGAGCAGACCGGCATTGATGAGCTCCGGGACCGGATGCGTCGGATCCGCGTCCGGGGCGGCGTGCTTCGTCCGGCCGACGCCACCGGAGTGGAGGAGCGTGTCGAGGATCGCGCGCTGCTTCTCCGTCAACCCCTCGATCGGCAGGGACGGGGTGGCGGGGGCGTCGTCGAGCAGCTGCCAGTCGGTGGGCAACGACGCCATCGCCTCGCCCGCTACCCGCAGGGCGGAATCCGTACCGTAGAGGAGCGCGAGGCCGACGAGATGATCGATCACCTCCCCGACGACAGACGCGTCCGCGGGCACCGCCGCGATGATGTCCTCCCGCGACACCGCCTCCAGCTCCCCGCCCAGGTTCGCCGCCGCCTCGAGCGTGGCCAGCTGCAGGGCGGTGAGGGTGCGCACGGCCCGTCCCACCGAGGCCCGCAACTGCAGACGAGCCGCCAGGGGGGTGATGCCCGGGGGTAACGGCAGGGCGACATCCGGGCGGGAGCGCAGGAGATTCGCCAGCTCGTGGTCATCCCGCTCGCTCAACCAGGTGCGGAAATCGGGGCTTTCGGGGGTGGCAGACATGGTGTGGCCGATTTTAGTTGCAGTTCAAGTTACTTTTCCGTCAGAGGTTTGCAACAATATGGGGCATGTCTAACGTTGAGAAGAGCGGCTACGTCGATCCGGGCTGGCCCAAGCACATCCCGCGCAACGACGGTCACGTCGTGACCGAAATTACCTCCACCCTGGCTGGCGCTTCCAGCCCCTACGGCGACGACCTGGTTCTGCCGGTGCCGGCAGAGGAACTCGGCTACGTCCACCCGTACACCCGTATCAACAAGTAGGGTGTCGGACTCCTAACGAAGCGCACGGATCCCCCGGGCGCCACACCGTTGTGTGTGGTGTCCGGGGGATCCGTGCTTGGGCCCTGTGTCCGCTGTCCTCCCGCATCCGGGGTCGGAATCGCGGACGCCCCACCGGTGGGCCGGTGGGGCGTGGAGGACGTGGTGTCCTAGAGGCCGACGATGGAGTCGATGGTGCCGCGGTTGGCGGCGTAGAAGGCATCGAAGTTGTCGCGGTTGGCGGCGTAGGCGGCCTCGATGCCGGCCGGCATCGGCAGGCCGAAGGAGGACAGGGTGCCACGCAGGTGGTTGTACAGGGCGTCGACGGCGAGGGCGTCGGAGGACTCTGCGGCCTGCTCCTCAGCCTGTCGGACAACCTGCTGGACCTGGGCTGCGACGGTGCGCGGGGTCGGGGCGGAGTTGAGGCCCAGACGTGCGGAGCAGGCGGGCCATGCGCCCCAGCCCTGGCCGGCGAGGGTCTTCTCGGCGACGGCGATCTGCTGCTCACGGGTGGCCTGGTAGGCGTACGGAGCGTACTGGGTGCCACCGTGGGCGGCCCAGGTGGACGGGGAGAACTGCAGGCCACCGTGGTAGCCGTTGCCGGTGTTGATGGACCAGTTGCCGCCGGACTCGCACTGTGCGAGGCGGTCCCAGTCGGAGTCCGGGGCTGCGGCGGCGGCCGGGGCCAGGAGGGCGGCGGCGGTGCCGAAGGCGGCGGTGGTGGCGGCGAACTTGGCGGTCACGGAGACGGTCTTGCGGGAGTGGCGTGCCATGGTGGTGTGTTCCTCTCATGTTGTCGCCTGCGAGGTGAGCTGTCGGGTTCGGGCGGAGGATCACTGTGGTGCTGGTGCCCGGCCTCTGTGTGAGGCTTCACCCCGAGGAAAGCAGCTGGTGCTGCCTACCGGTGCGGACCTGGTGGGCCCGCGGTGGTTTCCCCGCCCCTGTCCACATGGATGTTCACGTTTGGGATGCACGGTGGTGCGCGGTGATCCGCCTCCCGGACAGGGTTCGGCGTGGGTGGCGGTGTCATCAACTGCGCTGTGCCTGCCGCATACGATAACGGTTTATAACGGTTCAGTCACGCGCAACTCTCGGAATGGTGGAGAAAAGGTGAGAACGGCTGAGATTCAGGGAAGAAAATGCAGGTCAAAAAGGTAGCTCAGCCTAATATGATTCACGTCACACCCGCGGGGTCGGTAACGGCACCGCCCCGGAAAGCGAAATATCAGGCCGAACCGTGGCGGGGGTATACTCATTCGTTCACGATCAACTAGATCAACACCATCAACACCAAGGAAGGGAATGGTGAACACTGTGCCGATCGGCAAGGTGAAGTGGTACGACGCCGAGAAGGGCTTCGGTTTCGTCTCCAACCCGGGAGACGAGGATGTGTACGTGGGCAAGCAGGTGCTGCCCGAGGGCGTTGACGAGCTCACCGCTGGCCAGCGCATCGAGTTCGACTTCGCCGCCGGCCGCCGTGGCCCGCAGGCGCTGCGCGTCAAGGTGCTCGACACCCCGCGCCGCCGTCCCGTCAACCGCCGCAAGCCGGAGGAACTGGGCTCCATGATCCAGGACCTCATCACCGTCCTGGAGTCGCAGGTGCAGCCGGGGCTCGCCGCCGGCCGTTACCCGGACCGGCCGGTGGGCCGCCAGGTCGCGGAGATCCTCCGCGCCGTGGCCAAGGAGCTCGACGCTTAACGGCGTCTACGGGGACTCGGGGGAGTCCGGCTCGGTGAGGGTGTCACCCTCCTCCATGGTGCTCAGCGACCACACGGTGGCGTAGGGGGTCTCCTCGTCGTTGGCGTCGAGGCCGATCATGGCGGAGGAGATCTCCACGACCATGAGGCGGGGGCGGGGATCACCCTCGTTGACGGGGTCGGCCGAGCCGGCGATCTCCACGGAGGTTGTGTCGTAGGCCCCGTGGAACTGCTGGTCGTTGGCCGCCGGATCGTCGTAGATCATGAGCAGCTGCCAGTCGTGGTCGTGGATGTCCTCCGGGATGTCGAGGACGAGGGTGTCGTCCGGGCCGACCGGCAGGTTGGGGACATCGCCCTCCGGGCACTCCAGCCCCGGTTCGCACACGATGTAGGGGGAGACCTCGATCTGCGCGTCGCCGCTGGTGGCGGTGACCGTCACGTCGTGGGGCTGCGGGCCCGGACGGTTGTTCCACCAGTTCTGGGCGAGCACCGCCGCCACGACGATGATGACGACAGCAACCAGGAGAGTGAGGAACTGCAGCAGCGCCTTCTGACGCGCCTTCTTCGGGGTGGCCATGGCAGTCAATCCTACCCAGCGGGCACGAACTCGACCTCGTAGAGGTCGGGCCAGCGTTTGCCGGTGACGAGGAAGCGGTCCGCGTCGGGTACGTGGGCGATTCCGTTGAGCACGTGGTTGGGGTCGGGGCGGGCGTTGTTCGGTAGGCCCGCGCCGTCGATGACGGCGGTGACGGTGCCTGCGGTGTCGCCGGAGCGGGCGTCGATACGCACGATGTCGGTGCTGAGGAACACGTTGGCGTAGACGTCGTCGCCGACGCACTCCAGCTCGTTGAGGCCGTTCTGCGCCGTGCCCTCGAGCGTGACGTCGAAACGACCCAGCTCGGCGAAGGTGTCCGGGTCGAGGCGGCGCAGCTGCGCCGACCCGTCCGACATGATGAGCTCCGTGCCCGTCGAGCAGATGCCCCAGCCCTCGCCGGGGTAGGAGGCGCGGTCGATCTCCGCGAGTGTGGCGGCGTCCCGCTTCACCGCGATGTTCTCCTGCCAGGTCAGCTGCCAGATGTGGTCGTCGTGGCGCGTGACGCCCTCGCCGAACCAGGTCGGGTCGAGGTCGACCGAGGCCAGTTCCTCACCTTCCAGCGTGGCGCGGTAGAGACGGGACTCGCCCTCCCACCCGGTGCCGACGAGCAGCGTGCCCGCCTCCTCCACCTCGAGCCCCTGGGTGAAACTGGTGTCGTCGAAGGGATGCGTGGCGACGATCTCCGGCACCAGCCGCTCCACCTCCGGGGTGCCCTCCACCCCCGGGGTGCACGAACTGGCACCCGCCGCGGAGGCGAGCGAGAACACGATGACGGCGACGCGCAGCGCTGGTGAGAGACCCATGACCCTCATTGTGCCGCACATGGCCCATAATGAGGGCGTGTCCCCCAATCATCGTCGCCGCAAGAATCCGCTTCTCGACGCCCATGCCGTCGACCTCGCCCGCACCGCCCTGGAGGAACTCGGGGACGGGCCCGTCGGAGACCACATCGGTGTGCAGGGGCTGACGCGGAACGTCGCGACGCACCGCTTCGCCGCCGATGTCCCCGGCTACAGCGGCTGGGAGTGGAACGCCGTGCTGGCGTGCGCCTCCGGCTCCCGCTACGTCACCGTCAACGAGGTGGCCCTCGTGCCCGCCCCGACCGGCGAGGCCCTCCGGGCCCCCGAGTGGGTGCCGTGGTCCGATCGCATCCGCCCCGGTGACCTCGGCCCCGGCGACCTCATGCCCCCGGAGCCGGGCGACGAGCGCCTCACCGAGACCGGGGACGGCCGCACGATCCTCTCCCGCCGCGGGCTCGACGACGCGAAGCAGCGCTGGCGCACCGGGGACTTCGGGCCGACGAGCGAGTTCGCGGAGAAGGCCACCCTCAACTGCCGGACCTGTGCCTTCTTCGTCGAGGTGGGGGACACTCTGGGCGAGAACTTCGGGGCCTGCGTCAACGAGTACTCCGCCGACGGGCACATCGTCCACGCCACCTACGGCTGCGGTGCCCACTCGGACACCCCGCCGGACACCCTCCTCGAGGACGGGCCCGACGCCTTCGACGACGAGTCGCCGATCTTCTAGACCTTCCCGGCCCGCTGCCACATGAGCTCGTTGATCTCGCGGTGGGTGGGTGCCCCCATCCGGGGTCGGTTGCCGTCCCGCGGGGGCAGGACGGAGCCGTACTCGAGCCAGCCGGTGATCTTGCGGACGCCCTCCACGGAACTGAGCAGCCACGTCTCGTTGCCGCGCAGCTGGGGCATGGTGAACCCCTCGGGGTGTTCAACAACACTCACGCCCGCCTCTGTGAGCAGTTCGAGTGCCGCGTTGAGGGTGATGGACTCCGCCGCCCGCGGGTGCGCCGAAATGTTCGCGGTGCCGTCCCGGAGGAAGAGCAGGGCGGAGAAGATGCCGGAGATGACCATCCCGCGATCGTCGATGAGCAGGCCGGCGTCGGAGCCGGAGTGGCGCAGCATGTGGAGCTGACGCATCTGCCAGCCGAAGTCCGGCCCCTTCCGAGTGGGGCGTCGCCGCTGGTCAGGGATACCTTCGGCGTCGACCGTGACCTCCTCGCGCGGCATGATCGCCGGGTGCAGTTCGACTGTGATCGTCGTCCACCCGACCTGGATGTGGGGACGGTAGACACCCGTCGGAGCCTCCCGGAGCTTGGCCAGGACCTCGTCGACGGCGTGGGGATTGTGGGACGCCTCCGCGCGGAGCCGATCGAGGTGGGCGTCCAGATTCGCGACATGGCCGTCGCGCATCATGAAGGTCGAGGTGTAAAACACGGGGCAACTCCTTGGCTCAGGTGCGCCCATGAATCTACCTAAGTTTTGTGGAAACGAGGGTGAGGTGAGAAATTAACGACGTAGCAACAACTTCATTCACCGTTGAACCTGAACAGGGGAACCACATGAGCACACCCGTGCAGCCGTCCGTGGAGCCTGTGGAGCAGCAGGATCGGGGCACCCTCGACCGCTTCTTCCACATCAGTGCACGAGGATCGAGCGTCGGCACCGAGATCCGGGCCGGCGTCGTCACCTTCTTCGCGATGGCCTACATCATCATCCTCAACCCGCTGATCATCGGCACCACGGCCGACGTCAACGGCACCGTGCTCGGTGTTCCCCAGGTGGCCGCCGTCACCGCCCTCGCCGCCGGCGTCATGACCATCGCCTTCGGTTTCATCGCCCGGTACCCCTTCGGCATCGCCGCCGGCCTGGGCCTCAACACCCTCGTCGCCGTGACCATGGTCGCCGGCGAGGGGCTGACCTGGCCGGAGGCCATGGGCCTGGTGGTCCTCGACGGCATCATCATCGTGCTGCTCGCCGTCTCCGGTTTCCGCTCCGCCGTCTTCCGCGCCATCCCGGCGTCCATGAAGGCCGCCATGGGTGTCGGAATCGGCATGTTCATCGCCATGATCGGACTTGTCGACGCCGGCTTTGTCCGTCGCGTCCCCGACGCCGCGGGCACCACCGTCCCCGTCGGCCTCGGCATCGACGGCTCCATCAGCTCCTGGCCGACCCTCACCTTCGTGCTCGGCCTCATCATCTGTGGCTTCCTGGTCATCCGCAAGGTCCGCGGCGGCCTGTTCCTGGGCATCCTGGCCACCACCATCCTGGCCATGATCATCGAGTCCACCGTCAAGGCCGGCCCCTCCTTCGTCGATGGTGAGCCCAACCCGACCGGCTGGTCCCTGGCCGTGCCGGTCCTGCCGGAGGGCTTCGGTGGCCTGCCGGACCTCTCCCTCGTCGGTGCCGTGGACATCTTCGGTGCGTTCACCCGCGTCGGCGTCCTCGCCGCCTCGCTGCTCGTGTTCACCCTGGTCCTGGCCAACTTCTTCGACGCCATGGGCACCATGACCGCCCTGGGCAAGCAGGGCAACCTCGTCGACGAGAGCGGCGTTCTCCCGGACATGAAGAAGGCCCTGGTCGTCGAGGGCTTCGGCGCCATCGTCGGTGGCGCGACCTCCTCGTCCTCCGCCACCGTCTACGCCGACTCCTCCGCCGGTGTCGCCGACGGCGCGCGCACCGGCCTGGCGAACATCGTCACCGGTGTCCTGTTCCTGCTGGCCATGTTCCTCACCCCGCTGTACGAGGTCGTCCCGATCGAGGCCGCGGCCCCGGTCCTCGTCATCGTCGGTGCCCTCATGATCGCCCAGATCGTCGACA
>LSQX01126455.1_pt2 | contig 13664 bp, 7 predicted proteins | sample 654561 | NCBI WGS metagenome assembly LSQX01 (sample SAMN04489861, study PRJNA283612) | anaerobic digester metagenome | isolation source: 4 biogas reactors fed with cattle manure at either 37C or 55C with and... | place: Denmark: Kongens Lyngby | collected 2014 | reverse complement strand
ATTATAAAGAACTTAAAGGGCACAGAAGAATTTTTTGGTTTATTTCGCTATTTGTGTGGAACAGTAAGGAATCTAGGAATAGAGAATGTAGATTACTCTAGTGGTATAGGATGGCCTCGTGCAGGTTCCTTTGCACGTTCATTAGGAAGAAGCTCTGATGAAAACGGAATAGGTATTATTGAAAATTGTTACGCAAAAAATGTTAAGTTTACATCATCATATTCCGGTGACCCTTCGGGGTTTACTCCAATGTATGGTGGCTTAGTAGGTAATACAGTGCATGGAACGATTAGTAATAGCTATGTAACATATGTAAGTTTCGAAGTTAATGTAGACGGAAAACCTCGTGCAGGATTTACTACACTGCTTACTCCGCAAAACCCCATTAATATTAATAATTGTTATGTTGCAGAAACAAGTGGTGAGAGTGCCGGATTTATGAATTTCGAATCTTCCAGCCATATTACGGTGAACAATAATTATACGACATCTTCGGTATCAGAAGGAGGTGCGACTATTGTACAACCTGATGTATTAAAGGGTCATGCAAGTAATCTTGGAAGTCAATACATTGCAGATGCAAGCAACATAAATGACGGATACCCTGCATTAAAGTGGCAGTATATTGAAAATAAAGAGCTTCAGAATCCTCCGGAGCCTCCAAAACTCGAAATAATCACATCTACAAGTGTTACTCTTATGGCAGCTCCAAATCAGCAATACAGTAAAAATGGCGTTACATGGCAGTTTAGTCCTATTTTTACAGGATTGGACCCCGGTTCGACTTATACTTTTTTTGCGCGATTCATTCAGTCAGTTACACATGAAGAATCAGTTTTAAGTAAAGGTGCAAAGATAACACTCCCCTTGGTGGATTGGCCTGAAGTCGGTATAATGCCTCAAGAAGAAGTGGTTAACAATGATTACACATTTATTGATGGCTCAAAGGCAGATAATAAAATGCTACTTAAGACAGATGAATTTGAATACACAGGTGCAGAAGTTTGGAAAACTTACGGAGCAGAAGGTGAATATAAATATGATAACGGATTAGAATCTGAAATTGTAGGCATGAAAATCGAACAGGATAAAGCTTTTATATATCAGTCAATTTCTGTTGGAGAATTACAGACACTTGGGACAGGTGTATACAGAATGAGTGCGAAAGCTAAATTGCTGGAGGAACAGGTTGGAAGTGTACTTGACAGTAATAGCGGAATTAGTATAGCTTTAAGAGGTAAATACACAGCTTTAGACGACAATGAGGGTGAACCCGAAGAAAATAGTATTTTAGAGCGGGATATAGTATCCTTTAATCTTAAGTTGGAGGAGTGGGAAAAGTGGTACAAAGCTACACAGCATTTTGAGCTTGATGACAGCATTTTTTCATATAATGAACAGGGTAGAGAGTATGCTTTAGATGGTCTTGTAATTTGTTTGGGAAGTGATAATTTTAGTTTATTTCTTGGCATATCAGACCGGGAAGATGATAATTATGCGTATATGCATATTGATGATTTAGTATTGACAAAGTGTGATTATAAGATTAACAAACCGGACTTTTTAATTACTTATGTTCAAAATGACGATATTAGAACTGCTATGCCGGTACAAGAAGGTCAGGAAATATTCCTGCATTTTAATGATGATTTAAACCCATCTACTGTAAGTAATGAAAGTATTACCATGAATGATGAAAAGGGCAAACAGGTATCTATTGAAGTAGATATTATTAATTCTGATACAGTTAAACTTACATTACCTAGGCTTGAACATAGCAATAAATATATAATAAATCTCCATAACAAATTGAAATCCAAACAAGATAAAAGCATGGCAGACACTAAGTTTTCACTTATTACTTTGGATGAGCTTGTATTAGAGAATAGTAACATGAGTACTAATAATCAAATGGCGAATATTAATATTACATTAAGCAATAATTTATGCAAAGAAAAAAGATATGTAGTTATCGTAGGTGCTTATGATAGGAATAATCTTCTAAAAAGCAACATTTATTATAAAGCATTTACAGGGGTTCCTAATACGGATAATACAATCGAAATAACAAATATGCTGTTACCGGACAATTATAACAATGAAGAACATAAAATATTAGTTTATATATGGGAGGCATTTGATTATGCTCGTCCTGTATTAAATAAAATTGAACTATAATTATAAAAATAATAAGGAGGCGTTTTAAGTGAAAAAGTTAAATAAAAAAGCTATCGGATCAATTCTTCTTATAAGCATGCTCGTTGGAATTTTATCAGTATTTAATGTGTTAGTTGCTTCCGCGGCAGATGTTTGGGACGGTACAAGTGATACGTCATGGTACACTTCTAATCCAACCGCTAAGAGCTTTAATATATCAAGCTCTGCACAACTAGCCGGGTTAGCATCTATTGTGACTGGGGGGACAGATTTATTTAAAGATGACGTAATAACCTTAACTGCCGATATCGATTTGAACAATATTGCTTGGAAGCCTATCGGAGCAGATAAGGCGACAGCATCCAACCACTTCTATGGTACTTTTGACGGGAATGGTCATGTGATTAAAAATTTACATGGTACTTCAAGTGCTTTTGGATTGTTTGGATATTTGTGTGGTACGATTAAGAATTTAGGTATTGAGAATCTTAATTACATAGATAGTGAAACAGGCTGGACACGTGCAGGTTCTTTTGCTCGGGCATTAGGTAGAGGAAATGATTATTCAGAAAGTGGCACTATTGAAAGCTGCTATGCAACAAATGTAAATTTTAAATGTACATATAGTGCTGATGATTTTAGCCCAATGATTGGTGGTCTGGTGGGAGTATTAAGCAGTGGGACAATTAACAATTGTTATGTCAGAGGAGTTAGTTTTGATATGGCAGTAAATAAGATTCATCGTAATGGCTTAGCTACAACGTATTTGGCTAAGAATCCAATACAAATTACTAATACTTATGTTGTAGAACTAAATAACCAAGCTGATGGATTTGTTAATAGGGATTATTCATCCGGCTATAGTGATATGACAGTAACAAAGTGTTACACAACTGAGGTCAGTGAACATGGCTTTTTAAGAAAAGCTGATGAAATAAAAGGATATGCAAGCACTTTAGGGGATGCATTCGCAGAAGACAGCAATAGCATAAACAATGGCTATCCGATTCTAAAATGGCAAAGCACCAGAAAACCGGAGCAGGAAACGGAACCTAAAATAGAACCTAAAACAGAAAAATATTCTATAAATGATTTTAAAATCAACAAAACAAATGATTCATTTAATGCGTCAGCCAAGTTTTCTAATTATGATAGTGAAGAAGATGGAACAACAGTAATTGTTGTAATAGCAATTTATAAAAAAACAGGGTTGGATGTAGAATTAATTAAAAGCAATGCAGCAAGTGAAGTTATTCAAAAGGATGCCTCAAAAGAATTAAATGTAAGCATTGATATTCCTGATGATTATTCAAAAGATAGCTATTTTGTAAAAGCATTCTTTATGGATGGTTGCAGAGATAACGATAAGGATTATGAATCAGCAGTTTTAACGGATTAAAAGTAAAAGTTTTAGTGTATTTGTTACCTTATAGGCGGCAGAATTCTGTCGCCAATGCAATAATACAAATTTAAATATAATTTAAGCTTTGCTAGGGATGGGAGTGTTTTTATTGAAAAAACTATATTGCCTTATAACATTTATGTTTATTATATTAGTAATAATCTTTTTAGAAACTATAGCTTTTGCTGAAGAATTAATAGTTTCAATTGATAAGAATAGCGGTATTGTATCAGTTTATGGGAGCTTAGGTGAAGGCATAGTAAAGGCAGAAAAGGTTTCACTGCAAGTGATTAAGAATGAATATGATTTAGGTGCTATTGATTTGACAACTGACGAACAAAGGAGTACAGATATTTTCGAAAATATACTTCAAGCAGAAACAGATTATACAGGAGAGTATACTTTTCCAAGCTTTATTATAAATCCGAGTGTAGGAGACTATTATACGTTTATAGTGACCGGGGAAAGTAATCCTATTGCAAATGTATGCCGAAAGTTTATTCCTGATGGTGATGGCATAGCAGCTTTTTTGACTGATATTAATAATGCATCAAATTCACAAAACATAAAAGATATAATTGCTTCTGAGATAGAAGAACCCAGGGCAGGGCTAGATTTTATTTTTTATAATGAGTTATCGGATAAAGGAAAGCTTAGTGTATGCGAAAAAATACATCTAAAGGGTGATTACTCGCAGATAGATGTGTTTGATGAGGACTTTCTTAAATTTAGTTGTGTGGTTAATGTGATTGAGGAAACAAATGAGCAAGAAATAATGAATTTTTTAGAACCTGAAAATTCCGATTATATAGATTTGTATAAAGAAATCATAAAAAATGCAGTCAGTATTGAGAAACTGTCAAATATTTCAACCTATAATGATTATCTATTGATGTTGGACAATAAAAAACTTGACATTTGTAAGATGATTGCCGGCAAAAAGCGAAATGATATGGAAGATTTCTATAATGCGTTGGACATAAGCGTTATAAATATAGAATTAGTTAATATTGTTGGATATAAGGATGTTAAAAAGGTTTTAAATTCACATAATGAAAGACTAAGTGAAATTAACTTTGATTCATATAACAGTTTGTTAGATGATAAAGAAAAGAGTGTAAATCTAAAGATTAAAGCTGAGGCGGATACCGGATTTGAGGATGTAGAGGAATTATGTGAATTTGTCAATGAGGCTGTAAATGAAGTTAATGAGTCGCAGCCTCCTCCTCCTCCAACAGGGGAGAAAAGTCGAAAGGACACATCAAGCCCCATTAAAATGGCTATTACGGCTTCTTCATTACCGGATGTTGGCATAAATGATAGTGATGAATTTACAGATATTTTAAATATACAATGGGCAAGAGAATCTATTAATGAATTGAGACGCAGAAATATAATAGAGGGCAGAGGAAATGGGTTATTTGATCCGAATGGAAATGTACTTCGTGAGGAATTCATAAAAATGATTATCGGAGCATTTGGATTATATAATGAATACAGTGAGTGTGAATTTTCAGATGTACCCGGCTATGCATGGTATTATAAATATGTTGCAAGCGGTTATGAAAAGGGTATTATAAATGGCATGGATGGGAATATTTTTGGGATAAATAGTAATATTTCACGCCAAGACATGATTGTAATTATGTACCGTGTTATTAAGTTGACTGATATTGATATAAGTACTATTAAACCCGATGAAATCCAAGATGTTTTTAATGATTGGAATGAAACAGATGAGTATGCTATGGAAAGCATTGTATATCTTAACAAGATGGGGATTATAACGGGGGATGGCAATAGCAATCTAAATCCTAAAAGCCCTTGTACACGAGCAGAAGCCGCAAAAGTTATTTATTATTTAATGAAGTATGCAAGTTTACTATAAAAATGCATTTTGGTTTAATGGAGGTAGGTTTATGAAGCTATTAATTTTTAAAAAAATGATTTCTTATATCCTGATAGTAATGATGTTAATGAGTTATTCTATACTTGTAAATGCTGAAAGTACCGTAAGAATTAACGAGGATTTATATAAAACAGCAGGAGGTCTACTTTTAACATTAGGGATTATTGATGATTATGATGAAGAAGATATGATGATGAACGATGTAATAACACGGTCAGAATTTGTGACGGCTATTATTAAAGCATTGGTACAAAACGATGAGTATTCCGGCGGGGAAGACATCGATGGATTATTTACTGATGTATCAAAGGATGCCAGCTACTATAATGCTTTAGCCTATGCTGTAAAACTAGGTATTATAAGTAGCATAAAAGGCTCTGAATTTAGGCCGGATGCTCCTATTAGCTTTAATGAGGCTGCAAAAATTTTGGTTGTAGCTACGGGTTATTCAATTAATGCTGAAAATAGTGGTGGATATCCGGGTGGGTATATTGTTGTTGCTCGAAATGTGGGGATAAGCAATAGTGTAGCAAATCAGAATGAAGGCTTTTCAAAGGGTGACGCAATCACTATGTTATATAATGCGTTAACTGTAGATATTATGCAGCAGGTTTCTTACAGCTATAACAGCTCAAAATATGAAGCACGAAAAAATGAGAATATATTAAGTGAATATATGGATATTTACAAATTGGAAGGTGTGGTTGTTGGAAACTGCTATACCAGGCTAACACGTGAAAGTGATATTGACAAGGATGAGGTAGAAGTCAAGGATATAGAAGGAGCAGTATCAAGATACAAAACAGGCGAAACGGATGCTGATAATTGCTTAGGGTTTTATATCGATGCTTTTTATAAACTTAATAATAGCAACAGAGAAAAAACGTTAATTTATATTATGGAGAAAAACGATAAAAATGAACTACTCTTTATTGATGGGGATGATGTCAGTAAATGCAATGTGCCTGACAGACAGCTTTATTATGATGCATCTGTTAATGGCAGTGTAGGGGAAGAAAAATATATAGATATACCGATAGATATAGACATTATATATAATGGTCAGTATTCAGATGACAACAGTGAAGTATTTAATATGATTAATAACCTTGGGACCAACAATATTTTCAGTGTTAGATTTTTAGATAATGATGGAGATAGTGTTTATAATATTATGTTTGTGGATATATATTATAATTGTGTTGTCGCCAGTATCCATGAATACAATAATGACTTAATAATTGTCGATAAAATTACTAAAAAGAGCATTACTTTAAAAAACAATGAAAAGGACTCCTTTATCTTAGTTAACAATAGTGATGGTGAGCGAATTGACAGCTTAGTACCTTTGGAAGAGGATACTGTCTTATCTATAAGAGAAGGGAAAGGCGATAAGAAGCTTTATACTATTACGATTAGCACTAATTCGTTAGTGGGGACAATTGGGAGTAAAACTAATAGTGAAGTTGATAGTGAATCTGATAAGAAAATTCTTATTATTCCTGATGGGTCAGACACAAGCGGCGAAACAGCTCAAAATCATGAATATTTAGTTGCAAATAATATTGTTGCAAATGTGGAGAGCTTTGCTTTTGGAAACAAATATAGGTTTGTATTTGATTTTACAGGGAAAATAGCCGGATGTATGGTCTTTAATTATGAAATTGGAGGCACTCAGGTAAATACATACAAAGGAAAGAATTTTGGTGTAGTTGTTAATATGGACCTTGAAAATGCACTTGATAAAAGGTTGTTAATTAAAATATACACTAGGGCGAACGGAACATCGGAGTATGAACATAAGATTTTTAGAACAGCAAAGAACTTTACGATTGATGATATAGGTATAGATTTGCAAGACAAAGAAGTTGATTATAGGACAATGATATTTAATAAATTGGTTACTTTTTCTTTGAATAGTAATAATGAGATTTATAAAATCAATACACCTTCCTTAGTGAGGGAGGATGACACATTAGCATATATTAATAATGATAACCAGGTCTTAAAATATAGGTATGAAGGGACTAATAAAGTTTTTTCCTACAATACAGGTGGTGTTAGGACAATTGGGATTGACAATAATACAACAATAATAGGTATACCGGAAGTCGGTGTTCTTGATGACAGGGAAGAATACTTTACCATTAGACAACCAGAATATTTTGTAGACGATGTTTCTTATGATATTGAAGGATATGCATTTGATGAGGACTCGGTTACAGCAGACGTAATTTTACACTATAAAGATTATAATAATTCAAGAGATACAATGTTTAATGGAAGAGCTTTTATCGTCAACAGTGTATTAATAACAACAAACAGCGTTGGGGAAAAGGCTACAAAAATTACAGGGTATGTAAACGGAAAAGAAGAATCATGTACTAGTGCGGAAGCTAAACTCCTTGATTTTTCAGGCAAGGCAGTAGAAGTAGTTCCCGGTGATGTAATAAAATGTTATAGGGATATTAATTCTAACTGTAAATATGTAGAACGCTTATATGATTATTCAAAAAAGAGCTATGATGCTATATCAAGCCATAGTGATTACAATGGTTCCCAAGTAGTGTATATAGGAACAATATATAATACAGGCAATCAATTATTCTCACTGATATTATCAGGGGATGCTATTTCAAGTAAGAATGGACTGATTTTTAGCTCAGCCTCGCCACACATTTATATTTTCGACTCAAATAGACGTAATAATAAAGTAGAGATTGGTAAAGCTGAAGATTTGATTTCGTATGCTGATAAAAGTGAAGCTGTCAATAACACGGTAATTATTACAAGATATTCGGTAACGAGAGAAATCATAATCTATAAATAGTAACGCTGATATTTCATCAGCAATTCGCTGACACAATATCACCTTGTTAAGGCAATTAAACTAATATAAAATTAAGTTAATGCAGTATATTTCAAGAGAAACAAACACTTTAAAATTTATGGAGGGATGAAAATGGATAACTATGTTAAGGTAAGAAAAGTTTTTAAATCAAGTGATAAAAAAAGACATAATTTATTTGTTATTGTTGCGTTATTATTAACGATGCTTGCCGGTAGCTTTATGTTGGTTAATGCAGACAACGTAATTCCTGTTAAAGTAAACGGTAAACAGTTAACCTTTGATGTTCAGCCGGTTATTGTTAACAGCAGAACATTGGTTCCATTAAGGGCTATTTTCGAAGAGCTTGAAGCAAAGGTCAGTTGGGATGAAACTACACAAACTGTTCTTGCTATAAAAGGAGAGACTTTTATAATGCTTCAGATTAACAATGGTAATGCATTTGTTAATAATAAACAATACGATTTGGATGTACCTGCACAGCTAGTTCAAAGCAGAACAATGGTGCCAATAAGATTTATAGCTGAAAGTCTTGGAGCAAAGGTAGATTGGATTGAAGAAACAAGTACAGTTGAAATAAGTTACTAAAGTGATAGGAGTTGTTTGAATTGAGAATAATAAATAAGATTATTTGTTTTGGAATAGCAGTAAATGTTATGCTATGCTCTTTTGCATTTAACGGTGTAACTTTTAATACTCTTGAAGAAAATGTAGCATATGCCCAGAGTAGTCAGGCAGTTGTTAGAGAAGTAGATGCGGATACATACTTTACAGAAACAGTTCATTTACACAGAGATTTCACGCCCGGAGTAATTAGACCTGATGAGGGGGCGGTAGAATTAACTTTTCAGATTAATAAGCCAATGAGTGAGTTCGGTAACAATTGGGATTTTATATTTAGAATTTTGCCGGCTAAATCAATAGGCAAAAATTTTATTGTTTTGTTCGTACCTCCATTACCGGATAGGGGATTATGGCTATTATTTCGCAGTGGAACAGAAGCAGTGTATCTGACCTTTCCTGATTTTGATTATACAGCAGGTCAACCGTTTAATATAGCGATTACATGGAAAGCCGGTGAAAAGCTATCATTATACAAAGATGGTGTTTTACTTGGAAGTACAGGGTTAAAGGAAGCTATCAATACGGAATTTGCTTCATATAGTTTTTCACTACCCAAAAAAGAACCTTATAATATTCAAAAGGTGAAGATTTCTACAAAATATCTTACAGCAGAGGAATTAACAGCTAATCCTAAAGCCGAATTTGTTGCAACAGCAGATACCGCTTTAATAGCTTCTAATAACCTCGCGACCACAAAGAAAAATAAAACAACATGGCATCAAACAGTAGGATATTCTTCATTAATGCCTGTATGGAGAGCAGAGACACAATGTTTTATTGAAGACGAAGAAATATTTTTCCCTGTTGTGTCAGTTAATCATTCCGATGCTCCTAAAAATTATAATGTTAAGATATCGGCAACCGATGCTTACGGGAAATCAATAGTGACAAAGGATGCAGCAATAACCGTACCAAAGGGTAGTAAGTATCATGTGAACGAAATAATGTTGCCTGAATTGGCTACTAGAGGATATTATAAATTGAATACGGTTATTTCCCTTGATGGCAAACAGGTTTCAGATTATGAGAGCTTCATATCAGTTTTACCGCTACATGATCAAAGTGTTCAAGATGGAGCTTTATCAAAATCATATGGACAGCATTATCATCATGATTATAATCCTTCATTTTTCCGAAAACAAAATGCAAGTATAACAAGAGGCTTTGATGTTTTCAAATGGAGAGAGGTTGAACCATTGAAAGGCAAATTTGTATGGGATATTGCTGATGATTATGTAAACAGATGTCTGGAAAACGATGTTGAGATATTAGGTATACTGGGTTATCCATCAAGATGGGCAACTACAGCACCTACGGAAGAAGAAATTGCATCTGCACGTTCAATTTCACCTCTTCCTGAAAGGTGGAAACCAACAGATATTAATGAATGGGCAAACTACGTTAATAAAGTTGTCAGTAGATATAAAGGAAAAGTAAAGTACTGGGAAGTATATAACGAGGCGAATTTTCACCCACCTTATTTAGGTGCAGCATTTGCAGGTTCTACTGAAGATTATATAGAATTGTTGCAGGTTGCATATCGGGAAGCTAAGAAAGCGGACCCTGATTGTGAGGTACTTGTGACGGGTTTTGCAGTTCCACATGCAGGGGTTGTAGATAATGAAATGCCGCTGTTATTGACACAAGAAAAATATGCCAAAGGATACTATGATATTTATAATGTACATGGATATTTGGGACCGGAAGCTTTTAATGAGTGTATCACTAACCTTGAGAAGACACGTCCGGGAACAAAGTATTGGATGACTGAGGAAATGCCTTTTCAGATTGAAGATCTGGAAAAAAGGTTATATTACACGGTGAATACATATATATCTTTTATGGAATACGGATACGAAAAGTTTTTCCATATGGGAACACCTACCATGGATGTTTTTAATGATACCTCAATACAATCACCATCTGCAGGATTTCAAGCAGCAGGTGTAGTCCAGAGCCATATTAGAAAATGCGATAGTTTTGTTGAGAAACTCGCTGGCTTTAAGAATAATGGCAGTTTTACTTTGAGGCACAGCTTTAAAAGAACGGATGGTAAGTACTTGAGTATATTGGGATGTTATCCCCTTAAGTATAATGTTCATTTCAACGGTACCCCGGAAATTGTTGAAGACATATATGGAAACCGTGTAAAGGTTGAAACATCAGGCGGAGTAAGCAATGTAGAACTGAAGAATATACTATACATAGTAACGGATGAACCTCTAAAAATAGTGGATGTTACTGACAGCGCTTCATCAGATATAAAATATATTAAAAATGGAGGCTTCGAAGATAATACAGGAGATATCGCAGTAGGAGTAGATGGATTGAAGCCTACAGATTGGGTATTTAGTGATACTGCTGGTACGGACGGAAAAGTAAACGTTATTGACAAGCCCGCAACAGGGAAATATGCAATTAATATTAAATCTACAGGAGCAAAAGCCTATATTTCTCAAGATGTTTCCTTTACAAAAGCCGGTAATTATAAAGTAACAGCAAAGATGCAGAAGGTGACCGGAGATTCATCATTGGTTCCATATATATCTGTGCTAAATACAGATAAGGGTAAAGAAGATATAATAGAGCTTACAAATATTAAAAGTGATAGTTATGGTGAAGTATCTGCAGTATTTGAATTGACAGGAGAAACAACAAAAGCATCAGTGGCATTAGGGATTCTTTCAGGGAATGGTGAAATACTGATTGATGATGTTTCAATTGAAGAGTACTCAAAAAGTATTTTTGCCGCGAAAAACCATGGAGAAATTAACATAGACGGGAACATTACCGATGCTGAATGGAATGATGCCCAGGTAGTAAAAATTGATGCCGAAGATGCTATAGTTGATATCAAAGACTGGCGCGGTGTTAAAGATATAAGTGCTAATGTATATGTTAAATGGGATGATAAAAACCTGTACATTGCAGCAAAGGTTGAGGACGATAATCATTACCAGGCAGATAAAGGAGTAGGAATTTGGGAGGGTGATAGTTTTCAATTTGCTTTCTATGATGGCAATGTTAAAGAGGACCAACCCGGTAAGAATACTGAGATGGCAGTTGCCCTTTCGGGAGAGGATGTTATTAAATGGAGGCATATTGCACCCATTGGTAAGAAAACAGGAAAACTTGATAATATAGAATGTGGGATAAAACGTGATGGGACTAGTACAAACTATGAAATAAGTGTTCCATGGGAAGAAATCTTAGCAAGTGATACCAAGGTTGGAGAAAACGAAAAATATGGATTATCATTGCTGATTAATGATAACGATGGTGCCGGTCGAAGAGGTTGGATGGAATATGGAAGTGGAATTGGTGGGGATAAAATCCAAACCTTGTATTGCGATTTAATATTAGGTGGTGCAGGTGATTTTGCTTCAAATGTAAATGTCAAGTTATATATCGGAAATAATAAAGCCACCATTAATGGCAAAGAGGTTGATTTAGATGCTCCTCCGTTACTATACAATAGTCGGACAATGGTACCGGTACGTTTTATCGGAGAGGCATTAGGTGCGCAACTGCAATGGGAAGAATCTACCGGAACAGTCACTATTACAAGAGGCGACACAAAGATAATCCTTATAATAGGGAATAATACAGCAGTTATTAATAACGTGGATGTAGAATTGGACGCTGAAGCTATACTTAATAACAGTCGTACAATGGTCCCTATTCGCTTTATTGGAGAAGCATTTGGCGCTAATGTCGGATGGGATGAAGCGACCCGGGAAGTAAGCGTCACTGTAGAATAGCAGGACGACAAGGTTATGGCAGGTTATGTGGGAGTCGTAGGGGTGATTCACGAATCGCCCTCCCCAAATTATGTAGGTTACTATGCTAAGGGATTACAAAAGGGAAGCTCTGCTATTTTAGAGGGGGTGCTTATGATTCCGCTTTGCAAACATTATACAAGATACTTAAAGTAAGATGACATTGATGACATAAGGACGTTTCTATTGACATCCCTCTAATAGTTCTCTCCTATTAGGGGGATGTTGCGTTAGTGACAGGGGGTCTGTTAATAAGATGTTCGTTGCGTCCTAATTTATTATTTTGTAGGTAATAAGGCTATTTTTCGCATCTTAAAATAAAAATAAGTTTATTAATAATATTAAAGGGAGTTCAATTTATCGAACCCCTTTAATATTATTAGAAGTATGTTATAATGAGCGTAGCGAATTTCAACCCAATAGGGGCGATTCACGAATCGCCCATTAGAAACTATTGCTTGTAATACTATTATTTAAATTTGGGGAGTGAATTATTTTGAAAAAGGTTATGGTAATAGGTGACAGCATATCAATTCAATACGGACCGTATTTGAGAAAGTTTATCAATGAAAAATTTTACTATGACAGGAAAAGAGGAGAAGAAGCCCTAAAGGATTTGGATAATCCGGTTGGTGCCAATGGTGGGGATAGTTCCATGGTGTTATCGTATTTAAAAGAACAAAATGCTAATAATACAATGAATTACGATATTTTATTATTAAACTGTGGTCTCCATGATATAAAGACAAATCCTGAAACGGGAGAAAAACAGGTTTCTATTGATGAGTATAAAAACAATCTAGAAGAGATTTGTAATATAGTTAGTAGTAATAATATTAAGCTAATCTGGGTAAGAACAACACCTGTTCCTGATGAGATACATAATAGCAGAATTCAAAGTTTTAAACGATATAATGCAGATGTTATTGAATATAATAAAATTGC
>LSQX01033126.1_pt1 | contig 13664 bp, 14 predicted proteins | sample 654561 | NCBI WGS metagenome assembly LSQX01 (sample SAMN04489861, study PRJNA283612) | anaerobic digester metagenome | isolation source: 4 biogas reactors fed with cattle manure at either 37C or 55C with and... | place: Denmark: Kongens Lyngby | collected 2014 | reverse complement strand
TCGCGGTGGGCTTTCTCATGTGTCCTCACATGACCTTACCTTATATGAATGAGATTATCACCGATTTAAGCAAGAGACATTATCTGTAGACTCAACGATTGACAGTGAATCTCCTGGATATGTCTAGTCTATGATGGGTTGCCCGTCAAGTGCAAATGAGTTGGACAATCCGTTTTCTGAGGATATGATTCATGCAATTGAACCGAAGGAGTAAATAAAATAAGCAGGGGTAGTCAGGATAGAGACTATATTGGTTGTGGCCTTTCATGGAGGAAAATGCATTCACGAGGCGATAATATTGAATTGATTTCATTTAATTGAGATGCTAATCCCAAATGATGCTTATCACTCAAAAAGTGCTGGGTGAAGCTTTGAAGTCTCTTAGTGAATCAAAACATCTTTGAACGGGCGGATACAAGAAAATTTGTATGCTATTTATAATGTTTTTTTTTGTTTTTTTTTAAATAAAATATGTGTATTGGTGGATATGTTGTGGTTATGATTAGCCATGGAAGATAAAGGTTATAAAATGCATCCCAATTTCCTAATTGATTGCAGATATAGGATGTAGCCCAACCCAGAACAAAATTTATCAGAGCAACAAGACCCTCAAAAACAATTAACTGAGAAACATCCTTAGATATCACCATAATTCTCTCCACCAAATTTCAAAGAGAGGGTACCAATCTCTCAAATAATTTGGATTATATGTCAAGCTACTATACTCTTCTTTTACTGATGTCAAATCGCTGGAATAAATATATGAGATTTCATTAGAACGTGGATATTCACTCGGTTTTCCAGTCCACGTTGAATAAAAGTTATCAACATCACGTTTATCTCCGGATATATTTCGATATGCCTGTCCATATCTGTCTATATCAAAATACTCCCAGGCACCATTGATTTTTATTTCGTTCCAAACGTGACCATCACTATATGATTGATCAGAATAGACAACATGAATTGTTCTTGTTTCAAAACCAGATTGATTAGCTACATAATCAAATAGTGCTGCAATATCACCACAATTTCCCATGTTGTTTCCTGCGATCCACGTGGCATTGTTAGTATATTTTGCAGAACCGGTTGCGCGATATTGATTATTCTCATTATATTGATAGTTGCCTAACCATGACCAAGTATATGATTTATTATTTTGAATACTACGCTCCCAAAACATATCTGTGATATTTTCAGTTTCCCATTGGGCGATTCTCTCAAGTTTTTCATAAGGATCTGAGATATTCTTCACTTCATTTAAGATATAATTAATTCGTTTTTCACCAATATCTTGGATCTCTTTTTCGTAGATCTCTGTAAAATAATTGTTAAGTTGTTGATCATATAACTGACTTTGTTTTTTATACGTAGGTATTTCTACATAATTTGCATAATATACTGCGAACAAGAGAAGAATAGACAGTATAACGACTAATAGAGATAAATATTTTACATTTCTCTTTGATTCTAATAGCTTCTCCTCACAAGATTTATTCTCATCCTGTCTATTTTCTCTTCCAGATATTAAAAGTGCTAACAAACTATTTTTCATTGATTATTCACATTCAGTTTCCAAACACATTAGGATATCTTACAAGTTATTTCAAAACAAATCCTACGTTCCTTTACGCGTGTAATCCTATAGAACGGAAATACCAAAATAAAATAGAAAATACATGTTTGAATTTCTTCCAGCTCGAACAGATACCCCTTTAGTCCAGAATCCCTGTCAACCCTCAATTCTCCCCCTACTTCCACACGAAAACCACCATTTCGATTCCAAAATGACCCTCCTCCCATCAAAATCACCCCCTTCCACACAAGCAAAAATCACACCCCAAACTGAAAATACGCCCAATCCTGCCGTATTTCCCTGCCAACACCCTCATTCTATATAAAAGAGTATCTACACATATAAAAAAAACGATGACCCCCTCCAGACTACGTCCGTCCGTAAGTAAATACGGGAAGAAAAAACTCCTCATCAATCACTTTTTTTTTACACGTATAGTCGTATTATTATTATTTTATGTACAGTACAGACGAGAGAGAGAGAGAGAGAGAAAGTAAAAACACATTTGTGTATGTGTGTATGTACATACGTCTTTCCTTCCGTCCGGACGTAGTCTCACGGGGGTCATCGTTTTTTTTATATGTGTAGATACTCTTTTATATACTATGACATTTCTGGGCGGAAAATACGACGAATCCTTCCGATTTCGATTTTTCACCACCAAAAATCATCACAAAAAATTCATCAAAATCGATTCCCTGAGACCCAAAATGGAATTGAAACACCTATTTGCGAATGGAAACTGAGTCATTTTTGGGTTCCCGGAAGGCGTTTTCGAAACGGGATTTTTGGGCTGGGCTCCTGCCCCCCAATCATTTTTGCGATGAACCGATCGGCTGAATATATATTCGGTTCTCAACACCGAAATTGTATGATATACTTTTTTACCCTGTAGCCCAAGAATAACTTAACATACTTCCAGGTAATACTCTGAAAAACACGAAAAAGGCACTTTTCTTCGCGGCCCTTGCGGCCGTCGTTGTATTCTGTTTCATTGCAGGATGCGGGCGCTTCCGCCTAAATTCTCCTTTGGATCATATCAATCATGATCCCCTCTTATTTCATTAATTAGAGCGAGTTGTTTTTCCCGATTATGTTCTGTCTTCCCTCTCCTTTTTCCGCGGCTGTTTCTTATGGCTGAACAGCTCGCCGAACATTGCTCCGCCGAGAATCAGGGCCGCCCCGATCACCTGGATAAAACCGAGATGTTCCGACAAAATGACCGCCGAAAACACCAGAGCCGAAAAAGGTTCCAGATACCCGACGATCGCCACCGTCTGCACGGAAAGGTTCCCGATCGCCGAGAAGTAGAGATAACACCCGAACCCGGTATTCACAACGCCGAGGAAAAGGAGCGGCAGGATACTTCCGGCAGGGATCTGAAAGGAGAGTCCCTGATAGGCAAGCGTGAAAATCGCGACGGTCACAAAACTGCTCGTCAGCTGGATCATCGGGTTTTCAAGGCCGTTTATATGGACCGCTTTTTTATTGAAGATCAGCATCACGGCATACATCACGGCCGACATGATCCCGCAGAACAACCCAAACGACAAACCGCTCGTAAATAGCTCCCCGCCGTTCACGCAGAGCATCCCAAGAAGCACGGCGGCAAATCCCGCAATAATCGAGAGATGGAGTTTTTCCCGGAAAATGAGCGGAGCTGCGATCATGACGAGGACCGGGCCGCAGTAATACGCAAGCGAAGCGATGCTCACCCCGACCTGCGCATACGCCTCGTACAAAAACATCCAGCAGATCCCCATCGCGACCCCCGAGATCACCACATACAGGGTCTCTTTCCGGTGAGCCGGGAACAGCGGTTTTTTCCGGATTGCAGCAAACAGCAGGATGAGAAAGAGGGAGCCGATCATCGTTCGGAAAAACACGATCTCATAACTGTTCAGCGCGATAAAACTCGCCACGATGCCGTTTGAACCAAAGATCAGCAAGGCGAGTATATATTTGAAGAAATCGATGTTCATCTGCCGCTCCTGAAAAATTCAAAAAAAACGTTACTTCAGCTTTTCGAGCAGAGCACACGCCGCACACAGCCGGTGGCTCGTCGGCTCCCCGCAGAGTTCGCAGCGTCCCATCATCGTGATCTCGCCTTCCCGCGGTCCGAGTTTTGCGAGAAGCTTCTCCTGGCCGGTCACGATGTTCATCATCGTCCCGGGTGTTGTGTATTCCAGCTTCCCAAGCCCGCTGCGGACTCCCGCACGCAGAGCATACTTCGTGTACGGGCACTCCGGCAGATCGGTGAGCAGATGATTTACGAGCCCGTAGGCAACCGTTTCCCGCTCGGTCGAACGGCAGAGCGGTTTGATCCTCGGGAGAAACAGCGTATCCGCGTTCGTCTGAAATGACCCCGTCACCCGGGTCACATCGCCCCGCAGATAATTCATCAGAACCGACTGAGCCTCATCGTCCAGACAGTGCCCAGTCGCGATCTTGGTTGCCCCGACCTCGCGGGCCGCCTGATTCAGGGCACGCCGCCGCAACGTTCCGCAGACCGAACACGCCTGCCGGGGATCATTGGAGAGGAGCTCGTCGAGCGTCTTCCCGCAGATATCCGTAAAAGAGACCAGTTTGTCGGCGAGACCGAGTTTATCGCAGAGCCGTGTCGCCGCGAGGATCGTATCGTCCCGGTAGCCGCCGATCCCCTCGTCGACCGTGATCGGGATCAGTTCCGCGTCCAGATCCAGCTTTGCAAGCACCGTCAAAAGGACCGTCGAGTCCTTCCCGCCGGAAAGACCCACAGCGATCCGGTCTCCGGGTTCGATCATCCGGTATTTTTCGATCGCGGACGCGACGCCCGCCTCGAACCATGCGGAAAAATGCTCCCCGCAGAACCGCTGCTTTGTCACCGGATCGACGTAGACTGCCTTTTTTCCGCAGCTGCCGCACCCTGTTGTCATTTATCCTCCGTGCACGATCGAGGTCGCCCTAAGGACGTCATCCTCATCCACGGGATCATCGGCAAGTAAAAGTTCTCCGTCCCGTGTCACGAGGATCTCATACGGATTCAGATCCAGGCGGAGAAGAATCTCCTCAAGCGTTCCGGCATGGGTCGTCAGAATTTGACCGTCAGGGAGATGCAGCGTGACCATTATTTTTTCGTATATTCCTTACCCATGTACTGGTGTTTGTCCGAGAACCCGCCTTTTGCGACCACGTAGAACCACTGGAACGCCGAGCGGAACAGACCGAAGTTGATGTAGCGCCGCATCGAAAAGCCGATGATCATCTTCATATCGAGGACGACCCGTCCGTAATTCTTCATGCGTTTGGGGAGTTCCCAGTCGTCTCCGGCATCGCAGACCTTGTACATCCCGGCCTCGATGAAGAGGTTTTTCCGAAACGCCGTGTTCGCTCCAAGCGTCGCATAGAAGATCCCCGTTCTTCCGCCAATACGGACCACGATATTGTACAGGAACACCTCGAACTTGTGCTTGAATCCGGGTTCCAGCGGATAGATCGGCCCGTAGATGACCGATGCATCCGGATACTTCTCGAAGTCTTTTACGATCGTCTCGAGCCAGGGTCTTGGGAGGAAACAATCTGCATCGGTCGTCACGATCAGGTCATATTTGCTTGCGAGAACACCGTCGTTTCTGGCCCCGCCGACCTTTTTGCTCGTCTGGATGAAGACCTTGTCCGCGTATTTTTCCGCGATCTCGCGGGTCTTGTCCTTGGAATTTCCGTCGACCACGATGATCTCGTACTGATCTCTGGGAAGCGTCTGGTCACAGAGACTTTTCAGGAAGGCTTCGATACCTTCCTCTTCATTGAATGATGGAACTACGACTGAAATCATGCTAATATCCCCTTATACAATTCTACATGCATTTTTGCAACATTATTCATATCATTTCTCTCTACGGATCCTCGCGCACCGGCGGCCGCGGTCTTCAGCATTTCATCGTCGGCCAGAAGCGGGATGAGATCATCGTTTTTCTCATAATAGGCTGCGATCCCCGGATAGAGGGACCGGTATTCGTGAAGCTCACGGGCAATGACCGGAAGACCGCTTGAGAGCGCTTCAAGGATCGACATCGGCATGATCTCCTTGTAGGAAGGAATCCAGAAGACATCGGCCGCGGCATAGGCTGCGGCGACATCTTCGACGAATCCCGGGAAGATCATGTTTGACGGAGCTGTTGCTTTGCGCCGTTCGACCTCTTTTTTCTCGCTTGAGAATGCGCCGTACGAAAAACCGCCGATCCAGACAAACTTATACTCCGGCAGTCTGCCCGCCATCTCAATGTAGTCGTAGATGCCTTTCCGGGGGGTCTGCTGAGCAACCTGCAGGATGACCTTGTCATCCTCACTCAACCCGTACTTCTCGCGAAAGACTGCGCGTTTTTCTTTATCTGGCCTGAACCGGTCGCGGTTCACACAGTTCGTCATTCTATAGGTCTTTTTGCCGGGCAGCATCTCATGGATCTCCTCTTCACTGTAGTCGGTGAGCGTGATCAGCCCGTCATAACGGCTGTACATGGGTTTATAGAATTTGTTGATGAGCGAGGCAACGGCAAGGTTTCCGTTGTTGAGACTCGGCACGGAATGAACGGTGAGAAGGGTCGAGCCTTTTGCCCGCATCTGGGACAGAAAGGCACCGGGTCCGATCGTATGACAGTGGGTTATGTCGTGATCATGTTCGCGGCTGTTGAACTCCACCTCAACACCCGGGATCTTCGACAGACCTTCATAAAGCATGACACCTGCGGTCGAGCAGCCGACGTATTTGAACGATCCGTAATTCTCCACCCGGATATTTACTCGCATGTATTTTTCTCCACGAAATTCATGGCGCTTCGGATGCAGCCGTCCATATTGATGTATTCAAACTCGGAGAATCTGCCGACGAGATCGATGCCGAGTGTCCCTTCAAGATATTCACGGACGATCTTGATATTCTTCTGGTAGTCGAGATCGTAGACGACGTATGCGAACTTGAAGTGGTCGACCGCGGTATGGACGACATCGTCGCCTGACGGAATGATCCCCATTCTGACAAGGCCGTCGACGGTGTGGGCGATGATCTCCTCGTCGTTCATCTTCGAGATCTCGTCGCCTTCGTTGTAGGTGATCTCGGCAAGGACCGCCGAGCAGCCTTCGGGTGCGACTTTGCTCGAGAAGTTCGACGGGAAGGAGAGCCGGTTGAAGGCCCCCCATTGTTCTTCCGGCACGTACATCCAGGATATATCCGGCAGGATCCCTTTGAATCCGACGGAGATGCAGGCGATCGAGTTGTATCGAAGGGCATCGCAGGCCTCTTTGATAGGGGACGGAACATCCAGCATCGGAAGAAGGGTCTGGAGAGGCAGGGTCGAGATGATCCGGTCGGCCAGGATCGTCTCTTTTCCGTTGGAGACCGCCCATCCGTCGCCGGTATTTACGACCGAGGTGACGGTGTAGTTTGTCTTGATCGAACCCGTGATCGGTTTTGCGATGGCGTGGATCAGGGCTTCGATACCTCCCTCGATAGGATAGGAAAAGACCGCCTGATGGGTGTACCCTTCCGTTTCGATGCCGATCGCCGATTTGATGATGTCTTCGACAGGCGGGCGGGGGACGCGTCCGTCCATCCAGTGTTTCGACATTTTGTCGGTCGGGTAGTTCCAGATCTTTTCATTGTAGGGAACGAGATAGCACTCGGCGATCCCTTTTCCGAAGGTGTAGTAGATCCAGTCCTTGAAACTCGTCGGTTCCGCGACCTCGCCTTTTTCCACCGCGACCAGATTCTTGACGTATTCGTTTATGCAGAAGAACAGATCTTCCTTAGGAAGCGCTGACAGTCCGTTTTCGAACGGGTATTTTACATACTGACCTTTATAGAATATTTTGGTGTTTCTGTTTCGAAATTCCCGGTTTTCGGCCAGAGCGTTCTGCATGAACGAAAGAACTTCGGTATCGCGGGAGAAGATGATGTGCGACCCCCCGCAGTCAAAGGTAAATCCGTTTCGCACTTCGGATCTGCAGAGACCGCCTATTTTCGGTTCCTTTTCGAGGACCGTGACTTCATGTCCTTTTTCCTTGAGGAGACGGGCGAGAGTGACCCCGGTCAGACCTCCGCCTAAAATTGCCCATTTCACGAGTATATATTTGGGGCCGAACAATAATAAGATGAGTACGTCTGTCCCTGATTAGGGAAAAGGGAAGGGGAACGGGTGGTGAAGAGAGGTTGTCAGTGGATGACTTTGTGGAGGACTTTTCCGCTCATGGAGCGTTTCATTTCGATCGCGTGGTACTGGCACATTTCGTGGCAGCAGTAACACCGGATACAGTTGGTCAGATCGAAAATTGCCTTTCCCTGTATGATCTCGACTGCTTTGACCGGGCAGATCCGTGCACACTGCCCGCATCCGATGCATTTTTTGGTGTTTATGGCAGGGGACGGTTCGTATCGTTTGCCGACCCGCTGGAGTTTTCGGTAGATGGATTTTTTGTGCCAGGCTTCCTTCTGGCGGCCGTTGTAGGTGGACGGATGAACGTAATCTTTGATCGGTATGATCTCTTCTCCTTCGACCTCGACTTCGTCGATGAGCCCGCGCCTGAGAGCGGCCATGGTTGTTCCGATGCATTCGGGCCGCATGTTCACGAGGGTCTGGGCGGAGATGTCCAGGCCGTAGACTGAGTGCGAAGCAAGGACATATCCGACGTCCCGCGGCTGGCCGCCCATAGGACCGTTTCCTTCCATCCCGACGATCGCGTCCATGACGACGAAGTCAGGCTCGATAAGCTCGTTTAAGTCGACGAGCATTTCGGAGAAGTCGATGGCGTCGGGGAATCTGGAGTGGAAGACGGGTTTGTCGAGCCCGGGGACGACGCCGAAGGTGTTTTTGACGGCGCCGGAAAAATGGGTGAACATGTGGGTTTTCAGTTTGCAGACCGAGATGATGACGTCTGCGTCGCATGCCTGGTTGATGACGGTGAACCGTTTCATCACGTTTCCGGCAGGACAGGAGCGTTCCTGGTAGCCGGTGTCGTAGGAGAGTTTGATGCCGAGTTCCTCTGCGACTTTTTCGATGCCGCATTTGTGGTAGACCCTTTTGAGGACCCTGGGCGAGTAGATGATCCCGGCGCCGGGACTGTCAGCTATGGTCAGGACACCGCCGGCGTCGATGATCATTTTCCCGACAGCATATACGACTTCCGGGTGGGTGGTGATAGCGCGGTCGATGCCTGCGTCTGATAAGAGGTTGGGTTTCAAGAGGACTTTTCTGCCGTCGACGCGGGGAAGTCCGCCTGAGGCTTTTATCGCTTTTCCTACAGCCTCAAGTACTTTTTCCCTGTCGTATGTGCTGCATTTTGCCGAGCCGGTTATACTTTTCATATGTTCCTGCAGTATCTGGGTTCCTGCCGAGGGCAGGATATTTGTATCTATAATGATTTCACATTCTCTCTAATATACATTCTTAATGAGAGTGTCTTGGTACTATAGGTTTTTCGAATGGATAGGTTATGTGGTTGGAATTGGACGGGGTTGTTTTTGGGAAGCTGGGCATCACACGAAATGCACGAAAAAATAACGCAAATCAGAGATTTTGTATTGCTGCGAAATTATTTAGTTCCATCTTCTCCTCCTAAAATCCTCTCAAACATCTCATTACCGTTCTTCATAATGTGTCCTCGTGCTTTTCTATAAAACGCCTCTTTCGGTGTCAGAAGTTTTTCCTCATCTAAACTCCTATGCGGTCTGATTTCATTATACCAGAGAATCATTTCATCAATATTCTGGAATTTATCTCGTATTTCTCGGTATAACCGGAACCATCGTTCGATTTTACCATTTGTCTGAGGATGTTTGACCCTTGCAAGAATGTGGTGAATGTTCATTTCCTTACAAAACATCTCAAATGCGTGATCTGCTTCACCGTTTGCATCGCGATTCATGGCATAAAACTGCGTTCCATGATCCGTGACCACCTCTCGGATAGGGGCGATATGAAGATATCTCTCATACGCCTCATTCAGCAGGCTGATCGATATTTCAGCCGTTGCATGGTCGAATTCTCCGCCTGCAAGAATCATACGGCTTGCATCATCCAATACCATACAAACCTGTTTTCCATTGAATTTGGACATATGCCAGTCCATGTGAACAGCCGATAGGCTGTTTTCCCGCTCATAGCGGATCCAGGGCGGGCGGCGAAGAGCATGAGTTGGGTTGTAATGTGTCAGATTTTCCTCCAATAATACGCGGTGGATCGCACGTTCTCCGATGATTATCCCAAGATTATGCTGAAGATAATGACATAAGGAGCGGCTGCCGATCATGCGTTTTTTCTTTTCAGCTATGATTATCCTCCGGATCTCCGGAGAGACAACGACCGGAGGACGTCCCAGCTTTTTAGGTTCTGGATAGACTCCAGTATCACGATAGGATTTTCGGAGCTGATACACGCGTTCAGGAGACACGTGAAACATGTTCGCGACGGTCATTACAGGATAATGCCAATCAGAGGTCATTATGACGATCTGACGGATTTCTTCAGCACTTAAGACCACGACATAGGGTTGACGTGAAGGACGTAAACGACAACTAAATCTTTTCGTGTTAGTACAGCAAATCAGAGATTTGCTCGGTTGAGGTTGTCCGCTATTAGCGTCCAACCCGCCAACGAAAACACGAAAATGAGTGTTGGGGTTGAAGAGTACATTTTCTTCTCTTTTCAAAATAAGACTGCATATATTTTTTTTGATTTTGGGGTGCGGGGTCGCGACTCCGGCGTGGAGCGGCCCGCGGTGGAGGATCTTATTTGTACATGTGGTTGCAGAGATTCCCTTTTTTCTTGGGAGTGGACATATTCCATCCTTTAGTTGAACTGAATCTGAGTTTTTATTGATCATATCCTTCACGTGAAATCCGTGAAATTAAATGTAATTATATTGATGTTCTATAAGCCGGGTCACTTAAATACAGCATTTTATACTCATTTTGTGCGTACTGATCTGTCATTGATGCTAGATAATCCCATAAAATTCGTAGGAAATCGGGATCTTCACGTATCATCTGAGTCAATTCAAGTTCAGTTTCTGGGTTTTTCTTATCAAACACATAACGAATATTTTTTCCAGTATCCCCATCCCTTTTACGTAAATCAGATAATTTTTTCAGGAGAGATTTATCGCGGCAAACACTTGTATATCTAATCAGAACGGAATCTGGCAGTTGTTTTGGTTTATTGAGATACGCTTCGATGATTGATTTTAGTAAAAAATCTGCTTTCCCATTTTCTCGATTTATCCTTACATTATTGATAATATAGGTAGTTTGCAAATTCTTGAGGCAATTAAATAATGCATCGCTTTTAAGCGTTTCAGTTTCACTTGCGAGTGCTTTTGATAATGGGAATATTTCGGATGACTTCTTGCCTTTTGCATATTCTTCCATTTCTTTCCTGATTTTTTGACAGGAAATTAATATCAGATATCCTATTGACCAACTGATAAATTCATGAAAATGATCTTTTTCAATTCTTATTGTTGGATGTTCTAATTGACATTTTTCCTCGATATTGGTGTGTCTTTTATCGTTCAATGATATGAATTTCTTATCCTTCAACACATTATAAATTTCTGTGTTTTTTTCATCGTTAAGAAATGTTGTGAGTGCATGACGAAGAATTGGCTGAACATTATAATCCGCTTCAACTGCATCGTCAAGATCATGACATACTTGTGCAATTTCATCTGCAATTGCAACTATTTGGCCCTCTAGCGACAAGACGGCATAATCATGATTGTTATGGGGGTCATATGTCGTATCAATATGCAATCGATCTCCCATTTCAGTGATAATGTCAGAATAACGGTATAATTTGCCATTTCTTTCCCCATAGTTATATCTTATGCGGGAGTGTTTTAGGATACCTTCAAGAGTAGTATAACTTACATTCATACCACGGCTGTACTGATTCTTCGTTTCATCATAATGTTCTCCTTCCCAGGAATGTAGCATCCTTACGCTTTGATAATTATGTTTGAAATCAAAATCAGGATTTGAAATGTTAAATTTGTCTAAAATTGAATGCGCTTTAGACCCTTCTTTCTCTTTTCCCTGTAAAACCCTGTCCAAAAAATCTTCACCCTCATGTCCAAACGGCGTATGACCAACATCATGACCTAAGGCAATTGCCTCTGTTAAATCTTCATTCAGACCTAAGGTACGGGAGATTGCACGTGCAATTTCACTTACTTCGAGAGTGTGTGTCAGTCTGGTTCTGGTGTGCTCATTTTGCTCAATTCCTGGGTATGTGACCTGAGTCTTGTGCATAAGTCTCCGAAACGTACGAGAATATAGCACACAATCACAATCATGCTGAAAAATAGTCCGGGTATCTTTTTCAGTGGTTAGATTCCCATAATCTTTGGAAGCATTCGAATATGGCAGATATTCACGTGCTTCTTCAGAATAATATGAGATATCCTTTGCAGCAAATAAACGAGACAATCTTTTTTCAGTCATTTAAGTATAGATTCATCTACTATATGTTATACTTATCTCGCAATGTGAATTAGATGAGAGTAATATTCATGAATATTCTAAGATAATCCTGAAAAAATATTGGTATTAAAGAAAATCATGGTCATGATGCTCCATTGATTCTCTATCTCTCTACATGTGCTATTTATACGATAATCGGATTTGCCCGTTGCTCCTACAAAAAAGAGGATAGCTTTCCCTGAATGAAAAAATAAGATATCTCCACCGCGGGACGCTCCGCGCCGGAGTCGCGTCCCCGCACCCCAAAATCAATTTTTTTATTCCAAATTTTATTTTGAAAATAGAAGTAAATAGACTCTTCAGCACCAGACTTCTTTTTGTGTATTTCATGTGCTGACCTACACGAACTCGAATTAAATCAAAAAAATCAATGCAAAAAATAATTACTGGAATCTATCCCGAAATATACCCGCGTCCACGCCCGAGTGTATACACCCGGGATTTTTCCTTAGCCCCGGCATACACAAAGCCCGCCTTTTCGAGCACCCTCTGTGATGCCGCGTTCCACTCATACGGCTCGGCGAAGATCTCGTTGATCGGGAATCTGCAAAACGCCAGATCGCAGACCTCCTTCACCATCTTCGTCATGATCCCTTTGCCCCAGTAGGGTTTGCCCAGCCAGTATCCAAGCTCTGCCAGGCCATTCCCCCGGCAGAACACGCCGATGCTGCCGATCGCAAAATCGTCATCGGTTATCGCAAGGCAGAGATTTCCAGCCGGATCCTGCTGATGGCAAAACGCGATGAACGCTTTCGCATCTTCAAGGCCATACGGAGAAGGAAACCCTGCCCGCAAATTCTTAACAATTAATGGTTCATTCGCAAAAAAAGCAAGTGAAGGGGCATCCCGCTCCTCCCAAGGTCGAAGGCTGATCTGCAAACTTCTCACTCTATGATCTGGCTTTCGGCGAACCGGTCTTCCGTTGCCAGCAGGAAATCCGGCGACTGGGAGATCGCTCCCTTCGGGCAGATATCGATACACTGCCCGCAGAAAATACAGTTTCCGACATAAATTCTCACTCTCTTCTGGGCACGCGGCTTTTCCTCGGCATCCTTTGCGGGAGGGACCGGATACACGACATGTTCGATCGCATGCGCCGGACAGACCTTCATACACAGGCCGCACCCGTTGCAGAGGTTTCGGTCATAGAGCAGTTTGCCCCGCATCGCGGCCGGCGTCTCCACCGGAGGGATCAGTTCGGCTTTTCCTTCGCCGACCTTCCCTAAAAATCCGGTGATGGTTTTCGGGAGGCGTGCTGCCGGGAAAAGATTTGTGACCGGCTTTTTCACCGACTGGGCCAGGATCTCTTTTAACATCGGAAACATTTCAGAGACCTCCCATCAGAAAAGCGTCCAGCATCAGAAGAATGATCGCCGCGATCCCAAGTCCGCCGAAGACGAACCAGTAGACCTTCACGACCTGCGTGATCCGGAACCTTGCCATCATCGTTCGGATCACTGTCACCGAAAAGATCGAGACGATGACCACTTTCACGAAGAAAAAGACCAGATCGACCGCCGCGGCTCCGGCCCCCGTGAGGCCGAAGACCGGCGAAAGATTCCAGGGCAGCAGGATGAT
>LSQX01025665.1_pt1 | contig 13665 bp, 10 predicted proteins | sample 654561 | NCBI WGS metagenome assembly LSQX01 (sample SAMN04489861, study PRJNA283612) | anaerobic digester metagenome | isolation source: 4 biogas reactors fed with cattle manure at either 37C or 55C with and... | place: Denmark: Kongens Lyngby | collected 2014 | reverse complement strand
CCAGGAGTTCATCCCTCTTCTCCTTCAGCCTGGCCGGATTCTGCAGGGGATTGACATGGGCCGGATTATTGGGCAGGACCGCCAGGGTGGCTACTTCCGCCCAGGAAAGATGCTCCGGCTCCTTGGCAAAATACCTCAAAGATGCTGTCCGGTAACCGATAATATTCCCTCCATAGGGGGCATGGAGGAGATAGGCCTTCAAGATCTCCTCCTTGCTGTATTTCAATTCAATCCTGACAGCCTGGAGCATCTCAATTATCTTGTTCTTGATAGTCCGTTCTTTGGGTTTCATCAGCCGGGCCAGCTGCATGGTAATTGTACTGGCCCCACTGACTGTTTCACCACTCTTGATATTCTGGTAGAGGGCCCGGAAGACAGCAGCCAGGTCTACCCCGTGGTGTTGCTCAAACCTCTTGTCTTCAAAATGCAGGACTGCTATCTTCAGGCGTTCCGGTACCTCCCGGCCATCATCGGGAAAAATCCACTGTTCCTCACTATTTAAGAAGACCCGCAGGTACTTTCCTTCTTCATCCAGTACCAGGGTGCTATAATCAGTGGAAAAAAGAGGGTCGGGAATCCTGCTGACTACAAGGAGTGTTATAAATAAGGCTGTCAGAATTATTGGTATCAGGATAAGAAGCTTTTTTCTTATTTTCATCTGGGTAATACCTCTACCTTTCTTCCCTCTGTTACAACTCTATAATCATTATTATACATGGCTTCCACCAGGGTTGGCGGCAGATAGAAGTCTCCGACAGTAACCGGATTAATCATTACAATAAAGTCATATCTGTAAACATAGCCTGCCATGTCAAAGAACCACATGATCCGGTCATCCCTGATATCCAGGTATTTCTCCTGGTTCAGGTTATAGTGGTTACTCCACTCTGGCAGCTCTCCCCCCAGGAGGCGGAGGTTCTGGATCTCCCAGCCGGCAGGTAAGATCTGGACCAGGGCCACTTCACTGATATCCTGATTACCTACCTGGCCAACCCGGTAGAGGATATAGAAGCTTTCACCCTGTTTTACCTGGTCAACTGTTATCCTCTTGCCAGCCTGATCAAAATAGACGGTCTCCAGGACCAGGTTGCTCTGGACTGGTTTCAGGTCTCCCCTGGCCGGAACCCCTTCCCATTCCAGGGTCACATATAAGGGGATTTCTGATTTATTCCGGAAACTGATCTTTGCAGCAAAACTATCTTCCAGTGGGATAATCTCCAGCAGGTCTTCTACTTCCACCTCTCTTATACTGCCATCAGCCAGGGTTAAGTCTCCCCTGAGCATCTTTTCCCTGGAGGCTACCTCCTGCAGGTACTTGGTCATGGCCATTAAGGAATAGGCTGTAGCCTGGGTAGAAAGCCACTTATCAGAAGAAATCTCTTCAGCAATCTCATTATATAATTTCAAGGCCTGGCTATAGTTGCCTACAACTGTCAATAGATCCAGGATAATGGCCTTATCCCGCAAAGTGGAACCAAAGGTGCCGCTAAATTCTTGGTAATCAGCCACCTGCAGGTCTGCGCCGGCCAGGATCTCTCCTGCAACCTCCTCATAGCCGGCCAGCTGATAGGCTGCTGCCAGGTAATATTTCTCCGGATTATTCAGGGCCTTTAGCTCACTCTCCCGCATGTAGTTCATGGCACTGAGGAGAGGGTTGTCAGCCAGGGCCAGCAGATAGAGGCGGTAAGCCCTGGTCAGGCGGTCACCCTGGTTGCCCCGGGCTGTTTCCAGCTGGTAGTTCAGCCAATTATTAAATAAATCCTCCGGTACATGGTAACCCTTCTTCCTGGCCTCCAGGAGGAAATGGCCCACATAATTGGTTGCCCACTGGTTGACTGTATTGGTAGCCGGCCAGTAGGAAAAACCGCCATTCTTTAACTGGTATTCCCGGTACCGGGCAATACCGGCATTAATATTTTCATCTATCTCCCTTAATTCTTCTACTGTAAACTTGTAGAGTTCCGGTAAATATAGCTGGGGGAAAACAATGGAGGTTATCTGTTCCACACAGCCATAGGGATAGCGTAATAACCAGTTGATCCGGTGATTGATATTTAAACCCCTTACACTAGATACAGTCAAACGGGCCCTGGCTGTTCCCCCTACACCTGCTGCCGGAACAGTAAATTCTACCTCACCAGCAGTATCCACAATCTCCTCTATACTGGCATAAATATAGGGGTTATAGGGCCGGACTGCCAGTTCAGTCTCCTCTTTACTCCTATAGCCTATTTCTCCAGCTTCAGCAGAAATAGTCAGGTCCAGTTTACCTACCATGTTTTCTGCCTCCAGTTCAAAGTAGGTCTCCTGCTCTTTTGCCTCTGTAAAGTGGAGGACCTTTTCACCATCTCCTCTTATCCTGGCAGGCCCTTCTACTTCCAGTTTTACCTTTACTTCTCCCAAACCCTCTTCCAGGGCAAAGACAGTAACGGGAATCCTGATTTTATCCATGGGCCCCAGGACCCTGGGTAGGGTAGGCATTACCATCAGGGGTGATTTTACTGCTACCCTGCCTTCTGCACTACCATAATTGCCCTTATTTGCAGCCACTACCATTACCCGCAGGCTGCCGATATAATTGGGAATCTGGAAACTTAGCTCTGCATAGCCATCCTCATCGGTCTCCAGGGGCCCCTGAAAAAGGCTGACAGGCTTAAAGCGGTCTGCATCCCCGGAAAGGGCCTGCTGGCGTTGGTAGCTATACTCCCTGTCCTCTTCCTCCATGCCGCCACCAACAGAGAAACGCTGGTGGATATAGCCATGAGCCAGGTCAATGATATCAGCAAAATTATCATAGGTCCTGCTTAAAAACCTCTGTTTGGAGAAGAAGTATTTCCAGGGATCCGGTGTTTTATAACCGGTAATATCCAGTAAGCCTTCATCAACTACAGCCACGGTGAAACGGGCTGGCCGCTTATCCCTGGTCTGGATCTTTATGGTTAACTCCTCCTCTGGCCTGATTTCAGCCGGTAAGTCCAGATCCAGCTCCAGCCTGGTGCCTTCACTGGTTACATGGAGGGGAATAATCCCATAGATCCGCAAGGGCAGGTCATTATCCAGTTCCCCATAGGGTTGGTAAACAATGACTGAAATATAGGCATTGGGAATATACTCTTCCTTTACCTCCAGTTCAAAGGAGGTCTCAGTGCTATTGAGCTCTTCCCAGGCCTGATAAAGGATCTCTTCACCCTTTTCCACAATAACCAGGGCCCTACCCCTAGCCGGTGTATTCAGGGTAACCACTGCCTTTTCACCTGGCAGGTATTCCTTTTTATCCAGTTTCAGGTTTACCACATCGGCACTCCTGTCCTGGCCGCTGTCACCCCAGTAGTAGGAACGGAAGAAGTAGCCAGCCTGATGGCCGCTTTCTGGATCCCTTACCTCCAGCAGGATCTCACCATAGTCATTTAAACTGTATTCCAGACTGGCAAAGCCTTCACTATTGGTAGTGATGGTACCTTCTGCCACCAGTTCTGTCTGTTCATTACTCTTGTAATGGCGGCGGAAATCATTCTGGTTGCTGAACTCCCACCACCAGTAGTGGCGCAGGTGGTAAATCCGGTAGGTCAATTTCTTATTGGCCAGAGGTTCACCCTCTTTGCTTAAGTTAATAATATTGAAATTAAGCCTCTCTCCCATGCCGGCTTCAGGATTCTCCAGTTTCATGATCCCCACATAACTGTCATAAATCTCTATGGGGATTATCTTGCTGGCAGGAACAGCCCGGCCTCCACTCTCAAAGACCTTGCTATTTATCCTGAGCCGCAGGGCAGAGGGGACATTACTATAGGGAGGAATAGTCCAGGCCAGGTCCACCTGGCCTTCTTCATCCAGCTCTGCCCTGAAGGTATTGCTCTCAATCTTTCTGAAATCAATACTCTCATTAGCAAAGGTAAAGTTCCCGTAAGCCGGGAAAGAGATTTCATAGGGCTCAAGGGCCAATACCGTCTCACTTGCCAGGCCACTGGCAGATGCCCCAAAAAGGTATTCAGAACTGAGCCTAAAATTAATAACCTTATCCTCTCTGGACAAGATTTCCTGGCCAGGATCTATATTTACCCGGATCCGGTAGGGAACTACCTCCTCTATCCTGATCTCATGGGTAAAACGCCGGCTGCCAATTTCCAGTACCCCCTGCCAGGTACCGGTCAAGGCCTCTTTTTCGGTCTGGAACCTGAAACTATAAAAACCATCTTCACCCCTGGTCAGGACCTGTTCGCTGGCCAGTATGCCCCGGGGGTTATATAGTTTCAGGGCCACAGGATGATCTGTGGGGAAACTATTATCTTCATTCCGTACTATTGCTGATATATTAATCTCATCTCCGGGCCGGTAAACCCCCCTTTCTGTATAGATAAAGGCATTTACCCCATCCTGGAGCTGGATCCCCCCAATATCAAAGAAGGAATTATTGATTACAGAAGAAGTAAGATCCATAATGGCATAATCCTTTGCCCTTCTGACCTCAACATATTTGGCACTATTATCTGCCGGTAAAAGGGCCAGGCCCTTTTCATTGGAATAGGCAGTAGCCAATAACTTGCCTTCTGCATTTTTCAGCTCTACAATGGCATTGGCCAGGGGCTCTGTACTGAGCAGGTCTGTCAGGAAGACATAGAGCTGTCCCCCCAGCTCCCGGGCACTGATGCCAATATCACTTAAGAGGATATATTTCACAGCCCGGCCATACTGGTTGAGGTAATCACTACGGTACCAGCCGGTCAAGTCCTCGGAGAAATAGAGGGCCTGGTTTTCATCAAAATCCAGTTGCAGGATATAGAGGGCACTCTCTTCTTCAGTAAGCACATTACCCAGGTCCAGTTCAGACTGGATCCATTTATTCCTTTCCTGGCCAATTTCCAGGATCCGGTCTTCAATGACCTCTCCATAACGGCGGAACTGATAACGGTCAAAATCATAATTATAATAAGGGCCAGGCCGGTAGGGGTTCTCCGCAAAAAACTGGATCAGGTTTTCTTCCCTGACCTTCTTTACCTGGAGCCTTAAGCGTTCCACATTCAGGGTCCGGAAAGTGACCTTCTTGTCCCTGGCACTGGTCAGGAAAAAGCCAGGATTAAGGAATTCTACCACCGGATTCAGGTCAGAGATCTCTATCTCCAGCTGGGCCTCTGCCTCCTCCGCCAGCCGCTGGCCAAAGATGCCCTCTATCCCCGGGAAAAGCTGGATAGTATACTTCTCCCTGGGCCGGAACTTGCCAGTAATCAGGAGGCTGTTTTCCTCTGCTGTCACCTGATAATCAATTGAGGGGCTAAGATGCAAATAACCCTGATAATCCCTGTCTTCCTTCAGCTTATCAGAAAAAACTATTCTTATCCGGGAAAACTCTCCACCCTTTTCCTCTTCAATCCTGACCAGGGTCAGGGGAGACTCGATAGCCTTCAGGCTAAACTTCTCTTCTATATCCCCGGAAAGGCCTATACCACTACCAGCCAGGCGGAGCTTTAATTCCCTGTCCTGGAGGCGGTATCTCTTAATATCCTCTGTTTTGATGGTATAATGCCGCTTATCTTCTGATTCCAGAGTAAAGGAAAGTTTCTTCCCTTCCAGTTCCAGGAGGAGGGCCTCCTGGAGCTTTTCCTGGCTGACCCGTTCTGAAAGAGTTATCCTGGCCAGGAAATAGACCTTTTCCGGTTCCTTTTCCTCTGGCAGGAGAAAATCCCCCTTCAATTCCAGCAAGTGCTGGCCAGGGGTCTCCAGGTGGAATTCCAGCTTTTCCAGGTCCCCCTCCCCTAACTCCGGGAAGATTACTCCCAGATTCAGGGTGCCATGATAATTCATCTTCTGGTAAAGGGGTTGGGCCGGAGCAAAGACCAGGGTCCGCTCATCTTCCCAATAGGCCTTCCCCTCAATCTCCGGTGTAAAACTAAAGATTGCCTGGGGCAGGTCCTTACCCAAAAGCTCCTCCTTAACCTGTTTTTCCCTGAAACGGACTGCAATCAGGGTATCGGCCTGGATCAGGCCAGAAGTCAGGTGGGTAATTTCCTGTTCTGTATCCTGGAGGAGAAAAACAGCCATATCCTCCTCCCTGGAATAGTTGCTTATAAGAAAGGCAATGGCTATAACAAGCAGCAAAAAAAGGGCAAAGCCCAGACTGGTATAAAGCTTCTTTTTCATTTTAAAACCCTCCCGGTTTTTTAAATATTATCTATGCTAAACTTATATTCAAGGGACATTCCTTTATTCCGCTTAAAATATTTCCAGCTCCAATAATATAATTCTTCATAATTTTTCTTAATCCTTTAGCAAGAATAAACTAATTTTTGACAGCAGAGAAAAAGGCTCCCAATAGAGGGAGCCTTGAAATATCCAGTCTTTAAAACCTATTATCTCCATCCAGGAGGTTACCCAGGCCTCAGGATAGATCCTTCACCTCTCTGCTTGCCGCCTAAGTTGGGGGCACTCTCAATAATTCTGTTGGCCAGCCTGGAGAAGGGCAGGCTCTGCAAATACACTGTTCCTGTCCCCCGCAGGGTAGCCAGGAAAAGGCCTTCTCCCCCAAAGAACATTGATTTTAACCCTTTGACCATCTCAATATTATAATCTATTCCCCCGGTAAAACCGACCAGGCAGCCAGTATCTACCTTAATCAACTCATTGTTCAGATCCCTCTTAACTATGGTACCACCAGCATGGAGGAAGGCCTTGCCAGTACCCTCCAGCCTCTGGAGGATAAAACCTTCACCACCAAAAAGACCTGCCCCAAAACGGCGGTTAAAGGTAATATCTATCTTTGTACCATAGGCAGCACAGAGAAAGGCATCCTTCTGGCAGGTAAACCTCTTATAGGGGATCTCTGCCAGGTCCAGGACAATGATACTGCCGGGATAGGGGGCAGCAAAGGCAATCTTTTTCTTGCCCCGGTCCTGATTGGTAAAGTGGGTCATAAAAAGGGATTCTCCTGACAGCATCCTCTTTCCGCACTGAAGAGTTTACCCATTATACCCTGATTAACAGCACTGCCATCACCCAGGCGGGCTTCAAAGCTGATCCCCTCTTCCATCCAGTTCATTGCCCCTGCCTCGGCAATTACAGTCTCCCCGGGATCCAGTTCTATCTCCACTACCTGCATGTCATGGCCAATAATATTATAATCAATCTCATGAGCCTTCATTATTATTCCTCCTTATTTACTCTTAACTGCCAGTCTTGCTATCCGCCAGGACAGAACTATCACAGGCAGCAACAAATTCCTTTCCATCCCTTACACAGAATTCCCGGGCCAGGTTCCGGCCGCCCAGGGCAGCAGGTGGTAAACCTCCACCAGGCTCTGTCCACTGGCCCAGCATATAGAAATTGCTCAAACCAGGCAGCTCTTTTGGTACATCTTTGCCCAGGGTTTCCGGGGTAGGGGCAAAGCCTTCAAAACTGCCCTGCCAGTTACCGGTATAGCGGTGAACAGTATAGGGTGTTGAGACATCTATAATTTCCACTGCTTCCCTGAAGCCGGGGATTCTCTTTTCCAGAATTTCCATGACCTGGTCTGCCAGCTCATTTTTCAGTTCCTGATAGCGGGCAGGGTCTTTTTCCTTCATTTCCTGCCAGAAGCTATAATTCCAGGTAAAGAATAATCCAGTCAGGACTGTTTTACCTTCCGGGGCCAGAGTAGGGTCAAAATTATAAATACGGAGATCCAGGTACTGGTGCTTGCTGCCATCTGGCAATTCTAACCCTTCTGGCAAATAAATCAGTTCTTTAGCAGGAAAACCGCTAAGGTCTCTGGCAAGGCCAAAACCCAGGTGTATTGTGGAGGGGAAAAGGGGATACTTGTCGTAGATTTCCTTGATTTCCTCTGACAGGTACTTGCCCTCCAGCAACTTATAAATAGTTGTATAGCCATCTGCAGCTGAAACTATCTCATCTCCATAAATCTCCTCTCCACTGGCCAGCCTGATCCCAACAGCCCGATCCCCCTCTACCAGGACCTTCTCTACCCTGCTATTATAATTAACCTTACCCCCAAGGGCCAGATACCTCCGCTCAATATTCCTGGCAAAGGCCAGGGAACCACCCAGGGGATAACCGGCTCCCTGAATATCCTGCATGGCCAGGCCCAGAACAAAGGCAATGGCTGACCAGAAAGGAGGTATTAATGCCCGAAAAGCCTCCTGTAATTTCTGGCTCTTCCACTGTCGGTTAAATTCCTCAAAACTCATCCGGGAATACTTCATCAACCTGGAAAAAGAACCGGCATTCCTGGTCAGGAAAACTAACCAGTCTTTTTTAACCCATTGCTCTGTATTCACAGGTGTCTTCAATCTGGCAATAGACCGCAAATCCTTAATAAATCTCCGGATAGCCTTTTTATCCTCTGGAGCTACCCTCAATAATTCTTCCTCTAATCTTTCTGTATCTCCATAAAAGGATATAATTTCACCATCAGCCAGTTCCACCCTTTCAAATACTTCCAGATTACAGATAGGGACCTCTTCCCCCTTTTCATTGACCAGGGCACCCAACTCATCCCAGACAATATCAAAACCTGTCTCCTCCCTGGTACCCATCAGCCAGTGGATACAGTAATCAAAGGTATAATCACCCCTTTTCCAGGATGTACAGAGTCCCCCAGGGAGACTATGAGCTTCAAAAATCTCTGTCTCATAACCATTCCGCTGTAAGTAGGAAGCGGCGGAAAGGCCGGCAATCCCGGCACCAATAATCAAAACCTTTTTTCTCTCCAAGTTCAGTACCTCCAGATTTAAAAATAAATGAATAAAGATTTTTATTTTTTGTATTCTTTTTACTTCATCATATACTGAAAATTTCCTGCATCTGATAATATTTTTATTTCCAGTCTGGAAAATAAGAACCCCTGCTCTTATATTTCCTCTGCTGAACTGGCTGCTTATTTTGAGGTTTCTCCCCGGACTATCTATAGAGATATTGAGACCTATCTGTCAGGCTGGTATCCTGTCGTCTCCCTGGAAGGCCTGAAGTCTATGCCAGCCTGGGCAGAAAAATAAGGCTTGCTGGACCCAGCAAAAAAGCCCTGAGCATTAATGCCCAGGGCTTTATCTTAACCCAGGTTCTTCTGCCGTATTTGTGTGTAATAACCAGGCTCAAAGCCTGATAAACTTACAGATACCATTCCTCCGGCACAGGCTCATTATCCTTAAAGAGATTAAGGTCCTTTTCCAGGAACTGGCTGGTCAGGTCAGCCATGCCTACAACATCACAGAGATAGCTTTCGGCATCTCCGATCTGGCCTTTTCTGGCTATCCCCTTGTGGAGGAAGGGTTTCAGCAATTTGCCGTAGTTCTGGGAAACATCTCCATAGGAACTATGGTGGCCATGGAGGTCCACATAATAGTCCTCCCCATAGGAGTTGATAATCTTGATGTGTCTGGCATTGGGATTAATCCTGTCAGGTACATCAAACCATTCCTCAACACTGTGGATAAAGGTATTTCTGGTCAGGCTGCAACCCAGAAAGAGAATCTGGGCCTCCATATCATATAAATGGCTCCAACAGCCATCTCTGGGACAGGGTGTATACTTAGACTTCCCTTCTTCAAGCTTGATATATTCCAGGGCCCCCTTGCCAATGGCTGCCACAGAATGTGAGGGATGTAAGGACCTGACAACCCCTTCTCTCTGCCGGAAGATATTGGTCAAGATACCCACACAGGAAGGTTCTGTCTCTGGATCATAGATATTATCCTTCAGATTTTCTGTTGACCAGGAATGGGTCGGGAAGATCAGCAGGCCGTCTTTCATGTATTCCATAAAGGCATCGATAACAGTATCTGCTCTCCCTTCCACCTCTCCTACAGCTTTCATGGAAGAATGGATTAACAGGACCCCCCTGGGATCAATACCCATTGCTGCAATATGTTTTAAAAGATCCTCTTTTGTATACATTAAAAGTCCTCCTATTAGGTTTTTTAGTAAATCTTTTTTCGCTACCTGTAATATATTCAATAGTAAAAGCAATATCCCTTCTTTTTCTTGCTATATTTCCTGCGAAAAACTAGGAATTGATCCAGCCCTCATCTGCCGGGTTCTCCCGCCATTTTCTCAATTTAGCCAGGTCTTCTTCCTTAATATAATCCCTGGCCAGGGCCTCTTCAATCAGGGTATCATAATCTGTCAGGGTATAAAGGGGGGTGTTTTCTTCCTGGAAATTCACCCTGGCCTGGTCCAGATTGTAGGAGAAAATAGCCACAATCCCCAGGACCTGAAAACCGGCCTCCCGCAGGGTTTTTACCACTGCCAGGGATGACCCCCCTGTTGAAATGAGATCTTCTACCACAACTACCCTGACCCCTTCCCTGATGACCCCTTCAATGCTGTTTTCCTTACCATGGGCTTTGGCACTGGCCCGGACATAGCCCATGGGGAGATTTAAGTTTTCTGCTACAAGGGCAGCATGGGGGATACCTGCTGTAGCTGTCCCCATGATCATTTCCACAGCAGGGTATTTTTCTTTTATCAGTTCTGCCAGCCCCCGGGCGATCTCCTTTCTGAAGCCAGGATAGGATAGGGTTAAGCGGTTGTCACAATAAATAGGTGATTTAATGCCAGAAGCCCAGGTAAAGGGGTTATTGGGCTGCAGGGTAACTGCCTTGATTTTCAGTAAGCCTTCAGCAATCTTTCTTTTCATGGCTTCCCCTCCTCCCTTCATAGGCTCTCTTCCCCTGTAAATTGGGCCTTCATCTGCCGGTAAATGGCCAGGGGGTCTTTGGCCCTGGTAATTGGCCTGCCCACAACTATATAATCTGAGCCCAGTTCCCTGGCCTCCAGGGGAGTGGTTATCCGGACCTGGTCATCCTGTGCACTATCCTTTAAACGAATCCCCGGGGTTACAGTAATAAAATCCTGTCCGATATCTGCTTTGATCATTCCTGCTTCCAGGGGTGAACAGACCACCCCATCCAGGCCAGCCTTTCTGGCATTCCTGGCATAATGGAGGACTGTTTCCTTTAAATCATGGCTAACCAATAATTCCTCACTCAGGATTTCGGGAGAGATGGAAGTTAGCTGGGTTACAGCAATACAGAGGGGCCTTTTGCCAAAAGCTCCTTCCTCTAAACCTTCCACAGCTGCCTCCATCATCTTGATTCCTCCACCAGCATGGACATTGACCAGGTCAACACCCAGGCCGGCCAGGACAGCCATGCTTCTTTTTACTGTATTGGGGATATCATGGCATTTCAGATCCAGGAAAATCCGGTGGCCTTTTTCCTTCAGGGCCTTAATAATGGCTGGCCCTTCGCTATAGAATAACTCCATACCCACTTTCAGAAAGGGTTTTTCCTCCTGAAAGACCTCCAGAAATTTCTCCGTTTCGGCCCTGTTCTTAAAATCCAGGGCAATAATAAGCTCTTTTTTCATCCTGTCTACTCCTTTTCTTATATTTATGCCTCTCTATGGCAGAAGTATTAATCTTTATAAATGAACATAGTGGCTCCTCAAGCCATGTCAATTTACCTTATTTATGGGCATAACCGACAGCCTCCTGAACACTGGTGAAACCATGTCCTGCCAGTAGCTCTGGTAATTCCCTGATAATCCGGGGACAGACATAAGGGTCAATGAAATTGGCAGTCCCCACACCTACAGCACTGGCCCCGGCATATAAAAATTCCAGTACATCCCTGGCCTGCTGGATTCCTCCCATACCTATAATGGGGATCTGGACCTCTTTATAAACCTGGTAGATCATCCGGATGGCTACTGGTTTGATGGCCGGGCCTGACAGGCCGCCAGTACCATTGGCCAGAATGGTTTTACCACTTTTCAGGTCAATCCTCATCCCCAGTAATGTATTGATCATGGACAAACCATCAGCCCCTGCCTCTTCTACAGCCCTGGCTATCCTGACTATATCTGTCACATTGGGGGATAGTTTTACATAGACCGGTTTACTGGCTACCTTTTTTACCCGGGCAGTCAGTTCAGCAGCTATATCCGGGTCTGTCCCGAAGGCCAGGCCTCCCTTTTCCACATTGGGACAGGATATGTTTAATTCCAGGGCCTTTACTACCTCATTATCCGATAATCTCCGGCCCAGCTCTTCATATTCTTCCATGGTATCCCCGGCTATATTGGCTATCACCGCCAGATCAAATTGAGCCAGCCAGGGTAATTTGTCCCTGATAATGGCCTCTACTCCGGGATTTTGTAAGCCGATGGCATTTAAGATCCCCCCATAGGTCTCGGCAATCCGGGGGGTGGGGTTACCTATCCGGGCTTTTACCGTTGCCGCCTTAATCATGATACCCCCCAGTTGGTTCAGATCATAGAGTTCAGCAAACTCTTCCCCAAAACCAAAACAGCCGGAGGCTGGTATAATGGGGTTTTTCAGCTCCAGGCCTGGTAAAGTTACCTGCAAATCTACACTCATAAGCTCACCTCATTTAAGGAAAAGACCGGCCCCTCTTTGCAGACCCTTTTCTGGTAAGGGGGCTCTCCTTCTTTGTCACAAACACAGCCATAACAGGCTCCTATCCCACAGGCCATCCTTTCCTCCAGGGAGATATAGCCCCTCTTTTCCTTAGCATAGGCCTCCTGGATAGCCTTCAGCATGGCCATGGGGCCACAGGCATAGAGCACATCAAAATCCAGCTGCAGGTGGCCAATCAATTCCAGTACATTCCCTTTATAACCGTAAGAACCGTCCATTGTAGCCACATGGACCTCCGAAAACTGGCTGAATTCCCCTTCATAGAAGACCCCGTCTTTATCCTGGAAACCCAGCACCGTGATGACCTTGTTCCCCCTCCCGTGGAGGCGCCTGGCCAACTCATAGAGGGGTGGGGTCCCTATCCCCCCGCCGATGAGCAGGGCTGTCTCACCCTCCTTCAGGGCCGGCTCCGGAAAACCCCTCCCCAGGGGGCCGAAGACATTAAGCCTTTCTCCTGCTTCAATTCCGGCCAGATACCCTGTCCCTTCCCCCTGCACACGGTAAATGACTTTGAATTCCTTCTCCGGCAAGTTAATCTCACAGATGGAAAAGGGCCTCCTGAGGACCAGCCCCTTCCCCTCCAGCTGGATATTGACAAACTGGCCAGCCTCTTTCATCAACTGGACATTCTGGCCCTTTAAAACCAGTTCATAGATATCCCGGGCAATTTCCTCATTCTTGATAACCAGCATATCCTCTGTTAATTTCATCACTTATCCCACCTTAATATATTCCTTATCCTGACTTACCCTTCCCTCATATATTCATATATTTCCCCTGACTTCACTCTTCTATATAAAGCATGCCTGCAGGCCTGTTGATTCATGACTCAGGCCTGCTAAACCCGGGTCCAGGCTCAGTCTCCGGCATAGACTTCCCTGCCAGCTACAAAGGTCCGGAGGATTTTACCCCGGCAGCGGTAACCCTTGAAGGGGGTATTCCTGCCTTTGGAATGGAAGTCCTCCACATCTATGACAAAGGAGGCCTCCGGATCAATGATGGCCAGGTCCGCCTCCCGGCCCGGCTCCAGCACTCCCGTATCCAGGCCGAACAGGCTGGCCGGTTTGTCTGCCAGCATCTCCACCAGCCGCTCCAGGGAGATAATCCCTTCCAGTACCAGATAGGTATAGAGCAAGGGGAAACAGGTCTCCAGTCCGACGATACCGAAGAGGGCCTCCGCATAACCCCGGGCCTTTTCCTCCTGATGATGGGGGGCATGGTCAGTGGCGATGCTATCAATG
>LSQX01398043.1_pt1 | contig 13668 bp, 14 predicted proteins | sample 654561 | NCBI WGS metagenome assembly LSQX01 (sample SAMN04489861, study PRJNA283612) | anaerobic digester metagenome | isolation source: 4 biogas reactors fed with cattle manure at either 37C or 55C with and... | place: Denmark: Kongens Lyngby | collected 2014 | reverse complement strand
GCTCTAACCAACTGAGCTAAGGGTCCATTGCTTCTATATAATAACATATTATGTGGGGTTTAGCAATAATATTTGTCTCTTTTTGATAACAAAAAGAGAGATTTTTGTCTCTCTTTTAACGATCTAACATTTTAAGTAAATTAATTTTGAACATATCTCTTTCAGCATTGTTTTTCGAAATGATCACACCATTACAAGTGGTTAATTCTGTACGGTGTCCTTCAGATAAAATATCTTCAGGTGTAATTGTAACTAATAAAACAACTTGTTTTTCTTCATATATAGTGTAAATCAATTTCATATCACCATGAACTTTAGCAAACATGTCATCAGTTGGCAGTTTCAATTCAAATGTTTTAGTCTTTTCTTTACTATTCATTGATACTAATTTACCAACAGATTTTCCCTCTTTTAAAGCAGGATAGTATTCAAATGCCAATTTCTTGTAAGCTAACATGTTATACTTCTTTACAGATCTTTCTAACTTTTTAAATTCGTTTTCGTTAAAGTACTCAAAAACATAATGTTTATTCATAATTCCCAACCCCCTAAAACAATAAACTACATGTATCATTTCTAAAGTGGCTAAATTATAACACAATTATTCTCTTTTGTCAAATGTTTGTTTTTTGTATTATATTTTTAAGTAAAAGTTGTACAGTTTTTTACACATTTTATAAAACTGCTATTTTTATAATTTAATTATATTATTACAGTAACTAATGTTTAGGTAATTATACATTTAATTCTAATAACATATTACTAATCAATCTTTGAAATACAATATGGATAATCTATTTTAGTTATTGTAACATTAAATATTTTTCCAACATCTTCTTCATCACCTAAAACTTTTATTTTTAAATAGTTTGAGGTATGGCCTATCAAGTATCCATTCTCATATGTTTCAGCAATGAAAGTTTGTTTCGTTCCTTTAAACACTGTCATGTAATTTAATTCAAGCTCGCGTGATAAAGATATTAGTTTATGAACACGTTCTTTTTTTATTTTCTCATCCACCTGATTAGGTAATAAAGATGCTTTTGTACCTTCCCTTTTTGAATATGGGAATACATGCAAAGCGGCAAAACCTATTTCTTTTATAAAGTTATAAGTTTCTTCAAAATGTCTTTCATCCTCACCTGGAAAACCTACAATAACATCTGTTGTAATAGCAATATCTTCTCTTCCGGATTTGATATCTTGAATCTTTTTTCTAAAGTATTCCCTATTATATTTTCTATTCATCGATAGTAATATTTCATCACTTCCAGATTGCAATGGAATATGTAGATGGTTGGCAATGACATCATTATTTTTCAGAATGTTTATAACTTTGTCATTTAATTCTGTTATTTCAATAGAAGAGATTCTTAATCTCTCAAGGCCTTTAATTTTGATGATATCAGTAAGCAAATCAGCAAATGAATAATCCTCAAAATCCGATCCATAATTACCAGTATGAATTCCTGTTAAAACAACTTCTAAATAGCCTTTTTCTACTAGGTTTGTTACCTCACTTATCACTTTCTCTTTTTGTTTTGATCTTACTCTTCCTCTAGTATAAGGGATTATACAATAACTACAATAATTATTACATCCATCTTCAATCTTTACAAAGGCACGAGTTTTCCCTTCTAAAAAAGTTACTTCTAAATCTTCAAAATGCTTATCATCAATTGTTCCCACTATATTTATGTTTTCCTTTGTTTTTATATAGTCTTCAACAAGTGATACTATTTTTCCACGCTCACTCGTGCCAACTACAATATTCACACCTAACATGTCTCTTACTTTTTCACTCTCTGCTTGAGCATAACACCCCATAACAACAACAATAGCATTTTCATTTTTCTTAATAGCACTTCTTATTATTTTTCTACTTTTAGAGGCACTCATATTTGTTACTGTGCAAGTATTGATTATATATATATCAGCATTACTATCAAATGGTACGATTTCATAATTTTTATTTTTAAACATATTCAAAACAGCTTGCGTTTCATATAAATTAACTTTACATCCAAGTGTATAAAATGCTACTTTCATAATATCCCCTCCAAAAAAGAAACCCCCAAGGGGTTATTCTAAATTTTTTCTAAAACTAATCAAATTACTTAAGAATGTTTCTTCCTCATTAAAATTACTATGTATTGGTATTTCCTCAGTTTTTAGTTTTGGTTTTGGTTTTTCGGTTTTGTTAACTCTATGTGGTTCTTGAATTCCATAAACAGGAGAAATTATGGCGGACGATTTAAACTTTCCTTCTCTAATAGGAATCGGATTTAAGTAAGGCTCATCTTTCTCTATTTCTTCATCAACTTCTATCTTTCTTACTAAGTTAGGTAAAGAAAAATCTTGCGTTGGTGATTCCACTGGTTTACCAACCGATTTCATTAGTTCCTCATAACTTATAATCGAATTTTCTTCTTGATCTTGCTCAAAATTGGTTAATTCAATTGCTCTACTATCAATAACCGCTTGTATTTTATCGGTAATCTCTTTTAGGTTTCTCGTTTTTTCATTCATTTCATCTATTTCATCAAAATCAAAATCTAAGATTTCTGTATCATCGCTAACTTCAATTTTCTTGTTAACAATTTTTTTATTTAATCTTCGTTGCTCAATCATAATAATTAAAAGTATAGATGCAATAAAAATAAGAATCACGGTAATACATGCTATTAGCTTTCCTTCATTAGGCAAAGCGTCATAAAAAGCAATCACCTGATTTAGAAACGTTTCAACACTCAATCCCAAAAACATTTACATCTCACCTCATCATCTCATAATTTATAGCACTTAAAACAAATAATGGTGCTGTCTCTACTCTTAAAATAAAATTACCTAACGATGTTCTTAAAAAGCCATTTGAAATTAAAAGCTCTTCTTCCGAAGGTGATATTCCACCCTCAGGACCAATAACTATTAATATTCTACCACACTTTTCACATTTTGATAATATCTGTTTTAAATTTATAGCATTCTTTGATGTACTACAAACAATTTTTAAATCGTAATCACTCTTTATTAAGTCTTTAATTTTTGTTATACCAAGGATGTTAGGAATAACTGTACGGTGTGATTGCTCAGATGCTTCTTTACATATTTTGTGCCAGCGTTCTAACTTTTTTAACGCCTTACTTTCTTCAATCTTTATAATAGTTCTACTAAACTCTAGCGGTATTATTTCACTAACACCTAATTCAGTTGCTTTTTGTAAAATATAATCCCATTTCTGCTCTTTTACCAGTGAAACCCCGATTGTAATGTTTATTGGCAATTCATTATCCTGCGTCTTCTTTTCGATAACTTCTACCTTTACATTGTTTACACTTACTTCTGTCAACTCACAAACATAAATATCATTATTATATATAATCTCAATCTTATCATTAGGCTTCATACGCATAACCTTAGATATATGATGTATATCTGATAAATCTAATTCTAATTTTTTATTAAGCGCAAAATATCTTTGCATTGCAATCACCTATTGTTATTATATATTTGTTAGAGTTTTTATTCAAGTAAATAAAAAAGAACATTAATGAAGAATACTTTTATCTTTAGTTTTATACCACATGTAAACGATTCTATCACATATAATTTTGATATATGCTGAAAATACAAATAAGAATATAATGTTTCCTTGAACACAATTGACAATAGCAACAAAATACTGTTGGTAATGTCAACAACTTAATAAAGAAAACTTTATGTCTTTAAATATACATGATATAATTGTGATGATAGGAGGATATTATGGAAGAGGAAATTTTAGATATATTTGATGATAAAACTTCAACAAAGCATACAGTGATTGAACGTTATGGTGAAGATATGACAAAGAGTGCTTATGTTACAAATCCTGCAATTGCTAGAGATGAAGAAATTAAAAAAATGATTCTTGCTCTTCTCATTCCAGATAAATCAGCTATTCTAGTTGGTAAACCAGGAATTGGGAAAACAGCCATTGTTGAAGGGTTAGCATATAAAATTCAACAAAAAGACGTACCTGATGTTTTGAAAAAATACAGAATAATCAAAATAAATTTAACATCATTACTTGGCACAACAACAACCGATGGTAATGAGGAAATTAAATTACAAACATTAGTTGATGAATTAAAACAACAAGAAAATGTGATATTATTCATCGATGAAATTCATAATGTTATAGGGGCTGGCGCTGTTAACACTTCTCTTGACTTTGCTAACATGTTGAAAAGCGGACTTGATCGTGGTAGTATAAAAATAATTGGTGCAACCACAGATGATGAATTCAATCATTACTTAGTACGTGATAGAGCCTTCCTAAGACGTTTTGAGAAAATTGAGATATCTGAACCATCAGAAGAAACAACAGTTAAAATATTAATTGGTAGTATCCCAAGAATCGAGCATCAAACAGGTGTTAAATTTGATTATTCACCTTTTGTTATAGAAAAAGTTATAACCTTTTTCGTTAATATGACAAGTGAATATAAAAGACTGTTTGAAACAACTTCTAGATATCCAGATGTAACTTTCGCGCTTGTAAGTAAAGTTTTTTCATTTGCCTTGTTTGACAATAGCCCAGTCGTTAGATTTAAACATATCTGGCAAGCAGTCTACACATGCAAAAGTATATATCCAGATGTTTTAAAAAAAGAAAAGGAAGCATTTAAACAACAATTTGCAAATTTCATAAGTGAAGAAAATGTTAACACTCTAGAATAATTTAGAGAGGGGGTAAACTATATAAATAAAAAACGTTTAAATTTTTTGACGTTAATCAAAATAAAACTTGATGAAAGAAAAGAGTTGATAGCAAAAAAGAAAATCGAACGAGATACTATCCGAAAAAAAGATGTTATTGACTACTTAACAAAACCACTTTCTGAAAATGAAATTAGAAATTATAACCTTGCACTAACACTTACTTCGGAGGGCTGGTTAGGAGGCAATTTTACTGAAAAAGATATTAAATTGCAACATCTCAATATCAATGTTGATCTCTTCAAAAATGACGAGTATGAATATTATTGCCAATATATATTAAAAACAAGTAAACAAAAACTCCTTCATTAATAAGGAGTTTTTAAATTACGTTTATATTTCGTAAATTGATCATGATTTTCCAAATTAGTCATCGCTAATTGGTTTACTAGATCCTTTTGTTTTCGATCTATCTTATTTGGAATAACTACATTTATAACAACATACATATTTCCTTTTCGTTTACTTGATACATTAGCTATTCCTTTATCTTTTAATAATAGTTTAGAGCCACTTTGAGTACCTGCAGGAATTGTTAAGACAACTGTTCCATATAACGTTGGGACATCTTTTTTTGTACCTAAAATAGCTTCAGCAACAGTAATTGGCAGTTCTAAATAAATGTCATCATTCATTCTATCAAATAATGGATGTTTGTTGATTACAAAACTGATATATACATCACCATTAGACCCACCATTTTGACCAGCTTCCCCTTTACCTGTCAATCTTAATTGACTATCTTCATCGACACCTGCTGGTATTTTAACAACAAGCTCCTTTTTTACTCTTACACGTCCTTTACCACGACACTTAGAGCATACCCTCTCATAAGTATAACCCTTACCATTACATGATGAACAAGTTGTCTTAGTTAAGTATGTACCCAGAATAGTGCGTTGTTCAGCAGTAATAGTTCCACTACCATGACATTTGTCACATCTTTTTTCACCATGCCCACCATCACCATCGCACTCTTCACACTTATCATCAACATCTAGACTAATAGTTTTTTCAGTACCAAAAGCAGCTTCTTCAAATGATAGACGAATATTCATTGCAAGATCTTGACCTTTTCTTCTTCTACTTCCAAAACTGCTAGCACCACCAAAACCAAACGATGAACCAAATATATCGGAGAAAATATCCCCAAAATCGAAACCTGAGAAGTCAAATCCTCCCGCACCAAAACCTCCGCCACCAGTATTTGAGAAAGCATCATGACCAAATTGATCATATTGTCTTCTTCTACTTTCATCGGATAAAACAGCATATGCTTCTTGAATTTCTTTAAACTTCTCTTCAGCGTTAGGATCTTTACTAACATCAGGATGATATTCTTTCGCTAATTTTCTAAAAGCACTTTTTATCTCAGCCTCACTAGCTGATTTGCTTATACCTAAAACCTCATAATAATCTCTTTTTTTCATAAAATTCCACCTATCTAACCATTTTGATAAATTCATTTAAAGTTGTGGAAGAAAAAATAACATATCTAGGTAAAACAAATTTGTTTGCACCTTTCTTTATTTTATAACTACCACTTGCAAAGGCCATTCTAAAGCCTGCCTCTTTTAGAATATTTATAGCATAATCATTATATTCATAAAAAGGATAGCAAAAAACAGTTGTATTATTAAGTAACTGACGGCTCGTTGTTAAATCATTTAACAATACTTCTTTTGATAAACATTTTATTCCGCCACCTTGTCCTCCACTACAAACACCTTGGTTATGTAAATCATGACTATGAGAATGAACCTCTATATATGGAAAGGAAAACATTTCCTTGTTAAACCATGATGTAACTAAAAACACAGTAGCTCTCATTTTATATTTTTCAAGAAGAGGAAGAGCATTTTCAACCACAGTCCAACCATCATCTATTGTAATACTTACACTGTTTTTTGGCAATCTAATCTTACCATCAATAAATAACTCAAGATCTTCCATTGAAACTGTATAATAATTATTATCACTTAGATACTTAAGTTGTTCTTCAAATTTAGATGTTTTTAAACAAATAATTTGATTACATTTTTCTCCTAAGGTATCGTCATAAAAGAAATGATAATTCAAAGATGCAATACCATTAGTATATAATTCATCAGTGTTTTGAGATGTTACTATTTCTTTTATATCTTTGTTTTTAACATAAAGTAAATCATCGTTATAAATAACGAAGTATTTGTCATCATCCTTAATGATTATAGGTAGCGATAATTGATCATCTAGTTAAAAAATCAAATTGTCGTTCCTATCATATACAGTTGGATCACTTACTGTAACAACATTTTCGTTAAAAGGAATATAATTTTTATAATCTTGGTTAATTTCTTGTATATCTTTATTTAAAACTACATCCTCATAGAAAATATAGTATGGAAGTGCATCTATTTTAAAGTATTTATTATGTTCGGTTATATTCTGTATACTCTCTAATACCAAATTTTTGTTTTGAGAGACAAAACCTTTGTTGATAAAGGTTTCACCATCTTTAATATAAAGTTTGGCTCTCTTAATGGTAATAACATTTCTCGAATACCTATCTTTTATGTCATTCAATAATTGTTTTTTTTGTAATCTTTGTTCTACTTTCATCTTGTCTTGTCTAAGGTTATTACAAATGTAAACGATAGAACAAGTTACAGTAATAAAAGTAAGTATAACCAACCATATTATTTTATTTTTCATATGCACCTCTAAAAAACTATATTAATATACCTCTTAAAGAAACCCCATAAAGGGGTTTATATTATTTTTTTTCTTCAAAATCAGCATTAATAACATCATCATCTTTATTATCTTCTGATGTTTCATTAGTAGTATTTGCAGATTCAGCTTGTGCTTTCGCTGCAGCTTCTTGATACACTTTAGTAGCTAGTGCCATTGCTTTTTCATTTAATGCTTCCATCTTTTTCTTTATATCTTCAAGATCTTCACCTTTTAGAGATTCTCTTAATTCTTCAGCTAATTTTTCGGCTTCTTCTTTTTCTGATTGATCTAATTTTTCACCTAAATCTTTGATTGCTTTTTCAGTAGCAAAGATTAATTGTTCAGCTTCATTTCTTGTATCAGCATCTTCTCTACGCTTTTTATCCGCTTCAGCATTAGCTTCCGCTTCTTTAACCATACGATCTATTTCTTCATCAGTTAACGAAGTAGATGCTGTAATTGTAATTGATTGTTCTTTATTAGTACCCAAATCTTTAGCAGTAACATTAACGATTCCATTAGCATCAATATCAAATTTAACTTCGATTTGTGGAATACCACGTGGTGCTGGTGGAATGTTTGTTAATTGGAATCGTCCAAGTGTTTTATTATCAGAAGCCATTGATCTTTCACCTTGTAAAACATGAATATCAACAGCAGGTTGGTTATCAGCAGCAGTTGAGAAAACTTGTGATTTAGATGTTGGAATAGTAGTATTTCTTTCAATTAATACTGTCATAACACCACCAAGTGTTTCAATACCTAAAGATAATGGCGTAACATCAAGTAATACAACGTCATTTACTTCACCAGTTAAAACCCCACCTTGAATAGCAGCTCCCATTGCAACTACTTCATCTGGGTTAACACCTTTATGTGGTTCTTTACCTAGTTCTTTTTTAATAAGTTCTTGAACTAATGGAATACGAGTTGAACCACCAACTAAAATAACTTTATCAATATCTTTATTTGTCATCTTAGCATCTTTCATAGCTCTACGTACAGGATCTAGTGTTGATTCAATTAAATCACCAACTAAATCTTCAAATTTAGCTCTTGTTAAAGTAACATCTAAATGAAGTGGTCCATCTGCACCTTGAGATATAAATGGTAATGAAATTTGAGATGTAGTAACACCACTTAAATCTTTCTTAGCTTTTTCAGCAGCATCTTTTAAACGTTGCATAGCCATTTTATCTTTTGATAAGTCAACACCATTATCTTTTTTGAAAGTATCAACTAAATAATCAACGATACGTGCATCAAAGTCATCCCCACCTATCTTGTTATTACCACTAGTTGATTTAACTTCAAACACGCCATCTCCTAATTCAAGGATAGATACGTCAAATGTTCCACCCCCTAAGTCATACACTAAAATTGTATGAGCATCATCTTGTTTTTCAAGACCATACGCTAATGCAGCAGCGGTAGGTTCGTTAATAATACGTTCAACTTCAAGTCCTGCTATTTTACCAGCATTTTTAGTTGCCTGTCTTTGAGCATCATTAAAATATGCTGGGACTGTTATAACTGCTTTTGTAACCTTATCCCCTAAATATCCTTCAGCATAATCTTTCATATAAGAAAGAATCATTGCACTTATTTCCTCAGGTGAATATTTTTTTCCCTCAGCTTCAACTTTTTTGTCTGAACCAATTAATCTTTTAATAGATGAAATTGTATTAGGATTAGTTACCGCTTGTCTTTTAGCAGTATCACCTACCATTCTTTCACCATTTTTGAAAGCCACAACACTAGGTGTTGTTCTACCTCCCTCAGGATTAGGGATTATTTTAGCTTCCCCACCTTCTAATACACTTACACAACTATTAGTTGTACCTAAATCAATACCTATAATTTTACTCATAAATCATTCTCCTCTTTCTGTTTATTTATTTATTATTTACTTTGACCAATGATGCCCTAATAACTCTATCTTTTAACATATATCCTTTTTGTAAAACTTCAAGGATAATACCATCTTCTTTAGACTCATCTTTATCTATTAAGACAGCTTGATGATATACTGGATCAAAATGTTTATCAAACGCTTCAATCTCCTTTAAATCCATTGTCTTTAATACATTAATAAAAGAACTATAAATAAGTTTAAATCCTTCCAAGAATTTTGATAACTCATCATCTAAATTTAAATCATCAAGTTTAATTGCTCTCTCGAAGTTATCTAAAACAGGTAATAATTCTTCAATTAATCCTTCATTAGCATATTTAATTAAACTCTTAGTTTCTTCATCTTTTCTTCTTTTATAATTTTGTGTTTCAGCTTGAAGCCTTAATACTTTATCTTCAAGTTCTTTGATTCTTTGCTCGTAATCATCTTCCTTTATTTCCATTTCAATAGTCTCTTGCAGCTCGTTATTAGTTTTATCTGTGTCTATATCTAGCGTTTCTTTTTCATCTATTTCTTTTTGTGTTCCCTTTTTATGTTTACTCATAATCATCACCTTTCAATATTTTCTTTGATATATTCCAACATACTTACAACACGCTCGTATTCCATCCTTTTAGGCCCTATTATTGCAATAGTACCTTCTTTTCCATTAACTGTGTATTTTGTTTTAACAATCGTAACATCATCATCTATATTAGAATCTTTTCCTATATAAATATTCACTCCACTACTATGTTCTTCAATATTACTAATTATTTCAGTATCTTCTAGTTTTCCAACGATATTCTTTATCTTGCTGACATCATCAAACTCTGGTTGATTTAAAATATTATCACGTCCTTGTAAATGAATATCGCTCTTGATTGTAAAATCATTGAAAGCATTATAAAACACATTATAGATCTCTTCGTGTTGCTTTATATATTTTCCGATAATTGGTTTTATCTCAAATTCAAGCTTTTCACTTATTTCATCGATCGGTGTACCAATTAATAGGTTATTCATAAGATCAACCATTTTACGAATTTCCTCAACATCAATATTTTCTTCAATATTAATATTTTTATGCTCGATATGCCCTTTATCTGTAATAACAATCGCGATTAAATTTGATTCATCAATTGTTACAACTTCTACCTTTTTTAGTCTGTTAACAGACGATGTATTGCCTAGAACAAGTGATGCATAACTAGTTATCTCAGAAATAATTTCCATACTTTTTAAGATGGCATCATTTAATTCTAATGACTTATTATGAAAAATAGTCTGTAACTTTAAAACATCTTCACCAGTAAGTTCTTTAGGTTTCATTAATTCATCAACATAATAACGATATCCTTCTTCACTAGGTACTCGGCCTGATGATGTATGTGTTTTTTCTAGATATCCAACTTCCTCTAAGGCAGCCATTTCATTACGAATCGTTGCACTTGAAAGATCTAAGGTATCACAAATTGATTTTGAACCAACAGGTCTAGCTGTTTTGATATATTCTTCGATAATCAATTTTAAAATTCTCTTTTGTCTTTCACTTAACATATCGCACCTCCCCAAATGATGTACTCTCATTATAATATTATATTTTAGCAATGTCAATATATGAGTGCTATTTTATAAATGATGTTGGTTTGTTTGGAGATTGCTTATCCCACTACATATATTTTCAAACATGATAATTTAATGTTTACTTTACTTAAATATTTTAATCCTGTATTTTACTATATCGCTTCTTTGCCAACATCAATAATTTAAAAGTCTCAAACAAATACTTTTTTTTATTTCACCGGCTTAACACACTTTCTTTTAAATAAAAAAGCGAATTTTTTTCGCTTCTCATATAACATCTTTTTATTCTTTTGGGTCATGGACAGTAAAGTGGGGCTCATATTTAATGACACCATTTTCTAACTTAAATTTTACAAAACTGTTATAAGCATCAATATAATATCCATCAGTTCTAGGATCTTCTAAATCACTTTCTTCAACAAACCCCTCATCTACTAATTGATAAATGTAAACAATTACAGGACTAGTAGCCGTTATAGACGATTCTAATCTCTTATAAGTAATGTAATCTTCTGCAAGGCTTTCTAATCTTGATACCAAATAGTTATATGAACCATTTTGGGATTCATAAAGAGATTGTTGAATTTTGGGAATTGCAATAATGGCAACAATACCTAAAATAATGATGGCTGCAAGTACTTCTACCAATGTAAAACCTTTATTCTTCATCTTTCTCCTCCTATATATTAATTAACCAATTTATAACTGAAGTATAACTAATTGAAAAATAATATATTATCAATGCTGCTATACTCAAAAAAGGACCAAACGGTATAACATTTGTTTTTTTGGTAAACAGAATAATTAAAGACACAGGTAAGGCAATAAATGCTGCTAAGGCAATCGCTAAAATACAATTTTGCCATCCAATAGCAAGTCCGAAAATGACCATCAACTTAATGTCCCCACCACCGAGGGATTCTTTTTTAAAAGCAAAATCACCAAATATTTTGATTACCAATAAAATAACAAATGGTAAAAAAGCATCCGTTAATATTGGTATTATATCGCAATTTATCACTAATCTTTCAATAACGAGCATAATACCTGAAAACAATAATAATTCATCAGGTATAATCATATATTTTATATCACTAATAACCACAATTAACAAAGTTGACGAGAACGTCAAGGCTACAAGCAAATTATCAGTAAAGCCAAATACTAAATATGATACTGCAAATAATACTCCTGTTAAGAACTCAAAAATGGGATAAAAGATAGCTATCTTCTTTCCGCAGTTCTTACACTTTCCAAGTTGAATAATATAAGAAACAATAGGAATCAACTCCATGAATCCTAATTTTTTGTTACAGTTAGGGCAATGAGACGAAGGCTTTATTAAAGACATCCCATTAGGTAATCTATAACCAACAACATTATAAAATGATCCCATAATTGTTCCTAAAATAAAGAACATTATAATATATAAACTCTCGATTGTCATACTTATCTCTACTCCAGTCCTAATTCTCCATAAATATTAAACATTGGTAAAACAACTGATAACAAGATTACACCAACTACAACTGCTAAAACAACAATTAATGCAGGCTCAATAAAGGCCTTTACTTGATTTACAGCATTTCGATGCTCTTCTTGGTAATAATCAGCTACTTTTTCCATCATTGGTCCTGGTTGACCAGTACGTTCCCCGGTAATCAGCATCTCATATGCTACAACAGGAAACGCCCAATGATCTTTAAACGAAGTGGAAACAGCTTCACCCCTGGCCACATTCGTAATAGCATCAAAAATCAACATCTTATATATTTCATTATTAGTTATTTTACTTAATATCTCCATACTACTTGTAATAAATACGTTATGATTCCATAGTGATGCAAACGTTTTAGAAAACATTGTTACTTCATTATATATAATTATTTTACCAAGAATCGGCGTATGCATCATCATCCATTGAACCATCATTCTAAATACTTTTACATTTTTATACATAAAATATAGACCAATGATTACAAATGCAACTCCCATGATTAAGAATATTGCATTACCGACAAGAAAGTCACTCAATTTTATTATTGCAGTTGTTAATGCCGGTACTTCAGCATCTGCATTTTTATACATTTCAATAAATGAAGGAATAACAAACGTTAATATAAAAACGATAACACTAAGGGCGAAAACAAGGATTACAGATGGATACGTCATTGCCGCTCTCATCTGCTTTTTTGTCTTTGATACTGATGAATAATAATCAGCCATATCATCAAGCGTTTCAGATAAGTTACCTGCAAGCTCTGCTGATTTAATCATATTTACTAACAATTTAGGAAATGATGAACCTTGCTTTTCTAAAGCCTCGCTAAAGCTATCCCCCATTGTCAAATCATAGACAATTGATTTATACAGTGCTTTAACACCGCTCTTTTTACTTTGCTTACTTAAAATTTTTATTGAATCAACAAGCGGTATCCCTGATTTTATATAAGTAGATAATTGCGTTAACAAGAAGACCAGTTCACTAGTGTTAAGTCTAGCAACACCAGGACCTATCGATATATTCAAACCTTTAGCTGGTTCTATTTCATATACCTCATAACCTTCAGCTAAAAGATACGAATGCACATCTAATTTTGAGAAGGCACCTAAACGCCCTTTTTCGATTTTACCATCAATATTTTTAGCAACATAAGTATAATTTACTTTCTTTTCACTACGAATAGCATCCTCTGCATCAAAGTCAATTA
>LSQX01054578.1_pt1 | contig 13670 bp, 14 predicted proteins | sample 654561 | NCBI WGS metagenome assembly LSQX01 (sample SAMN04489861, study PRJNA283612) | anaerobic digester metagenome | isolation source: 4 biogas reactors fed with cattle manure at either 37C or 55C with and... | place: Denmark: Kongens Lyngby | collected 2014 | reverse complement strand
TCGATGCTGAATTGGCCCGAATTGAGGCTGCACGGTATTCCAGTCTGGCCCAAGGTGTGGATCCCGTACAGGTAAACCTCATCGCAGACACCGCACGGACGGCGGCTATGGTATCGGAGGCTGAAAGGGTTCTACGAGAGTCGTTATCAGACATTGATCTGCGGGTACGTCTAGGCGAACTGGACGAAGCAGGACAAATCGAAGCATACGAACGGGCACTGGATGCCGCCAATAGCATGTTTGAAGGTATTCAGGTGTCTGCACGTACTACCGCACAGGTCGAAGCACAGGTAGCGGAAATGCGCCGGCGCCTGTACGATGAGGCATTCCAACGGGCCAAGGAAAACATCGAACGACAGGCTGAACGGGAAGGCTGGAGACTGGATCGACTGGCTCAGCGTTTGGATGATGAAGCCAAACTGTACCAACTCACGGAAGAACAAAAGCAGGCGTTGGAACACGAGACTTGGAGGCTACGGGACCGACAACGACGAGAGGACGAGCGGCTAGCGGAGGAGCGGCGTAGGGCACAGGAACGGTATGAAGCCGAACTCCAACAGTACCTAATCGAGTCAGGGCAGATTACAGTCCAGGAAGGGTTGCGCAGGGACCTTGAAGCGGCCCGCGAACGGGTCCGGATAGCGGAACAACTTGCGCAGGAGTTGGGTGGTATTGATGAGGAAGCCAACCAACAACTCGCCGAAGCCCAACTGGCCTTAGCCCGAGCGGAGTTTGCCTTAAAGCGACAAGAACTGAATGATGACCGGGCGTTCTACGAAACCAAGGTTGCTCTTGGACAGTGGGAGGTCGAGGAACGACTTACCCAACTGGAACGGCTTATTCAGCGGGAACGTGAGATCCTTGGCGAACGGGCCGAACTGTCCATGTCGTACCGCCAGTTGCTCATGGAGGAACGCCAACTCAAGCAACAAATCGCGGCGGAGGACGCAGAGGACCGTATTCGAGACATACGGGCCGGGGAACAGACCATACGAGGACTCATCATCCAACGGCAAGAACTTGAGGCTTTGTATGCCCAATACGTAGCGGGCGGAGATGAATCGGTTGAAGCCCTTGAACGGGTGCGGGAGGCCCTGCGTGAAGTAGGGAACGAACTTGACAAGGTACTCGGAGAACAGCTCCTGGTCCGCATGACCCGCCGACTTGAAAATGTACTGGCAGGTCGTATGGACATACAAGATTGGTTTATGGCAGGCATACAAGACGTTGTGGACGATGCAGCACGAAGTATCACGTCCCAACTGACGCCAGCTATAGCCAAGTTCGTGGAGTTGAGTGTTTCAGGAGCCCACGACTTTGAAACGGCCTGGACCACCGCCTTCTCAGAAGTCGAGATTACAGGTACCGACATAATCACCATTCTGGTCATGGAATTGGTCAAACTTATTTCTGGGTACCTGGACGCTGCTAAGAAACTGGACGAAGCGGTGAAGAGGGACCGGGAACAGACCCAGGCAGATAGGGAACGGTTTGAAGCATTGATGTCCGCTGGGTTTGCTGGAGAGTTTGAGACCAGTACCCGGAAGCATACGGAACAGGTAAAGTACCTGTTCGGACTATTCAGGTCCAACGTAACCCGGACGGTTGAAGTCACTTCTGAGGAAACACAACGTCTGATTGAAAATCTGGAGCGGATGCTACAGGAGTTACAACGTACCGGACAGACCGCCATGCGGGAAGCGTTCGATGCTCCTGTTGGCTTGGCGGGTACTGAATTCCTAAGTAACCTGCGCCGAGGTATTTACGACCATGTCCGGGACGGACTGATTCAGGCGTTTATGGAACACCGAATGTATACCCAACTCATGGCGCCCTTATGGCAGGCCATTGACGAAGGTATCAGTGCGGCATTCTCAGGTTCGTCCTTTGACCCCGACCAGTTTTGGCAAGTGGTGGGTCCTGCTCTAGACCAGTGGACGAGTGACATTGGAGATCTTGAGGGTCCGGCGGACTGGATGCAAGAAGTATTGGTCCAATTGGCTGAACTCCTTGACCTGCCTATGCAAGTCGGGGAACAAATAAGCCGGGGTGGTAGACGACTGACCAACTTGACCGGGGAGCAAAGGGACCTGTTCGTGGAAATGTGGCGCCCGATTACCCTTGAGGCTACACAAGCCCCAACCCGGCACCACGACCACATGACGCGACTGGACACCATCATCGACATACTGGTACGGTCCCTTGGTGGCGGGGATGAACTCCAAACGTTCTTGCGGACGGAAGAAGCAACCATGTACGCCACGACAATCACCATCGAACACATCGTAACAGCTACACTGACTGGACCCATCCAAGGACCTGTCAATATGTTCGTGGACGGAGAAGATCTGGAGCGTGTGGTGAATCGGATTCTAAAGGAACATGAACGGGCCGGGATGCAGGGCGTGCGATCAACAGGAGGATGATCTTATGCGGATGACACTGACCACGCAAGGTGGAGAGGTGATATACCTCCCTGAGGAGATTGCACTGGACGACTCCGCTTTGAACGTAGATATCCCAGGGCTTGTGATCCCAGAGCGTCACGGAAGGCGGTCGATTCCGCACCTTAAACGTTTGGAACCAAGGACCCTGCGGGCGTCTGGGACTATTAAGGAATGCACACCGGAAGAGGCAGACAAGCTGGCATCCCATTTGCGGGGCCAGCTTGTAGGCCGGGGTAAATTGAAACTCCGGAGAAACGCAACAGACGACAGGTACATCGAAGTTGAGTGCACCAACATCACTCACAACTACCACCGAGGTCATTTCGGGGGGAGTCTGTTCACGTTGACCATGACCTTCCAGGCCGACGACCCGTTCTGGTATCAATCGGAGCTTTCGGAGGTTCATGATACCATCGAGTTGACGCCACCCATTACCCTCCGGACGATTACCAACAACGGGAACGCGCCTGTTTATCCGGTGATTTGGATTCCCGGCCCTTTTACTAACCCGAAGCTGACAAACTACACAACAGGCCAGACCCTGCAGTTTACTGGAACTATTCCTGAAGAAGGATATCTAATCCTTGATGGTCACGGGCGAACGGCAATCGTGATCGGTGGTAATGTTGACCATTCCGGAGTTGCCCGGAGTGGGACGGAAACAAGCATCGAACTGGCGGATACTGCGTCCGACGTATCGAACTCCTATGTCGGGCAATTGATCAAGATCATTGAAGGAACCGGGGTCGGACAAACGCGCAGGATATTGGGATATAACGGTTCTACAAAGGTTGCCATTGTAAAGACCCCATGGGATATCACTCCCGATGCGACTTCGTCCTATGTGATTTACAAGGCTGCGTTCTTGGAGGGGTACTTCCTTTCGGACGCCATGACGGGCAAGGTTTCAGGAGGCTCGTCGGTTATCACAAAGATGAATACCGAGTTCGTGGCGAACGGCTTTCGGCTGACCCCAGGTAACAACTTGATTGAGTATGAAGGTGAAGGGGAAACGTTGCACATTAGCATTATCTTTAGGGAAAGGTGGTTGTGATAATGCCGTATCCTCCTATATTACGGGATATTAACGGCGATCCCCTACCACAGGTATGGGATAAAGAGATAGGAAATTGGAGACCTGTAACGGGTGATGATTATGGTCAGAGGGTTCGCATCCTGGGAGCAGATGGGCACCTTATTGATACAGATAACCCGTTGTATGTGAGTGGTTCGGTTTCAGTACAGGGCAGGGTAGACGCTCTTCGCCAAACCATGGTCACTGGAGCTAAGACTGTCACATCTACCGCAGCGGAGATTTTTGCGGGGAGTAGCCGTCTAGCTGGTAGACACGCTATGGTAGTCACGAACACGGGCGCAGATATCGTGTATATCGGAACCAGCGGCGTTACGACGAGCAATGGTTTTCCGATCTTTCCGCAGGATACCCTGCGCATCGAGTTTGACCCAACATCTTCGGTCGGGGTGTTTGCTTGCACCAGCGGCCCTAACGTCCAGGTGAGGGTGGTGGAACTTGCATGATTGAGGTTGTGCTGGTTGAGGAACGGCTCTGGCGGGTTACGGTGGACGTGGAGGGGATCACGGGCGAAACGCTGGTGGCGTGTGAGACGCAGGAAGAAGCTGAAGCGTATGCCCGCAACGTGTTTCTTCCCGATCTTCGGCGAAACGACTGGCGGTTCGCACATGTGCGTTTTCCGTGGGAACCGGAGGAGGTAGAGTCTGATGGGGATGATACTGACCAGGAGGTATAACGTAGACCGCTTCGGCTATCTCATCCCCCATCGTTATGGTAACCTGCCGATGGTGGGAGCTGTGGCGACATATCGTCCCGGCGAGGGTCGCTTCGGCGGTGCAGTGGCGGTGGAGGAGGGGACGACGAATCTTTGGAGTGGCACCTCTGACAAGACGAGAACGTGGCGACGCTACAGCGGAGGAAATTGGATTACTTTTGTAAGCGATAATGAAATTCTAGTGGACTTCTTTGTGGAAAGCTCGGGAGACTCTCTTCTGTACTGTCCATCTCTCGACGGCGTTTCGGAAGGGCCATACACGTTTTCGGTCGAGTATGAGGTATATGAGTTCCACACTACAGCATCAAAGTCCAACGGGTTCTATCTCTACATTCACGATGCTTCTGGCAATATGGTAGGTCGAAGCGAAGTTCTGCAACCCAAGCCCGGGGAACGAGGGCGGCTTCATGTTACTGTGAATAACCCTGCTGAGAACACCTCGTTCCCACGTGTTGCTGTTTCCTGGGGCGCCAGCATGGCTGCCGGCGACAGGGTTCGGATGCGGGTATTTAACTTTCAGATTGAAGCCAAACCCTTCGCCACCTCCTTCGTGGACGGAACGAGGGCGGCGGCAAGGTTGGAATATCCTACGTCACTTCTGACAGGAAGTTGGACACTCAGTACGTGGCTGAAACGCAACTATACGGGACTGTATCAAGGGGTGGCAGGTTTTGGCTCTGAAGGGGACTCAGATCATTTGTACTGGATATTGAATTACTCTGGGCTGATTTGCTGGGGCCTCAGGGTGGACGGAACAAGGTTTTTTCAGCTTTCGTGGGGGGATGATCCGCACATTAACGATACAGAGAATTGGCATCACCATGTCATTCAAGTGGACAACGATGCTTTGAAAGCTCGCTACTTTCTTGACGGTGTGTTGTTTGGGGAAAAGGCGTTGTCCTCTCCAGTACCCCCGATCACAAAACCTCAGTCGTTCGGACTTGGTAGATATTACAGGTCTAGTGGTATAAAGAGCATCCTCTTCGACGAACTTCTCATCCTCCCCTATGCCGCTAGCGAGGAGGAGATTCTGTCTTGGTACGAGGCCCAGGGGCCGCTGCCGCCGCACCCACAGGCGTTGTTGCAATGGGACTGGCAGGCAGTTCGGCCTGCAACAATGGTGGTGCTGTAGTGTCCTACCGTAGTGGTAACCGGTTTATTAGGAGGCGTAAATATGAACCCTTCATACACACTACGCATCTACGATTCCGATTTACGCCTGCTGGCACTTGGGGAAGACCCAGTTCGCCTTAATGTACGACGGTTAATCAATGAGGCCCCGCAAGCCTCCGGTTCTTTGATAATGGAACCAGACGTGGTGCAAGACCTAGCCATGGCCCAGAACATCTGCATATACCGGGGAGACCGACAGGTGTTCGCCGGACGCATTACGTCCCGGAGCATTGGGGAAGAAACGTTTGAATTCGATGCTATTGGACATGAAGACAGGTTGAGTAAACTCTACACCCCGCATCGGTGGCAAGGATGGAACGGGATGGATCTTTCATTCATGGCGGAAGATCTACTTCGCCGATTCCGGTTACGTCGGTGGACCACCCAAACGGACTGGCAAGACGCCGTTGTCCATTACAATGTGGACCTTACTACAGAACCGGGAAACGTCATGCTTGCACGAATTCCGTACTTGAACGGTGAACAATTTGTGGAGGAAGGGCTCATCAGGTTACGGGCAGACATGGGACCGGAAGCCCTTACCACGGGCAGGCTAGTACGGTGGAGTGAAGATGCAGGTGACCCAGTACGGATTGCTGTACGGTCACGGGTGGCGAATTCTGAAACAGGACTGGAAATTGCACCGTGGACCGAGTACACGAGTCCGGTGAATGTGGAGAACATTCAGGAGAACGAAGTGACGGGTGTTGAAATCCCCGACGGGGGTCGGTGGGTAGAACTTGAATTCCTACTCACTACAGAGGACACAAAATCTCCCGACGACCCAGAGAATCCTTCCTATTACGGACGTACACCGATGCTTCTAGGAGTAGAGTTGATATGGAGGGAGTCGTTGGGTTCTATTGCACCGGGAGACATTCCACCGACTACTGGGCACATCATTAAGGATGGGGAATGGAACAGGGTCACCCACCTCAAAGCCTTGGTAGATGAATGCCAGGAAGCCGGGTATAGGTTCAGGGTACGTCATGATGAACAATATCAGGCTCTGTACCTAGACCTTACGAAGAACCCGTGGGAGGAGGGATCGTAATGTCTTTCTACACAGATCATACAGATTCAGTCGTCCTTCGCCACGGGGACAACGCCCGTATTCAAGTCCTAAGGGATTCCGACCAGGATTATGCCAACGTCCTCCACTGTTGGGGCACGGGTACGGGTGTGAACCGGTTATACCTTGAACTTCGGAATGAGGAAGCCATCGCCGAACGAGCAGGAGAGGAAGTACACGCAGACTTTGAAACGGATGCTGAGGACTACGTTGAGCTACAAGCCCAGGGGGAGGCCGAACTTGCCCGGCGGAGTGCCATACGGGCACAGTACACCGTTGAACTCCTTGATCCGAACCTCCCTTACATCGGGGTAGGTGACAGGGTGCTTGTGGTGGACCCGCGTACTGGGTCCGTTGTGAAAACAGAGGTAACAGATGAGTCCCGGTCCTGGTCCCCTACTGGAGAGGTAGTGGAGCTGGGTCTTGGGGGTGGGACCCTTGCCAGCCCCATCGAGAACATCATTAGGACCCAGGGCCGTAAACCCCGAACCTCTCTTGGCAAACGACCCCGACCTCCCCAGAATGTTCGGACCAAAACTCTGTTTGATGGCATCCGTTTGGAATGGACTGGTAATGCAGACGCTTGGGAGATTTGGCACGTAAAAGGGGAGCAAGAACCCTCTGAGAAAGATTGGGATCGTCTTGCCCGTGTAACCTCTGCCGAATACGACCACCTTGGGCTCGCTTTTGGGGAGGGACATTGGTACCGGATCATTTCCGTAGTGGGAACCCGTACCTCAGAACCTGTCATTGTATTTGCACGGGCGGGGAAAAAGGTTCAAGAAGATGATATTGATCAAACGCCGCCGGAACCTCCCGTCCTCGGTGCCTTAACTGGACAAGCCGTCGACCTCGGTGACAGTCGTTACGATATTCGTGTGGTGGTTCCCTTCACGACTGATGACCGAACCCGTAGAGTCATATTTGAGCGCCGTGAAGGAACAGACGGAGATTGGACTGAGGTTGGAGAGGCCCATTCCTCTCCATGGATCGACCGGCAAGGTTTGAAAACAGAAACGACGTACTATTATAGAGCCCGTGCAGAATCTGGGACTGGTGTATTGTCCTCCTTGTCCAATACACGGCAGGTCACGATCGGAACTGCTTCCGTGAGACCTGCGATGGTTACGGGACTTGCAGTTGATTTCGAAGGGTCTGATTTAGTAGCCACATGGGATCCCGTAGCTGGAGCTGCGTCTTATCGTGTCGAGATTGTAGGCAGGCGGACGGTCATGGTCGAGGGAACCTCCTATCGGTACACCCTACAAGACAACAAGTTGGATGGCGGAGGCGTCCCATCGCCTATTTTGGTTGTTCGGGTTTGGGCACGGAATGCTTTCGGGAATGAGTCTTTACAGTACGCAGAGATGTCAGCAGTTCATCCGACTCCAGCCAAGCCTACAGGTCTTGTGGCCATCCCCGTTGTGGGAGGCTTTGTCCTCACGTGGGATCACCACTCGCCACCTCCGCCGCTTGATCGGTGGGTCTTACAGCGAGCGTCGAGTGAGGATAACTACGCAACGTGGCAAACGGTCAATGATGAGATCCGTAGTGCGTTTTATACGGATGTTGACGCACTCAGTTATGACTACCAGTACAAGTACCGCTTAATCGCTGTGAGCCTGCTGGGGCGACAGAGTGATCCTAGCGACGAGACGACGCCGGATACGCCGGGCAAGGTCTCCTTAGCCTCACAGGTGATAGGTCGACTCGCCCGTGGACAGCTTGCCGAGGAAATCATTGCCGAACTAGACGGTATAGTGACGATCCAGGAGGATCTGGAAGACCTGTCTGGCGACGTATCGGCGGTCGTGCAAACGGCAAACGAACTCAGCCAAACGGTGGCTCAGGTTGAGGATGGACTCACGCAAGCTCAGAGCGCAATACAGCAGAACGCAACAGCGATTTCTCAACGGGTAGTAGCTAAGGATGAAAACGGCAATCCGATTACCACGGGTGAGATACGATTGTCCATGGTGGGTGGGAAGACGTACATCCTATTGGATGCTGATCAGACAATCGTCGGTAAATTACTCATTACGGACGACTTAACCATTGAATCCGCTGATGGTCAAACAAAGCTAACTGGCACTGGAATGACGGTTAGTGACCCAAACTCAGAACGAGTAGTCATTGGGGACATTGGCGGGAAGCAGTGGGGGCCTGGCTCTACGCTTGTTCCGGGGACGTATGGTATTTGGGGTGATCAGGCGGGGCTATTTCTCCGTGGTTACGCTCGTCTCCTTGACGCTGGATACAAGGAAGACGAGGAGGAGATTGATCTAAGTGACTTTGGTCCATTAGGTGAGGTCGAGATCCTGGTGGCTCCCAAGGACCTGGTGACCTACAGCCCTGAACGAGATACTGTTTCTCGCATGTACGTTGACGCTGTGAAAGAGTCTGACACGCTCTACGTGGTCAAAGCCAAGGTAATGGTCGAGGGAACCGAGCACATCTGGGGCAGTCGCAGCAATACACGCGATTCGTGGACGTACACGCGCCCGACTGACTCTATTGGAGGTAAGAAGGGCGTATTCACGGACTTCATCATCTGTCGGCCGACGTGGTGGGTCAGCGGAGCTGGGTTTGGGGTCTATACAGCTAGACTCTGGATGGATATCACCAACGAGTTCAACCAAGCAGGCGACCCAATCAACTGGCAGACCGTCCGCACGTTCAGTCGATCGTCATCCGGAAGCGGAACGCTCAATTGGGATACAGCCGTAGAGTTTGATCAGTGGGCTGTTCAGGTACGAGGGCAAGGAGGAGGTTCTGTGTTCGTTAGCTATGCGGAGACCGGATTGAACCGCCTCGGCTACCGTACTGGGACGACGTATCTGGACAAGAACGGCGAGGTGATCACTGACTCAAACCCCGGGTCGGTGCCGTCGGGGATGAGCGTGCTTTACATGGTGCTGGACAGAGGGTAGTGGCAGAGATCGTAGCAACATAGGCGGACAAGCCGGGGCCCCGGCTTTTCTCATCGTTGGGGGTGAAGCAATGCTGGACTTATCAACCGACGGGCGTACCGGCACCCTGTGGCATGTAGCCTTTGCGCTGATAGGAACGGCAGCCACATACCTGTGGGGAGGCTGGGATGCCGTTATCAGGGCGTTAGTCGTGCTTGCATGCCTGGATTACATCACCGGCGTGATCGCTGCCGCAGTACATGGACGGCTGGATAGTCGCATCGGGGCAAAGGGCATCGCCCGCAAGGTCATGCTTTTTGCCGTGGTAGCGACAGCCACGGTAGTGGACAGAGTAGGTGGGCTAGGGGAGCCGGTGTTGCGCACCATTACAGCGTTATGGTATGTGGCCAACGAAGCGCTTAGCGTGTTGGAAAACGCGGGTGAGATTGGGGTGCCGATACCAGGAAAATTGCGCCGGATGCTGGCACGGCTGCGAGATGAGGGAGGCGATCACAGTGAGGCATCGAGATAAAGTTCACCACGTCGTCTACTCATTCGCCCTGACAGTTGTCGGGTCGTTATTGTTGGGACCGGTGACCGGGACTATCATCGCTCTCGCAATCGGGGCGGCGAAAGAACTTATCTGGGACTGGCTCCTAAAGCGTGGTCATGCCGACTGGTGGGACATGGTTGCCAACTGCGGCGGTGTTGCAGTTGCACTGATCTTGCTGGGGAGGTGAAGCAATGCTGGTGGCAGTTGACGCCGGGCACGGATGGGCCGAAGGGCGAGGCGATCCGGGTGCGGTGGGGGCGAGCGGGCTGATGGAGGCAGACGTGACGTTGATAGCCGCGCTGGCCATGGCCGACCATCTGCTGGAGCTAGGGCATGAGGTGGTGCTGACGCGCAGTAGCCGGGCCTTTGTATCACTACAAGAGCGCACGGCGATAGCAAACGCTGCCAAGGCGCGGGTGTTTGTGAGTATCCATTGCAACGCTGCTGCCAGTCCCACAGCACACGGGAGCGAGACACTGTATTACCCCACATCGCCAAACGGGCAGGCGCTGGCCAAGCGGCTGCAATGGGCGCTGGTGGAGGCGGGAGGCAGGCGCGACAGAGGCATCAAGCCTCGCAGCGACCTGCATGTACTGCGAGCTACCATCATGCCGGCCGCGCTGGTAGAGTTGGCGTTCATAACCAACCCGGAGGAAGAGTACCTACTTTCGAGTGAACAATGGATTTCAGAGGTGGCTAGGGCGCTGGCCGAGGCTGTATAGGTACGGGAACAATGAGCAATGAGCCGCCGCAGGGCGGTATTTTTATTTGCGGAGGTATTCATCATGGAGTGGACACCGATTATCGTGCAACTGCTACTAGGACTGGCGCCACTGGTGCAGCTAGTGCTCATCGCGGCCATCACCTACGGGGCCGCATATCTGCGCCAGCGTTACGTATGGGCAAAAGAGGCTCGCACCGTAGATGCAGTGGAGGAAGCACTGAAGGACACCGTTATCGCACTACAGCAGACAGTGGTGGATGAGCTGAAAGCCGCCAACGGTGGCAAACTGAGCAAGGATGATGCGGAGCGCATCAAACAGATGGCGTTAGAGGCATTACTCGCAAAACTCACTGAAGGACAGATGGCGATCTTGCAGGCCTTCACAGGCGATGTGAGTGCATGGCTCAGCGATAAGCTCGAACGTGTTCTTGTAGAGTACAAGCTAGACGTAGCTGCAGTGGAGGGGCTTGCAAACCCTTTTCCGGCACCGGGCGAGTAGGCGCCATTTTGAAACTGTTGCACAGCATGTCTGAACCCGCATTACCTAGCGCACCGGTACGAGCAAGGATACGCCACATCAGACTTCGGAGGTGATGAGATGATATGAAGGTTTTTCGAGATAGAGACAGCGTGCTACTGGGGCTTCTGGTTTTGGTGTGCCTGGCCGCGGTTACGAGCGCGCAAGGGGCACCGATCACTAGCAGCCAGACCATCACGCTGGAGCATGGGCCAGACGGGCTGTGGCTAGCCCAAGCTATTGCTTTTGAGTGGCAAGCGTACCCGGAATGGCGAACCGCTGTGATCTACGATACCTGGTGGCGATCGCCCGACGGCACCGACTGGAGCCTGCCTTATCGCCAAATAGACGTGAGTCTGACGTGGGAGTCGCAGGTGGCTAAAAAACCGCTGGCGATAACGGCGGGGCGTAGATGGCACTTCGGGCAAGACAGCCAGGGGCCAGCGTGGGTGTACGGAACGGTGAGTATAGGATGGTAAAGCAAAGCCCGCTCTCTTCACGAGGGCGGGCCTTTTTTATTTGTTGCTTTTCCGGGCTCCCAGAGCCACGTTAACATATCGTTAACATTTTGTTTACAAATAAAACAGCTATACCGCTTTACATATACACGGTATCGTGCTATAATAATATTGCAGGGAGGGAAACACCCCCCTACCCACCCGACAGGGAAGGAGAGAGACAAATGACAATTACAGCCCGGTATCCTGGAAAGTGCACGAAGTGCGACGGCGCCATCGCCGTTGGCGAAAAGATAAATTGGGACAAAGCAACCCGCAAAACAGAACACGTCGAGTGCCCGGCACAGACCTCCGCTCCGGAGACCCCCGCACCCGTGGAGGTCACTGCCGAAGCTAAAGCCAAGGCCGAAAAGCTCGTCGCCATCGGCGGCAAGCGCTGGCAGAAGGGGGACATGGATCGGGTCTATATCCCAGCCGACCTGATCAAAAAGGCATACGGCATCACAATCACCAACCACGGAAATATGCTCGTCGATGGTGAGCGTGTCAGCCGCAGCAGAGCCAGCGCGTTGCGCCAGCAGTTCGAGGAAGGAAAAGTTTGGTATGACCTAGTCTCAGGCAAGTGGATGTTCCGGGACATTAAGGATGACTGGGCTGAAAAAGTCTTCGATCGCCTCGACGAGATGGCTGAGGCCGGTCCGCAGGAAGAACCCGAGGCCACCGAAGACACCGTTGAGACCGTATCCAGGGCCACTGCCGAGACCACGTCTGCCGGCCCTGCTCCCGTCGAGATGGCGCAGGGTATGACCCGGCCCAAGAGCTATCGCCCCAACCGCCGGGTAGGCCGCTGCCGGCACTGCGGTGGACTCGTCCCCGTAGGGGAAGGCTATGTCTTCTACGTCGACCCCGACGAGGCCTATGGGGACTCCGGGTGGGTTGTCGAGCACAAGACGCGCTCCCAGTGCGAGGAGCACCACGCCACGAAGACGATCTACGGATGAAGCCCGCAAGGGACAAGGGAATAGCCCGTGAAACCCGGGCTGGGGGTGGCAGCGAACACGTTGCCCCACAACGCTTAAGGGCAATGAAGCCCAAAACGAGAGGGGAAATAAAGAATGTTTTACGATTGCGTTGTAAACAGTGTACAAGTCGCAGAGCAAGCAAGACGGCTGCTGGATGACTGGAAAAAAGAACATGAGGGCTACTACGCCCACAACGCCATACGGATACCGTATGGAGCGCGGTACCAATTCGAAGCGTCCTGTGGTTATCGCGACATCCCTGGCGGTGGTTCGTGGCTCACGTCAGGAAATAACCTCCACGCTATCACCGTCGACGGCACGGTCACTCGAATCACGTACGCGGGCCGGCGCCATGGGATGAGAGCGGAATTCCGCGATCTCCTGGAAGCTGCGTCACTTTGGTGCGACTACCGCACTTTAAGCTACCAGACGGAAGAGCCTAGCTGGGCTCCATGGGAAACGCGGGATGACCAAAGGGTTGAGGCCAATGTTTAGGCCCGATAGAGGTTCCAACGGACCGAAGCAGTTCAACATGCGGATGGAAGCCGAGTTGCATTGGCGCCTAAAAGTATACGCTTTCCAACGGGGCGTATCTATGGCGGATTGCGTGAGGGAGGCACTCGAACAGTGGCTCCCGGCGCAGGAAAAGAACCTCAAAGACTAAGCCGAAGACCAAAGGAGGAGCGACATGATTGCCACCCACGAGCGTTGTTACGACTGCTGCCCCACCAAGCTGCGGGGAGTGTACATGATCTGCACGCGCTGCGGGGCGCGGCTGTGCGCTACGCATCGGGTAGTGATAGGTAGTACCGTCTACTGCACCCCGTGCGTGGCCCGCGAGTTTTTGCGCCGCAGGACTGGGCGAGTAGTATGACTACCGTATCGATTCGCACATTTCATCGGAATATGGAGGATGAATAACATGACAGGGATTTCCGAACTCATATTTCTTGACCGCTATACCATGAAGGACCCGCACAAGGAGAT